>Ga0105104_10001634_pt1 | contig 16762 bp, 17 predicted proteins | sample PPLLaktember2015_3_FD_87034 | JGI IMG/M metagenome (GOLD analysis project Ga0105104, IMG submission 87034) | Freshwater sediment microbial communities from Prairie Pothole Lake near Jamestown, North Dakota, USA - PPLs Lake P7 Core (6) Depth... | ecosystem: Environmental > Aquatic > Freshwater >... | reverse complement strand
CACTCATAACTCGTCACTCGCAACTCAATACTTCTTCTCTATAAAAAAATTCCCAACGGTATCAGCGTCGGGATCGAAGTTCATTTCGGGGGACGCTTTAGCGTTTCTTTATCGTGGCCGCAAGCTATCGTTCAAATCACCACGAGAAAAATGTACGAAAGAATTGAATGAAGAGCAACTTTACCTAAAACACGGTAGTGGGTTCTTTTGGAATAATTTTTAGGATTGAGCATTTTTGACGTTATTGAATCCAATTCATGCCATCACGGGTAATGCAGAGAATCTTTACGGGATTACCATTACTAACCGAATCCTTTTGAACCGCCAATTCAATCAATATTCTAACATATGCAATTGGATCGGTAACGAGCAATTGTTTATAAGAGTCGAGAGGCACATTTTCTAGTGCAGCACCGAAGGTAAAACAACAAGTAGAGTCAATCGCGTTAGCAAAAGGATATCTTTTTTCAGTGACAACAGCTTCGGGGATATGTATATATGTTCCGAATATTCCCTTTAATTCCTTCGGGTAAAAAGATTCAATAATAACATAAGGAATATCGTGATATATGCCACCGGCAATCAAAACCACTGCGAATCTTTTAAGGTTGGTAATGGGGTTCTTTTTAATTTCTCCGTCCCAAATGGCTTCAAGTTGAGGTCTAAGGTTGATGCGAAAGTTTGCGCATTTTTGGAAAATATTATTGTCTATGTTAAAAGCAGATTCTGCAATCTCGAAAACATCAAAATTATTAGTCTCGGATTCTGAACGAGTGTCTCTAACTATACTATTATATAGTCCTCCAATAACGTATGCCACATTTCCAGAAATTCGGATTTTTTCTATAGAGGGCGGAAGGGCATGGAGAAAATCTGCGAGGGTAATAAAATTATTTATAGTTCCGACCTTGCTATCCGAGCCGATAATTACACTATCTTTATTTCTTACTACGACGAGGGTGGTACCGTGAAAACTTATCTGCGAGTAGATAGGTTGAGAGATAAAAGAAATAATGAACAGCACAAATATGATATTTCTTTTCACGATGTTTACAGGATATTTAACGTGCAAGTAGATACTCAATTAAAATATTATATGAAGGGCGACAATAAGTATGAACGGCAATAATAAACAATTAATGTTTGCAATTAGCAATAACCTCTCTAAATCAGAGGTAATCAGCTTTGCCCGGACAATGGACGCGCGGGAGACAGGCGGTATATTACTTGTGTTGCAAAGAACCCCACCGACCGGCATATTGAGGATAGAGAACGATGGGTAGTTATGCGAGACGTTAGAAAGGGCGAAATCGTGGCGAATGGGTACGCGCTGTTTGTTGATAAAGAAGGGTTGTATGGATTATAATATTATCTATACTGGAACTGCTTCTTTTTTTTCTTCTTTAATTGTAGTCGGATTTTGCCAAAGCGGAAGAGATAGAGCGGGTAATCCCATCTTCGATGTTAAATCTTGGACTGTTTGTCTAAGATAAGGATAGATTATTAATTTGCCTGTTGACTTTGAAAACTTTGTCAGAAAAATATCATCGATTTTCTCTTTTGTCTCAAGCAATAGTATTATTGTTGTATCTATGTCGAAGACCGGTCTATTTTTTACATTCCCCGTTATTTTGTATTTATCTAGAATAATATACATATCGGCATCATTCGCCCTGGGGAATTGTGTGTCATTTTTTATAATGTCTACACTCATTTCCCCCGCTTCATAATTTTCCAAATGAAGCACAGAGTGAATTTCTAAAAAACCCAACTTTTTTAACAGGGTGTTTGTAAGTATTCTCGCGTATTCGACAGGTTCGATATTATCCGACATTTCCATAATCCTCTTTAGGTGCTGTGCTACCGTAATGTTTTAAACTCAATAATTTTAAAGGATGCATCATGTGTTTTTCGTCTTTAATGCGAGGGCTATTAAATCTATACGGAGATTCTTCAAATAGTCTTTGTTGAAGATTGCAAAATGTTTTAAACATTCCCTCTACTGATGAATTGTTTATCAGTCTATCAACTATATAAGAATTAATACTGATCTCTTCGTCAGACGCTAGATCGGCGATTCTCGCGTGTAGCCATTTGGGTAGTCGAAGCAATATGCGCCCACTATAATCTACTTTTGTTTCTGGCGCAGGTAACGCAATTGATTTATCCCGTAACTCCTCCGAATACACATCAAATTCTTTTTTAAGATTTTTAATTGCATCTTCTTGTGTCGGGCCATAATCACGTAAAGAACTTGCGGGAATTTCTTTTAAGAACGCAATAAATCTATTTTCGGGAACCTCAATGTATAGCTCTTTGTCAGTTTCTTTAACTATTAGAGTATAATCTTCAAATTTATACATTTTCATCATCCCCCAGTATCAGATTTTCTGATTCAATTCTATCTAATACATATTCAATAGAGTCTAAAACATAATCGTTAAAATCAGCCCAAAGAGTTGCATTCTGCTTTCCATGCGCGCTCGCAATACATATTCGTCCACCAAGATTCGGTATTTTATCACAAAGAAGCTTATGGTAAAACGGGCGATGACTTCCTTTGTATTTTAAAGTTGTATCGAAACCAATTTTACCCATTAGGTTAATTAGTTTTGTAGTCTCGATAAATTGAGATCGTTTCGGTGTGGAGTCTTTTAGTCCATCCAAGAGCTTCCTCAACCTGGTTATGTCCGCCCTACGATATTTTTCCATGCCCGCCTTGATATCAAATGTAGTATCATTTGATTCAAAGTCAAGCTCGTAAGTCAAACATGACTGATATTGAATTAATTCCCTAATCCATTTTTATTGTACTAATAATTTCTGAGCATAATTTATGGTCTTTTTTGTCGAAAATACGAGAAAAAACATAGTACACTTTTTCATTCCATCACAGAGAATGAAATTCGGAATAAAATCAAGGATTTTATTCTGGGTAAGTAAATTTTAGAGCAATTTTACAATAAAAATAGTTGGGTTCGCCAAACTTTTTCTGTTATGTCGCAATTTATTACCATATAATAACTAAGAGTAATAATTAGTGCCAAATTGTGTCAAATTTCGAGAATGAGTTTATTTTTTTGAAAAGGATCTATGAGACAAAGTAAGATTCCTGATAAAAACATTCAGGAATGACATCTTTCTCTTTTTCAGTGCAGCAGATTGTTAGCGGGAAGCTTAAAATAGCCCATTACTTCAAATTCGCTCGGATGCCGGGCGGGCCAAATCCTTTTTCTGCATTATCCACTACCAGCACCCAGTCATTGCCGTTGGTCTGAGTACCGGGCGGATTGAATTCCCGTATCCCTTTATTCTTGAACGTTCCTATGTTACTCGCCACACCGTTTCGCGGGTCGAACCACCATGCGGTCACCTTCACACCACTGATCCTTCCCATCTTCACTTCTATTTTCCGGCCTGCGTAGGTGTACGCCATGAGATAATCCGATCCGCGTGTGGCAAGAATATAGTCATACCTGGTGCCGGTATTTTTGAGCACCAGGGAGCTGTCATACACGCGGTCAAAATACGGGCGGGAGAGCATTAACCGTTTCACATATTTCATCTGCTGCGACCCGCTGTCCTGAAGAGACTCATCCCAAGGTTTTCGAGCACCGTAGGATACTTTCTTGTCGTTTGCGTGGAGCATCTGCATCACGCTGTTATTCCCGTACGTATGGCCGCAGGCACCTGCAAAGACAGACCAGTACGCATACCGCCGGACATCAGGTGCATTCCAGCGGGGCTGGGTCGTATCGTGCAATCCCTGCGGGATATTTTCGTAGGATGGTTCGCCGTCCAGAGTCGGCTTTGCAGGTTTTTTATTATAGTCATCACGAACAAACCGCCAGTTGTCTTCACCGAAGCGTCTCGATGTATTATCCTGATCGTACCGGCGATGGCCGGACTGGAACATATTAAAATCGAGCCACGCCGACTGATGGAACCATGTCGACGATTGCATTCTTCCATACGGGTGATACGTCACCAGATGAAGAGGATCACGTTTTTTTAATGTTCTCCCCAAGGTCTCCCAAAACCCCATTTTCACATTCCCCTGGAGGTCGCCCCCCACGATCCAGAAAATATTGGGTTTATTTTTGAACCGATCCGCAAGAAACGTTGCATACGATTCAGCCGCCGAATCCGGAAGATCTCCAAGCTTCACCGCGGAACCCCAGATGGGAATCAGGGCGAGATATAATCCGTTCCGCGCAGCTTCATCGATCGCCCATTCGAGGTGGTCCCAGTAATCGTACTGCACCTGATCGACGGTATCATGTCCCTTCGTCAGCCGGGGCTTCAGCAAGGAATTTTCAATGAACGCGGTATCGTGATACGCATTTACTTCCGGCAATGAATGAATGACCATGCATTGAATAACATTAAATTCTTTCTCACTTCGATCTTTGAGATATGCCCGTGTTTCCATCCGGTTTAGTTTTTCACATAACCGCCATCCGGTATCGCCAAGCCAGAAAAAAGGGGTGCCGTTTTCATATTGAAGAAAACGCCCGTTCGAGGAAACAATCACTCTGCCGTTGGTCCAGGGATGGCAAGTGGCTTCGGGAGTCACCAGGAAAAAGGCGACGGCGAAGAGGAGGAAAAAAGATTTTTTCCGTTTCATCTTTATCCTATTCTCTACCAGAGGAGTGGAATCCATTGATTCGTCGAGATCACGTAAGAGAAAACACTGAGAGTAAAATTAATGAAATAGATTTCGTTACGGAGTACGATTTGGCTGCTTTATCCTATCAATTAATCCCGGATACATTTTTTTTGCGCAATCCGGACATATCCCATGCGAGAATTTCGCTTCCGAATGAGTCTGGATATACCCTTCCAGCTGATCCCAGTAACCCTTGTCATCTCTTATCTTCTTGCAGGTAGCACAAATCGGAATAAGCCCCCCGAGAATCCGGATCTTTGCCAATGCTTCGTCGACACTTCTTTTAAGTTCCTTTTCATGTTGTAAAAGCCGCCAGACGCGAAGACGATACACGCCAAAGCCAGTCAGAATTACCAACAGAACAACTAGACCGAAAAACCATTTCGTTTGATAGAAATACGCGCCAAAATTCACTTCGACTGTTGCGCCTTTGGAATTCCAGGCTCCATCATTATTACATGCAATAACCTTGAAGGTGTAGCTGCCCGGATGGATGTTCATATAGTATGCAGTGCGTCTCGTGCCTGCATCAATCCAGTCTTTATCAAATCCGACAAGTATATATTTAAAGGTTATTCTTTTCGGAGCCGAATAATTTAATGCCGTATAATGGAATTCCAAGGCGTTGTATCCAGGTTCTATGTGAATAATACTATCAACGGCAACTTCCTTCTGATCGATAAACGCCTGTTCGATAAATACCGGCGGGATCAATGTGCTTTGCTGAACGGTTGATGGATCAACGACGGTCACGCCATCGAGTGTGGGAATCCAAATTTTTCCGTCGTGCGTTCGAATTCCAGCGGGCTGAGAACTCCCGTTACACTTTGAGCTTCGCATACCGTCAGCGATGCCAAAAACCGCACAGTGGACTGATTTGATTTTATGATCGGCAAAATCATTCAATTCTTTTTCACTGACACGATATACGCCGCGATTGCACGTCATCCAAATATTATTTTGTTCATCTTCAATAATCTGAAACACGCCATTATCAAACAGGCCATTGTTCATGGTGATAGAAGTTAACCGACCGTCTTTCAATCTGTTCAGGCCGCCGCCATATGTTCCGATCCAGAGAGCTTTATTTTTACCTTCAAAGAGAGAATAGACCATGTCGTAGGAAAGTCCGTTCTTTTGAGAGTACAAAGAGAACGACCCATCCTTAAATCTGTTTAACCCTCCGTTGGTGCAGATCCAAATAGTTCCATCACTTGTTTCTAAAATGGTGCGTACAGAATTACTTCCCAGTCCATCTTGAGTCGTATATCTGGTAAACTTACCATTTTTGTATGTGTTGAGACCGCCGCTGCGTGTCCCTATCCAAAGAGTATGATCGCTGCTCAGATAGAGTCCAAAAATATAGTTGTCTGCCAATCCATTTTGTGTCGACCACGTATTGATCCTGCCGTTTTTCAGCCGGCACAATCCTCCACCCGATGTCCCAATCCACAACGAACCATCCGTATCTTCACAGAGCGCGCGTATGCCGTCATAAGGAAGGCCGTCTTTTCGTGTGTACGTTTTAATCAAATTGTTTTTAAGGCACGAAAGTCCTCCGCCGTTTGTACCGATCCAGATGGACCCATCACGGGTTTGGTAAATGGGGCGTACTTCCGTGTGTTTTAATCCTTCCCGATCACTAATGACAGAAAATCTCCCTGCTCGGAACCTGTTTAATCCACCGCTCAATAATCCAACCCAGAGATCTCCTTCACTATCTTCACAGAACGAGACGACAAACTCTCCGCTTAAACCATCTTTTGATGTATAGTTTGAAATTGAATTCTTCCAGAGACGACTCAAACCGCCGCTGGTACCGAGCCACAATCCTCCATCGCGATCCTTAAATATGCTTCTCACCCAATTATGTGCCAATCCATTTTTTGTCGTGAGTGTTTTCCACTTTCCATCTTTAAATTGGCTGAGGCCAAGGTCTGTACCGACCCACAAGGTGCTGTCTGAATCTTGATACACGGTTCTTACGCCATTCGCAACAAGTCCTTGAGCAGTGGTATAGGTGGTAATAATACCATTGTTGAGTTTGCTCAACCCCATGTTTGAACCAACATAAATACTTCCATCAATTCCACTGAACACACAAGTCAGGATCGTGCTCGGAAGGCCGTCTTTCCTTGAATATGTCCTGAATATTCCTTTATCCCAAGCTAACAATCCACCTCCCTGAGTTGAGATCCAGAGTATTCCGTTACCACCCAGTGAAAGTCCGGTAATATAATTACTGGGGAGACCTTCATTCATGGTAAATGTTTTGAATGTTGTCCCCTGCATTCGAGTTAGACCACCTTCAGTGCCAATCCATAAACTTCCATCCGGTGTCTGAGCAAGGGATGTAATGCTGTTGTGATTGAGTCCGGTTGTGGTGTTTCGGTTGAATGTGGTGAATTGTACTCCATCGAACCGGACAAGTCCTTCTTGCGTACCAAGCCAAAGGTAACCATCACGTGTTTGTATGATACACTGTACTGAATTCTGCGGCAATCCTTCTTCCTGCTGCCACACGGTATGGTTATACTGCTTAATGGATTTTGTCGGGTCAAGTGCGAGAGAAGATGGAACGAGAATGGCTTGTAAAAACAAAAACTTAATAAGAACTTCCACCGCGAACTTTTTTATAAGTTGCGTGCAGGAATCCTGATGGCTCGTCCACCAAACATCTGCGGTCATTTTGTGCATTGTTTCTCTACTGTCAATTTAATATGATAAATATAACTTTGTTTGACTCCGGAATCAAAGTTTTTCCGATAGGCGGCAATTCTGCGACCATGACGGCATCCGTCTCTCTCATGGTGATGCCCATTATGCGGATTCTCTTTCGTGATCAATTATCTTGGCGGGGTACTATTGGAATTCAATTGCGGGTGCCGGACAGGTGATTCTCCTTCTTCGGCAAACTCGGCGGAAGAGATTGCAACGAAATAATTTTCTGCTGTTTTTGTTTTTGTAAAAAAGACATCGTTCAATTTTAAAAGAAGAACAAGAGGACTGTTCAAGACCGGATGAACCGTTCAACCTTCATCACTCTTAAAATTAATTCGTCGATATCAATTCCGGAATGACGCTGGTCGTAAAACTGAACGAATAGATTTCCAGATTCGGATTTGACGTCATCAGCTTCAGCAGGTGGCTGCTGAATTCCTTATTGTGAACGACGGTGTACATCCGGGGGATATCAACAAAAATGGATGTCTGTTTTTGGGGAAGCCGCACAATATCCTCGCCGGAAATTTCCCCGGGCAGCGGCTGACCGTTCTGCTGAATGGTCACTTCACAGAGCGATCCGTCACGGGAACCCATCACCGCGTTGACGTCGCGCGCCTGATACGGGAGCAGTATTGCTCCGTCTTCGCCCTCGTTCCCGTCAAACCGCAGGCACTGACGTTCATTCATCCATTTCCCGTTTGCATAAAACCGTTCCGGGAGATAGATCCCCGGATCAGTGTACTCGAGCGTCGATTCCGGATTATATCCTTCGGGATTACCGAGAGCTCCCCGGAGATACCCGAGATACAATTCACTGGTCGGACGGTAGCACACTGCGCCGGCGCGGTCTTCCTCGCGGAACGGAGCGGTCAGTGCGGGAAGTTCCCCGTGAATGCCTGCTTCACTGAGCAGCTGCTGGATTGCACGTTCGAACTCCACATAGCCGCCTTCGCCATGCTGAACAAACCGAATATACCCGTCGCGGTCCACAAGGCAGCGCGTGGGCCAATGGCGGATGGCATAGGCGTTCCAGATCAATGCATCATTATCGAGCATGACGGGATACGTAATCTTAAAATTCTTCAACGCATTCTCTACGCGCTCGGGCGAACTGCCAAATTCAAACTCCGGCGTGTGCACCCCCACCACCGTCAGGCCGAATGCAGCGTATTTCCTCTGCCACTCCTGAAGATAGGGCAGCGTCCGGATGCAATTGACGCATGTGTAATCCCAAAAATCGATCAGGAACACCTCACCGTCGTGATCACGGAGGGAGACCGGTTCAGAATTCAGCCAGAAGTTCGCATAGAGTTCAGGTGCGTGAATATGTTTTGGTTCAAGTTCCATGGATCCGGTGTTGCCTATTCCTCTTTTCCCCCGGTCCGTGCAACGAAGAGGAAACTATCTCGGACGAAATCGGCCGCGTTGGTTGCAAACGGTTCGGGTACGCCTTTTTTTAATTGATCAAACGTCATGATCGTGCCGCCGGCCGAGATGCTCATATTCGGGTTGACGAGAATTGCCCTCGTTGATCCGCTGCATTTTAAGACGACGCTCGCTTTCACATTGGGAAACGTCGCATCAATGATCGGATCGATGTGAAGGGCGATGCCGAGTATTTTCATATCGTCGGGCGAATCACATTGAATGTCCAGGTTCTGTGCTTTGAGGAAGGCAAGGCATTCCTGAACGACCTTCCTGGTAAAAGCGGCAAGTTCATTCGCAGCGAGCGTTAAGCGTTCCCGCTCCACTGCGAATTTCATCCATTCTTTCAGCGTATTCGTGAGAATGACTTTGCTTGTTTCACTGAGCGCCATGATCGTTTTCCTTTATCCTGAAGAATCCCTTCACTTCAATGATTTTAAAATGGAGTGCAATTCAAACATGAGCTGGTCGCATTGTTGTTCCGTGACGATATACGGCGGGAGCAGGCGCAGAACGGTCACGTTCGTGCAATTGATCAGAACCCCCCGGTTCATCAGTTCATCAACAATGGATTGTCCTTCCCGATGTAAATCGATACCGAGCATACACCCGAATCCCCGGACTTCTTTGATGACCGCCGGGAACTGCTTTTGCAATTCCATGGCTTTCGACTTGATGTACCCGCCGATAACTCCGGCTCGTTTCATCAACCCTTTATTCACGATTTCTTCCATCACCGCGCAGCCGGCAGCACACGCGACAGGATTCCCTCCAAATGTTGTACCGTGCGTACCGTACGTGAGCACCTCGGCCACTTTCTCATTCCCGAGAATCGCACCGAGCGGGAGCCCGCCGCCGATGGCTTTCGCGATAACGACAATATCGGGACGTATATCATACTGTTCAAAACCAAAGAACTTGCCTGTCCGCCCGATACCCGATTGAATTTCGTCGGCAATGAGAAGAAACCCATATTTCTCTTTCAGAGATTTCAATTCCAAAGCAAATTCACTGCTGACGACATTAATGCCGCCTTCGCCCTGGATAAACTCAAGAATCAACCCGAGCGTCTGTTCGTTTACTTTTGCCCGCAAATCCCCGACATCATTGAACGTGACGGAATTGGTATTGGGCAGGAATGGATCGTATCCATCGCGATACTTCGGACGCTCGGTCAACGATAACGCACCCATGGTTCTCCCATGGAATGAATTCGTCAAATTTAATATTGTTGTCCTTTTGCTTCCATGACCCCACTTGCGGACGATCTTCAAAGCGCCTTCGACCGCTTCTGTGCCGCTGTTGGAGAAAAATATGCGCTGATACCCGGTCGCGGACAAAATGCGCTCGGCTAATTCCACCGTTTTTTCCTGCACGTAGTAATTTGAAAGATGGATATAGCGGTGAATTTGCTTTTCAATCGCTTCATTGACGCTCGGGTGATTATATCCCAGCGGATTCACTGCAAGACCGCTGAAAAAATCTAAATAACGTTTTCCCTCCTTACTATAGAGATACACCCCTTCCCCTCGATCGATTTCAAGAGGGAGCCTGTGAAACGTGTGAAAGAAATATTTTGATTCTTTTTCAAAAATGGTATCAGACATTTTTATCCTCTTCGGTTAATTGCTTAAATACACTATACAAAAATCGCACCTTGGACTCAAGCTCTTCAAGCGATCCATTATTATAAATGATGTAATCCGCTTTTTCCATCTTTTTTTTCACATCGAGCTGAGCGTTCATCCGGCGGCGAATGATTTCGTCCGAAACGGCATCCCGCTCGCGCACCCGGCTGAGTCGGACAGACTCATCGGCATCGACGACCACCACCGCATGAAGTTTCTTATGGAGCCCGGCTTCATAGATCAGCGCCGCCTCCACCATCACGAACCGTTCACTGCGAAGGGCGAACCCTTCTATTTGCCGGTCGATCTCTTTCTCGACATGCGGGTGGATGATGGATTCCACCTTTTTCTGCAGTTCGTTGTCGGAAAATATTTTCGAAGCGATAAATGACCGGTTCAGCGAGCCATCAGCGTAGTATGCAGACTGGCCCAGGAGTGTCGTGAGTTTTTTACGAATGGTTGAATTGGTCGTGCTGAGTTTTTTGGCAATATCATCAGCGTAGAGGACTGGAACACCAAGACGTTCAAAGCATGAACAAACAGCAGATTTGCCGCTGCCCATTCCACCCGTGACACCGATCTTAAAAATATTTTTAATAGAGGGACTCAAGAAAACACTCAAAAATCAAAATTCAGAACCCGCTGCATGTACACCGGAGAATATGCAGACTTCAAAACGAGATGAATCAAGCGGCCGAGGCTGATACCCGATTGTTGATATTTGAATATTCCCTTCCTCTTATTTTGCAACAGCAATCGAGCGGAATTCTCTCACGACAACGACTTTAATCTGCCCGGGATACTCCATTTCCTGTTCAATCTTATTTGCAATATCATGAGCAATCTGATCTGCAGCGGCATCGTCGAGTTTTTCGTGGCTGACAATAACGCGTATCTCGCGGCCTGCCTGAATGGCGTACGTATTGATGACGCCATTAAATGACTTGGCGATATTTTCCAGCTTCTCCAGACGTTTGATATATTCTTCAACCGATTCGCGCCGTGCGCCGGGCCGTGCACCGCTGATGGAATCCGCTGCCTGGACGAGCGCAGAGATCGGATGCTCCATCGGGATATCTTCGTGATGCGAGCCCACCGCATTGCAGACGATGGCATGTTCGTTAAACTTTTTGCAGAGTTCATACCCCAGGAGAGCGTGCGGACCTTCAACACTTTTATCAATCGTTTTTCCGATATCGTGCAATAACCCGGCGCGTTTTCCCAGGACCGGGTCCAGTCCAAGTTCTGATGCCATGATCCCGGTCAGGTACGCAACCTCGATGCTATGTTCGAGAAGATTCTGTCCGTAACTGGAACGGTACTTCATCCGGCCGATATGTTTGATGATTTCCGGATGGGCGCCATGGAGACCAATTTCCAGCAATGTATTTTCACCGGTGTGGATGACTTCCTCTTCCAATTCTTTTTTTACTTTTTCGACCACTTCTTCAATGCGGGCCGGGTGAATGCGCCCGTCGGCGATCAGACGTTCCAGCGACACGCGTGCCACTTCGCGGCGGAACGGATCAAACCCGGAGAGTATGACGGCTTCAGGTGTGTCATCGACAATGACATCGATGCCGGTCGCCGCTTCAAATGCCCGAATATTGCGCCCTTCACGGCCGATGATGCGGCCTTTCATTTCATCGGTGCCGACATTCAGAACACTGACCGTTGTCTCCAGTGTAAAATCGACTGCAGAACGCTGAATCGCCTGAACGATTGTTTTCTGGGCTTCCTTTTTGGCGGTAATCTTCGTCGTATCGCGTATATCCTTGAGGGTTTGCGTTGCTTCGGAGTTGACCGTTTCAATCAGGTTTTGGTACAAATATTTCTTTGCTTCCTCGCGGTTGATCCCGGCCATTTTTTCCAGCCTCAGGTTTTCTTCCTCCACCAGCCGGGCAAGGTCTTTTTCCTGCTCCATAATCCGTTTTTGCCGGTCGGAGATCTCTTTCCCTGCCGTTTGAATCGATAATTCCTTTTTGGTCAGCAGGTCAAGCTTTTTTTCCAGGTTTTCCTCGCGGTTGCTCAATTGCTTCTCGTACGCCTGCAATTTGGTTCGCTTGGACTGGGCATCCGATTCGAATTCTTTTTTCTTTTGGTACCATTCATCCTTCACTTCGAGAAGTTTTTCGCGTTTCGCGGTTGTCGCTTCCTTCTCCGCTTCTTCGATAATTTTCTTTGCACGTTCTTGAGCATCCATGATCTTGTTCTGACCGCTTCGGGCGTTCAGAGACCAGCCCATAAAAAACGAGCCGCCGCCGATCAATGCTCCGATAAATATTAAAATATAGGGTTCCATGTCATCCTCAGTTCAAACAGTATCTTGAAAAAACAAAAACCGCACGCATCTGCCACAATCAAGTGTATTGAAAGAACCTCTCTCTCTACACAGTGGGGACTTGCCTAAGCATTTCACACTTCCACAACCCGCTCGTTCTTCGCCAATGACAAAGAGGTCATCGCAGGGCTATTCACAATAAAGGAATAGATGGCGTGCGCTCCACGCTTATGAGTCAAGCTCCCATATTAACAGAATTGTTTGGTTCTTTAATATGGTATTGATTACGGCTGATGGTGCGGTTTAAAAAAATCCGCATCCGTATTTTTGAAAGAACAAGAGACGGTCTTAGAGAAGCCGTTCGTCCGAAGGTTCCGACAAAAGACAATTATCGAGATAGTTGGATAGTTTTTCAACTTCCGCTTCCAGGTGTGCTACTTCCTGCGTGTTTTTTTCCCGTTCCTGCAGGAGGTCCTCGGTGATATTCAACGCCGAAAGAACCGCAACCGTGAGTGGCGGCTGTTCGGGTATCTTATCATGGATCTTCATCAACATTCCGTCCACATACGATGCCACACGTTTCGTCACATCTTCGTTTTCACCACGAAGCGGATATTCATTTCCAAATATTTTTACTCGAATACTTTTGCCGTTCATTGTTCGGACTAACTGAATAGTGTTTTTAGAATTCTCCACAACTTACCGTCATCGCCTATTTGCTTCATAAACGTGAATTGATTTTCAGAATCAATTCCTTCAGCCGTGATTTGAGTGCTTCTGACTCCTCCTTTGAAAAGAGACCTTTGCCATTGGATTGGGCATGTGAAAGCTGGGTACGAACCTCAGCCATCTCTTGTTCTCGCTGACGGAACTCCTCCGTCCAGCGTCGCTCTTTCATCTCTAAACTCGAAATTCTGCTGTGAAGTTCCTTATTCTCCGTCTTCAAGCGGAGAATAAGATCGGACACACTGCGGGCTTTCTCCCACAACCGTTGGAGAGATTCCTCGAGCTGCTTCAGGTCCTTATTTTCAGCCGTCTCAGCATCTAATAGCTGTTCTGGCAAGCTTTAGCTCCTCTTGAGTTCAAGTGAAAGCGCAAGATCCATGTGACTTAACTTCGTAACACTCCGTTGCATTGGCGCTGAACTGCTTCTATTATTTTTTTCAGCGTGTCGTCAATTTCTTTTTCGGTCAGAGTGCGGTCAGGCGATTGAAATTCAAGCGCGTACGCCAGACTTTTTTTCCCGCTTCCTGTTTGTTGACCGCTATACATATCGAAAAGGACGACATTGGCACACAACGGCTGCCCGGCTTTTCTGATAACATCTTCTACCGTTTTTTGAGGAAGCGCCGCTTCAATGGTAAATGCCAGGTCCCGTAGGACACCTGGATATTTGGGGAGCGGAGAGAATTTTCGATCTCTGCCCCACCCATCATAAATCGAACGCATCTTCAATTCACACACGAACACCGGTTCATCAATGTCCAGTGACTGTGCAATTTGCTGCCGGACTCGTCCTGCGAAACCTGCATTGACGCCGTTAATCGTAATGCCCATACAGGGTTCACACAAAGACTCTTGGTTATCATAATAAATAAAACGGTAGTTGTCAAGGCAGAACTTGGAGAGAAACGCCGACACCTCACCTTTTAAATCAAGGATGTCGACTTCACGGGATGCACTTCCAAAGCTCACCGGAACGTTTTGCCCGCTCAATAAGAGCAGTAACCGTTCCTCTTCATGATACGCATCAAGTGTATTTGGAGATTTATCAGTATAAAGCTCGTAAATACTGCCAATTTCGAACAAACGCAGATCCTTCACACCATGGTTTCGATTATGTTGAACGATTCGCAGAGCGCTCGGCACCAAACTCGTTCGCATGGCCGCCATCTCGGCACTCACCGGATTGACGGCTTTGACCAGCGGTTTCCCGGCCAGCGCCATGGTTGCTTCATCCTGCAAACCGATCGCCAGGACTTCGTTAAACCCGGCACCGATCAGGAAATTGCGGATTTGATCCTGCAATAAATCGGTCCGCACATGAGAAGAAAAATCGATTGCGGCACGGGTCTTCGTTTCGATATTATTGTACCCGTACATCCGCGCCACTTCTTCAATGATATCAATTTCCTCCAGGATGTCATTGCGAAAGCTGGGAACGGTCACGAGGATCTCATCCTGTGAAGAGGATCCGGCTGGAAGTTCGATTTGCTGCAAGAGAGAAACAATTTGCTCTTTCTGCAGTGAGAGACCGATAATGGAATTAATTCTTGAAACCCGGGCCTTGATCATGACCGGTTCCCGTTTTTTGGGATAGACATCCAGAACGCCTTTTAATAATTCACCGCCCGCTAATTCCTGTATCATGGCAGCTGCACGATTCACCGCTGCGACCGTGAGTTCAATGTCCGTCCCGCGTTCAAACCGATAGGACGCTTCTGTGGAGAGTCCGAGGTATTTGGATGTCCGCCGGATGCTCTGCGGATTAAAGAATGCGCTTTCAAGAAGAACCGTTGCGGTGGTCCCGGTGATTTCCGTATTTGCACCGCCCATGACACCGGCGATCGCCACTGGTTTTTCCGCATCGCAGATCATCAGCGTTTCGGAAGTGAGCGTGCGTTCTTTCCCGTCGAGCGTGACAAATTTCTCGCCCTGGGCTGCCGTCTTCACGATGATCCGGCGGCTGGCCAGTGTCTCGAAATCGAATGCATGAAGCGGATGGCCGGTTTCCATCAGCACGTAGTTCGTCACGTCCACCACATTATTGATGGGACGGATTCCGACGCCGGTGAGGATATCCTGCAGCCATTTCGGCGACGGGCCAATGGTGATATTCCGGATAATGCGCGCGGAGTACCGCGGGCATTTGTCCGCATCCAGAATTTCAATCTTCGCAACATTCGATGCCGGTTCGCCGCTTTCTTTCAGAACCGTCTCGGGCATTTTCAATTTCCTGTTCACGAGCGACCCGATCTCGCGGGCAACGCCGATGTGGCTCAAACAATCCGCACGGTTCGGTGTAATACCGATCTCATAAATGACATCCGTTTGATGAAAATATTCGGCGACCGGTGTGCCGGCTGTTGCTTGTTCATCGAGCACGAGAATGCCGCTTGCATCTTTTCCCAGGCCGAGTTCCAATTCGGAACAGATCATCCCGTTGGATTCGACGCCGCGAATTTTTGCGCGTTCGATCCTGAACGGTTTTCCTTCCGGATCGTGCTGGTTGTGCGGGATCACCGCACCAACGAGAGCGACCACTACTTTTTGTCCGGCGGCGACATTCGGAGCGCCGCAGACGACCTCTTGAATGGCATCACCGATATTGACCTTGCAGACAGAAAGCCGGTCTGCCTTCGGATGCTTGACGCGTTCCACCACTTCGCCCACCAGAAAATGTTCATACTTCTTTGCGAGGTCTTCATAGCTTTCCACCTCCAGGCCGAGCATGGTGAGCTGTTCGTTCAGCTGGTCCGGCGTGAAATCGAAATCGACAAACTGCTTTAACCAATTTTGGGAAACTTTCATAGGTGGTCCTGCATATCATTCAAAACTGTTTCAAGAACCGCACATCGTTTTCGTAGAGGATGCGGATGTCGTCGATATTATAGCGAAGGAGCGCCGTCCGCTCAATCCCCATCCCAAATGCATATCCGGAATAGATCTCCGGATCGTACCCCACCGCTTTGAACACGTGCGGATGCACCATTCCGGAACCGAGCACTTCCAGCCAGCCGGAATGCTTGCAGATGCGGCAACCTTTGCCGCCGCAGATAAAGCATGTGATATCCATCTCTGCGCTCGGCTCGGTGAACGGGAAAAAGCTCGGGCGGAAGCGGTATTTAATCGAACTGCCGTAGAATTGTTTTGCGAACGCCACCAGCGTCCCTTTGAGTTCGCTGAATGTGACACCGCGGTCCACGTACAACCCTTCGATCTGATGGAATGCCACCAGGCTTCGGGCGCTCGTCGCTTCGTTCCGGTACCCCCACACGGGCATGATCGCACGGACCGACAGCTACTGACTATCCT
>Ga0105104_10001633_pt1 | contig 16766 bp, 19 predicted proteins | sample PPLLaktember2015_3_FD_87034 | JGI IMG/M metagenome (GOLD analysis project Ga0105104, IMG submission 87034) | Freshwater sediment microbial communities from Prairie Pothole Lake near Jamestown, North Dakota, USA - PPLs Lake P7 Core (6) Depth... | ecosystem: Environmental > Aquatic > Freshwater >... | reverse complement strand
GTTGGCTGGACAGCCTTCATTTTGCTGATTCTTGTTCTTTTCTTACGTTCACGGCGCTGCGGGCGACTCTGAACGTGGTGCCGCCTTCAACTTTAATAACGATGGAGTCTTCGCTGATGCTGTCTATCGTGCCGTATATCCCGCCAATGGTCATTACTTTATCGCCTTTTTGCAATCCGGCCATCATTGCCTGCTGTTCCTTCTGGCGTTTGCGCTGCGGCCGGATCATGACGAAGTAGAACATCCCGAAGATGACCACCAGGAATATCAGCATCGGCCAGATGCTGCTGGAAGTTGATGCGGTTGTTCCGTCAGCATTGGTCGTTGGCGCTGCCAGGGTGCAGCCGGCGGCGATTAACAGGACCGTAATGATCAGCCCTGCGGTTAACCCGATTTTTAATACCTTGTTCATTATTCCTCCCGAATGACTTTTAAAACTAACTCAATTTACCCTGCAGCGACCACGGGCCGGTTTTTTCTATTTTTACCTTAACCGTTTGTCCCGTATAGTCCTTGACGCTGCTGAAGAAGACTATCTTGTCCGTACGGGTGCGGCCGTACCATTTGCCTTTATTCCGGCCTTCCACCAGTATTTCCACTTCCCGCCCGAGCAGTGCGGAATTGATTTCTCCCTGTACTTGCTCCTGGAGATGCTCAACTAATGCCAAACGTTCCTTTTTCACTGCAGCGGGAACGTCATCTACGTAATCACGGGCGGCGGCGGTACCCTCGCGGGTGGAATATGCCGCTATATGAACTGTATCAAACTTTAGCTCCGAGAGCAAGTCTAACGTCTGTTGGAACTGCTCTTCCGTCTCTCCCGGAAACCCGGTAATAACATCCGTGCTGATAGCTACGCCCGGGATTTTCAACCGTATCTGTTGTATCAAATTCCGGTAGTGTTCAACCGTATAACCCCGCTTCATGGCTTTAAGGATTTCACCATTGCCGGCCTGTACCGGCAGGTTTATCTGTTCGCAGACTTTGTCCAGCCCGGCAATGGCCCCAATGAGCTTTTGGCTCATATCTTTAGGGTGATTGGTAAGGAAGCGCAGCCTCTCCAGCCCATCGATTTTATTCAACTCTGTCAGCAGGTCGGCGAGGTCCGGTTTTCCCGGCAGGTCCCGCCCGTAAGAATCGACATTCTGCCCCAGCAGCACCACCTCTTTAGTCCCCCGCTCCACCAGTTTTTCTACCTCGCAGATAATTTCTTCAATAGCCCGGCTGCGTTCCCGCCCCCGCCGGAAGGGGACGATACAGTAGGAGCAGAAGTTGTTGCAGCCCTGGCTGATGGTGACATATGACGAGGGGTTAGGGATTAGGGGTAAGGGGTTAGACAAAGGCTTTTCCAGCCACGGCGGATAATCGCCCGCTTTGAAGAAGTAATCGATAAAAGGAAAACGCTTGTGTAGTTTAGTCGTGTCCGTTTCGACCATGCACCCGGTGAGCGCCAGGAGGGTTTGTGGTTTCTCTTTTTTAAGGTGCTTAAGGTCGTGCAGCTTGTTAATGACGCGTTCTTCCGCGCTCCCGCGCACCACACAGCTATTAAGCACGATAATATCCGCCCCGCTGATGTGTTTGGCCGGAGTGTATCCGAGCTCTTCAAACCGGGCGGCAATACGTTCGGATTCCGCTTTGTTCATCTGGCACCCGATTGTCCAGATATGATATGTTGTCATAGTTGAATTTTAACAGATTTGGGTGGGGAATAATAAGAAGGGGCAATAACAACTATTTAGCGCGTTCGGCTACCAATTTCAACAGGCTGGCTATCCTTTTTTCATCTATTCCGTCCACCGAAGCAATTTCAATATGCTTCATCGTCTTTCCCCCGCCGTCAAAGAGCTTTTCATCCTCTTTGGTCAGTCCCTTGAGCGTAAATCCCAGGTTCACATGGCCTTTCAGCGCTACTATGTAGTAATTACCGTCTGCGAAAGCCGGGACGCCCCATTTCATCTCCTCTGTTGCGCCGGGGAAGGCCTTAAGAATCAGTTTCCTTAAAGCCCGGCAAATTTCTTTTTGCGAAGAAACTTGTTTGTTGATATACTCTTCTATCTTGGTGGACATCATTAGTGATATTTCTCCAATGCTCCAAAACAGTCCGGTGTAACCTCGCCTGTTTCCGGGTTCGCCGGAGCATGTATATTATACATGTACCCGGTTTTTCCGTATCGGCCGGTCTTTTTTTCGTCCAGTTTATCACTATCCATGCAAACATGTTTTGCCTTTAATGCGACCGTTACCTCGCGGCTGCCCTCAAAATGCTCATGTTCCCATAAATACTCGCACTCGATGTTCAAAAAGCACTCTCTTATCCTTGGGGCATTGATCGCAACTGCTTTTTCCGCTGTTAATCCTGACTTGGTTATCTCGTCATCCTCGTAGTCGTTATTTTTGATAGTTTCCATGCATTTATCATAAATTTCTCTGGAAGGGAAGTTCAGCACGCAGCATTTCGTTTCCTCCAATGTCCGGTATAAATGACCCCTTTTAGAAACCGACCCGATGATGCAGATAAATTCTCCGTTGTCTCCCACGAACGTTGCCCATGACTGCATGCAGGCGTTTTCTTTACCGTTTGCTTTATAGGTTGTTGCCAAAAACAATGGCGATGGTATCGCCGTCAAAAAGTCCTGCCATGAAAAGAGACCCAAATTCATCTCCTCAATTCTCTTGAAAGTTTCCGGTCTTTTTGAAAACTCCTGCTTCATACTTTTCCTCCACACAAATGAATACAAATGTTCTAAAATAACGTTACTTGAGTATACCAAAAAACAAAAAACGCCGCAATCAAGGCGACGGGCAAATAACGGAGGTGTTTGTCTGCGTGTGGATTGGGAATTTGGTTGCACTTACTCAAAATACTAACTATAAAATTACCAATTACTTCTCTCCTGCATTGAGCATATTCGTCATTTAATATATAATTAGTTGTCGGATTCTTTTCTTTTTTGTGTGGAGGGGTCGCATAGTGGTCTAGTGCGGTCGCCTGCTAAGCGATTTCCCTGAGTAATCGGGGACGAGGGTTCGAATCCCTCCCCCTCCGCCATACGTGGGTGAGTATTTTGTAGTTGGTAGTTTGGGAATTAAAATCAAAATACTCTTCCTCACCCTCACACTCACACAATGCTTTTTATTTCTTCCTCGCCGCCCCTATTATCTCTTTAAGGTTCGTAATCCGCTCTTTTTCCATGAACTCCCGCATCCCTTCCAGCACATCCAGCGATGCCCGCGGGTTGGCAAAAGAAGCTGAGCCAACCTGAATGGCGCTTGCCCCGGCCATGATAAACTCCAGTGCATCCTTGGCCGTTGTGATGCCCCCGCACCCTATAACCGGCACGCTGACCGCCCCGGCAACCTCATAGACCAGCGCCAGCGCCATCGGCTTGATGGCCGGGCCGGAAAGCCCGCCCGCGATGTTCCCTATCAACGGCTTTCTTTTTTGGATATCTATCGCCATGCCCTTAAAAGTGTTTATTAAAGATATTGCATCCGCACCGGCTTTCTCTACCTCCTGGGCTATCTCCGAGATGTTCGCCGCCATCGGTGTGAGTTTAACGATAACCGGCAGGGTAGTGGCCGTTCGCACTGCCCTGGTTACCTGCGCGGCAGTTTCCGCGTTTATCCCGAAAGCCGCTCCGCTGCACTTAACGTTAGGGCAGCTTATGTTTACCTCGATACCGCTGACGCCCGCCACCCCCTCCAACGCCCGCGCTACCTTCCAGTATTCCTCCACCGTATCCCCGGCAATGTTCACGATTACCGGCACTTTCCACCCCGCCCATACCGGAGCTTTCTCTTCAATGAGCGCTTGTACTCCTATGCCCTGAAGCCCTATGGAATTAATGACGCCGGAAGCTGTTTCCACCAGCCGCGGCTGCGGATTACCTTCGCGCGGATTCAGAAAGGTGCCTTTGCAGATGATCGCTCCCAGTTGCTGGATATCGAAGAACTCGCTGTATTCCGTCCCAAACCCGAACGTGCCTGAAGCAGTCATTACGGGGTTATTCAGGAGAAGGCCTTTTTTGTTTTGAGGGGCTAACTGAATAGTTAAATCCGCGGTCACTTTTTACCTGCCTTTAATCACTTCTGGCAAAAAGCTTAGCAGACTACTTAGTTTTAATGCAAGTATTACTTATATTTTTATAGGTATAGGCTAGTAATAAATAGTGGTGCGCAAGGCTTTTCGAATGTAATTGCGGAGATTATACTCTTAACAAATATCCGGAACGTAACTATGGTAAATGGGTGCGAACCCTTAAGAAAAACGGGTAGTTACATGCTTTTACGGGTTCCGGCGTAATTGTATCTTGTAGAAAAGGTTAGATGATGACAACAGTTTTAACAAGTCCGCATGAAACTAAATTAGGCTCTGAAGCCCGCCGGCTGCGCATCAGCCTGCATATTACCCGGCCGGAGCTGGCCGGTATGGCCGGTGTTTCTGAAGAGGCTGTTAATCTCTTTGAACATAATTTTCCGCTGCCGCTGGATTACAAACGCCGGATCCTTAAAGAACTCTGGGCTGAAAAAGTAAAGAAGTGACGCTTAACAAATCACTTTCTGGATTTTCTAAATAAGCTGAACAACCATTTTCTCTATATTTCTTCATAAAAGTACCCCGATATTATCGGGGTACTTTTGTTATTCAGGTTAATGGCCGGATAGATCCGGCCGGATCTTTAGTGCAAGTTTACGTAGGCGCTTACCCGGCCGGGTATCGTGCGTTCAAAGATAAGCACTGGGCCGTCTGCAGGTTTTATTTCCATGGAGAACCTGTCGTAAGCCCCCAGTGCCAGGCTGCCGCCGGTCGGCAACGCAACATCGAGCTGGAACAATTCCAGCGGGTCCAGGATATTATCAGTATTAACGCTGACCAGTTTATTGATTGTCCAGTTCATTGACGGGACCAGGTTTTCCTGGTCGCTATAGGAAATGACCAGGAGGTTGGTACCGTTGGCGGAGGCGCCGAAATCCACCGGGCTGCCGGCTGCCGGAACACCGAGGCCGAAATAAATGTGGGTTACAACCCCTGCTTCCATTCTCGCAACCACGTTGCCCTTGATTTCAAGCGTGCTCATCGTAGACTGTAAGCCGGCGTTCATGGCTTCTTTGGTCTTTTGTGAAGAGAACAACCCGGCTGATAGCACGACATAGGCAAACACGGATGCCACGATAACAAACGCTATCAGGATGATAGCCGTTTCAAGGCCGGTTATGCCTTCTTCTTTCCCCCTAAGCCTCTTAATCAGCTTCTTCCACATATTTCTGACCTCCTCTTGTTAAGAAAGAGTGTAATGACTGTGGTTACAGTATTATCCTCTGGTTCCAATATTCCTTCCGCCTTTTTATGCGGTAACACGTCTAGAATAGCAGTGGGGGAATAACCAACCCATAAAAAAGTCATATCAGGAAATAAACATTTCGTTACAAGTTGGGTTTTACGTTTGGCAAAAAACTGCAATAGCCAAAAAGTAATAGTACCCCGGAGTATTGAGCGTATTTGTTGTGATATGAGATATAAATAATGGTATAAGAATAGCTGTTTTTAAACACCCGGCGCTTTTTTACAGACCGGTTTCAAGCAGCATTCTTTACAAACCGGTTGTTTACGGCAAGTCTCTTTTGCCATGCGGACAAACAACGCATGGTATTCATTAAATAGTGCGGCGTCAGGCGGCAGGGCGGATATAAACATTTTTTGATAATCAGCATATGTGCCGGTATCAGGTTTAAAACCTAAACGGTCCGTGATGCGCCTTGTATATGCGTCAATGACGAATACCGCCTTATTCCCGGCGTACAATATAATGGAATCTGCGGTTTCCTCACCTATTCCATAGACTCCCAGGAGCTGGCGGCGTAGTTCCGGCGTATCCTGCGAAAAAAGCTTTTCCAGGCTGTCTCCGTAATTAGCCCCGAGCCATTCGGCAAAGGCTTTCAGCTTGCGGGCTTTGACGTTGAAATAACCGCTGGGGTAGACCAGGCGGGTAAGTTCCGCTTCCGGTATCTCGCATAAAGCTCTGGGGGAGATCAGGTTGGCTTTTTTGAGGTTATCGATGGCTTTTTCTACGTTCGCCCATGCCGCTGATTGCGTCAGGATTGCCCCGATGATAACTTCGAACGGTCCGTCGGCCGGCCACCAGTGCTGCGGGCCGTAACGCCTATAGAGACGATTGAAGATGTCTATAATAGTCCGTTGATAATTATTTTTGCGCATATGCCTGTTACACTAATGCAGGAATAAGCACGAATCTCGAATATCGAAGCACGAAACAATATCAAAGCACTAAAGTATTAAACATTGGGTAATTGTCATTTGTTTCGAATTTCGTGCTTAGGATTTCGGATTTTCCCTTCATGACTTAACTCTGCATCCATTTTGGTATCCCGGCATCCGGCACGCAGTCTATATCCGGTATGTAAGGTTTGATGTCTATGACCGGCGTGCCGTCAATGGCGTCCAGCCCCTGTACTTTAAGTACGTTACCCTGCCGTTCCAGTAATTTAACGATCGTCTTCCCCAGGGCGTTGGGCCTGTCCGGTGAACGGCTGGCAAAAACCCCCACCGGTGTCGGCTCTTTACGGTATTTGGGGTGCACTTTTAGCGGGGGAGGCGTGTGGGATTTATGCATGTAATAGATGATGATAATGTGGGAGAAGTCTTCAAGATTTTCCAGGCCTTCTGTAAATTCCGGTGCGATAACGATATCCGCGATTATGTCTTTGGTGTCCCTGCGTTCACGTTCTTTCAACGGGCTGTTTACGGTTCCTATCGGCTTAATGCTTATTTCCATATGGTTTTTCTCTAAACAAAAAGGAGGCTGAAATAATTTCCAGCCTCCTTGAGGACTCCGTGAACTTACTCTAAAGGTGTCAGCGTCAGCAGTTTTTTGGCTATTTGCGGATATTTCGCGATGAATGAAAGCTCATCTTCCACCAGCGGCTTCTGCGCCTCGACGTTGGCGTACCGCACCAGTTCGAGGATTTCATTCGCTTCTTCCCGGCTCTTGTTGCGAAAAGATATATCCAGTTTGCCCATGACGTGGCTGAAGCCGGAAATACCGCTGTACTGCCCTGTAATGATCTCACGCCCCGTTTCAACTTTGATCGGTTCGCCGCGCCCCAGTTCTTCGTAGCCGTAAAGCTCATAATTGCCCGGGTCTTTCAGCACACCGTCCGCATGTATGCCGGAAGCATGGGCGAAAGCATTAGACCCCACGCCCGGCTGATTAATAGGGATATCTACCTTGAAGGCGTATTCCGCGAACTTGGCTATCTTGGAAGCATGTTTCAAGTGAATATCCCACCCCAGCGGGTATTTCTTGGCGCAATTCCTGGACTTACAAAGCGCCAGTACCACGGCGATTAGGTCGGCGTTGCCTGCCCTCTCCCCGATGCCGTTAATGGTTGTATTGATGTAAGCGTCCTGCCCGCCGTCCATCACACCCATGGCGCCCGCCAGTGAGTTAGCTACCGCCATGCCCAGGTCGTTATGGCAGTGGATTTCTATCGGCATCTCGACTTTATCTGCCAATATCTGGCAGTTATCGTAAATCGTAAATGGATTATCAAAACCCAATGTATCGCAATATCTAAGCCTGTCGGCGCCGGCTTCTTTTGCCGCCAGCCCGAATTCTACCAAGTAACTGATATCCGTACGGGATGCGTCTTCTGCGTTTGCCCCTACGGATTCGCAACCGTGGGCGCGGGCGGCTTTCACCGCCTCCACCATGTCTTTAATGACACTACTCTGGTTCTTTTTACCCTGGAATTTGCCGTTTATCATCTGGTCGGACGTAGAAATGGAAAGGTTAAGATGTTTGATATTCGGGACCCGCTCGAATGTAGTTTCTACATCATCTTTAATTGCCCTTATCCCCCCGCTTAGATTAATGGGCTTTAATACGCCCATCTCGGCTAATTCAAGGTTCGCCTGCAGGTAATTGGTCTCATGCCGGGTGGTGGGGAAACCGAATTCAGACTGATAAACGCCCATTTCATTGAGGTAGATGTTTATCATGGTTTTTTCAAGCTTGGATAACCCGAGCTTGGCGGTCTGTACGCCGTCGCGGTTGGTTACGTCTATCAGGTAAATCTTTGGCATCGGCACCACCTCCCTGGAGGTTAAAAAAAATACGTTCCCTATCTGAAAAAATGGGGGATTATGTTTTTATATTATCATATCACGCGTACGGGGGCAATCACGAAACATGAGAAAGCCAAGTAAACACATTAAGAAATGTGTATATTTTAGAAGTAAAAAACGGATAATACCATGCCCGGGTAATATCACACCGGTGAGGCTTTAGTTTACTGTTTGTCCAGGACTTCGTCGATCCACTTCATCGCGGCAATCATGGTTGGAAACCCGGCGGTGGTCAGGGCTAATAGCACCGCATGGCGGATATCTTCGGCTTTAGCGCCGGCGGCGAGCGCCCGGCGGGTGTGCGATTTTATAGCTCCTTCCGAGCTTAAACCGATGGCAATCCCCAGTTTGACCATCTCACGGGTTTTTTCATTGAGCGGCCCGCCATCATTACAACTGACGGCAAGCTTGGCATAAGACTCGGAAATCTCCGGGAAGTGTTTCTTGAATCCTTTATATACTTCCGGTAAATAAGCCATCGTGAATCTCCTCCATTAACTTTTTTTACGAACCAACGGATTTAATCCCGGGACAGATAATTAATGGTAGCAGGCTGATAAGGATATATCTGTGTTTTTTATCACATTGTATAAGGAAAGCTGGATATGCGGATGGTTACGGCTGTGCCTCAAGCAAAATGTGGGCCTCAAAGGCAAACAGGATTGGGTTTTATCTATGAGGATTCTATTGCCGACCGGAAATATTAAGTGGTGGCAGCCCTGTTCATGGCTAAACAGCCCACGCCGGGTATTTTTTACCCGCGGCAGGACTTGCCACCACTTGAAATTACTTGCCTTTTCTCCGGATAAGCAGCATGAGAACGATCACTGCCAGAATTGTCGCTACTCCTATGATAACCGGCAGCAGCCACCCGTTAGAGGTTTTATCTTCACCGGAGGAGTCAGACGCCGGGTTTCCCGGGGCAGTATCTCCCGGTTTGAGGATTTGTTCGGAGAATTCGGTCTGGCCGGATACTACGGTAACATTGAATTCAAAGTCCCTTGCCTGTTTGACCGCGGCGGAGCCGGATTGCCCGAGCCAAGCCGCTTCCGCGGCGATCGATATTTTCCCCGTCGTGCCCAGGGCTATAGCCTTCGGCACACTGATTTTTATCGAGGCTGCTTTCCCCAGTGTATAACCGCGCCCCGGAATCTTGATGGACACCAGTCCTTCCGGGATAGTCTGCGGTTCCTCCTCGAATATCTGTGAAGGCTCGATGTAGAGGTTTTCCGTTACGGTTACCGGGTTGCCGCTGACGAGCACCTGTGTTTCACCGGAAGCGGGCTCGATGACCACATTCCAGCCTTCCGGTAAGGCGCCTACCTCCAGGGAAATATGGGTAATGCGGTTACCATCGATATTATAGAAGTAAATATAGCCGGTGCCTTCGTTGCCGGGCTGAATTCTTAGTTCTTTATCACCCTGGGCGCTGGCAAAGTTATATTTAGCCTCATCTGCCGCCATCACGGGCAAGGGAATGGAAAGCAATATCAATACTGCAAGTATTAACAGGCAATACTTTTTCATGTTACCTTCTTACGAGATATTACTAGTCGTTTTCTGCCTTGAAATATATGGTAGCGGTATATGTACCCGCTTCAGTGCCAACGGGAACGGAAACCCACTGGTAGAAGGCATATGTTCCGGCGGGAGCTTCATCGTAAATGGGCAGGTCGGGATAAGTGCTGGTTAGATCCCTGATGTCGCTCTGGTCATAATTCGTGCTGAACTTCCAGTTGGATAAGGCAAATGTGCCGCTGACTTCTCCCTTGATGTTGAGATCGACGCGGGTGTTGGTTTCACTTTGAACGGTAACACCGATTGCCGGTGTCCCATCGCTTTGCGCTACATCCCCAAAAATTTCGGTATCGCTGGGCTCAACTGTCCCGAACTGGATGCCGTCATTGTTGGCATCTTGAAGCGTAATGCTGATGATGGCGCCTACGGTTACGGATGCCGTGGTATTTGTTTCTTCAGAAACGGCAAATACCGGCAGGGCGAATGTTGCCAGGAGTACGATGGAAATGATTGCGCTGACTAAAATCCTTTTCAATTTTCTCTCCTAAATATTTTTTCACTATTGGTGTGTTGATTTATTATCCGGTTATGATCTGTTTTCGCCATCACCCCCTCTTAGCGCCTACAGCATCGAGCTGCAGCCAGGAAAACAAACCCGCGTTGCGGGTTATTTTGATATATCTGACGTTTTTGAAATTACCGTAAATATCGTACTTTTGAATATGGTGGTTTTCTATCATCCGCTGGTCTATATATGTCCACTTTTTGCCGTCTTTGGATATATACACTTTGATATTGGATTTTTGCCAGCCTTCATTCGATGCCCAATAACTTATCATGCTGGATTTTGCTATCGTGCTCTTGAACTCAATGATGATCCAGCCATGGAAGAATATACCGGCGCCATGGGTGTCCGGCGCTTTTAGCGCATGGTGTTCCTGTATTACGTCTTCGGAATCTACATTCTTGTAGCCGTAGAGAGTATCTCCATCCACTACGTTTACTTCAGCATCAGTCGAAACCTCATCGGCTTTGACCGGCAGTCCGCATATCAGCATCATTGAGAGCACGATGCCGATGAGAACTAAATTGGTTATTTTACCTGTTATTCTCAACATAAAAACCTTTTAAGGGGTGATTGCTTTAAAGTATATTGTTGCCGTGTAATCACCATCCGGCAGTTCCGGCGGTATCGTAAGCCAGTAATAGGCCTGGGTAGTATGATCTGTATCTAACGGCGTAGGGACCGTGTACCACGTTGTGTAAATCTCCGTTAATGCAACAGCTCCCTCGACGTTATCGTCGTCATCATATTTCAAGTTTTCTACAGGTATATTTCCTGCTTCTCCGGCAAAAGGTTCGCCCCTTACCTGTATGTCCACGCTAACGTTGGTTTCAACGCCAACCCGGATGGTGATTGCCCCCAGGCCTTCCGCCCAGTCCGCCGGCATATCAACGTCTCCCTGCAAAAGAGCTCCGAACTGGAGGCCGTCATTGTTATAATCTGTTACCGTGAACGAAATATATTCTGAATACGGATCGCTCCCGGAAGCGTCCCAGCCGGGATTTTTAATTATTTCCTGCCCCGGGCTATCTGGGCTTGACGACATAGCCGTTAAGGCTGATACATGGGCAGGGAAACTGGCGGCCAGGCATAATAACAGCGTAAAAACGCCGGCTATAATTACCTTTCTTTTCAGCAGTTTTAACCGCATCCGTTCTCCTCGATACAAAAATAGTGCAGGCACCGGTATATCATGCCGCGGTTTAACGCGGGTCGCAGTTTCAACGCGGACCGCGGTTTTAACACGCCGGTTGGCAGGTAAGACAGCTTTGAGATATTGAATAGCCCAACTAACAGGTACCGGGCTGTCTCTATGTTGTCATTTCCGCTTGATAGGCCGGTTGAATATATTCATTATTGGGAAAAGTACGTGTTTACGTAGGTATTTTACCATAGAACAATATCCCTACCCCATGCCCGGAAACGGCTTTTTCATAATGTTTTCATAAAGAAAATATCTAAATTTGCGCTCAACCCTCTACGCTACAATTGACACTCCCATCTGCGGGTGATAGATTGATGATGAAACCGTTGTTCTATAAATGAAGGTAATTGATATGCCGGTGAATGTTGGTGTCGGGACTATCAGCCTGCGCCTGCCGGAAAATATGGACCTCAAGGGCAAGCGCATGGTTATCAGATCCATTATCGGGCGGGTTAAAGGCCGTTTTGATGTCGCTATTGCAGAAGTAGGGGAGAACGATAGCTGGCAGTTAGCCACCATCGGGTTTTGCTGTATCAGCAACAACAAGCGCCACAGCAATGAAGTCCTTTCCAAAGTGGCCCACTTTATCGAGGCCGGCGGCTTTGACGCGGAAGTTTTAGATATTACGACGGAGATAATTGATATATAAACAGTTCATTAATATAAAAGGAGGGAGCCAGATGACAAAATCGAAATTCGAGAAATACATTATGAGAGACGTATGGCACAAATCATATCCCACCGATTTCCATAAGGAGGTCACCAAGCCGGCTCTCTCTCTTGCCAGGAACAAGGGAAAAGCGGCCGGACATCCGCCTTTTGCGCTTTCGTGGGTACCGATTACGGAAGCTTTTGAAATGGCGCCCAAACCTCACGTACATGACTGGGACGAGTTCCTTATGTTCATCGGCGGTGATGCTACCAATATGCTGAACCTGGGTGGTGAGGTGGAATTCTGGATGGGCGATGACGCCGACCACATGGAAAAGTTCACCTTCACCTCTGCCACCATGTTGCATTTAGTAGGGGGATTGTGGCACTGCCCGCTTAATTTCAAAAAGGTAAACGACCCTGCTAAGCCCATCATCTTTGAAAACCTAATGTTTGTCGATACCTATACCTTGATAGATAAAGACGGTACAAAAATTACCAAAGGGTAATGAGTGGCCTCTGCTTTGAAAAAGGCGAGGTGAAAATGGAGTGGTGAAAGCTGATCATAGACAGCTAGTCGCTAATAGCTAAACATGGAAATCCAGGCTTTGAGCAAAATCCTCTTCCATTCCCTTCAGGGTGAACCCATCAGGGTGAACCCCTTTACAAAGGGGAACGCTCTATCGGGTTAAAAACAACACTATCGTTTAAGAATATACATCGTCCTCCTTTATAGAAGGAGGAGCAGAGGCGGATTCGATTGGAAATCCAGGCTTTTTTAAACCATATCCGCGGCCAGGCCGGCTATGAGAACCAGGTGGAGCACATCGAGCATATTGCCCCGCGCCGCGCCGTTTACGGCAACCTGGATGAACCTTTAGACCTGAAGCTCCAGGAAATACTGGATAGCCACGGGCTTTCAAGGCTTTACGGGCACCAGGCAAAAGCCGTCAACCTTGTGCGCGCCGGTAAAAACGTCATCGTGGCCACTTTCAGCGCCAGCGGCAAGAGCCTGGTTTACAATATTGCCGTAATGCAGGCGTTAATCGAACAGCCCGGTACCCGCGCGCTCTACCTTTTCCCCACCAAGGCCCTCGCCCAGGACCAACTACGCAAGCTCAAGGAGCTTTTCTCCCCCGGACTTGTCCCGCCGGAAGCCCTCGCCACTTTTGACGGCGATACGCCGCGCGCGGAACGGGGAGATGTTAAAAAGTACGGCCGGATCATCCTCACCAACCCGGACATGCTGCACGTGGGTATCATGCCCGGGCACCAGTCATGGGCGTCATTGTTTAAACACTTAAAGTATGTTGTGGTGGATGAAGCGCACATCTACCGCGGCGTTTTCGGGTCGCACGTTGCCTGCGTCTTACGGCGCCTCCGCCGCCTCTGCGCGCTTTACGGTTCCAATCCCCAGTTTATTTTGTGCACGGCAACGGTCGCCAATCCCGCCGACCATGCTTACGGCTTGACCGGCCTCCCGTGTGAAGTCGTGGATAACGACGGCTCTCCCCGCGGTTGGAAGGACTTTGTATTCTGGAACCCGCCTTTTACGGACGAGAAGAAGACGCACCGCAAGAGCGCGCACTGGGAATCTACCAATCTGTTTTCCGCGCTGGTGATGCAGGGTACCCGCACGCTGACCTTTACCCGCACCCGCCGCCTGACCGAGTTGATATATATCTACACCCGCGACCGCCTGTGTGAAGAAAGCTACGCGCTTTCGCAACTGGTTATGCCTTACCGCGGCGGCTATATGCCGGAGGACCGGCGTAAAATAGAGCAGGGGCTTTTTGGTGGCGAACTGCTGGGGGTGGTGGCTACCAACGCACTGGAGCTGGGCATTGATAGCGGCGGCCTGGAAGCCACGATCCTGGACGGCTATCCGGGGAGCATCTCATCCACCTGGCAGCAGGCAGGGCGCTCCGGCCGCGACCAGGGGGAGTCTTTGAGCTTTTTAGTGGCGTGGGATAATCCCCTCGACCAGTATTTCATGCGGCACCCCAAGGACTTTTTTGCCCGCGGCTTTGAGTATGTGCTGGTCAACCCGGAAAACCCGTATATCTGTAAAGCCCACCTCCTCTGCGCCGCCTGGGAACGTCCGCTGGATAGCAGCGATATCTCCTTTTTCAGCCAGGAGATGATCAAGGAGCGTGACGCTTTAGTGGAAGAGGGACAGCTCCGGGAACGCCGGGGAAGGTATTACGTTGCCCCGAGTATTTCCTATCCGGCGCAGAAGATCAATATCCGTTCCTCCTCGGGGCAGGATTACGCCGTGGTTGACGTGTCCACCGGCTCTTTGATGGAAACGGTGGAAAGCAGTGTCGCGTTCTTTCAAATCCATCCCGGGGCCATTTACCTGCACCAGGGCGAAGCGTATCTGATTACGAAACTGGATTTAACCAACAAGGTGGCCTACGCGGAGCCTTCCGGCGGCCGCTATTATACGGAAACCAAGGAAATCCATGATATCCGCGTCCTTAATGTCCGGGGCACTAAAGATGTGGGCCCGGTTGAAGTCAACGTCGGGGATGTGGAAGTGACGATTGACGTCGTCGGTTTTAAAAAGTACCGCCAGTTCTCTGAAGAAGTCCTCGGGGAAGAGCCCCTCGACCTCCCCACCATCCGCTTCAATACCGTGGCGTTGTGGTTCGGTATCCCATCCAAAGCGACCGCCCGGATTGCGGATAAAAACCTGGATTTTGCCGGCGGCCTGCACGCCACGGAACATGCCGCCATCGGCATCCTGCCCCTCTTTGCTTTATGCGACCGTAATGACATCGGGGGCGTATCAACACCTTTGCACCCGGACACCGGAGACGCGGCGGTCTTTATCTATGACGCTTACCCGGGAGGTATCGGCATTGCGGAAAAGGGCTATGACATGATCGAGGAACTCTGGCAGGCAACCATGCACGTGATCGCGGAATGCCCCTGCGAAGATGGCTGCCCCTCCTGCGTGCAAAGCCCCAAGTGCGGGAACAACAATAAACCGCTGGATAAAGCGGCAGCGAGGATAATTTTAGAGGAACTGCAGAGTTAAACTTAAAAAAGAGCGTCCAGAGGGGAAATTCCCTATGGCGGGGATTCCGGGGGTGTCCCCCCGGCCTTTCACTATGCGGGGTGGGGGGAAAAGGGTAGGAATAGTACCGATACCTCCTATAGAAAAACTCAAAATCCTAAACTCGAAATCCGAAACAAACCCAAAATAACAACAATCAAATAATTCAATTCAGCTTCGCGAAGTGTGTCAAATTGTCTTTATTACACTCAATTCGTTTTGTAAAATAATTGATTTTTAAAGAATCCTTTTTTTACGAAACATTTTTGAAGCTAAGTCAGCTTTGGGGGTTTGTTTTTTGTTATATGTTAAGCTAGTCTGACTCCACGCATGATTTGTTTTTACATATTCAATTGTTAAAGAACCGGGGAGAAAATCCCTCCCTAACCCTCCCTTTTTCAAAGTGAGGGGATGATTGTGCAAAGCTATAATAGTACAAATGTTCTAAGATGTCAAGAGGGATTTGTCCAAGCTGGCACAGCTACAGGTTAGCTATGGGGAAAAATGAAAAAAATTTGTCATTCCCGTGAAAACGGGAATCCAACCCCGCCCCGAATCCTTCTCGCATCTCCCTTTAAAAAGGGAGACGAGAGATTTAGCGGTTTCAACTCCGTCTGCAACCCGATGGTTCGTCCTCCCTTTTAAGGGAAGAACAGAGGTTGATTTTGAGTGAATAGAAACTATTGAGAGGGTAGGGGGCTATTTGCGGAAATTTTTAAATGGATCTGATCCAGAGAAGTAACAATCAAATAAAGAAATCCTTGTATTAAATATCTTGCCGATTAGTTGCGCCACAGCTTCATTTAATGATTTCAGATTTGTTAAATGTTCTTTTTCAAAGTCTTCACATATTTTGTCCAACTCATCGCCGTGCAGAGGGCTTTCCAAGATTTTTGAATATTTGAAAAAAATTTCACAATACGTTTGCAAGGTATTCATGACTGACTTAACGGCTTCAGAAATTTCGTTATCAAGTATCATCGCTATTGCTATTCCGTTTAGTTTACCCTCTTCAACTACTTTTACTATGTAATTTCTACGTCTATGTAGATTTATCCAAACTAATTCACCACTTTTGGGATTGGTTTTTGCTGCGCTAATGGAAACATAATCATCTGGTATATAGTCTTCAGTCATACATGTTTGTACGTTGATAAGCCAATTAGAGAGTTTCTCAAGCAACTCAATTTTATATTTTGTCATTTTTGATAACCGATTTTCTCTGATAGACCGAATACCTATTACGAGGGCGGTGATTACACCTAATAATGTAATAGTAGCGAGGGACAAATTAATCCAATCTGGCGTTTGCATGCCTAGATTATATCATAATAAATATGAAAAATATCATTATCGAAAATGGTATATTCAGCGATTTTCCCGGCTTTAAGCGCGGCCTCTTGGTCGTGTCTGCGCTGGATAATTCCGGAGAGTCAGCCACCGCCGCGAAACTGCTCAAGGAAACGGCTTCCCAGCGCGCGCGCGAAGACCATTTGAACGACCCGGCTGTCGCCGCCTGGGACGAAGCGTACCGCCGGTTTGGCGCGAATCCCAACAAATTCCCGCCGTCCATCAAATCGCTGTTGAAACGCGTGCAAAAAGGCGGTGGTCTGCCGTTCAT
>Ga0105104_10001631_pt1 | contig 16767 bp, 14 predicted proteins | sample PPLLaktember2015_3_FD_87034 | JGI IMG/M metagenome (GOLD analysis project Ga0105104, IMG submission 87034) | Freshwater sediment microbial communities from Prairie Pothole Lake near Jamestown, North Dakota, USA - PPLs Lake P7 Core (6) Depth... | ecosystem: Environmental > Aquatic > Freshwater >... | reverse complement strand
GTTCTCTTTACGAGGGGAGAAGCCAGTCAGCAACCAGTCACCTTCACGTCCGCTGGCACCTTTGTAGTGATAGCTTCCAAAACCGACAATACTTGAACCCCACATCTTTGGCTCCTCTTTTGTCACTTGCTCCATTAATCTGAGAATCTCAAAACAATCTTCGCGTTTTTGTTCATCTGTAACAGAATTTAGAAAACCTTCCACGCTTGCGTCATTGACTTTTGTCTTTAATTCAACCTTCTTTGCCATTTCAACCTCCAGTTTTTAATGATCATCCGCCAGCTTGTTCCAAATTGTTTTCAGCAAATCAACAAACTTACCAGACGCCGAATTTTTCTTTTTTAGGCATTATGCTCCAAGCGGCCGACTGTGTTTTTTTCTCCGTACTTTTCTGTGCTCGTCCGTCTCCAACCTCAGATTTTTTCTTCGCATCTTTGCGGCTTCACGCGAGAGGATCCGCTATCCTTTGATCACCGCCACCGGGATCAGCCGCGCTACTTTACGCGCGATCCCAGCTCCAACTACGGTCTCCACCACCCGGTCGACATCCTTATAAGCCTGCGGAGCTTCTTCCGCTAACCCTGGCAGCGAGCCGGCCCGTACGTGGATACCGTCCGCTTCCAGCTTGCGGCGCAAATCGTCACCGCGCACCTGCTTCTTGGCCTGGCTGCGGCTGAGCACCCGGCCGGCCCCGTGACAGGTCGATCCCCACGAGCGCTCCATCGAAGTCTCGGTTCCTACCAGAACCCATGAGGCTGTTCCCATACTGCCCGGCACCAGCACCGGCTGACCGATCGCCTGATATTCTGCGGGAAGGCCGGGGGACCCAGGACCAAATGCGCGCGTAGCGCCCTTCCGGTGGACACATACTTTGACCTTCTCTCCATCCACCCGGTGTGTTTCAACCTTTCCCATATTATGGGCGATATCGTAAACCTGGCGCAGATGCCAGTTACCCACCCGCCCGGCAAAAACCTGCTCGAAAGCCTGCCGCGCGGCAGAAGCCAGGAGCTGGCGGTTGGCAAAGGCATAGTTTGCGGCTGCACGCATGGCAGCCATGTAATCGATCCCCTCCGGCGAATTGAGCGGTGCGCAAACCAGCTCGCGGTCAGGAAGATGGATGCCGTAACGCCGCACCGCCGCCTGGAAATCCTGTACATAATCGGTGCAGATCTGGTGGCCAAATCCTCGCGACCCGCAGTGGATTTGCACCACCAGGCAGCCTTCTATCAATCCCATCGCCTGGGCAGCCCGTGCATCAAAAATCTGGTCTACCACATCTACCTCGATAAAGTGGTTGCCGGCTCCCAGGGTCCCGAGCTGGTTTTGGCCGCGTTCCTTGGCGCGCTTGCTAACCTTAGCCGGCTCGGCTCCCTCCAGCATCCCGCCTTCCTCGGTCCGCTCCAGGTCTTCCTCCAGCGCCAGGCCGCGCTTCAGCGCCCAGCGCGAACCCTGCCTGCAAACCTGGTCCAGCTCGCTCTGGCTGAGCTGCAGCGCCCCCTTGACCCCAACCCCACTGGGACAGAAATGGTTGAGCGCTGTCGCCAGGCTGTCCAGCTCCTCTACTGCGGTTTCATACTCAATACCTGACGAAAGGAGCCTGACTCCACAGTTGATATCGTAACCAATCGCTCCGGGAGAGATAACCCCATCCGGGAATCTCGTGGCTGCTACCCCGCCGATTGGGAAGCCATAGCCCTGGTGCATATCCGGCATCACGACCACCGGTCCGGCCAACCCCGGTAGAGTCGCCGCGTTGACAGCCTGTTGGATAGAAAGATCATCCAGCGCATCCTCGAGGAGCTGGCGGGTGGCAAACAGACGCACGCCTACGCGCATATCGTGGCGGAAGGTTACCGGGATCTCCCACTCATAATCGCTGATTTTCTTGAAAGTCCTTAAATCCATAGGTTTCCTCCCCTCAAACATCGAACACAATCGTTACCGATAGTTGCCCACTTTTGTCGATGATCTTCAAATCATGGAAAGTAACCGCCTTGATCTCTTTACTTTGCTCTACAATTGGCGCACCTTGAAGAATGGCTTCCAGATGGTTATTTTCAACGCGCAGATCGAATGTATCGAACGCGAGCCTGTCCCGCTCACCCAGATACAGCAGTTCGCTCAGGAAAGAAACCAGCAGGCTTTCCAGATCAACGGCATGAAGAGAGAAGCTGCGCTCCACCCTCGCGCCTGGGTGGAGTTCGATCTCAGACAGGCTGTACATCCCTTTAGCGGCTTCCCGCAGCAGGCTCACAAAATCAGGCGCCCAAACATCCAGCGCCCAATCCGCAGTATGAGGTCGTTCTGCAAAACCAGCGAACAGATTTTCTGCCATCTTTTAGTATAATTATACCCATAGACCTTCACGGAACAGATTGCTTATGAAATTGCCATTGGATCTGATCGAGGCACGCCTGCAAACATTCATAGAAGGCAGCCTGGCTGCTCTGCTCCCCCGGGGGAACACCAAAACTTTGCTGGCGCATCAACTAGTCGAAGCCATGCAAAATAATCTCCACAGCCACCCGGATGGCAGCCTGGTTGCACCCAGCCTGTATGTCATTCAGGTTAATCCCGCTCGCCTGGCCTATTGGCAGACCAACCCGGTTTACCTGGAACAGCTTGCCCAGACGCTTTACCTGGCCGGAAAAGAATCGGGGCTGGTTTTCGATGCTCAGCCTGCGATCCGGGTCGATGCGGAGCCCACGCTACCTGCCGCGGAAATCCGCATCCTTGCATCTGGTATTCACGAGGAAATATCTCATACGGCAGTCATGGAAGTAGAACCGGTTCGCCGGGTCGACTCCGCCCATATCCCTCGGGATGCATATCTGATCGTTAATGGAGCCCAGGTCTTTCCATTGAGCATGCCGGTTGTCAGTATTGGCCGGCGCTCGGACAACCACATTATTTTGGATGATCCGCGGGTTTCCCGCACCCATGCTCAGTTACGCGCCATCAACGGTCAATTTGTCGTCTTTGACCTCAATTCCACCGGAGGTACGTTTGTCAACGGCGCCCGTATCCAGACCGCCGGCCTCGCACCAGGAGATGTCATCTCACTGGCCGGTGTCCCGGTGATCTATGGTGAAGACACCCCCCCCTCGCAGCCCGACCCATTGGACCAGACGCGCTCGATGGATGTCCACCCATCCGAGGAGCCGGGTCCGCCAGGCGATCCATCCGGGAATAAACCTTTATGAGCGGGGAGATCTTATTGGTCCTGCGAATCCTCCTGGCTGGCGCCCTGTATGCCTTTCTCGGGTGGGGTCTGGTTACCCTCTGGAAGGATTTGCGCCAGCAAAGCCAGGTGGTCAGCAGATCGCGTATCCCACCTCTCCTGCTAGATTGGCAGATCAACGGATCAGAGCAAAAACGCCAGTTCACCCAGACGGAATTCATCCTGGGACGTGATCCGGGCTGTGAATGCCCTATCTCGCATGAAACCGTATCCGCCCGGCATGCCCGCCTTACTTACCATCACAACCAGTGGTGGGTGGAAGACCTGAACTCCACTAACGGAACTTTTATCAACCTGGAACCGGTCTCTACCCCGACTGTGATCGTCACCGGGGATGAAATCCGCTGTGGGCAGGTCAATATCCAGGTCAGGATGGCTGAAAAGCCTGGGGGTTAGCCCCTTTCGAGGCTTGATCACCAATCAGAATTACAACATGGAGAACACGCAAATGGATCAAGATACTCCCGTTCTTGCGATCATTGGCGGATCAGGTTTTTATAATATGCCTGGTTTATCCAACATCAATCAAACAGATCTCGATACACCTTTTGGGAAGCCCAGCGCCCCGATTGTCATGGGAAATTTGTCTGGTAAAAGAGTAGCATTTCTAGCACGCCATGGTATCGGACACACGATTTCACCGAGCGAGATTAACTATCGAGCCAATATTTACGCGTTGAAGATGTTGGGATGCCAGCGCGTGGTCAGCATCAGCGCCTGCGGTTCTCTCCGCGAGGATTTCGCTCCGGGACACATTGTGATACCCGACCAATTATTCGACTTCACCCGCGGGATGCGCAAGCCGTCTTTCTTCGAGAAGGGTTTAGTTGCCCACGTGGGTACCTCCGATCCTTTCTGCCCGGACCTGTCTGCCCAGGTAACCAGCGCGGTCAATGAAACCGGCGCGACGGTTCACCACGGAGGAACTTTCATAACAATCGAAGGCCCGCGCTTTTCTACCAAAGCCGAGTCCAACCTGTTTCGCGCCTGGGGGATGTCCATCATCGGGATGACCGCCAGCCCGGAAGCATTCCTGGCCCGTGAGGCCGAGATGTGCTATGCAACCATGGCTCATGTCACTGATTTTGATGTCTGGCATGTCAGCGAGGAGACGGTCAGTGTAGAAATGGTTGTGCGCACGCTCAACCGCAATACCGAGTACGCCCAACAAGCCATCCGAGCCCTGGTAAGCGGGTTATCCGAGGAACGCGGCTGCACCTGCGGCCAGGCGCTGGCCAGCGCTCTCATCACCCAACCTGACCGCATCCCACCCGAGACACACACCAGGCTAAGCCTGCTGGTCGATCCCTATTTGAAACGGTGAGTCTTTTTTTTCCGGTTCCCGCGCCGGCTACTCCGAACGAGCAAACCCAAGGTCGCCTGATGTCCCTGGCGGCTGCTTTTGTATTTTGCGCCTCCATCATCCTGACCCTCTCTCCGGCTGCCCGCCTGCACAGCTGGGCAGTAACCTTCCGTTGGGACCATTGGATCGGTTTTATTGCCTGGCTGGTGCTCTTCGCCATCCTCCACCGCCAGACCTCTGTCCATCTCCCCGAACGCGATCCATATTTACTTCCGTTGGCAGCCTTGCTTTCAGGTTGGGGGCTGCTGACCATCTGGCGCTTGAACCCGGCCCTCGGGCTGCGCCAGACGGCCTGGCTGGCGGTTAGCCTGATTGTCCTGGGGATCGGTTTACGCGTTCCGCTTGGGTTGCAGCTTCTGCGTCGTTATAAATATTTCTGGTTGACGGCGGGGCTCCTGTTAACCACCCTTACCTTCTTTTTCGGCACCTATCCAGAAGGCAGCGGCGCCGGCCCCCGGCTGTGGTTTGGCTGCTGTGGGTTGTACTTCCAGCCATCCGAACCGCTCAAGCTCCTGTTGATCGTTTACCTGGCCGCTTACCTGTCTGGCTACGAGCATATCCGCGACAACCTCGCACAGTTGATGGCGCCTACCCTGGCCATGGCCGGGCTGGCCCTCATTCTCTTGATCGCCCAACGCGACCTGGGCACCGCTACGTTGTTTATATTTATCTTTACCATGGTGCTCTATATCGCTTCGGGAAGCAGGCGAGTTCTGGTCATCAGCGGCTTACTCGCCGTGCTGGCCGCGATCCTCGGTCTGTATCTGTTCGATGTCGTGCGGCTGCGCGTGGACGCCTGGCTAAACCCCTGGCTGGACCCCAGCGGGCGTTCCTATCAGATCGTTCAATCTTTGATGGCGATTGCCAACGGTGGGATTATTGGCCGGGGTATCGGTCTGGGAAGCCCGGGGTTGGTACCGGTTGCTCAATCCGATTTTATATTTTCGGCAATCGCCGAAGAGACCGGCCTGTTAGGCGCTCTGGGGCTGCTCCTGCTGCAGGCTTTCCTCGCAGTGAGAGGGATCCGGGCTGCTTTGAACGCACCGGATACCTACCAGCGCTATCTGGCCGCCGGTCTTACCGCTTATCTCATCTCGCAGAGCGTGTTGATCGTGGGAGGTAACCTGCGTTTGCTCCCACTTACCGGGGTGACCCTCCCATTTGTATCCTACGGTGGTTCATCTCTTCTGACAGCTTTTGTGGGGCTGCTCATCCTGCTCCACATCAGCAACCATCCAGACCAGGAGCCGGTCCGGCTCCTCGAACCGCAGCCTTACCTTGTTCTGGGGCGCTTACTTCTCACCGGTTTGACCGCGGCTGGTTTGATCCAGGGTTGGTGGTCGATCTACCGCGCACCGGCTCTGCTATCGCGCAGCGACAACCCTCGCCGCTCGATAGCCGACCGGTATGTGCGCAGAGGAAGTATCCTGGACCGGGACGACCAAAGCATCAATGTTACCCAGGGCTCTCCGGGCAGCTATACCCGGGCATATTCATACCCATCCCTCAGCCCGGTGACAGGCTATACGAATCCGATCTTTGGACAGGCCGGGTTGGAGGATAGCCTGGATCCGGCCTTACGCGGGCTGGAAGGTTATCCAACTTTAACGATCTGGTGGGACCATTTATTATACGGTCAGCCGCCCCCCGGCCTGGATATTCGCCTGAGTCTTGATCTTACCGTCCAGCAGCAGGCTGATACTCTTCTGGGAAATCATCGTGGTTCGATCGTACTTCTCAACGCTAGTACCGGTGAGATCCTGGCTATGGCTTCGCATCCTAACTTCGACCCCACCTCGCTGGATCAGGAGTGGGACACACTGCGCCAGGATCCTGAGGCTCCCTTGATTAACCGGGCGGTTCTCGGGCAATATCCGCCTGGGACTGCCTTGGGGCCATTCCTGTTGGCCCTCGATGGCCGGACTGGAGACAATGGTCTGCCTGGGTCCCTCGCCATCTCGGTGGATGGACAGGCTTTTTCTTGCCCGCAGCCAGAGGCCGGGCGGGCTACCTGGCAGGCGGCAGTTGCATCCGGCTGCCCGGCTGTATCGCTCCGTCTGGCAGAAGATCTTGGACCCGATCGCACCCTCGACCTGCTGAGCAGCCTGGGATTTTTCACCGCCCCTGAGATCCCGCTTCTGGTTGCACAACCGGCTCAGCCAGATGAGGCGATACCTGTAGAACAGCTTACGACCGGGCTGGCCGGATTGACCGTAAGTCCACTGCAGATGGCGCTGGCCGCCTCTACCCTCAGCGCCGAAGGCGAGCGTCCGGTTCCGCGTCTGGTCATGGCGCTCAACCTGCCGGGCCAGGGTTGGCAGACCCAATCAATAGATGGAAAACCAACCCCGACACTGACATCCGAACAAAGCCGGGCAGCCGCGATCGCCCTCGCGGATCCGGAAAACACGCACTGGCGCGCACTGGGTTTCGCCCAATCGGCTGAAAACCAACTGGTTACCTGGTATCTGGCGGGCAGCCTGCCGGGCAGCCAGGCAGCACCGCTGGCGTTGGTCGTCCTCCTGGAAGAAAACAATCCCCAGGCTGCTCAGGAGATCGGCGACAGCCTCCTGCAGTCCATTTCCCAACCCTGACCGTCTGCCAAACCAGACCACCCGCCGGTGCAGGAGGGCTTACAGGCCTCCTGCACCGATTTATGGGTCAGTACCCACCACCCTGAGGTATACCCGTTTACCTGTCTGGAGTACCCCGGGGCCGGGGAAAAGCAGCAAGGGGTCATCTAAGACCCTTCCATCCAGGCGCACGCCCTTTTGAGCGATCAACCGCCGGCCTGCGCCCCGGCTGGCTGCCAAGCCAGCTCCGATCAGTACATCCAACACCGTCATTCCGGGCGCCAGGTGGAATTCAACCAGACCTTCGGGCAGCTTACCCTGTTGGAACTGCTGCTTGAACGTCTCTTCAGCAGAACGAGCCTCGCCATCCCCATAAATCGCCCCGGTGATCTCGCGCGCCAATGCCATTTTGGCATCCCGAGGGTGCAGGGAACCATCCGCAATATCCTGCTCGAATTTCGAGATCTGCTCGGGATTCCAGCGGGTCACCAGCCGGCAGAAGGAAGGCATGGCTGTATCCGGAATGCTCATCACCTTTCCGTACATATCTTCTGCGCTGGTATTGATCGGGATATGGTTGCGCAATGATTTGCTCATTTTAACCACTCCGTCTGTCCCGGGCAGGATCCCCAAAATGATGGCTACATTTGGCCGCGCCCCCAGGCCCGCCATCACTTTGCGCGCTGCGGTAACGATGTTGAATAACTGGTCCGTACCGCCTACCTGGACATCCGCCTGGAGCATGGTTGCGTCATACCCCTGCATCAACGAGTAGAAGGTCTCATGCAGATAGACTGCGTCGCCCTTCTCCCAGCGGATGCGGAAATTCTCGCGGGTCAGGAACTGCTGAAGGGAAAAGGTCGAAGCCAACTGGATTAATTGAGCAAAACTTAGCTCACCCAGCCAATCTGCGTTGTAGCGAATGCGGGTCTTTTGCGGATCCAGGATCTTGAACGCCTGTTGGGCATACGTGCGGCCGTTCTCCTCAACCTGCTGTGGGGTCAACCGCGGGCGGAGTTGATCCTTATCAGAAGGATCGCCGATCAATGAGGTGTAATTCCCGATCAAAAAAGTCACCTCGTGACCCAGGTCCTGGAACTGGCGCAGCTTGCGCATGGTCACCGTGTGGCCGAGGTGCAGGTCCATCGTGCGCGGGTCGTACCCGCAGTATACCCGCAGCGGCCGCCCCTCTCCACCGGCTTCGAGCAGCCGCTCGCGCAGCTCGCCGGCCATCGCCCGGCGGAGTCCTTCATCCCCATATTCCGTCCCCTGCATCAGCAGGCTGACCTGTTCGTCAATATTCATCGTGACCTCCCTATGCTTTAAAAACAAAAACGCGTCCCTGCGGATGGGGACGCGCCCAATCGAAACCGCCGCAGGAAAAATTCAGCGCGATCCGGAATAATAGCGGGAAAAAATGTTGTTAGTTAACATATACTAATTATATCATTTATTCAAATTCTTTGATTACGCACCCAATAGATCTTCCAGAGCGGGTAAGATGTGCTCGTAGCGGAATTTAAAACCCATTTCCAACAGTCGTTTTGGCAGCGCCCGCTGCCCACTCAATATCAGGGAGCTCATTTGTCCCAAGACTGCTTGCAATAGAAAGGCCGGTGCGGGGATCCAATACGGCCGGTGCATCACTCTTCCCAACGCCTTACCAAATTGAGCGTTGGTGACCGGGTTCGGTGAGGCCAGATTGAAGGGGCCGCTGGCGTCCGTGTGTTCGAGCAAAAAGCGCATGGCCGCGATCTCGTCATCTCGGTGGATCCAGGACAGCCACTGCCTGCCGCTTCCCAATGGCCCACCCACCATCAAGCGGAAGGGCAGCATCATTCGCGGTAGGGCCCCTTCTGTCGCGTCCAACACCGGACCGCTGCGGATGATCACCCGGCGCACACCCATATCTTCGACCGGACGGGTAGATGCTTCCCAATCCACCGCGACTCTGGACAGAAATCCAGACCCGGGCGGATCAGATTCGTTGAAACTCCGCTCAAGGGAAGTCCCATAGTAGTCAATCCCCGAGGCTTGCATCAACACCGCGGGCTTACGGCCGGCCTGCCGGACCGCCTCGACCACTGCCCGGCCAGTCACTTCCCGGCTTTGACGGATCTGCGCTTTACGGTTCGGGCTCCACGGCAGGGCGCCAATATTTTCTCCGGCCAGGTGTACCACAGCATCCGCTTCTTCCACCAGGTTTTCCCAACCGGCAGGGGTTTTTCCATCCCACTGGATTACTTCTACACCCACGGGCGCTACCGCAGCCCTGGGATTGCGGCTTAAGATCCATACCGTGTGGCTGTCTTTTTGTAATGATTCGCCGAGAGCTCTCCCGATCAATCCAGCCCCACCCACGATCAAGACTTTCATAACTCACCTCCCTCACCTCACTCATCCTTAATCGCGCGACCGTCTTGCCGGGTTGTGATTTTAAGTGGTGCTATAATTGGCCCATAGGAGTCGTTATGCAGGCGCCTGTCCTGGTTCTAAATGCGAATTTTGAGCCGATTCATGTTTGCGATACCCGACGGGCCATCGGTCTGATTTTGTCTGAGAAGGCGTCGTTGGTTCTCGACGGCCGTGGACATTTAAAGACGGTTACGCGGATCTACCCGCTGCCATCTGTTATCCGTCTAGAAAAGATGGTCTCCAGGCCTCGCCTGCACCTGAAATTGACCCGGCGAGAGGTATTTCGGAGAGATTCCTATACCTGCCAGTACTGCAGGCGCCATACGATGGAGCTGACCATCGACCATGTCGTTCCGCGCCATCTTGGGGGACAGCATATCTGGACCAACGTGGTTGCTGCCTGCTCGCAGTGCAACCATCGCAAAGGCGGCCGGCATTTGGAAGAGGCCGGCATGCGCCTCCAGCGCCAACCCAAAGAGCCACCTTCATCTGCATTCTATATCTTTGGACGGCATCTCCCAGAAAACGCTGATTGGGAGCCTTTTCTAACCGGTTGGTAATCCCAAGGTTATCCAAAATCCAATTCCAAAAAATCTACAGCCAGTGAGACCGGCCCTTTGAACGTGGCCTGGGCTTCACCGACCAGACCATCCGGTTTGGAATTTCCCGTGGGGTAATGGATCAGGTACAGCGACCCCACTTCTGCCTGCCGCGCTACCTCACCAGCCTGCGCGGCTGAGGAATGTCCCAGAGATGCACCCGTCGCTTCGTGGATCAGGACGTCTGCCCCGGAAGCCAGCTCGACTACTTCGCTGCAGGGTTCGGTGTCACAAGAATACGCCAGCACTTTTTGACTTTGAGGGAATTCTATGCGCACACCTATGGTTGGGATCAGGTGTTTGACCGGAGAGGCCACGACCCGCAGTTCTGTGGTATCAATCACTTCGGTTAGCGGTGTTGCTGGTAACCTGTGAAAGACGACCGGGAAGAAGTTTGGCCAGTGTTCCCAGTCGTAGAACCCCATGAGATCCTCGATCCGGTCCAGGGTATGGTGAAGACCGTAAATCTCCAGCGGTTCGGTCCTCCCCATCAGCCACATATCCATAAGCAAAAGCGGTACGCCCGAAACGTGGTCTGGATGAAAGTGGGTCAGGATCAAATCGGTAAGCTGGTTGAAATCTACTTTTGCCTGTCTCAAGCGCAGGATCGGGTTGCTTACGCAGTCGATCAGGACAGTTCTTTCCTTCCCAATCAAAACCAGGTGGGTGTTCTCATGGTTTTCGTCAGGTATCGAATAGGAGGAGCCCAGGATGATGACTTTAGCCATTGTATCCGCCTCCTGGCGAACCCTAAGTACCTCTTAGGAGTTCCACCAGTTCTATGGTGAAATCGTTGTTGTCAGCGAAACAGCCAGATTGCAAGGCGAGGGGTTACCCAAACCTCGACCGCAGCCGCCAGGAATAACAGAGGGATGATCAATCCCAGCATGACTTTCAACCAGTCTGCCAGGGCGCCGATCCAAACTTCACCGATGGTTTTTCCCGGAGTGGGCGTGGCCAGGACTGCCCCCATCCTCAATACCGCAGCGCTGGCAATGATTGCCGCGGGTATTTCAAACACGCCGTGTGGGATGATAAATCCAACCAAATAATACCATGGTGCAATGCCATTTACAGTTAACAAATTCATTAAATACCCTGCGATCCCCACCGTCGCCATGGTGGGCAATACCCCTAAAACACCAAACGAGAACATCCCGAGCAGCATGGACAGAACCAGGACACGGATATTCTGCCACCAGATGATCAGCACGGGACGCAAGGCAAAAGCCGGCCAGGCGCTCAGCGCGCTGTTCAGGCGCTCATCCAGGTCAACCAAGCCACCCTGTTCCAGAGACAGCGAAAAATGCTGTACTTCTCGAGTGCCCAGCCAGGCACCCACAGCAACCAGGAGGGTAACCAGAACGATTGGCAGGGCCAGGCGGCGAACTGTCCTGGAGACCTCACGGAGAAGCCATTCTTTCGGGTTATGAGCTTCACCGGTAAAGGCTTTACGGAACATGCTCCATCCCCAGCGCAGGTTTAATACATCGATTTCCCTCCCCAGGAGTTCTTCCCGCTGAAAATGAGCCAGGCCGACGCGCATCAACAGAAGTCCTAAGATGGCCAGGCCAAAGACAGCCCACCACAGGGTCTGGTAATTCCCCCAGAACATGAGAATGCTTTCTCCCTGTATGAGAACAGCAGCGGGTATGATGATGAATGAAGCCAGTAAATTGGCCGCACGAACCGAGGTCGCCTGGGTAGAAACGACCACTGCGCCGCTGACCATCACCAGGGCCTGCACAATGGTGATCGCAACAATTTGTACCAGCATATCCGTGGGCGGTAAAGGGACATTCTCACGGGCCAGCCCAATCAGGTAGACTGCCATACCCAGGAAGCTGGAAATTAACGGGGGGATGGTTGCCGCCAGAAGCTTGCCCAGATACAGCTGCCAGTCTTTCAAAGGGCTGTTGAGGAGAGGTTCGATACTCCCGCGTTCTTTTTCCCCCACAAAAGTTTCCAACGCGATCACCAGCGAGACCGAGATTGGAAAAAACCCCACGATCATCAGCAAAAATGGGACCATGCGTTCCCCGATGATAGACGCTCCATAACGCTGGACGAAACCCAACGCCTGACGGGCGGTAAAATTCATCAGGAAAGGGAAGAAGATCGTCAGCATGAAGATCGGGAGGATAATCCGCCAATCGCGGAATTGGTCGCGTACCTCACGACGGGTGACGAGCAAAGCCGGGCCAAGCTGGTTCAATGCCGCGATCATGGCCGGCCTTCCGGTTGTCCCATCGCGTGCATATAGACCTGCTCAAGGCTGCGCGGGACTTCGTGAAGGGAAAAAACTTCCAGGTGTAGATCCAGCAGCCGCCGGAGTAGCCGGGGATTGTCCGACTCCGGGTGTGGCACGCGCACGCGCAGCCAGTTTGATCCCTTTTGGATTAATGTAACACCTTCAGGAAGCTCGATCATCTGACCATTCAATTCGCCTGCCAGACGAATATCATACTCGGGTGGACCCATCAATTCCGCTTTGACCTCCTGGAGATCCCCCTCCAGGATAATCTTCCCCTGGCGGATTATCGCGATCTGGTCGGCCAGTTCCTCCGCTTCTGCCAGATTGTGGGTACAAAGCACAATGGTGCGCTCCGCGGAACGCAGTTTCTGGATGGCATCGCGCACCATGCGCGCGCTTTCCGGATCCATGGCCGAGGTTGGTTCGTCTAACAAGAGGATTGGAGGGTCGTGCAGCATAGCCCGTACGAGGGCTAATTTCTGGCGCATTCCTTTGGAATATTCACCCAGGCGTTTTTTTCGCGCAAAATCCAGGCCAAACTGGTCGAGCAGCAGGTCGATGCGCTCTTTGCAGACCCGAGGTTTCAAACCATATAACTCGCCATAAAAAACCAGGTATTCGACCGAAGACATCCGGCTGTACAACCCGTGATGCTCGGTCAATACGCCGACCGACCCGCGTACCTTTTCGGGCTGCCTGACGACATCATAACCGGCCACCCGCGCCTGGCCACGAGTTGGCTTCAATATGGAAGTCAACATGCGGACCGTGGTCGTTTTCCCCGCCCCATTTGGACCCAGCAAAACCATGACCTTTCCGGCCTGGACCTGAAAACTGATCCCGTCTACTGCCCAGAATTCGTCGAATTGTTTGCTAAGGTCCTCGGCAAAGATCCGCTCTTCGGCCATCGTCGCTCAATTCGTCAGGATTGGTCACCGGTTGTGTCAGCTTGCGCGTCCTGCAGGGTAGCTTGCGTACCAGGCCTGTGACGGATATATAGGGCGATCGCGGACAGGACTGCGATCACTGCCATAAACGTCTGGTTGGCGTTGATTCCTGCAATTTGAGCGGAATCCAAACGCAAGAATTCCAGAAAAAAGCGGCCGATCGGGTAAACCAATAGATAAATCAAAAAGACGTCACCGGGTTTCAGACGGTCCTGGTATCGCCGGCCAACCCACAAGAGCAGCGCCATATTCAACAGGTTCCAGAGCGACTCATACAGGAACAGCGGGTGGTAGGTGGCCTGGTTCTGGTATTCGGGGAGCCGGTTCTCCGGATCGATAGTGATCGCCCAGGGCAGGTTCGTCGGCGCGCCGTAGACCTCCTGGTTGAAGAAATTCCCCCACCGTCCAATCGCTTGCGCCAGGGCGAGGCCTGGAGCGGCAATATCCGTCCATTCCCAGAAGCTTAACCGTTTCCGCCGGGTATAGATATACAATGCCAGCGCACCGCCAATGACCGCTCCGGGGATACCCAGGCCTCCCTTGCGGGTGTTGATCAAATCCAGGGGGTGCGTCAAATAGTATTCTGTCGTGATCCCTTGCGCCACCATGGAAGGCGGGGGAGTAAAGACATGCCACAAACGTGCCCCAATAATCCCCCCGATTAACAACCAGGTCAGCATATCCCACACTAAATCCTGCTTTAGACCCCGGCGCCTGGCTTCTTTTGTGGCGAGCCAGGCGGCTGCCAGGGCGCCCAGCATGATCAATATTCCATAAAAATAAATGAATAATGGCCCGATCGAGATTCCTTTTGGCATAACAATCTTCCTTCTAAGCGTAAAGTGAAGGGGCTCCAGAACTTGCCGCGTTAAGGAACGTTCTGGGAAGCCCTGGGCAATTTTCTAAGCTCATGCGCCTGCTGCCGGACGTGCAGTATGCGTTGGAAAGCGGTAAAGTTTGCCAGGATGGCGATGATCCATAAGGCAATCAATGGCTGATTAATCACCAGGGCAGGGGCCAATACCAGGTAGCGCTCCACACGGGTGAGTATCCCTACCTTGCACTCAAACCCAACACTTTCTGCCCTGGACTTGACATACGAGACCATTACCGATCCGGCAGCCGCCAGGTAAACCAGCGCGCAGGCCAGCCAGTTTTGCTGCTGCAAGAAATAAACCATCAACCCACCCAGAATGACCAGCTCAGAATAGCGGTCGGTTACCGAATCGATAAAAGCGCCAAATTGGCTGGGCTCTCCCCGCAGGCGGGCCATCGTGCCATCCAGGGCGTCGATCGGTCCCATGAGCAGGATGATGATCCCACCCAGGGTAATTCGCCCGGTTGCCAGGAAATATGCTCCTACCAGGTTGCCGGCCAACCCCAGGATCGTAACGGTATTCGGCATCAATCCCAACCGGTTCAAAAACGATCCTATCGGATCCAATACCCCCTTGAAGCGCACCCTTAAAAAATCGGTAAACGACATGCGTTTTTTATGTGATACCTGTTCCACGAGAAATTTTCCTTTTCCGCTGGTATTGGTGGGGCCGATACGTTATTTGTATGCTATCCTACCCAACACAAACTGTCAAGCAAGGATTATTCAATCCATTTCTCCCGCCTCGCCGTCACCCAGCTCGTCTTCCGGGTCGATCAGGACTTCACGATCGCGCCCACCCCCTTGTGAAGGACCCACAGCACCCAGGGCTTCCAGCTCATCCATCAGCCGGGCAGCCCGCGGGTAACCGATGCGCAGTTTGCGCTGCAGCAGCGATGTACTGATGCGGGGCATCCCACGGATGATCGAAATCGCCTGTTCGACCAGCACATCCCCAGTCTCTTCTTGCTGGTTGAGGATCTCCTCCCAGGGAGCCGGTTTTTGCTCGGATGGTGGAGATATCTTCTGCCAGTGGGTAATGATGCGTTCCACCTCCTGGTCGGTGACCATGACACCCTGCGCCCGCAAGGGTGTCCCCGATTCCGGATTCAGAAAAAGCATATCTCCGCGCCCCAGGAGGGTTTCAGCCCCCGTGGTATCCAGGATCACACGCGAATCGATGGAGGAGGCTACCGTGAACGAAATCCGTGCCGGGAAATTGGCTTTGATCAACCCCGTGACGACATCCGTGCTGGGCCGTTGGGTGGCTACTACCAGATGGATCCCGGTTGCGCGCGCCATCTGCGCCAGGCGTACCAGGCTCCCTTCTGTTTGGTCTGGAGCCGACATCATCAGATCCGCCAGTTCATCGATCATCACAACGATCCTGGGCAGTGTCGCTTGCTTTCGCTTTTCCATTTTCCGGTTATAGGTATCCAGGTCGCGCGCGTGGGATTGTTCGAGCAGCCGGTAGCGATGGTCCATTTCCGACAGAGCCCAGCGGAGGACACCCAGGATGCGCTCCAGGTCGGTCTCAACTTTGCCGAATAAGTGCGGCAGCCCGTTGAATCGAACCAGCTCTACCATCTTGGGATCGATCATTGCGAGGCGGAGGTCTTGCGGAGTATTGTTTGCCACCAGGCATGCCGTCAGCGCAGCGATACAAACCGATTTACCGGAGCCAGTCGTACCGGCAATCAGCAGGTGCGGCATCCGCGCCAGGTCCGCCACCACCGCCTGCCCCGAGACATCGCGTCCAAGAGCAATTGCCAGTGGGGATTGAGTTTTGTAGAAGGTATCTGATTCCAGGATGGGCCGCAGGCGGACGACTGTCGATCGCGAATTGGGGACTTCGATCCCCACGTAAGACCGGCCGGGGACCGGCGCTTCGATGCGCAGCCTTTCAGCCGACAGCGCCAGGGTGAGATCGCGCGCCAGCCCGGAAATCTGGGATACGCGCACCTTTTGTCTCTGAGGGACCCCATCCGGCCCGGGTTTTTCTACATATCCCGGCTCTACCGCGAACTGCGTCACGGTTGGCCCGATGCGGAAACCCACCACCTTGGCGGGAATGCCAAACTCAGCCATGGTCTTCTCGATCAGGCCGGCGGTCAGGTTGATATGCCGCTCATCCGGACGGTTTGTCTGCTCTCCAACCAGCAGGTTTAGTGGGGGAAGCCGCTCATCTCGAGGGAGAGGCCGGACCGGCTGTTCTGCAGCGGCAGGCTGTACGCGAAATGATTTGCGGAATTCAGGCGGCAGTTTTTGGGGGGCAGGTTTGCGTGGCGCTGCATCGCTCGTCACCACAGGAGAGCGAACCTCATCCACGAAACCCGATGGGTGAGCCGTTAACCAGCCCGTATCCACCGGTTGAGCGCCATCCGGCGAGGATTCCTGTAAACGCCGATCGACCCATACTCGCAGCAGGTCAGTTACACCCAACCCCCCGGTCAGCAGGATTAGAAAAAGGATAACCAGCAAGATCGTCCGGATCG
>Ga0105104_10001630_pt1 | contig 16770 bp, 17 predicted proteins | sample PPLLaktember2015_3_FD_87034 | JGI IMG/M metagenome (GOLD analysis project Ga0105104, IMG submission 87034) | Freshwater sediment microbial communities from Prairie Pothole Lake near Jamestown, North Dakota, USA - PPLs Lake P7 Core (6) Depth... | ecosystem: Environmental > Aquatic > Freshwater >... | reverse complement strand
TTCGCCTTCACCTTCATCCTGCCGATCGGCTTCATCGCCTTCTACCCGGCGCAGTTCTTCCTGCGCCCGGCGGAGATCTCTCCGCTGTTCTATGTGACTCCCTTTATCGGGCTCGGCCTGTTTGCCCTGACGTATAAAATATGGGAACTGGGAGTGAACAGCTGGACCGGGACGGGTTCGTAAAAATAATTGCCACGATGGGGCTGTATACTGCGAATAGCTGGGACATCCATGATCGTCATGCCCGCGCCTGCCCTCGCAAAGCAGGGGGTGTACTTAGCGGGCATCCACTCCTGAAAACCCTGGATTCCCGCTAAGCCCACCCCCGCTTCGCAAACATCACAACTCAAAAAACAGAACCGAGTTGTGATGCTCCCGCGGGGGCAGGCGCGGGAATGACGACCATCCGTGGCGGTCTGGGTCCAGGTCGTACCGTCGTCGGAAGTGAATCACCTCGACTCACGGATCATTCCTACGCCACCCACATATTAAACGCGTACAGCATCGCCAGCAGGCCCATCAAGAGGGTGCTGAAGATCGTCCACACCCGGTCGAACACCGGATTTTTTCCCCAGTAGGCAAGCATATAAAATACCGCCGGCGCGGCGAGGATATAGCGCTGGATGCCCTGCGCCGGACCGCTGCCCCAGGAAATGATCAGCACCGCCAGGCTGAACCAGGCGATTTCCGGTTTGTGTTTCAGGCAGGCGATGCAGGTCACCGTCCCGACGATCAGCCCGATGAACTCGGTCAGGAAATACGCGGAACGGGCGGGGATCGCCGAGAAGACGTTCTTGGCCGCATCCGACCAGAGGTAAAAGGCGGTTCCGAAATCCAGGAAGCCGCGGCCGAAATAGCGGGCTTCGACGAAATCGAAGTTGATCCCCAGCCAGGAGAATTTCCAGATCACGAAGGCGATCAACGGCGCGAATGCCAGGATCATCTTTCCGAAGGAGATCAGCACCTTGCGGTTGGGGGATTTGAAGAAGTAGAAGATCTGTTTCCATTCCAGGTCGATGTCGAGCCAGTCGCCGGTGCGGAACCAGGTGATTGCCATCGGGATGATGAGGGCCACGCCCACGGCGCGGGTCAGGGTGGCGCCGGCGCCCAGGATCGCCGCGGGGATCAGGAACCATCCCCGCCGCCGAAGCATCGCCAGGCAGCCGAAGGCCAGCCCGACGAACAGTCCCTCGGTATAGATCTGGACGAGGAAGAAGCCGGTCGGGAAGATGAGCAGGTAGAAAAGCGCGCGCATCGCGCCGCTGTCGCCGAGCGTATCCTCGGTCATGTCGTAGAGCGCCAGCATGGCGCCGAGCGCCCCCAGCGCCGATACCACCACTCCCGCGAGAGTCGCCGTGGCGACCGCATTCAGGCCGAAGACGGAAAGCGGAAGGGAAAACAGCGCAATCATCCACGGGTACATGGGGAAGAAGGCATAGGCGAGCGAAGTGGATTCGCCGTAGTATTCGCTCCCCTGGACCAGGACATGGTAATCGAAGGTGGTGGTGCCGAACGGCGTAAGGTGCGGGATTTTCGGATCGTCGTACCCGCCGACGGCGATGCCGAGGTAGTATTCCGAATCCCAGGCCACCTGGTTGTTCATGAACGGTTCCACCAGGTACGGACGGCCCAGCTGGTAGACGTCCGGCATGGTGTAGGTTTCGGTCCAGGTTTGGGAGCGGTCCGGCCACTGCGGCTGAAACCGCGCGGTGGCCAGGCCCTGGAAACCGATGATGATCAACACCCAGGCCAGCCAGATCAGGACAATGTTACGAAAAGATATTTTTGTCATGGGGGCTCACTTTTCTATGCCGGTGACGACCATATCCTGCATGAAGAATCGCTGGGCCACGAACAGGACCAGGACCGGGATGATGATCAGGACAAGTGCGCTGGCCTGCAGCATTTCCGCGGTGAATCCGTAGCTGACGAAAGCCTGGGCGGTGAACGGCATGGTTCTCAAATCCAAGGCCGAGCTCAGATAAAGGGAGGACATGCGCATCTCGTTCCATATGTTGAAAAACTGCAAAAGCGCCACGGTGACCACGACCGGGACCGCCTGCGGCAGGATCACCGAAACGAGGGTGCGCAGCGGGCCGGCGCCGTCGAGCATCGCCGCTTCGTCCATTTCGCGCGGGATGGTCTTGAAGTTCTGGCGCAGGAGGAAGATGTAGATCGCGCTGCCGAAGAAGTGCGGGACGATGATCGGCAGAAAAGTCCCGTTCCAATCCAGCACGCGGGTGAAGATCACGAAACTCGGCACGAGCGTGATGCTGTCGGGGATCATGATCGTGGCGATGCACAAGAGGAATAGGAACCTGCCGCCGGGGATGCGGAAACGGGCGAATCCGTAAGCCACGGCGATCGACGAGCACAGCACGCCGAGCTCCGCCAGCACGACCACAATCAGGGAGTTGCGCAAGTGGTTCGGGTAATCGATGTTGTTCCAGAGCGTGACGAAGTTGTTGAAGGTCACGGAAGGGCGGTAGGCCTTGTGAAGGCTGCGCCATGATCCGTCCCAGTGGATCAGCCCTAATTCGGGATGGACCGGATCGATGAACTCGCTTTCTTTCCGGGACGGATTAACCAGCGCCCACTGCTTTACGCCGTCCTCGGTGGGCACCTCGTACACGTCATAGTTGTTTCCTTGGAATGTGTAGGTCATCGCCGTCGCGGGGTAAATCGGCGCCAGGCTGTCGGAGAGCTGGGAATTGGTTTTCAGCGCCGTGGCGAACATATAGGAAAGCGGCGACAGGTAGGCCAGGATCGCAGCCCACAGGAGCAGGTTGACCGTGGCCGTACCGGTGAAATTCCACAGCCGGAAGGTCAGGGTGGATACATTGAACAGGCGGCGGAAACCTTGCAGCCTAGAATTCAACATTATCTTCCTCCTCGGGAAAATGCACCCAATATTTCGCCGAACGGAACACCGCCAGCGTAATCACCATGACCACGATGAACATGATCCACGCCAGCGCGCTCGCATAGCCCAGCTTCGAGTAGGAGAACATCTGGGCGTTGATGTAGGATTCCATCGGCGAAAGACTCTGACTGAAGGGCAGCCCGCGGTCCAGAAGCGCCACCCCGCCGAACGAGCTGATCATGTTGATTACCAGGCTGAAGAAGATGGCGGGGGAGATCATCGGGATGGTGATCGAAAAGAACCGGTTGATCGGTCCTGCGCCGTCCACGCGCGCCGCCTCGTACACTTCCGGAGGAACACTCTGCATCGCGCCGTACATGATCAGGAATCCGGGGCCGATAGTCCATAGCGCCAGCAGGATCGGGAAGATGCTGAAGAGGTTGGCGATCGGCGGCAGATTGAGCGGATCGAGGATCAGCCGTTCGATCCAGCCGCTGCCGGGCGAGACCAAGCCGAAGACGATGATGAACAGCGCGATGGCTGGAATCACGCTGGGCATGAAAACGAGGGTCCGGAACAATCCCTTGAAGCGCACGCGCGCGCTGGAAAACACCGCCGCCAGGCCGAGCGCCACCCCCAGCTCGATCGGGACCGCCTGTACGAGTACCGCGATCGAACCGAACAGGCTGCTGCCGGCCGAGGCATCCTTTAAAATGTTTATATAATTCGTCAACCCGATAAACTTTGTATTCTCGGGTTCCAGCATTTTAAAATCCGTAAAGGAAAACCCGAGCGCCGCCAGGATGGGGATGGCCTTTAAAAGGACGAAGCCGAGGATCCAGGGCAGGAGGAACAGAAAGCCCACCAGCCCTTCGCGCTGCCGCATGGTGAGGTGCCCGCGCGGCCTGCGCAGCCATTCGCCGATATTGAACCTGCTTTTGGTGATTTCCATAAAACGCCGCCTCCCGGCATGAGGCATCCGGACCCGGATGCCTTACGGATATTGGGTGTCACGGCCGAACCGGACACAAAAAGAATTGGGCAGAGAAGAAATCCGGTGCGAGGGTCTTAACCGTTTTGGTAATGCGGCCCTGTTTTACTTCTCAAGGATCTGCCGCCCGATGACGAGATCATCCGGTCCGACGCCGCGGGAACCGATCCTTCGAATCATTTGGATGCGCATTTATTTCCCCGGGAGGCTCGAGGATCCACTTGCCTATTGGACCATCCTGCGGATGATTGTACCTTTTGATAATTACCGCTGCCTGTGAGAATGCTGAGAAGTGGATTCTACCCGAACATCGCGAGGGTCAACAAGGCCGGGGGAGGGTGATTTGGATTGGAACGGCGCGCGGGACGACGGCCGGCTTGGGGACGGCGGGCCGGGTGAACGGGCTGAACAACTCAAGTATCTGATTACGGATTTGGATCGCTTGATTAAAGGAACCCACGGCTGGAACGGAATTTAACGGGCGGTTCGGAGCAAGAAACCATGCTTTGCGTCCCCATTGAATAACCGTACCCCGATCCGCAAGAAAATCGGAAGGGGGGCGTGCGTCGGTGGTCGAAGTAGCTGTAATAATCAAGACACACGGCGCCGGCGTAAAAGTAAGTTGGGGAATCGAAGTCCATTTTTCCCTCCCGCATGGTACCGATCCTGTGAATTTGGATATAACCTGAAAAATCCGATTGACAAGTTAGATTCCGGTGCTATAACCCTCGTTAAATAAATTGCCGATTATCCTTGTTCCTTCGACGCTCAGGGCAATCGAAAAAAATTTTAATAAAGGAGAAATATACATGAAGAAGATCATCCTTGCGGTTATCGTTACGGGTCTGGCCGTCCTTCTGACGGCGGGGTGCTCGGCGACGGCGGCAACGGAGCCGCCCGCCGCCTCCACCGCTGTGCCGGAAACCGCGACTCCCGAATCAGACCTGCCGGCGCCGGTCGGCAAGCTGCACTGGTTCGGGACGTCGGCGATTCTGTATCACGGTTCGAAGAACATCTATTTTGATCCGGTGGCTTTGGAGGGCGACCTTCCGCAGGCCGATATCATCCTGATCAGCCATGGGCATGCCGACCACGCCGATCTGGAGAGCCTGAAAAAGATCATCGGCCCCGGAACCATCCTGATCATCAGCCCGAATGTAGAGGGCTTTTACCAGGCGGATCCCCACGGTGTGGGCGTTGTGCCGATGATCATGAAGGAGGGGGATACGGAAAAATTCGATGACATCACGGTGGAGGCGGTTCCGGCGTACGATGATCAATTCCACTTGCGAAGCACCGAAGGCGCGGGATTTGTCGTCAGCATCGACGGCGGGCGGATTTATTTCGCCGGCGGCACGCGCGTGTTCCCCGAGATGGCGGAAATCGTGAGCGATGTGACCCTCTACCCATGGTACCGGAATGCCGATATCCTCGCAGCGGCAGATATACTTCAAACCAAGGTGCTTATTCCGGTCCATGCGGGAGAAACCGGGGTCAAAGCCTTCGTGGATGTGTACGCCAAGGAAATCACACGCCTGAAGATCGTGGGGCTCGTCCCCGGGCCGTATTATCCATAATCCGCCGCGACCAGTTTCCGCATCGCGAATGTTTCAGAACAACGGGTGCACAGCAACTTCTCTTATTTTGAAGGCTATGCGCCCGTTATGATTCCAATCTCCGGAAACGGCTAAAAATAGGGAAGGGTGATGTCAGTGCAATATTAGAACAATTGTGCTATAATAATGAGCGTGGATTCCCTCCAGAAGCTGAAAGAGGTTTCGCTCGCGGCGCGCGTCGAAGAACCGGAGGAAGGGAAGTTAACTTCCAGTCCGCTGACGTGCGACAATCTCCCCATTTACAATGCCGTTGTCTCCGGCGGAAGGAACATCCGCCTTCTGAAATCCCTTCTCACCTCCGTTTGTGAAAACAATTGCGCCTACTGCGGCATCCGTTGGGCGAAGGATTCCCGGCGGGTGACCTTCACGCCGGATGAGATGGCGGACCTGTTCCTGAAGCTGCATGGAGTCGGCGCCTGTGAAGGCCTGTTCCTTAGCTCGGGGATTGCCGGCGGGGGAGTGCGCACCCAGGATAAACTCATCGCCGCGGCCGAGATCATCCGCCGCAGGGGGTATCGGGGCTACCTTCATTTAAAAATCATGCCCGGCGCGGAACGCGAACAGGTGGCGCGGGCGATGCGACTCTCGAGCCGGGTATCCATCAACCTGGAAGCGCCGACGGCCGCAAGCCTGGCGGCAATCGCGCCGAAGAAAAACGCGGATGATTTGTTCGAACCGCTGCGCTGGATCGAAGAGATCCGCAGATCGACGACACCGCGCGATACCTGGAACGGGCGCTGGCCGTCCTCCAGCACCCAGTTTGTCGTGGGCGCGGCCGGGGAAAGCGACCGCGATCTGCTCGGCCTGGCGCAGCGCCTGCGGCGCGAAGCGGGCCTGGCGCGGGTCCATTATTCCACGTTCGATCCGGCGGAAGGAACGCCGCTCGAGGAAGCCCCGCCGGAAAATCCCCTGCGCAGTTTCCGTCTGTACCAGGCGGATTTTCTCATCCGGGATTACGGTTTCGACGCCGAGGAATTGCTGCAGGGGCGCGAGCGGCTGCCGCTCCACATCGATCCGAAATTATCGTATGCGAGGATTTTCCTGTTGGAGGAGCCGGTAGAAGTGAACCGGGCGGACCGCCGCGATCTGCTGCGGATCCCCGGAATCGGCCCGCGGACCGTCGGGCGGATACTCGATGCGCGTCGGGGCGACTCCCGGATCCGTTCCGTGGAGGATCTTAAGCGGCTGGGAGTGAATACCCGGCGGGCTTTGGATTTTATGCTCCTCGATGGGCGGAAGATCACATCCCAAATGCGGTTGTTCTGACCCGGGCATTCCCCCTCAACCCAACACTCGTTTCTATGGATTACCCAGTTGCGCCATCAAGCGCTTTAGCTGTGAACGGTACTGCTTGAGCGCCTTGCGCCCCTTTTCGGTGAGCCGGTAAACCGTATGTGGCGATCGGCCGAGGAATTCCTTTCGGATCTCGACGTAGCCAGCCGCGCCGAGTTTTATCGCCTGCGCGGAAAGGTTGCCTTTGTTCAATCCGGTGGCGTTCAGCAGGAAAAGAAAATCGGCGCTTTCGCATCCGGCCAGCGTGGCGACGATCGCCAGCCGGGCGGGTTCGTGAATCCAACGGTCGAGTTCCGCCAGTTGCGTGTAATCTTCGTCAGGCTTCGACATAGGGCAGCCTCAGGATCTCGCGCAGAGTGATAAAGCCGCTCACGACCAGGATTCCGACCCAGATCAGGCAGGGCAGAGAGGGATTTCCATACAGCGGCGAGACATCCATGAAATGCTTCGGGCCGTTCAGGAATACGGCGTTGGTGGTGGCCAACTCCGCCAGGACGCAGAGCACGGTCCCGATGATGGCAATCCAGCGGAAACGGCGGATGTCGAATTTTCTTCCCACCAGATACATCACCCCGGCAAAAGAAGCGATCCCGAATACGCTGAACAGATGCGGGCCGCCTTTCACCTTCCAAAACAGGATGCTCAAGACCACACACCCCAGAACGTAGACGGCGAAGAAAATTAATCCGAAGCCTCTCCCGAGCGGAAGAAAGAAGGTATGCCGGACATCCCCCAGCCGGGGCGCCACAAAACGCCGCTTGACGCGGTCGATCAGCAGCCAGGCGAGGAAGATATATGCCATCCATATGAAGAAGAGCCCAATCGCCCAAAGCGTGATTTGTGTACTGAGGGGATTGATATGCTGCTTGGTGATAAACGGCCAGGGCCAGGTCCATGAGGGAAACGCCAGGGTTTGCACCAGCGGATAGAGCCAGAGCGCGGTGATCGCCCAGAAGCCCGCCATCGCAAGCTCCCACAAGCCGTCCGCCCACCAGGCGCGGAGCGCGCGGTGGAAATAATTATCAACCGACGCGGCAGAAATCGGGGAAGAAGTGGTCGCCATAGAGTACCTCCTTTGTATACAGGTTTACAATGTATACTAGTATACAAAAAACCATTCGGGTGTCAAGAGGCATTTCCACGGGTTTTTCTCGGTCCGCGAACCGGTTCCCCCTTTTCCAGTTTGGAGTGGTGGAAAAAAACTCCCCCTGCGCGGGGGAGTTTTTATTCCTTCCGGCTCCTGTGGGTGAATCCATGTGGTATTCAGGCGTGCGGTCCCGGGATAGAAGGATGTCGGTTCGCGCGAAGCAGCCTGCCATGCCATGCGCCTTGCCTCTCCCCGGCCCGGGGGAGAAGCAAGTTAGTTTTCTCTGCGTGAGAAGAAGGTGGTGAACAGGATTCCCACACCGGCAACGATGATCCACACGGGCCCCCAGATCGCCCAATCAAGGTTGACTATAAAAGTCACTGTCACCATGATCAGCATCATTCCGACCAGTCCGGAGCCCAATGCGCGTCCCGTCCACCTGCCGTTTTCCTGAAATGCCTGCCAGGCGTTGTTCAGTGCAACGATTGCGGGGATCAGGATGAAGAGCGCCCACCAATTATTGATGGGAATGGCAAAATCCCCCAAGTTTTGCATCAGGAAGACGATTCCCAGCAGAATCAACAGCGCGCCGGCGGCGAGTCCGCCGAATCCGCCATAGGATGCGCGGCGTTCCGCCCGGCGCAGGCGCCTGGCTTCCCGCCGATCGATGGGTTCAACCGGAGAATTGGAGTTCAATGTGGAATTGTCCATGGTCGGGCATCGCTCCTTTAGCGGGTGCCTGTCTCCAAACCGGTCCGGTTTGGAATGGCTGCGCCGGCAATGGGTTTTTCCGCCTTGGGCTTCATGCCGAATAACACGCGCAGGATGTTGATCCGGCGGATTAATAATTCATAGAGAGAAACGATGATCATAAAGGAACTTGCGCTGATCAGTAAAAATTTTACGAAGTCCGGGATGTTCCAGCGCGTTACATAGTACCCGATACCCAAGAGCACCGTCTGGTGCAGAATGTAGAAGGGCAGAACCGCCTCATTGGCACGTCGCAATAACGGTGTTTGAAAATTCAAATTCCGCATCCCGAAACCGAAGATTGCCAGCACCCAAAGCCACGCATTGAGTCCGAACAGACCGTTCACCAGGGTGTATCCGCGCGATCCGTAGGCTGCGCCGCCGTGCTGGTCGTAGACGGACGCGAGGAAAGCGGTGCAGATCAGAGCCAGCGCCAGGGACCCCCAGCGCCATCGTTTCACTGATTCCTGCAAACCCTCGTGAGCCAGGAGAAGGAAACCGTACAGGAAGAAAGGGGCATAGCCGGCAAGGCTCCAGCCGCCCCAGCTGCGCTCGCCGAGAATGGAACTGGGATCGATGCTTGCGGAAATACAAATCACGGGAAGCGCCAGGAGGTAAACCATGCCGGGCAGCGCGAATACTCTCCCGAACCAATCCGTCAGCCGCTTTGCCGGCCCTTTCAAGAGAAGGAACAATGGCAGGAACAGCAGGCTGAAAACAAACAATACCAGCAAGTACCACAGATGCAATCCCATCCAGGCGAAATTGCCGCCCTCTCCATATAGACCCTGGAAATAACGCGGGATGAATTCCACGATGGAGCCGCTGAATTGATAATGGGTCAGGCGTTCCAGGTACACACCAAGGGCTACATGGCTGAAAACACCCACAACAAAAGGCACCAGCAGGCGAAGCACTTTATCCTTGATGAATTTCCCCGGTTTGATCAATGAGAAGTTGAGACTGCCCCCCGAAATAACGAATATCAGGGGCATCATCCAACTGACCAGAAACATGGACCAGGTCTGCACCCAGGCGTATGTGGCGGGATTTTTAACGTGCCAATCCCACTGGTCGAAAAAGCGTCCGGAATGGAAGAGGAAGACGACCAGGATGGCCAGCACACGCAGCCAGTCCAGATCGAACCGCCGTTTCATCACGGGAATTTCGGTCGGCATTTCAAGCCCTTTCTGCATCCGTCTGGTAGTCGTTTCGGGGGTTTCGGAAAAAAACGATCGGCGGGTATCATCCGAACCGGCCGGTGACGTAATCCTCGGTCCGTTTCACCTTGGGTGCGATAAACAGGTTCTTGCCTTCGCCCCATTCCACCAGGTCCCCCTGATAGAAAAAACCCGCCCAGTCCGCCAGCCGCGCGGCTTGCTGAACGCTGTGCGGGACGATGATGATCGTATATTTCTTCTTGATCGATTGCAGGGAATCTTCCACTTTGGCGGTTGAGATCGGATCCAGGCCGGAAGTGGGTTCATCCAGAAGGATGACCTCCGGCTGCTGGGCCAGGACCCGGGCCAGGCACAATCGCTGCTGTTGCCCGCCGGACATGGCGTGGGCCGGCTCGTCCAGCCGGTCCTTCATTTCCTCCCACAACGCAGCCGCCTGCAGACCTTCCTCGATCGCGCGGTCAAGGTTCCGCCGCCGCCGCTCGCCCGCCAGTTCCAACCCATAGGTCATATTCTCGCGCACGCTCATCGGCAGCGGCACCGGCTGGGCGAAAACCATCCCCACCCGCCGGCGGAGGGCGACCAGATCGAGGTCCGGGGTGAGAATATTCTCCCCGTCGAGCAGGACTTTGCCCGAATAGCGCGTCCCCTCCACCATGTCATTCAACCGGTTGAAGGTGCGCAGCAGCGTGCTTTTCCCGCCGCCGGCCGGCCCAAAGAGAACCGTGATGGCGTTGCGCGGGATCTGGAGGGAGATATTATGGAGCGACTCGGTCCCGTCGGGATAGTGCACCGACAAGCTCTCCACGAGGAACTTCGGATGCGGGGCTTGGCCTACCATTGCCGTTTCCGCCGGTAATAACTGCGGATGATGGTGGCGCTCAGGTTCATCACCAGCACAAAAATCAGGAGCACCAGCGCGGTTCCGTACTGGATCCGGACCGGCATCCCCGGCACCTGGGTGGAGATGACGAATAAATGATAGGGCAGGGCCATTGTCTCGTCGAAGATCGATTGCGGGAGGTGCGGCAGAAAGAAGGAGGCGCCGGTGAACAGGATCGGCGCGGTCTCGCCTGCCGCGCGCTCCAGCCCGAGGATCACGCCCGTCAAAATCCCCGGCAGCGCCTGCGGCAGCACGATCCGCCGGATGGTCTGCCAGCGCGTGCCGCCCATGCTGATGCTTACCACCCGGAACGATTGCGGCACCGCCCGCAGGGCTTCCTCCGCGGTGGAGATGATCACCGGCAGGGTCATGATCGCCAGCGTCAGGCAGGACGCGAGGATCGAGGACCCGAGTTGCAGGAAAAGGACGAACAACGCCAGCCCGAACAGCCCGTAAACCACCGACGGAATTCCCGCCAGATTGACGATCGCGATCCGGATGGTGCGGGTGAAAGTGGAATCGGGCGCGTATTCGGAGAGGTAGATCGCCGCCAGCAGCCCGATCGGCACGGCGACCACAGCGGTGCCGATGGTGAGGTACAGCGTCCCGATGATGGCGGGCCAAATGCCGCCCTCGCGCATCCCGTTGGAGGGCATGGAAGAAAGAAATTCCCACGACAGGGTGGGCAGGCCGTTCCAAAAAATATAAGTGATGATGGCCAGAATGCCCAGGACGGTGACCGACATGATGGCGGTCAGCAGGCTGAAGGCGATCCGCTGGGTGACGGTGCGCGAGAGGCGCATCAGGAAAGCATCCTTTCGGCGCGCTTCTTGGCGCGGAAGAGCATCGAGGACGCGATGATGTTCACCAGGAACGAGATCAGGAACAGGAGGATCGCCACCAGGAACAGCATATGGTAGTGGGTGCTGCCTCCTGGAACCTCGCCCATCTCCGCCGCGATCGTGGCGGTCATCGTGCGGGCGGGAAAGAAAAGCCCGTCCCAGCGGATCTGGGGCGCATTCCCGGTGACCATCATGACCGCCATCGTTTCCCCGATCGCCCGGCCGATCCCGAGCATGACGGCGGTCAGCACGCCGGACCGGGCCGCCGGGAGCGTGACGCGCCAGATCGTCTGCCATTTGGTGGCGCCGAGGGCGAGCGCGCCATCCCGGTAGCTTTTCGGGACCGAGTCGAGGGCGTCCTCGGCCACGGAGACGATCGTCGGCAGCGCCATCGCCGCTAGCAGGATCGAGCCGGTGAATGCGGTCAGACCGGTCGGCAGGTTAAGCGTGGTCCGGATGAGCGGGGCCAGGACGAGGAATCCGAGAAAGCCCAATACCACCGACGGCAACCCGGCGAGGATTTCCACAAACGGCTTGAGCACTTCCCGCATCCAGCGCGGAGCCACCTCGGCGATAAAGACGGCGGTGGCTATCCCGAACGGGATCGAGATGACGGCTGCGCCGATCGTGACGATGAACGAGCCGTAAATCAGCGGCAGCAGACCGAACATGTTCTCGATCGGGTACCAACGTTGACCGAACAGGGAAGCCGGGGAGGTCTCGAACAGAGCCGGCAGCCCCGCCTGCAGGAGGAAAATGAAAATCGCCGCGACAAACAGCACGGCCGAATAGCCGCACAGACGGATCAGGAATTGGATGACGGATTCGAACAACTTCCGGCGTTTGACCATTGTTGTATGAATTCAGACGATCGGCACGAACCCAAGTTTCGCCACGATGGCCTGCCCTTCGGCGCTCAGGATCCAATCCAGGTATTCCTTCACCCAACCCGTCGGTTCCCCGTCGGTGTACATATAGAGGTCGCGTGCAATGGGATAAGTCCCGTCGAGGGCCGTCTCCTTGCTCGGCCCGACGTAAGGACCGGCGGGATCGGCGGCCAAGGTAAGCATCTTCACCGCCGGCGTGATGTAGCCGAGTCCGTCGTATCCGATCGCGTTGCGGTTCTGCCCGACTTCGGATGTGATGCCCTCCGAAGAGGGGAGCAGCAGCGTATCGGCCGAGAAGATCGATTTGTCGTCTTTCCGTCCCAGACGAATAACGGATTCGAGGAAAAACACGTGCGTCCCGGAGTTTGTCTCGCGCGAGACCCGGACGATCGGGCGGTTTTCCCCGCCAACCCCGTCCCAATTGTTGATTTTCCCGGAGAAGATGTCTGATACCTGCTGCAGCGTGAGGTGATCGACCGGGTTATCGGGATGGACGATCACGGCGATGGCATCCCCGGCGACGGTAAATTCCTTCGGATCCACTCCGTTGGCCTGCGCGGTTTCTATTTCCTCCTGCTTCATGGCGCGGGAAGCGTTGGCGATCTGGATGGTTTTGTCCGTCAGGGCCGTGATCCCCGTGCCGCTGCCGCCGCCGGAGACGGAAATCGAAACCGACGGTTGAACCCCGGCGTATGCTTCCGCCCACGCCAGCGCCAGATTGACCATGGTGTCGGAGCCGCGGTTGATGATGATTTTATTGGCGGTGGAGGAAGGGGAGTGGGAAAGGGAACAGGCGGAAATCGCGAGGCAGAGGAACACCGGGAACCACCGCAACACCCTTCTCATGCCTCCAATTGTAACAGATGACGACTCGGAAACTCCGGAAAACAGGGTAGAATTGGGGCATGTCCCAGGCCGATTTAAAATTCCGGATCGAGGACTTGGATTTTTTCTACGGCTCGTTCAAAGCCCTCGAGAATATCTCGATGGTGATCGCCGAACGCGAGATCACCGCGCTGATCGGCCCGTCCGGATGCGGGAAAAGCACCTTCCTGCGCTGCCTGAACCGCATGAACGACACCATCCCGGGAGTCCGGGTTGAAGGAAAAATCCTTCTCGATGGTGAGGATATCCAGGCTCCCGATCTGGATGTGGCCATCCTTCGCCGCCGGGTGGGGATGGTTTTTCAAAAGCCCAATCCGTTCCCGCAATCGATCTTCGAAAACGTGGCCTTCGGCCCCCAGGTCCTAGGGCTCGACCGGTCCCTCCATCTCCCGGAACGGGTCGAACAATCACTGCGGCGGGCGGCTTTATGGGAGGATGTGAAGGATCACCTCAGGGATTCCGCCCTCGGCCTCTCGCTCGGCCAGCAGCAAAGGCTGTGTATCGCGCGGGTGCTGGCCGTCGAACCGGAAGTCATCCTGATGGACGAGCCGTGTTCGGCGCTGGATCCGATCGCCACCATGCGGATCGAGGAGCTGATGCACGAACTGGTCTCCGAGTTCACCATTGTGATCGTGACCCACAATATGCAGCAGGCGGCGAGGGTATCCAATAAAACAGGCCTGTTTTGGCTTGGGGAACTGGTGGAATTCGACGATACCAAGAAAATCTTCACCCGGCCCGCCAACAAACAGACCGAGGATTATGTCACCGGACGCCTGGGATAACGATCATTGGGAGAGTATTAGCTTGACGGTATAAATTAACCTTTTTTATATATACTATTCATAGGATACAAGCAAAGGTAAGCATATGGCCAACGCGCGGATTTCCTCACTGGATAATGAATTCTATTCCCATCTGCTGCGCGAATCGGATGATTCCCTCCGGCGTCTGGCGCTGGTTGCCAGCCGCTTTGCCGTCGAGAAAACCGACCTGCAATACCCGGCGATTCTCAATGCGCTGAAGGCGATGACGGACGACAAGCCGCTGAGTCCGTCCGAGGTTGCGGAAATGGGCAAGCTGGTTGCGGCGCTGGATGCATTCCACATCGGCACCGACATCCGCGACCGGGATAAACACGGCAAGACCGATACGCTCAGCGCGAAGGCGGCCATGTTCCAGGCGCACGCGGCGAGCGCCGTGTTCATGGCGGCCAATTCGGATGCCCTCTTCGCGGCGATGGAAGCGATCTACGAAGCCTACCTCGCCACCGGCGATTGGGCCGCGCTGAAAGCCATCCTTATTAAAAAATAACCCAATAAGCTTTTAACGCAAAGACGCAAAGACGCGAAGAAAATCTATTTATTTTCCCTTGCGTCTTTGCGCCTCTGCGTCTTCGCGTTAAGGTTTTACGCTCACCGCATCGCGCGGATGAATTCCTTCGCGGTGGCAAAGCGCACCTCGCGCGGTTTGGCGATCGCCCGCAGGACCGCCAGGGCGACCTTGTCCGGAAGTTCCGGCGCGAACTCACGCGGGTCGGGCGGGGGGGTGTCCAGATGGGCGATCACCATCGCGCTCGGGGTATCCGCCGTGAACGGCAGCCTGCCAGTGAGCATCTCGAACAGCATGATGCCCATGGCGTAGATATCCGCCCGGCCGTCGATCTCGGTCTCGGCCCGGATTTGCTCGGGCGACATGTATTCCACGGTGCCGAACATCCCCCCGCGCGTGGACCGTTCCCCGCCTTCCAGGATCTTGGCGATGCCGAAATCGGTCAGGATCGCGCGCTGCAGTTTGGAGGCGTGTTTCGCCGCCGGCCGGTCCGACTTGGCGATTGGCTCGAGCAGGACGTTCGAAGGCTTTACGTCGCGATGCACGATCCCGCGCCCGTGGGCGTAATCCAGCGCCGAAGCCAGGTCGCTCGCCACCCACCATACTTGCGCCAGCGGAAGTTTCTTGAGCTGGTTCATCCGGTGGGCCAGATCCCTCCCCGGGATGTATTCCATCGCCATGTAATAAAGCCCGCCGCAATCGCCGAAATCGTATACCTGGACGATGTTGGGATGCTTCAGAAGCGCCACCGCGCGCGCCTCACGTTCGAACCGCTCGCGGAAATCCCCCTCTTCCGCCAGGCGGGCAGGCAGGATTTTCACCGCCACGGGGCGGTCCAGGCGGATGTGGCGCGCCTTGTAGATCTCCGCCATCCCGCCCTTGCCGATCGGTTCGAGGATTTCATACTGCCCGAGTGTGCATCCGATGATGCTTTTGGTCGGGGAAGCCGCCGCGGCAGGGGCGGATTGCAGCGCCAGGAAATCCGCCCAGGCTTTGGAAGTGTATTCGTACCGGTTCCGAGTCTGGCGGATCAGGCATTTAAATTCCAGCTCGCGGTAGACCGCGTTGCCCGAGGCCGTCGCGGGCGGGCGTTCCGGGTTCTTGGGCAGTTCCCTCAGCACGCGCTTCTGTTCCTCGGTCAGGTTGCGCCACGAATATTCAAAATGCGCCTGCATCTCCTGCGCGGCGCGGCGCTCGATTTCATCGCGGAAGACTGAAAGCGTAAACGCATGAAAACACGCAACCTGCAGGATCAGCGGATGCCCGCCGGAGTATTCCAGGAGAAAATTCTGGATCGGGAGCGGGAAGGGTTTACCCGCGCGCTCTGAGGGTTTAAAAATAAGATCGCGGGCGTCTTTTTCCGGAAGCGGGCCGAGGAAGATCGGCGCGAAAATGTTGAAGAACGGGCTGGAGAGGATATCCTGCGAGCGGCCGGAGTAGGTCAGCTCGATGAGCGGGCTGGCCGAGGCGGTCAGGAAGATCAGTTGAAAGCGTCCGGCGATCGAGCGCAGCGCGTTGAAGAAATTCACGTCCAGCCGGGAGTTAGCGCTCAGGCGCTCGAACTCGTCGAGGATCATCACCACCTGCATGCCCCGCCGGTTGAGGGCGCGGATCGCGCCTTCGAAGGCCATCCGGGAGGGGGAGAGGCAGGCGGATTCGAGCGCCGGTTCCTCCGGCAGCCCGCGGCTTTCAACCTCGGCGCGGAGTTCGGCGGCGAACTGCTGGAACACCTCGGCCGAGGTCTCATCGCCGAGCACTTCGCAATCCAAATAGCAGATCAGCGTCCCGGCGGCGATTCCCAGTTCCTCCGAGACGCGCGGCCGCATCAGCTGAAAGAGCAGTGAGGTCTTCCCGATCTTGCGCGGCCCGACGATCGAAACGGATTGATTGCCTCTGAGGAAATTGGCGATCTCCCGGAGTTCGTGGTCCCGGCCGAAAAACATCTCCTGCGACCGGACCGGTCCGCGGGAGAGATATGGATTGGGTTGATCCGGCATGGCAGGCACCATAGTTGAGACTACCGCAATTATAAGAGGTTACGAACAGCCCGGGTTGTAAAAAGCGGATGCATTTTCCCGCGATGGCCGGGAAAAGGAAGAAACCGGCCCCTGGAAGGAGCGCCAGGGGCCGGTTTTTATTGCGCGGCCGTCAGGCTTTAACAGT
>Ga0105104_10001628_pt1 | contig 16778 bp, 14 predicted proteins | sample PPLLaktember2015_3_FD_87034 | JGI IMG/M metagenome (GOLD analysis project Ga0105104, IMG submission 87034) | Freshwater sediment microbial communities from Prairie Pothole Lake near Jamestown, North Dakota, USA - PPLs Lake P7 Core (6) Depth... | ecosystem: Environmental > Aquatic > Freshwater >... | reverse complement strand
ATTGCACACGCAGGGGAATCAAAACACATCAACGATTTACCCACCAAAGATTTCGATCTCGTCGTGACCGTCTGCGATTCGGCCGCGGAGGAGTGCCCGGTCTGGCCCGGGAAAGCAGGGAGACGCATCCATCACGGGTTTGTGGACCCTGCCAAAGCCGAGGGAACGCTTGAGGAACGGAAGCAGGTCTTTCGTCAGGTGCGCAGTGAGATGCTGGAAATCATCCCCAGACTTCTGGAAGTATAAATAAAGTAGGGACCGGCAGCTGCCGGTCCCTACTTTATTATCACCACACCCGTTCCAGGTCCGGGTTATCCAGAGGCTTCCTGCCCACCTTCGCCATATCGATCCACTCGCCATGCACTTTGACGCGTACTACATCCCCGGTGAAGTCGGTCACGGTGCCACCATTGTTGTTGAACAGCCACGACCCGACCGCGTAAATATCCACGGGGACTCCCAGTTTTTCGAACCTGCGGGTTTTCTCCGGATTGAACCCACCTGAAACGACGATCTTCACGTTGCGACAGTATTCACGCGCGGCTTCCTTCCAGGCTGCGGGAAGGTCCCAGCTGCCGGAGGCGGAGTCCAGCGCCTGGCGAACGTTGAAGACCAGGCGCGGGTTGACTCCGAGATCAAGGGCTGGATCCCCCAGCGGTTCCACAGAGATATCGCGCAGGCTGCCACTCGTATCCAGGCGGACACCGTACAAGACATATTTTGCGGCTTCTGCCTGATCTCCGAGATCGCACAGCTCCTGATATCTTCTGAACAGTGGTTCGAGCATGAGCAGGGTATCGCCCACCGAATCATTGTTGAAATCCACAAGCGCAATGCGCGGGATGTTCGCAGGCAGGATGCGTGCGAACTGGATCATTGCCTCGGCCGTATCGCCGAGGAAAGAGGCGATCGCCGCGTGCGCCACCGTCCCGCCGCCCGCACCGCCCCACCAATCACCTTGCGCATCGGTCGAGACGAACGATCCGATCTGCTGGGAAAAATCCATGTTGAAGCGCTGGATGGCGATGTTGTAGGCATAGCCGTCCGCAGCCTGGACTTCGTGCAAATCGAAGCGCGCCGGAAAGAACAGCACAGGTTTGCCGCGCGCCGCCATCAATGTTTCATAAACGTTCGTGGCGACGCGACTCGAGCGGGTCAGCACACCCAGTGTGGGTGTTTCGAGCAAGGCAAAATCACGGTACCGTCCGCGCACTCTGATGACCGGTTCCGCATTTAACGGGTTGCCATCAGACTTGACGACCGTTCCATCATGCACCGCCCAAACTTCCAATTTATCGGAAGTGTCGATAAACTCACTGCCATCCCAGTAGCCTGTACAGTGTCTGAGCATTTCCAGTGATTTATCCACGCCGACGACGATGGTATTCCCCACCCGCCGCGTGAACCACTGCATTTCCACTTCGATATCGCCAACGGCGACGTCCTCCGGGGAAACGTGGGGCGGCAGGTTGTGATACTTGCCTGAATACGTATATCCTTCGGCTGCCAGCACGGTCAACATGCGACCGATGTTCTCGAAATACTTATCCGAGTACCAGCCTCGACGCATCCGTTCGATGTCGAGTTTGAAGGTTTTATTCGTGAGGCGTGTGTTGTCGAAGATGCTCATGGTTTCCTTACAAGAGATTGCTTCCCGAAGGCTCGCAACGACATAGTTTTATAGAAAATCTTCCGTCGATTTCACAATATGCATTCCTGCTTTTGCAAATCGTTCGTAGGCCGCCTCGGCTGCCTCGGTATGGTCCACCACGCCGGGGACAACGACCGGAGAGGTGCAGTCCTCGAGCAGATAGACTTTCTCGGCAAGTTCAATGTCCACAAGGGCAATGTCCTCGAGCAGATCCGAGACCGTCCAGGCGACACAATGGCTTTTGGCTTGCCCCGCGATGATCAAGCGGTCAAATTGCTGCAATTGTTCGATGAATTTTTGATTGTGAGCCCCCAGGGTCTCGCCCATTGGACCTGTCAGCACTTCGGGGCCGATGACGGAATAATTCTCGGTAAAAGGTCTTTCACCTTTGATCTCGATATCCGGCTGGGCGATCCGTGCGATGGAATGGAAAAAGAGCGCCTCTTCCACCGCCGAAACCAGTGCGTGGCCGATCCCGCCGAGCATGGCATGATAGGGCCAGATGGTCAACGCCAATTTGCTCTTCTTTTCCAGTTCCTCCGCGTAATGGATCATCATCTGCTGACCATAATCAGGCGCCATGTTAAATTGAGAGGCAAGCGCAGGGTTGAACGCCCACCGGCCGGCGCGCAGCTCGGAAGCATGGATGTCCGTGTAGGGCGCGGGATGATTGCCGTTCGGGTCCACGAAAAAAATCGCATGGAAGACCTGCATGGTCCGATGAGTGTCCATGGTGGCAGTGATGTGACTGATTATCCCCAGGTTGCGATAAATAAATTGACACAGACGGATGTTGTCATCGACGGCCCCGCGTCCGCTGCGCCCGCCGACGTACAGCTCGAACTCGGGGATGCAAAACGTGTTTTGCACGTCGATCAGCATCAGCCAGGTCCGGGTCGCATCCACGGAAACCGGCGGAAGCCTGTGTTGGCGCGCCCAGTCCCGAGCCTGGACGGCCCGCTCCTCGTAGGGGTTGCGCCAGACGCCGCCGACTTTCTCCGCATCAAAGAAATCAGGAATGGGTAAAAGAGAATCGCTCATCCTGCCTCCATGGCAATTATAGTTTGCTTTCCGATCGATAAAAGAGTTCTCGGGCATGACTATAGCAGTTAGTGTTTATTATACACTTAGTATAGTCCTTTTTTATGCTTTGTCAAGCGCCTGAGTATCAGGGGCGGTAGCGTGTAGGCTGTTGACTTTTTACCCTGAAACCTTTACACTACAAAGAAAACCGTTGCTTTCTTCAAGGAGAAATTATGGCATCACAGTTCCAGCTTATCATGCGGTCAGGACCTACACCTGGAGCAGCCTTCACTTTGGAAGGCGACCAACTAACGATCGGCCGCGATTCGACAAATGAGATCGTGATCAACGATGCAGAAGTTTCACGCCACCACGCTCGTTTGACCTTCCAGGGCGGAAAGTATGTACTGGAAGATCTGGGATCGACAAATGGAACATTTGTAAATGGTCAGCGACTGTCGGGACCTCGCGTTTTGAAAGCCGGCGAAGTGGTCTCGTTCGGCGAGCAGATCGTGCTGGTCTTTGAAGCGATCAGCCTGGATCCGGGTGCGACGATGGTTTCCCCACGCGCAGCCGCTGTCCCCGCATCTCCGCGACCTGTGATGCCGCCTCCCCCGCCTCCTGTGGATTATGTGGGAAGCGTGCCGGCCGCCCCCGTCTCCACTCCCGTTCCGGCATTAAGAAATAACAGGACCATCCTTCTCAGCATCGCCGCGGTCGTTTTGGTGCTTTGCTGCTGTGTGGTGGCATCCTTATTCTGGGTGGATGCCGACCCGACAGGTGCACGCTGGTGCGGGTTCCCATTCAACATTGTTGCACGCATGCTTGGGAGCGTCTGCCCATAGCAACCTGCTCAAAATGTGATAATACGTGCCTCTGCGAGATCAAAATCTCCGGAGGCACTTTGTATTTCTCTGTCACATCGCGTCCGGCGTACGTTCCACCCCTGGGGGTGTTAATCTGCATCCCGCGCATCTTTCCCTCACCCACGGGGTGTTCATAGTTGCCAAAGATCCTCATCTTGACGACAGGGTGCCGCTCATACATAATGAACTAGTCGCTTGACTTTTGGCTGATCAGGCGTCTCAAAAATTTCAGCAATTCAGGCGACAAGCGGTAGAATAGAGAGAATTCACTTGGAGAGTGATCATATGAGGTTTGGGTATGAGTTCTGACCATGTAGGAAAACCAGGTTTCAGTCGGCGCCTCAAGCGGCGGCTTCCACAGCGAGACCAGCTCCTGGAACAAGTTTCAGAAACGCTTCAAACTTCGGCGCGACCTTCCTCATCGCCGCGCTGGACCTCCACCACAAAACTGCTGGTGGGTTTGGTCATCGTCGGGATTGTGGCATTTTTGCTTTACCGTTTCACGAGCCTGCTCACGCCGCTTTTGATGGTCTTTATCATTGCCTACCTTCTTCACCCTGTGGCAACCCTGATCGCACGCGGCTTACGCATTTCGTGGAAAGCCGCCGTGAATATCCTGTACTTCATTATCCTCCTGCTGCTCATCGGCTCGCTGACCCTCGGCGGCGTGGGGCTGGTGGGACAGGTCCAGAGCCTGATCAAGCAGGTGCAAGATATTGTTAACAATCTTCCCCCGTACATAGAATCTCTTTCCGGGCAAGTTTTTCAGATCGGACCCTTCGTCCTGGATATGCGGACGATCGATCTCGATGCCGTCAGTCAGGAACTGCTTTCCTTCGTCCAGCCTCTGCTTGGGCGGACGGGAAATATCGTGACCACAGTAGCGGGCGGCGCCGCGGAGATCTTTGGCTGGACGTTCTTTGTGTTGATCGTTTCCTACTTTCTCATGGTTGAAAGCAGTGGATTACAGAGCGACCTGATCAAGGTCGAAGTCCCTGGCTACAACGCGGATCTTCGCAAGCTCGGCGGCCAGTTGAGCATCATCTGGAATTCGTTCCTGCGCGGGCAGATCTTTATTTTCACCATGTCCACGGTCCTTTACATCTTTGTGCTGTCCATTTTTGGCGTGAGATACGCCATTGGGATCGCCTTTTTAGCCGGGCTGGCAAAATTCCTGCCTTATATCGGTCCGGCAATTACCTGGGTCATTATGGCGCTCGTGACCTATTTCCAGCCCACGCCGTTTGGCATGACGGCCCTGTCATACATGTTGATGGTCGTCATCACAACGACCGTGATCGACTGGATTATCGACAATTTAATTGTGCCGCGTATCATGGCACGTACCTTACGAGTCCATCCTGCGGCAGTGCTGGTGACGGCACTGGTTGCAGCCAACATCCTGGGAATTTTAGGCGTGATCATCGCCGCGCCTGTCCTTGCCTCATTCATGCTGCTGGGACGGTACATCATGCGCAAGATGTTCGACCTGGACCCCTGGCCCCGCGCAGAGACGGCGGCAACCCACTCGAATCCATTCGAATGGGTCACACGCACCAAAGTATTTATTGTATCGAGGCTTCAACGAACGATTCCGAAGGAAACAAATGATCCGAAGGAGAAATCTGATGAATAACAACAATCACAATGAACCGAAAACGGAGACCCTTGCCGAAACCGATAACTTCCAGGCCTGGCTGGCAGAGGAACCCGATGGCGAGACCACCTACTATCTCCAGGTTGGGCGGGCGACGATCAACTTTTTCCAGGAGGAGTGGGAACAATTCCTGGAAGTGGTCAGGAACATCGAGGAGATCAAGCCGGATGATGAGCAGCTATACCGGTTGGAATTCGACAACGTGGATGTTTGGATGGATGAAGAGGATTGGAGAGAGTTCAAGGGTCTGGCAAAAGCGATCGGCAAATAGCCCTCAGGACCATTTTCGCCAATAAAACGAAAGAACCGAATATGAAGAGAGTGAACGCCATCACGGATGTGCGTGGTATTGAAGTGGGTCATGCCCAGGATGAAGAGGCACTGACGGGTTGTACCGTCATCATTTGTCACAGAGGAGCGGTCGCGGGTGTGGATGTACGCGGCGGGGCGCCCGGTACGCGTGAGACCGACCTGCTTGATCCTGTCAATCTCGTCCAGAAAGTCCATGCGGTTGTGCTGGCAGGCGGCTCCGCCTACGGGTTGGACGCAGCCAGCGGCGTGATGCGTTATCTCGAAGAAAAGAAGATCGGATTCAATACCGGCGTGGCAAAAGTACCGATCGTTCCCGCCGCCATCCTGTATGACCTGGGAATCGGTCGCGCGGACGTTCGGCCAGATGCTGCTATGGGATACCGCGCGGCCGCCGCGGCTTCGGCCGCGGCGCCTGCGGAGGGGAATGCCGGCGTCGGCATGGGAGCCACTGTCGGCAAGATGTTCGGTCCAGGGCTGTCAATGAAAGCCGGCGTGGGGACTGCCAGCATGGACATCGGCGCCGGAGTCGTTGTGGGGGCGCTCGTGGCGGTCAATGCCTGGGGCGATGTCGTTGATCCGCAAACGAATGAAATAATTGCAGGTCTGCGTTCAGGAAAGATCGGTCCGCTGCGCGTGGGCAAAAAGGAACCTTTTGCCGATACGCTTGCCATGCTGAAGAGTCCGGTTGGGCGCCGGGTGCTCGACCTGGCTGCACGTGCCAATACAGTGATTGGCGTGATTGCGACAAACGCAAAATTGACAAAGGCGCAGGCGACGAAGATCGCGCAAATGGCACAGGATGGTATCGCCCGTACGATCCGTCCCGCCCACACGATGCTGGATGGCGATGTGATCTTTGCATTATCTGCCGGCACAAAGAAAGCGGACGTTTCAACAGTCGGCGCGTTCGCTGCGGAAGTGATGGCAGAAGCGATCACACGCGCCGTGAGAATGGCGGCTTCGGCAGGCAATTTACCAGGATCAGTAGAGAAACGCTAGAGGCTCAAGGCAGAATGAAAGAACAGGAAAAACATCCTATCATTTATTTCGTATTCCTGAGTGCACTGGGTGGGGCTGCCGCCGCTTATACGCTGGCAATCAATTTTTATTCGAACAGTCTAAAGACAACCCTTGATTGGGTGACGATGCTGTCGCTTCTGACATTTGGGTTTGGAGCAGCCTTTTTAATTTCACTGCCACCCGTGTGGGACCGATTTCGCTCATCATCAACACCGATCAGATATTGGTTTTCAATATTGGTGCTGTTCTCAGCCTTGTGTTTCACATTGAATTTCACGGATGACAGCCTTGGCGCGGCATTGATTTTTCAGATCTTTGTTTTCTTCGTCCTTGTCTCTCCGGGTTTGTTCCCATTCAACAGGCTTTTGGAAAAGAAATATCCCATTCGTTTTATTGTGGCATGGACGCTCGGCAGTTTTTTCTCGTTTTTTGGGATAGGCTTTTTACAAAATTTTCATCCTGCAAGCTGGTTGTTCATCCTTCTGGCAATCCCGCTTAACATTCTTGCAACCCTGGTTTGGGAGGTGATGCTCGAACACCTGGCGATTTCCCTCCAGGAGGCGTGGAAGGAGAAGGTCATACCACTGGCAATTCTGGCTGTAGGTCTTGCCTTCATTGTGCTGACAGTCAGACTCCTCAGCGCTTATGAGAACCTCTTTTCAGTCGATTACTTCCTGCCTGATCCGAATCTTGTCCCGCTGCTTCTGGGCTTGGCCATTCTCTCTCAAAGCTGGTCCGCGTTGATCATCGACAAGCTGGATCAACTCGATTGGCGAAACTCCCGATTTATTCACTGGATCAAGAGCAATCTTCCCGGGCTTCTACTCGCATCTGCCCTCATCATTAGTACCTTTGCTTTGGCACTTCCCTTTACCTCCTTCGAAACAGCAAAAGTTGACAACTATTTTGATACCGATTCTGTTGACTGGATCAACCGTCTCTCTGCGGATGTGGAGGACCTTCTTGAACTTCGCTCCGTCCATCCATTTGCCTTCCTGATCCTGCGCCCACCCACATGGCTGCTCGCGCTTTTTTTGAATGGAGACAAATTTCATGCAGCCATTCTGCTGAATTCCATTGGCGGCGGCCTGTGCGTTTATCTGACCTGGCTTTTTTTCAAACGCAGAACGGGTAACACTGCATACGCGTTATTGATCGCGGCAATCCTGGGATTGTCTACTTCGCATTTGATCTTAAGTACGTTCCTTGAGACCTATATTTTTTCAGCCGCGGCGCTGATCGCGTTTCTGCTCCTGCTCCAATCCGATCAGACCTCACTGAAACATTTTGTGCCCGTTGGCCTATTAACCTTCGGCATCACGATCACCAATTTTGTACAGACCTGTATTGTTTACATCATGACACCTGCCCGTAGACGAAGCTTTTTCGTTTATACAATAACAGTCATGAGTATTGCCGTTTTGCTGGCATTTGTTCAGGATGTTTTGTATCCTTCCAGCAACCTTTTCTTTATCCCCTCGAATCTTTTAGGCGAGAGAGCCTATCGATTCAATATCCTTGAAGCGGAACCTCGCCTCATCCTCAGCCGCATAAATTTGCTGCTGCGCCACATCACACTGTTCGATATTGTCGCGCCGCGCCCGCTTATTCTCACGGACGAAGTTGGCTGTTCCTTTCCCTGCTTTCAAACCTATTACAAATACCAGGGGGTCTACGTTATTTCCTCCTATGTTGGCTTTGGCAGTTTACTGGCACGCAGCTGGTTCATTGCATTGGCACTGGCAGGCGCACTCTACTTGTGGAAATTTATTAAGTCCCCACGCGAGACACACTTGCAAAGCAGCCTGCTTTTGATCATTTTCTTCAACTTTATCCTGCACATCTTCTATGGAGATGACCCTATGTTATATTCTCCAGACTGGACATATGCCGTCGTTTTCTTCGTTGGGATTTCTTACGAAAAGTTTGCCGGTAAAAAAAGTTTCCAGATTGCCTTACTGGTTTTCCTGGTATGTCTCCTGGTCAACAATCTTGACCTTTTTCGCAAAGTATTGGAAGCAATTTCTCCATTTGTTTAGACAGTAGTGAGACGAAATGAGCATTGCCACTGAGGAAAGCATTCCAACGAAAAAATCAGTTAAGACGCGGGTTTTTCCAGCCTGGCTGGCTGGCAGCGTCGCGGCCTATTTTTTGACCAGCTTCTTTTCCAATTTTCACCCTTTGTTTTATCAGTTTATAGTATTGAGTCTGCTTTTTCAATTGCTTTGCGGGACAGCAGTATTTCTTTTCCTGAATGAAACCCTGGAAAAATCAAAAGCGGGAAGGCAGATCGATCCGCTCGCAGTGTTAACGCTTTTGGTCGCGCTTGGCTTGAGCGTTGCCGCGGCACTCATTTCGTGGCAGTTCCCGGGCCTGTTCCAGCGCCGGATCCTTTTCATGGACTCGTCCCGGCTGCCGCTCTTTGCCCTGCTGTCATTGCTCTCCCTGGGAGCCTCCATAGTGCTGCTCAAAAGGCTGGAACGCAACGGATCGCTGGAACGGTTCAAACAGACTCGCTTTTTCAAATTCACACAGCAGAACCTGCCAGGTCTGCTGCTGGCGATATTCTTCCTGATGACCTATTTGATCTTTGCGGAAAGCATTAATTTCCCCGGCTTCCGCACGCTGGATCAGTTCTTTGACACAGACATCTCCGAATGGCTGACAAGACTTACCACGACAACGCTTCAGGGTGCCAGCCCCGTGAGAGCCGTACATCCCGCTGTGTTGTTGTTTTTGCGTCCCCTTGTTTGGTTCCTCTCCCTATTCCTGAACGGGGAACGACTGCAGGCTGTCTTTCTGATGAATGCCCTGGCAGGCGCAGTCTGTGTGATGTTGACCTGGCTGATCGTCAAACGCGCCTCGGGCAATACGGTCTATGCATTGACCATGGCAGCGATCCTGGGAACCAGTTCCTCCCACCTGCTCTTAAGCTCCATGCTTGAAACGTATATTTACTCGGCACTGGCGCTGCTCTTTTTCACCTTCCTGATCCAAAACGAACATACCTCCCTCAAATTCACGGTTCCCGCCGGGATTGTTGTCTTTGGCATCACAGTCACCAATCTCATCCAAACCTGCATTCTTTATTTCTTCAATTTTCCCCGCATTAAAGTTCTTATCAAATATATCCTGATCGTGGTGATCGTCACGGCTGGATTGAACCTGTTGCAGGTCCGTGCATATCCAAATGCGCGTTCGCTATTCCAGCCTGCCAATCTGGAGCGCGAACAGTATTACCTATGGAATCCCTTCGATTTTTCCTGGCGTACGATTGGTCGTTTCTCCTTAATTGCGCGTGCGATCCCGCTTTATGGAATTGTCGCGCCAACGCCCTTCGTTCTCAAGGAGGAACTTGGCGTGGAATTCCCCAACTTCCGCACTTATCAGATCCTGCTGGGCGAATTCCATGTGGCGGGCTACCGGGGAGCCGCTGATGTCACGATCAAGTTCTGGATGGTCATTCTGGCGGTCGCAGGCATTTTGTTTCTCCTGGACGTATTCAGGTCGCCAAAACAGGTATCCTTTGCACTCAGTCTCCTCCTCTGCCTGGGATTCAGTTTCAGCCTCCATCTCGTTTATGGCGATGACCCCGTGCTCTACTCGCCGAACTGGGTCTACGCGCTGGTATTGTTCGTGGCGCTGATGCTGCAGAGGTGGGCGGACCGGAGATGGCTGCAATTCCCCTTGATCGTCTTCCTCGTCATGCTGATGAATGCGAACCTGGGATTGATCCGTCAGATCATGGAAGTGTCTGCGCCCTATTTTGGCAAATAGATTCCTGTTGTGATTTAAATAAAAAAGAGGCTGAACTTTTCCGTTCAGCCTCTTTTTCTTTCCACTTTCACTTTATGGACTTACTTGCGGCCCTTCAGCTCATCTTTCAAGATCATGGTCATGAGTACACTGACAACACTCACGACCAACCCACCCAGGAATGCATTCCACCAGACAGGCTCGGCAATGATCAAGCCAATGCCGAACGATTGACCGATAATGCTCGTCAGCCAAAACATGAAGGTATTGATCACCAGCGTGAACAAACCAAGGGTCAATATGATCAATGGGCAGGTTAGCAGGTTGATCAATGGCCGGAACAGCGCGTTGACCAAGCCAAAGATCAGTGCAAGCCAGAGTATGGAAACCAAACCAGTGGTAAGGTCAATTCTTCCAGGCAGGATCAGTACGGCCAGATACAAGGCTATCGCATTGATAGCCCAGCGAAGAATAAATTTTGTCATCTTTTCTCCTCTTTTGCAATAGGTGACTATCACCGCAATGATGATAGTCACCTGTTAATACGAGAAAGATTCCAGATGGTTGCATCACGCCCGCATCCACAACAGAGTGCGGCGCGGCTTGAAGCCCGCGGCGCGGATCGCCTCTGTCATTTCATCGGCCGGGTATTCCAGGGTAAGCTGTGGATGATAAGTGAGAACACGCCTGGCATGCACCAGCAGGGAAGTCAGCGCGGCAGGATCGGCCCCGGTCGCGGCGTAAAGTGACTCTGACCGCCCTCCCTGAGGCATCCATGCCAGCGTGGCAAGTACTGTCTCACCACGAATGGCTGCCCACTGTTTGATATTGAAATCGACGAACAGGAGATATAACCAGTTCCACAGGCCCGGCCGCAGGGTGTTGATGCTCCAGGAGTGGTACCAGCTCAACTCCTCGGGATAGACCCGGCGAAGCCAGTCCAGTTGCAGGGACCAGAAGCGCGGCTGGCGCGGCACGATCCGGATATCCGTTTCAGGATATGGGAGACGAGTGTCTATGCTTGCCTGCCAGGTGGTGCGATGGGCGATTTCCCGGAAACCGAGTTCCTGGTAAAGTTTGATCGCGCCGTGATTGTCATCCCGGACGTGAAGCCAGATGGCAGAAGCGCGTTTGTCACGGGCTTGTTTCATCACCCGTTCGGTGAGCGCCCGCCCGATGCCGCGGCGGCGATACTCGGGGTGGGTTGCCACGTTGGCAACCAGATAGATGCGTTTGCCCTTGTGCCGAAACGGGATCAGGCTGGCATTGCCGACGATCCGACCATCCTGCTCCCAGACGTACCCCATCAGCGGCAGGGAAGCCGTTTCCGTCATGCGGGAAGCCCAGTTCAGGAAGCTGTCATCGCGGCTGGCACGGCGCATATCCGAGAGGTATTGCTGCCCCTCGTGATCCATCGTAGGCGAAAAGCACACCTCGATCAAATCCGCCACTGCAGAAAGGTCGCGCAGCATGTTGAGCGGCCGCAGATGTGGATGATCCTTCGCATTGACCGGGACAGTGATCGAGCTCATAGTGGCAAATTATAGCGCGTTGTTGAGATTTGGAAATACGGGGCGTATAATCGTCAAAAACTTGGGAAGAGACCAATGCAAATACAAAAATCGCCCAGCGGCGCCATGTTTCCCTATTATTTCAAAAATGGAGAGCTATTTGGTCTTCATTTAGGCAGTTATTTTTTGGATGAAGACGGTGTCATTGCCATGATGAAAGCGGAAGAGACTTTCTTCGCCAAACAACACCGGCAGATGGGCCTATGGATTGACTTTTATGAAACGAAACTTACAGACAGGGTCATACAGGAATTTGTTGAAATGCTCAAACAGATGAAACCGCGCCTCACAAAGCTTGGAATTGTAGGGGCGTCCTTCCTTGCGCGGTGGAAGATCAGTCGACTGATCAAGAAAACTGATTCTCTGACATCATTGCCAGTAAAGTATTATGAGGACCCCGAAGAGGCAAAGACCTGGCTGGTCAGCGAGTTGGAATAAGGAAACCGAACCATGGAATGCTGGACTTGCAGATCGAACACAGGCGAGAAACGGATCTCCCCCGGTCCTGCAATTTTTGAGGGTCAGTACTGGTTTGTCGAACATGCCTATCCTGTAAAAGTGATCGGATGGCTGGTCATCGTTTTGAAGCGTCATGCCGAAGCCCTGCATGAATTGACCCCCGAGGAATTTGCCGAACTGGCGCAGATCCAGGCAAAACTCATCCCCTTATTGCACGAAGAACTGCGTTGCGAAAAGGAATATAGCGTATGTTACGCCGAAATGGAACACTTTCGGCATATTCATTTTCATGTCTTTGCCAAACCGTTCGATTTACCAGCTGAATTGAAGGGTGGCGGGAGTTTTGCGCTGCTAAAAGTGAAGCCGGAGGAAGCGATTCCGCCAAGTGAGATCATCTCCTTTTGTGAATTACTCAAAGATAGATTTCACAAGTAACGTTCTCAACGAAAAGGATCGGACCTTGACCTTGGATAAATACTTCGAAGGAAGAGCCGAATCCCGGCAGCTTTTTGGGATTCTGCACAGGATGATCGAATCCATCGGGGCTGCGGAAATCCGTGTGACCAGGGGTCAGGTCGCCTTTCGACGGCGCAAGGCGTTTGCCTGGGCGTGGATCCCCGGCAAATACCTCCGTGGGCGGGGCGCTCCGCTGGTTCTCACCCTCTCCTTTCTCCACCGGGACACCTCCCCACGCTGGAAGGAGATCGTCGAGCCCGCCCCTGGACGATTTACCCATCACCTGGAGCTATGGTCCGCCGGTGACATTGACGAAGAGGTCCGGGATTGGCTGCGGGAGGCGTGGGCAGAAGCAGCTTGAGCCACTCGCAACACTTTCGAAAACAGTTGTACAATAAAACTATATAAACAAGAGTTGATTTAATCCTGCATAAATTCTTGTGTTGGCGGCTGCAAAGGAAAAACATGGACAAGCAAACACAAAGAATGGCAATCGTAAAAAATGGGGGGAAGATTTTGATGTGGTTGGGGCTTTTGAGCTTCTTTGTCTATTCGCTTCAAACAATTATCGATTGGGAATCGATAGGTGGTCCGCAGCGAAATCGCTCGATCGTTCGGGTGTTAACGGCCCTGTCCCAACCCAATCTTTTTGAATACGAATATAAAACGCGGGAAACACCGGTTGCTCTGGAAAAAAGTTGTCAAAATCCCGACGATCTTTCACAAGCAGAGCAAGTGGGGGATCGTACGATTGTCATCGATTTGGAATGTCCTCGTGAACGCAAAACAATCTATACCATTCGTGGCTCGGGGTTTCAACCCAACACGGCAGGATACGTTGCCTGGAAATCGAACACCGATAATGAAATTTGGAAATTCAGAGATGCCGATTTTTTGATTGATAACAAAGGGAATTTTTCAATTACAGGTACCCAAATTGATATGGAAAACATACTCAGTGGGCGTACCATTATTGTCGTCGAACAGTTTAGCAAGACATTCCGCGGCTTTAGCGAAACCAGCCATGTTGTAGCGGAGAAGTTGTGGGAAACCATTCAAATAGCTTTTCTTGCTACAGTGATCGGTGCCATTCTCGCGATCCCCTTCACCTTCTTTAGTGCTCGCTCTTTTTCGGGCTGGGGACGCGGCTTTAATATCCTTTTGCAGCCCATCCTCGCTGTGGTCCGCTCTATTCATCCGCTCATTACCGTGATTCTTGCAATTATTACGGCTGGTATCGGACCCACAGCCGGTGTGCTGGCACTCACTTTGTTTTCTGCTGCGGTCTTAATTGAAAGATTCTCAGAATATGCCCAGGGACACGCATCCTTGAACTGGACTGCCCTGGTCACGGTACATTTTCCGGGCCTCGCCTTCAGGCACTTCCCTGCCAACATTGTGATTGCTACCGTCCTTGGCATTATGGGTGGTGGTGGGATTGGTTTTTTACTTCAGCAGAATATTAACCTTCTAAACTACCGCGATGCCAGCGTCGGTCTACTTGCGATCATCATCACAGCCGGCAGCCTGGATCTGTTGAGCCGCACCGTTTGGTCCAAAATTCAGAGTACTGGGGATTCCCATCCCTTCACACCCGAAAAAGAAGAAATAGCCTCTCAAATTTAACATTCCTCTTACACCGCATTTACGATTTGACGATGCGGTTTTGTTATAATGCCCGCATATTAGGAGACCTGTCAGGTCTCCACTTGGAACTGGCAGGAAAACGTCTTTGGCCGCGCGGGCACCAGGCGGGAATGGCGCGGGTAAGACCTGTCAGGTCTGGTAGTTAGAAAAGGACATTTCCCTATGATGCGATTTGACAGATTTACCGAAAGAGCACAGGAGGCCGCCCAGCGTGCTGCGGAGATCATCCAGCGCTACGGCCATAACCAGATCGATACCGAACACATCCTGCTGGCGCTGATCGAACAGCCCGGCGGGGTGATTCCCCAAATTTTGGAGAAACTGAGCGTCAGCCCCGAGGCTCTCACCGAGCGGCTCGACGCCACGCTGCGCGCCAGCCCCAAAGCCAATATCTTTGGCGGCGGCGCGGGCCAGATCTTCATCACGCCGCGTGTGAAGCGCATTATTGACCTTGCCAACGAGGAAGCCAACCGCCTTAAAGATGAATATATTTCCACCGAGCACATTTTCCTCGCCATTCTCACCGAGCGGAATACGCCCGCAGCGCGCATTTTGGAATCAGCCGGTCTGACGCGTGACCGCGTCTACACCGCTATCCAGGACCTGCGGGGCGGGCAGCGGGTCACGGACCCCCAGGCTGAATCCCGTTACCGGACGCTTGAGAAATACTCGCGCGACCTCACCCAGGCTGCGCGCGAAGGCAAGCTTGATCCCGTAATCGGACGCGATAATGAAATCCTGCGGCTGATCCAGATCCTCTCCCGCCGCACGAAGAACAACCCGGTCCTGATCGGCGAGGCCGGTGTCGGCAAGACCGCGATTGCGGAAGGTCTCGCACAGAAGATCGCCAATAACGACGTGCCTGAGATCCTCTCGGGCAAACGCGTGGTCCAGCTTGACCTCGGCGCAATGATCGCCGGCTCCCGCTTCCGCGGGGAGTTCGAAGAGCGGCTCAAAGCCGTCGTGGAAGAGATCCAGCGCGCGGGTGGCGACATCATCATGATGATCGATGAGCTGCATACCGTTGTCGGTGCCGGCGCGGCACAGGGCGCAATGGATGCCTCCAACATGCTCAAGCCAGCTTTGGCGCGCGGTGAATTGCAGTGCATCGGCGCCACGACATTGGACGAGTACCACAAGTACATCGAAAAGGACGCTGCCCTCGAACGCCGCTTTGCTCCAATCTACGTGGAAGAACCGAATGTCGACGATACGATCAAAATGTTGTTGGGCCTGCGTGACCGCTATGAAGCACATCACAAGGTCCGTTATTCGGATGAAGCATTGGTTGCCGCGGCTCGACTGGCTGACCGTTATGTTACGGACCGGCGTCTGCCCGACAAGGCAATTGACCTGATGGATGAAGCCGCCGCCAAGTTGCGGGTGGCTTTATATTCCATGCCGCCCGACCTCAAGGCCTTGAAAAGCGAGATTGATAAACTGCAAGCCGAGGAAGAGCAATCCGGCTTGAACCGTGACTATGAACGCGCGGCGCAGAAAAAATCGGAAAGACTGCGCCTTGATGAGGAATACCACGAGAAGCGCGATAAATGGGAAGCAGAACACCAGCTCGATGAAGTGGTGGATGTGGATGACATTGCCTCGGTCGTGAATCAATGGACAGGCATTCCCCTCACGCAAATGATGGAAAGCGAGTCTGAAAAACTTCTCCACATGGAAACGCGCTTGCATGAGCGCATCATCGGGCAGGAGGAGGCCATCCACGCCATCTCCGACGCGATCCGCCGCGCCCGCTCAGGCTTGAAGGACCCGTCACGTCCGATTGGCTCGTTCATCTTTATTGGACCCTCAGGCGTCGGGAAAACGGAGCTGGCAAAAGCCCTCGCCTGGTTCATGTTCGACGATGAGGAAGCGCTGGTGCGCATCGACATGTCCGAGTACCGCGAGCAGCATACCGTGAGTCGCCTCTTCGGAGCGCCTCCGGGATACGTCGGGTATGAGGAAGGCGGTCAATTGACCGAAGCCGTCCGCAGGCGCCCGTATCGTGTCCTGCTGTTCGATGAGATCGAAAAGGCACATCCGGAAGTATGGAACGCGCTGCTGCAAATCCTGGACGATGGCCGCATGACGGATGGCCAGGGCAATATTGTGGATTTCCGCAACACGGTCCTGATCATGACCTCGAACCTGGGCACCGAATACGTGAGAAAGGGAGGCACGCTGGGCTTCCTGCAGCCCAAGGCCTCCAACGAGGAGCGCGAGGCACACGACAAAGTCGAGAAGGCTCTTAAGGGCGCATTCCGGCCTGAGTTCCTCAACCGCATCGACGAGATCATCATGTTCTCGCCGCTCTCGCTCGAGCAAATGGAAGAGATCGTCGTCCTGCAAATGAAGGAAGT
>Ga0105104_10001627_pt1 | contig 16780 bp, 15 predicted proteins | sample PPLLaktember2015_3_FD_87034 | JGI IMG/M metagenome (GOLD analysis project Ga0105104, IMG submission 87034) | Freshwater sediment microbial communities from Prairie Pothole Lake near Jamestown, North Dakota, USA - PPLs Lake P7 Core (6) Depth... | ecosystem: Environmental > Aquatic > Freshwater >... | reverse complement strand
GGCAAAATATAGCGACATGGCCGAATAATGCTTCTGTGATTCAGACATTCTTTTCCTATGTTCACTTGCCTTTACACCATGGAGTACGGCAAAATATAGCGACATGGCCGAATAATGCTTCTGTGATTCAGACATTCTTTTCCTATGTTCACTTGCCTTTACACCATGGAGTACGGCCTCTGTTACTACCTCTAAGTGCCAGTGAACAAATTACTCGTGTAAACTCTAAGGTTGTTAATAATCAACTACTGTAGATGTGGCAGATATACTTATTAAAAGGAATATTACAAACAAATTTCATTCCGTTTTATCATTATCAACTTTTAACATTATTATTTCTCTGCTCAAAAGATACCCCTGCATCTATTTCGTGGTTAGATATTTACCATCTTTGTTGTCTTCAATGATTCGATACTCCTAACCATACTTTTCAAGATTGCAGAGATCTTTGTCAATAGCTGATTTCCCAGAGTCAAAGCTAAACCACGCATAATTATACAATCTAGATCGTTATGATCCGCCGTGTCGTTATGTTCCTTGTGAGTAACAGTCTCAATTCCTAGAACATAGGATAGTACTTTAGGGGTTTGTTTTTTTGCTCATGGAACTAGAATGAGGATAGATTGCGGTAAATATAGAGAATAACTTTCAGGAACAGTGGAAATAAAAGAATGGGAAGGTTAATGTCTATGACAAATATTACTAATTTGCGTAACCAAGACCACCATTACAGTTATTCTTTTGTCTTTGTTTGAAAGTAAATCTATAGACTAGAATGCATCATCCACAATAACCAATTCTTAGAAGTCCTAGTCTAGCTCTGTTCTTATTTGTTTCACTAATTTATCTATTTCAATGGGTTTTCCAATAATAGGACCTGGGTTCGTTTCTCCTTTTGATGTTGATAAAACCTCTTTTAATACTTTATGATATGTTTCATATGCGGTAATAAACCATACTTTGACCTTATTGTCTATTTCCCTTATCTTTTCATATAGTTCAAATCCGTCAATCTTGGGCATTTTAATATCAATTAGCAATAAATCATAGTAATCCGGCTTGAATTTTGATAATGCTTTTGCTGAATCATTATACGCATCAACTTCAAATCCTGCAAGCTCCAATCCCATCTTGAAAGTAATTGTATGATCATAGTCATCGTCCACTAAAAATATTCGCTTCATTCTCGTTTTATGAGACTTATAATAACTACTACTACTATCATGATGGCTTTTCTTTCTTCTTTCTTCAATGTCATTGATCATAGTGGGGGCAGTATAGATAACTATACTCTCTTTGTGATCTTGTTGAATTACCAGTGGTAGGGTAAATGAGAATGTGGCACCTATTCCATCTGAATTATTCTCAGCCCACATTTTGCCTCCATGGTCTTCAATGATTCTTTTGGATATATACAGACCTAATCCTGTCCCTACAATGGATTTTGTGGCAAATCTTGTAAATAGTCTTGGCATTATTTCAGGGTCGATACCTTGGCCAGTGTCGGTCACACTGACGATAATTTGCTGATTGGTGTCATCTGTCGTAATATTAACAGATATCTCTCCTTTCCGAGTGAATTTAATAGCATTGCTTAAAAGATTCGAAACGACCTGAGTTAGTCTCTCTGCATCTGCCTCTACAATAATGTTGTCATTATCACTGGAGTATGCTAACTTTATTTTTCTTTGTTTATTATTTTCTTCTTCCTTTTTGTGATCTGCAAGAACATTCGTTATTATATCATTTAACCTAAAGTATTGTTTGTTAACTTTTAACGCCTGACTCTCAATTTTTGTGGCATCAAGTATGTTTTCTGTAAGCTTTCGTAGTCTTTTTGCATTTCTGACGATAACGATTAGTAACTCTTTATCTTGTTCGATGTTTCTTTTCTTAGAAAGAAGAATTTCTGATAATCCAAGTATTGGTTGTATAGGAGCTCTCAGTTCATGGGCTGCAATTCTGATAAACTCATTTTGTATCGTGTCGTGCTCTTGGAGTCGTTCATATAATCCGTTTAGCTTTTGATACTGTTCTGATTGTTTCGATAGACTTTCAAATATTGAAACATAAGATAATACTGTTGATTTACTATCAGAAAAAGTTGCTAGACCTATTGCTTCTTCAAAAGTAGCTTTAGTATCATCTATTAATTCAATTACAAATGAAACTTTTCTATCTACTATTAAAATAGTTTCTTGTAGGCCGGGAGATCGTTGTTCCGCAATATATCTTGTATAGATATTGTTACTAGGACCATGTTGATAATTTTCTTTTAAAGGAAATGGTTTTTGTACTAATTCCTGACTATCTTCTAAATCTTTTACAGGCACTAACACTCTGACCCTGAGGTCTTTTTCTTTTGCAACTTGCTTTACTAAGCCAATTATTCCTATTCTCTCTTGACGTTCAAACGCTTTATTAGAAGGAAAAATCAGCATTATTTCTTCCTTAGACGATTTTAAAAGATCGAAATAAAGATCCTTTATCTTAATTGCTTGGGAGATTTCTTTGATACCCATATTTAGGAATTAATTCAATATCGTGTCCACAGCACCAGCGTATATAAGACTTACTATGTTTAACCTAATTCAAAGTTGTGTATTACATAAGCATAGTATACATGGTATAAAGTTCAGTTGATACTTTTTGAATTAATAATCAATCCTGTGTGATAAATTTGACCAAAACTGATAATTAATCCTGAGTATTAAAAATCATTTGTTACTGTTACTTATACGTCGGCCTGTTGAGCAATCTTTATAGAGTATATCGTTAAGAGATCTTGTAGAGAAGAGGCAAGATACTGTTCTTTGAGGTCAGAAAAGAAATATGATAGTAGTGACACTCTTTCTCGACAGCCAAAGGGTAGAGCTAAGGATACCTTTGAGTCTTCCAAACTGGAAGAAAATGAAGAGCAAGACAATATCATGTTTCAGGGTGTTTCTTCTGACTTTTGCGTATGCATGCTCGACATTGTCAATTCGACCGTTGTTACCTCTCCATTATCACACGACAAGATTAGAAAGTTCTATTCTCTTTTCGTTAATTCAGTTTCACCCATAATTAGTCATTTTGGCGGCAGAATTCTGAAGACGGGCGGAGATTCTATAGTCTATTACTTTCCAAATACGACAGAGCTTAAAAATATCAGAGCCTTCAGGAACGTACTTGAATGTGGAGTTTCAATACTGGATATGCGTAATACTATTAATAGCTTGTTTGAAAAGGAAGGAATCCAACCAATTAGTTATCGTATAAGCGCTGACTACGGTAGTCTAGAGTTGGCCGAATCAAGATTTTCAAAAGATAGAGACTTTTTTGGCCCAACTATGAACCTGTGTTCAAAAATGAACAGCAAGGCTACACCCAACTCGATTGTCATAGGCGGCGATCTGCATCAAGTTATCAAGAAGCTACACTCCGAGAAAGATTTTGAGTTTCACGAGATCTCAGAATTGTCCATCGGATTAAAACAGAGCTATCCTATCTATCTAGTGGTACCATTAGACTTGGATTATAGGTTGAAACACGAAGAATTGAAGAATCTAATACTAGACCAACAATTCAATCGAAAACAATCTGTACAAGTCTTTGACCGAATGCGTAGCTCTACAAAAGAACCATCAGAGCTTAGATTAGACGACAGAATCCTCGGGAACATAATGCTGGTTGATGATCAGCCTGACGTGCTTTTTACATTCCGATCATTTCTTGAAGGTCAAGGATTCAAAGTCTATTGTTTCACAGACCCGACTATTGCACTCCGGCAATTTGCTAAAGAGGACCCTTCAAAGTACGATCTTGTGGTAATGGATATTCGTATGCCTCAGCTGAACGGTTTACAATTATACCAAAGGCTTAAGGCCATAAATTCATCCGTCAGAATCCTCTTTGTCACCGCTCTGGATGCAGCAGAAGAACTCATCTCTGTGTTGCCAGACGTAGAGGTAAACCGGGTGATTATGAAACCTGTGAGTAGAAATAGGTTTCTCAAATACGTTAAGCTCGCCGTCCGTGAGAAAGACTAAGGCAACAAGAACATATCCATCTGAATCTACTGCTCTCATGACTGCAAGGTATTTTTGGTCTGCGCGCTCAATAAGTTCATGTTGATGTTCCTGTTTTTAGGTGTGTTATATTCATTATAGTAACGCCTCTATTCCGTTCATCAACTTCCACAAATGGTTTCTGTCCTTCCCTTAAACCAACAAATTTTCGCTCCCATTCCATATCCTCAACTAGTCCTCTTAATACCTCAGCTAGATTATCTTTTCTGGATTCTTCCAACCTTCATTATTATCACCAAATCCATACCTAGTCATTTCTATGTGTCCTTCGTCACCTCTTATTCAGTCATATATTACCTTTAAGGTTTATTATGTGGATATCACGAAGGAATATTAATTCAGTTATCTGCTATCCATGTAAATACCGTTTAAGGTGGGGAGCCGGGACAGATAGTTAATCGTGAAACCCAGATAATACTTGATATATCACTACCTTATCTCTTTTGATACTTTAGACGCGAAGGAACTGCACCTAGCTTAAAATGTTGAATAGGATGGCTGGATCTAATTCATAGATTAGGATTTTGTTCTTCTGCCTTCCTTATTTTTCAATTAAGCGATCTATCTCTTTTATCATCTCTTCGTTCCCAATCGGCTTTCGAATAAATAGGTCTTTATCTAATGCACTATATTCCTTCGCTCTAAACTCCTTATAATACAATTCACTTGCTGTAAGAAAGCAAACTTTAACCTTACTATCTATCTTTTGTATTTCCCTGTATAATTCAAAGCCATCCATACCTGGCATTCTTATATCAAGAATAATTAAGTCGTAATAATCAGGTTTGAAATTTGACAATGCTTTTCTGGGGTCATTAAATGTTTCAACTTTGACTCCATGGTATTCTAAAGACATCCTGTAAAACAAAGTAAGGTCAGATTCGTCATCTACGACCATGATTCTTTTTCCTTTTATTCTTTCATCCATCAGCTACAACCTGTTCTACTTTTTTCTTCCTTAACTCCATTCTTTGTTTCTAAAGGTAATGTGAAACTAAAAATTGTTCCTTTTCCATCTAAGCCATTATTTTCAGCCCAGATTCTACCTCCGTGAGATTCGATTATATTCTTGGAAATAAAAAGTCCTAAGCCTGTTCCCCGTTGCGATCTCGTAACAAACTTTGAAAATAGCCTTGGTAAGATTCCAGGGTTGATTCCTGTACCAGTATCTCTTACAGTAACTATAACCTCCTTACTATTATTATCAACAACTATATTGAGAGAGATATAACCTTCACTTGTAAACTGTATCGAATTACTTAGGAGATTAGAAATAACTTGGATTATCCTTTCCTTGTCTGCTTCTACAACAATGGGATTATTGTTTGGATTATCATTATAGATTAATTCAACTTTATCATTAGTACTGTCTTTAATCCTCTCTTTGTAGTCCTCTATAATAGTGGGTATCAAATCACAGATGTTGAATCGTTCCTTCTCTAGTTTTAACGTCTGACTCTCGATTCTTGTTGCATCTAATATATTAGTAGAAATCCTTTGCAATCGGACAGCGTTCCTGCATATCACTTCTACCACCTGATCTGTTCTTTCTGGATAATATTTCAATAGGCCACTCATACCAAGAATAGCTTGTATGGGCGTTTTTAGTTCATGAGCTGCTATACTGATAAACTCTTTTTGCATCCTATCTGCTTTCTTTAATTCTTCAACCAACATACGCTCATTCCAAAGTAATTCAAAGACAGACTCGAAGGAATCCACAGTGGTTCTTCTATTAGAGTATATTACTAGACCAATTGCGTCTGAGAATTTTTCAGCTCCTGGTCTTTTGAGCTCTACTCTAAGAAACTTTTCACGGTCTATTATGTACATGCCATACGGGGAGTTGTTGCCATCGAGTATCCTGATATCTGGTGCATTGTCGGATATTTTTTTCTGAATCTCTGCATTCTCCTTAGATAACTCACAGATAATCTTTACATTCGCTCCATCCTGTGATGCCTTTACAAGGTAATCAATTATACCTAGCCTATCAATCCTCACCAGAGCTTTATCGTTAGGGAGAAAAATTAGGGCTTCTCTTTTTGTAGATTTTGTCATATCAACAAGAATCTGACTTGCTTTTTCGTTGTCAGTGATAACTTCATAAAATTCAACTTCGGTTCCTTCTTCAATTTCTTGTATTCTGTCTGTTGCTTCAATTCCACTCTCCCATAATCGTTGAAAAACAGAAGAAAAATGCTTTAAATATTGGGATTCGTTGCTTAACAGAAGGCTTTGAACAACTTTTCCATTCTCCATCTTCTCTATTGTAACGGCAATTTTCTTATCTGAAACACCAAAGCTCAATGGAGGTAGATTTCTAACATGCTTAACTCTAATACCATGAGCCAGATATAGCTTGACCAGCTCTAGATTTTCGTTATCTATATTGGTAATGTATCTAAGACCTTTGTGTTCTCCTCTCTTTTGTTTATCTAATAGTTTTTTCTTTATGTCAAAGAAGTATTTGTGACTATATTGCATCCCACCTGAGGTCAGACAAGTATCAAGTTCATTTGAGCTAGCGGTAAGAGAATAAATCTCTCTTATAATCTCATCTGAGTTATCTATTATAACGGTTTCATAACGTATAAATCCTTCTTCAATCTCTCGTATCCTCTGTTCTGCGGGAATAGTTTTACTCCATAGGGTTTCAAAAATGTACTTTTGATGTTCAATTAATTCCTTGACATTGCTATAGATGATCTGTGCTGCCGGTTTTCCAGCCTCATGGAAGGTAGCAGGAGCAAGGTATTCTGTTTCACTGATGTAAAAGTTTCCCTTAATTCCATCTAAATGTCGAAGCTCGTCAACCATCGTTATCATCTGCTTGCAATAAGCGATGTTTTCCTTAGTAATTTCAGTGACATATCTCAGTTTAACGCCTCTCTTTTTTGCATCAAGAAACGCTTTCTTCAATATCACAATGTCAATTGCCAATGAAGGGCGTGTGTAGTCAACGCAGGCATCAATTTTACCATCAGTTTTGTACAAGAACTGTAATACCGTATTCATAACTGTATCGACTCCATAGATAACCTCAGTACCCTCCCGAATCATTTTTCTATCACTCTAATGGGAACCCGAAAGTGTCACCCCAAATACTATTAGATAGCGTCTATATAAGGGGATTTATCTCACTTTAGGTCCAATAATAATGCAAAGGTATCTAATGGACAAAAAAAATATGGGGAAGACCTGGATAAGGCTAGACAGGGACTATTAGGTATCGTATGTCTACTCCTGAGCCAGATCTATTTATTTTGAGTTTTGTATGCCCTTCCATTAGAAAGGTGTCTATGTCTTCAGAGGTTCTTTTCGAGACTTCGAAATATTTTTCTTGGTCTCCGCTATCTTCTTCAATTACAGTATATATACGGAGACTTTTCGTACCGCTGAATTCAGCCTGTACCTGTTCCGTTTTTTCCGCTGCTTGCGAAATCTAATCTCATGTATGTATTGTGTTTAATGCAAGTGCAATCACACAATGTATAAGTTGATTGTGGGGAGGCGAGGTAATTTCACGCGGGGGTTTGAAACAGTAGAAACAACTGCTTCTTGCACCAGTTTAGAGTCTAATGCCTTCAGCGTACCAGTTTCCATGTGGCTCCTCTTGAAACACTATGATAATATCCTTTCTTTCTATATCAAATATCTTAACTACATCATCCGTAATTGCTTCCGCCAATCTGTCTTTTTCTCTCTGGGTCCTGCCGCTGTAAGTGGAGATTGTTATTATTGGCATAAAATAATAAGACTTATCTAGGATGTAAGTTTTGCGTTTGGCGTTTGTAGTGTAATGCAGACAAACCACTCTGAACATCCAAATTCTATGTCCGATATTTCTTATCGCATAGTTGTTGTATCATAGGCCAAATCTCATTAAAATATCCACATGAGTATTACCTAAATACCCATTGAATTCCAAAATGCTACAATATTCCCTACACCTAACTGTCCGGTCTTGATTCATTACTCTATCAAGTGAAAACCGAGTACCTTAGATGGATCATATTCTTACAATTTCCCATCATGCAAAGAATTCTATATCGTTGCTTAGTGCAAACACAAATCAGAAATATCTCTATGCAGGCTTTCCTAATAAGGTAATAAGGACCTTAATGGAAGAAACTATGTTTCTCATATTTTATGATGATTTTGCTTACAATGCTTTGTGGGTAGCTGCATTAAGCGAAGTAACCTGGATCAAATAGAATCTCAGTCAATCTAAAGATTTCAACATAAAATCTAATCCTGATCCTTTAAAGGCGATATTGTTCGCACCGCAGATTGCTTTTCTGGTATCATAGGAGACAGGCAGCTTAAGCTATAAAAGGCAAGAATACTAATCGTGCTATTAGTGCCAGACTACCACTCATTTTTCCTTGACAAAGTATTTGTAATCATGTACTCCAATTTCCCATTTCTATTATTTAGGTTAGTACATTTTTTGTAAAGGCGATTAACGAAGTTAGCTACATCTATTACATAAGTATATATTCCAAATTAAATGATCGTTTGTATCAGTGGTAAACAGGAAGGCTGACCGTTTCCATCATAATTATGAATGCCTGCATAAGCCTAACCCTGATGAAATCACCAATTCAAGGAAGGTAGAAGACGAAAGAGAAGTAGATAATAAAACCAAGGCTGCTAATCAAGAAAAGATTAAGGTAGTTATAATTTCAATAATTGCTTCTTCTGGATTAATGATACTTAAATTTTCTATTGGTGCTTTAACAAATAGCCTTGGCATCTTATCGGAAGGCATGAATTCAGGTCTAGATCTCATTGCAGGTCTAGTTACACTTTATGCCATACGTATGGTGTTAAGACCCTCCGATCCATCATATACATATGGGTATGGAAAATTTGAAAGTTTATCATCATTAGCTCAAATAATTCTTTTGCTTGTAGTCGCAAGTTGGGTAACATATGAGGCGATAAATAGAATATTTTTTGAAGATGTTAGACCTGCGATCAGTATATTTTCCATTTTGATAATGCTTGTGTCGATAGGGATTGATTATGGAAGATCAAGAGCTCTGTATAGGGCCGCGAGAAAATTCGATAGTCAGGCACTTGAAGCCGATGGACTTCATTTTAGAGCAGACATGTTCTCTTCTGCTATAGTTGTCGCTGGACTACTCGTAGTATTCTTGTTTGATATTCCCAATGCTGATTCATATGCTGCGCTTGGGGTAGCAGCCGTAATCTTATATGCGTCGTTTGGATTAGGAAGAAGAACGTTAGGCGTGTTATTGGACAAAGCACCTAAGGGTATATACTGGGAAGTCATTCAGGCAGTGTCAGATTTGGAAGCTGTGACCAGACCGCACAACATCCGCATTAGGAATATAGGAACCGAAACTTTAGTTGAGATGCATATTGAAGTTCCCAGGACTTTTACTCATGACAGAGCTCACAGGGTAGCAACTTCTGTAGAACAAAAAATAGAACATATCTTGCCTAGTTCCAAAGTTTTGGTACACGTAGATGCAACTGAATCTGTGAACGAAACTATTTTCGATAAGATTAGATTAGTTGCTGCCGAAACAGAAGGTATAAGAAATGTTCACTCATTGCACGTATCAAGGATATCTTCTCCATTTTCGTCTTTGCCTGGTTCCTCATTAGGCTCCCCTCAAAATCAATACTATGAGCCTGCGTTAAATGTAGAGGAGATAAAGTCTCAATACGTTACTAATGAACCTCCACTTCATCTGTATTTGGATGTACAGATGGGGCCGAGTCTTGAACTCAATACCGCTCATTCCATCGTAGACTCCTTTGAAGTGAAGTTAAAAAAAGAAGTTCCACAGATAAAAGACATAACTACCCATATTGAGATTGAATCTTCAGCAGAAGATCTAAGAATGGCAGGGACTGAGAAAAGGGTAAGCCCGGAGCTCCTGATGAAAATAAAAGAAGGAATGCTATCTATCGATGAAGTATTTGATTTCAAGGATATTCGATTATTTGATGATGTAACTGGAGGACAGCATATAACTTTGACAATCTGTCTTACTCCAAAAAATAGAAATGTGGCTACTTCCCTTACATTAGAGGTTGCACACGAAATTGCTACCAAAGTTCAAAATATGATAATTAATCGTACGGGAGCAACAAGAGTAGTAGTACACACAGAATCAAAAAGTTGATGTTGATTGAATTTCAAGGTATGTTCTGTTATGTAACTCAAGATATCATTTCCTGAGTCGACCTAAATCACTCAAGGTAGCTGATTAGTCAGGTGCTTTGAACCTAATTGTTTCCCTATGAGATTCTGGAACGCATTGCTGAACAAGATGAAGCTACTATGCACAGATACAATCATGAGAGTATCATTATTAACTCACACAAGGTTACCTCAAGTGGATATTTTTTGTAAATGAAAATGAAGTCTAATAGTTGATACTACCTCTTTCATTTATATTCATTCTAAATCGATATTCAGTCCACGTTTTCGTGTCATTCCGTGGTATCCTAGGTGACCGGGTATCCAGCCAAGCTTGAGTGCATAGTTACCATTTGATGTGCCAATGCATCCACTGAAATGAGAAAAGGAGAAGTAAATAGGTCCTCAGATTTCCAATCTGAAGCAATAGTAACAGGAAGGGAAGGGGACCTTGATCAGTTGTGGAACACTCAAAGCCCCCCCTATTTCTTGTGTCAGAAACACTTGGTGTGGCTATAAAAGGGTTACAGCTATTTTAATTGGCTAGACGATTCTAATGATCTGAGAGTAGTAATTTACTGTGTCATGTTCTTGACTTATTAAATAGAATATGAAATGTTTTCTCAGGCGATTCTTTCGAGAGAAAAATATTCCTTTCTCTACTGAGTTAGTATTGTTTTTATTTGAATATGTACACAACTTGGAGTTATGAGACTATATTGAGCTTGAGTCTGTACTACATGCATTTACCCTAAACTTCCCTCTAGGAGGCCGTACAAAAAATTAGCTAACAGCTACTTTAATACGAAATATGAATAGAGCTCATTCCGATACCACATTAATGTAGAAAATTGCAAGAAATAGCTGCTATTGCCACATGATAGTAGAGATAGCAGCAAAAGCTAAATGCTTGAAGATTCAAATAATATTTGAATAATGAATAAAAAGCAAAAAGAAGCTCTCATCATAGCATTAGCTGAAAAAGGTGAGACGTATAGGGATATTACAAAGAAGGCTGGTGTGTCTCCAAATACGATCAAGGCAGTTTTGAACAAGGCAGGCCTTGACGAAACTACTTCCATATCCTCTAGAGCATTCGAGCTTTATGTCCAGCAAAAGTCACCTGTGGAAGTAGCTATTGCATTAAACCTAGAAGCTGAAAAAGCAATACGTTACCATCAAGATTATATCATTCTTTTAGGACTCACTGAATTCACCAAGATCTATATCCAGATCAAAGATAATCCTTTGCCGTTTGTCAATCTTTTCAAACTGGTTCAGAATGCGAGAATGGGTGATGGTGAAGTGGTACAGTTACTCAAGATTGCAAACGGATATCTTCCCAGAGCTAGACTAGAATATGACAGAGTAAATGACGAAATTAATTCGACTAAAGCTGAATTGAATTCATTAAAAGCCGAAATAAACAATTCAGCTAGAATCTATCAAGATTTCTGCGACCGAAATCTGATATTAAAAAATAGAGAAGATGAGCTCCAAACGTCTGTTAATGAATTAGAGGCTAAACAGACTGAATTACAGGCACCTAGATTCGATCATGAGAGTGAAAATGGCATCCTTCCTCGCCCTTCCCAAATTGAGCCATCATCTAGGACATTAATTTTTGATACTAAAGACTTGTTTTAGGCCACTTTCCAAGGTCAACAAGAGTAAGGTTGCATGTTATCAAATATTCTCAGTATGCCTATCAAATCATAATAGCACTTTTTGGTTTTATCATGATGTGTAGTAAAATTAGGTTTTTAATAGAATTTTAAGTCCTAACGGCTGCCTTTGCATAAGACACAGATAGAGGACACTGCTATAATGTTTAAGAGGTATGCCATAATATGTGTAATATACAAAGATGGAAGATAAGAAAGAAATTCAAAAGGAAACTTTGAAGCCAATTACTAAGGTGAAATCCAAAGAAGATAAGGAATTACAAGAATTAGAGGTAGAATCAACTGGAGGAGGAATGGGTGCAGGAGGAGGTTAATACCAAATAGAAAACGAAGGGGTTTTTGCCCTATATGCATTAGATAAGTCAGTAAGTGCACATCATTATACTTTTGATGATACAAGGTTTGCTTTATGTGGTTTATGTCCCAAGATGTAAGGCGCGATATAACTATACACATAGCGTTAAGTTATTACATATATAGATACAATGAGTGCTATAGAATAGCTTACCACGTAATACCCACTCTCTTTAATAATAACCCCGTTAAGTTCGTCCTTCCTTAAATAACGTTTGTAAAGATCAATCCTCTTTTCGCATAACTTATTTTTACATAACGTCATAATATCATGATAAGGAAAAATAGAGCGACCCAGTCAGTTACCCCCTGGATCACCCTACAATGTCAATAAGGAGTGTAGAAATCGCTGGGATTTCTATCCATTATAGATACTTTCTGCCTAATAACGTGTTCTTCATGTAGTATCTGTTTAATTTGTATTAATAATAATAAATCACTCTTGCTTATTAGTTACTTGAAGCACGTTAATTGTACCAGTGCCGTTTAACAAGAATTGAGAGGACCCTGGAAGAAATTCTGCAAAGATCAGGGTCCCATGTTGTCAATGATGGGGGGTCTTCTAGTTTTGTTCCATTTTGCCATTACTTGCTTTTGTGATGGACTCTCATGAAGCAAGCATTACTATAATAGAATATGATTTAATTAAACAAAATGAAAGTAGCTTAGGGATTACGAAATGGGATCTGAAACACGAATAAAATTACTTAACCCTACTTCTCTTTTAGATTTTCATCCTCTTGAATTTAGGAGTCCTTTGTTAGTACCAGTCATGTCTATCACAGAACATTTAGAAATGATGAAGCTAACACAAGCATGCATAAGCAAGGGAATATTAAAGATTCATCCGTCAATGGAAGAACTTATAATTTCATTAAAATCTGCACATAATAAGAGATTTTCTCAAATCGATATTTCTGGATTACTATGTGGGATCCTTATTGTTATGGGATGTAAGAAAAGAGAATGACTTGGATATTATGCCGATTAACGGTGTTAATCCAAATCAAAATCTGAGCAAGAACGCGATAGTTCTTGATGGACAACAACGTATTAGTTCATTATATTATGCAATAAAGGCTCCAAATTTTGCACTGACAGGAGACAATAAAGGACAATATTAGACAATGATACTCCCCCTCGCAGTAGAGTATTGCAATACTTTTATGCTCTTTGAAATATTGTGTACTGTGCTTTGTAGTGCCCTGTCGAAAGATATGTACAAGAATAGGTTCAAATTTCGGATATTATATCACAGGAATAAAGTATTGCAGCAGATGTGAAGTATTTCTATTTCATGAGGGAAATACCTGTCCGTGTTGTAAATGCCCTTTGCGAACTACACCAAATTATAGAAAGGGTAAGGAAAAATTACGTTCGAAGCAAACAATGCAATAATGATTCAAATATAGTTGCACGACATAGAGAGTATTATTTTTTGTGTTTTTCGATAACCCATTTTATTCCTTCACGTTCTTCTTGAGAAGATTTTATAACATTTGTAACGGTACTTTGTCAATAACTCTCGTTTTTCTGTCGGTATTATAAAATTGAGTATTAAGTATTCAAATTTTACTAGTGATATTTTATCACTTTTATGCTCAGGACTTTGTTACCTTTGGATCAGGTACGGTTAGATTTAATGACGTGGTCGACCTGCTCTTAGTGCCTCTAGAGCTTTTTCTACTACGTCTATCCATTGGTCATATATACCACTATGGAGTATCCGTGTTTCATTACAGCCTCTAATGTGGACATGGCATTGGCCGTCGTCAGATTTGACCTTCCTATAGCGAATAGCCCACGATATCAATATTATCGCTAGTAGCATACTATAAATTTGGATTCCATTAAGGGGCAGCATAGCCTAATGGTATGTTCAAGTATAATCTATCTTTGAGACCTAACATCTTCACTGCAGTATTTAGAGAATCTATTGCTCCTCTAAGCTGATCATTCTGTGCAAGCGCTTCTCCCTCTGTCCTTAACTGCTGAATTGCTGTAAGTTGAGTCTGTGTAAGGTTTGAGGTTTGCGTAGCATTATCTATTAGTTGCATTCCGGTCTCTGCAATATACTGTCGCCAACTGCCATCAAAATTACTAATATCCTTCATTCCAACTACCAGTGCAGGTTCAGCAATGACCCCAAGAACTGTACTGTTGTCCGATAGTCTTGCCTTACCTATCGAAAGCCCAGGTGGTTCTTTTCCTAATAGTACAGCTATACCATCAGCAGGGACACACCATATTTCAACTGCTACTGAAACCCCGTTTGTTGCGTTATCTGGTACACGTACCATTCCAGGATGTACGTCGTTAATGGAGTACAGTCTATATTCGGGCATGGTTCTGTCTTCCCTGATGAAAGTAGATCCTAGATTTACCAGATTTGGTTCAAGCTCAAGACCTCACATAAGCGTACCGTTTACAGCTATCTCTACACATTCTTGAGCGACTACGATTGGAACTGACTGTACTGTTACTGCAGCTAGTAGCAATACTGTGCAGATAGATATCTTAATCTTCGCTGCGGAATTGTTTAGTTGCATTTTAAGCCTTGAATCGTTGAAGTAAAAGAAATGTGTTAAATTCTTTGTTTTATTAAATACAAATAAGGTCTTGGAGCGACATGTTTGCCGACGTCGGCAATAAGTACATTTTTTCACATAAAATTGCAACAAAATTGGGGCGGCTGACCGAAAAATAACGTAAGTCTATGTCATATGCTTATTACGAAATAAATCGTAATAAACTTCAGTATGTGCAATCATTTACTGGTTGTTGGAACAATAAATGATGTATGACGAGCAATATCAGTAATGAAATTGTTAAAGTGAGAAATACGTCTAAAGTAAGCAATTGAGGGAGTATTTGATTAGCTTTAGGATTTGTTGACTGTAGATCTTGTACGTATGTGAGTATAATTTTCTTCTCCACTGGGAAACTTAAATCTTTTAATACCTGCTCTATTTCTACTGCGGTAGTAATCATTTAAAGTCTTTGTTCGACTTTCTCCAGGTATTTCATTTTGTTTCCGTATGATTCTCAGTGTTCTTTCTTGGTTATACTCTGATGGTATCTGATTCTTCAACTTCTTCGTTAATTTATTGTTACTATTATCATGCACGATTCTCTTAGGCATATATACTAATTAATCCTGTGAATACAATAAATAGGTAATTATATTCAACTTATCTTGGACGCATTGATTCCAACTGAGCTAATGAAGGCAACATCCACAATGTATTCGTAAAAACGGAAGCCTTGTAGAGGGGGGGAGCTAAGAAGTAATATGAGGATTTATGGATGAAAGAAAATGAAGTAAGATATAGAGCCATATCAGTTTTCAAACTGGATATTTAGAACAGTTTTCGTAGTAGATAGCATCTTTTCAGATTTTTATTAAATGATATCAAGTAGGGCTAATTCTTTCACCACATAATATTATATATCTCATCAAATTCTGTTCTCACACTTTCTTGCATTAAATATAGGTTTTTCTTAATCGATTTTCTAATACATTCAAGCGATTTAGCACTTTGCCGTCCCAAAGGAGCAAAGTCTAAGTCTTTCTCATTAGAATTAATATTAAATTTAATTCTCGTGCCGTCAGAACCATACTTTGTATGATATATTTCTGTCGCATCATTCTCAATTCTATGTGGTAGCTGTTTCAATTCGTGAGTTGGAATATATCTATTTTCATTTTGTAGCATATCTACTAGTAATCCATTTAACCCTCCTTTACTACTACCTATCATCAAACTCCATCGATTTACTAAATAGCAACAGATTAAATGTGTTATGTGGAATAACCCATCTTTAGATGAACAAAAACTTAAACAGTGAGAAGCATGATTTCGAAATTACAGTATATTCTTTAACATCTGCCAATATCTGATTGCCTTAACAAAATTATGGAATCTGGTCTCACTCTGAGGTTCTTGATCTAGATGTATTTATTTATAATAATTGACTTAGTGGGAGAATCCATGGCAAGTTGCTAATTCAAATTTGAATATACTTGTCTTTATTCATACTCTAGCCTACTGATCCTTCCATTTCAAGCTTGACAAGTCTATTCAATTCGACCGAATACTCCATTGGTAATTCCTTCGTAAATGGTTCCATAAAGCCCCCAACTATAAGTGATAGTGCATCTGACTCTGAGAAACCTCTGCTCATCAAATAGAATATTTGGTCCTCTCCTATTCTCCCAACTGTGGCTTCATGTGATATTGTAGCATCTTCTTCGTTTACCTCCACATAAGGATAGGTATCAGTCCTAGATGCTTCATCAAGAAGAAGTGCATCACATCGTACATTAGACTTTACAGATTTAGCGCCTTTGGCCACATGTAACAGACCTCTATATGTAGTTCTACCCGAGTCTTTGCTTATGGATTTACTTGTAATTCTAGATGTTGTGTTTGGAGCTATATGTACTGCCTTTGCGCCTGCATCTTGATGTTGCCCTTTACCTGCGAAAG
>Ga0105104_10001626_pt1 | contig 16781 bp, 10 predicted proteins | sample PPLLaktember2015_3_FD_87034 | JGI IMG/M metagenome (GOLD analysis project Ga0105104, IMG submission 87034) | Freshwater sediment microbial communities from Prairie Pothole Lake near Jamestown, North Dakota, USA - PPLs Lake P7 Core (6) Depth... | ecosystem: Environmental > Aquatic > Freshwater >... | reverse complement strand
TCCGTTCTGGGCGCCAAGACGATGCGGGTCAACACCGGAATTCAGGGGACTCGAGTCATGCCTGAGGCCACCTCGAACGACCAGGGTTACCCGCGCAATGACAAGATCGTCGTTTATCTGGAACAATGCATCAAGTCCTTTCGAGAGCTCGCCGAATACGGAGAAAAGAGGGATGTCGCCATTTCGATTGAGAACCATTGGGGGTTATGCGCCAACCCGATGAATATCAAGATCGTGATCGACGAGGTCAATCATCCCTATTGTGAGGCGACTCCCGACTTCTGCAACTGGGAGCAAGAGTACCATCTCTTCCACGGCCTGGAAGTGCTGATGCCGTACACCCGCCATCATATTCACGCCAAGTACTGGGATCGCTGGAAGACAGAAAAGAAGGACTGGAACGACGTGGCTCGCTCCGTTCGAATCCTGAACGCTCACAAGTTCACGGGAACGATCTCCATCGAGTATGAACATGGCCCCTGGGACGACATCGAAGGCTCCAAGTGGCTTATGAACCAGGTTATGGCCGCTCTTTAAGGTCAGGGCTTCAGGGCCGGTTGCCCAAATCCGCCGGCTGAACAGCTGACCAGAATCCAGCTGGCAGAAGGCAGCCGGCGGTGGGCACTAGGCAATGCCCAGTGGGCACCGCCAGTCCACAGTGGAAGAGGGAGGAGTTGCAATGGGGAGCATCCGACGCGTAGAAGTGTTAAGGGCCGTGGTTCTGACCGTCTGGGGAGCACTGCTGCTTTTTGTGGCGCTCACCCTGCCGCTCGACGCTTTTCCCGGGGAAGTGAACCCGAACTTCCCTGGCTGGGCGTGGCTGGTTGCCCCCCTGCTCGGGCTGTTCATGGTGGAATTAGGGCGCTACAGTCTGCGCCTGGCCCGCGAGATTCGCGAGGACAAGCTGTCTCACCAGCCGGGTCCGGACGCGTTCGCGCAGGCGGCCAAAGCAGCGGCTTATGTCGAAAGATGGAGAGACGCCGTCAAAGGACTCTTCTTTTTGGCTCTGCCCCTTGTGATGATGGCTGGACTCGCGATCATCATTGCCTACAACTGGCGCCACGGGCAGGCGGGTCTGAACCGGACCTTTTACACCGAGCTGGCAGTCGTGGCCGCTTACCTGCTTCTTAGAATCCCGTTCCTGATGCTCCTCAAGAAAGTGACCGGTGGAATTGCGCCCGGTCGTCCGTACAGGCTGGAAGCGGACGCGCTGGTCTTTCCCAACCTGATGAGAGTTATGGGCGGCAGCAAGAACCCGCGCTGGGACGTCCGAATAGCATTCGACGATCTGGAGGAAATACGGGATCTGTCTGATGCGGAGGCGGCGGCGTTTCTAAAGTACCAGGTTGGTCCGAACCTGAGCCTTGGCGCCGCTGCAGCTGTCGACCAGTACCGTTACTTCAGCCACCAGATCCCGCGTCCCCGGTTCTATGCCGTGAATGCCCTTCGGGCAAACGGGCGGACTCTATTGCTGCGGGGACCGGATCTTTTCTACCTGGTAGCCGTGGATGGCGATCCTCGAGAGGTGGTGGCAGCCTTCGAGAAGCACCGCCGGGAGCACCCCCGGCTCCCGCCCATTCCGCCTATTCCAACGACCGTCTGAGGACCCTGAAGTGGTGAGGCTGGAGGTGTCAGGCCTTCGGCTTGATGCCTCGCTGGATCTGCTGGTTCGGACTCGTGATTGCAATCGTCGCGGAGTTGTCCCTGATCAGCATGGTCTTTCCCGTCGCCTCGCCTCTAAAGGTGTGCCGAAAAGACTGTCCCCTATTTGCCCCCCTATTTGCCGCTGGAGGGCCGATCCCGGCTGGGTACTGGGTCGTTTGCCTGGAGTCGCGTTAAAGAGCCGCGCAGGCAGCGGACCGACCACACCCGGCTCCTCTCGCTGGCGCAGGATGCGTAAATCAATTCGCGCTTCAGTTCAAGCTGGGCCGGCGGGGATGTACAATGGCACCAAGACACAACCTCCTTGCTCGCCGACACAGCAAGACATCTTAAACCAGGGAACACCACAGGGGCGTGACGCGCGCCTGCTCTGCTCCAGCGGCGGGACGTTTCGCCATGACTTGTCACAAAAAGGCAAGTCAATCAGCGCCGCTGAGCCCTTCACAGCCTGTTGATAGATATCGCCGGCGGGCCCGGGTTTCTTGCCTTAGGAGGGCAAACAAATGCTGACTGTATTGAGAACAAACTGGTGGGCTCTGGCGATACGGGGCGTCCTCGCCGTGATGTTCGGCGTTCTCGCTTTCATCTGGCCGGGGCTTACCATGACAGTGCTGGTGCTGCTTTTTGGCGTTTATGCGATAGCCGACGGTATTCTGGCGATCGCTGCGGCTGTGAGCAAGTCCGAGCGAGCAACCAGGTGGTGGGCACTCCTGATCCAAGGTGTGCTTGGGATCATGGCCGGACTGCTCACCTTTGTGTGGCCGGGAATCACAGCCCTGTTCCTGCTCTATCTGATCGCATTTTGGGCGATCTTCACCGGAGCTTTTCAAATCGCGGCGGCGATTCGTCTCCGCAAAGAGTTGACCGGCGAATGGCTCATGGCGCTCGGCGGAGCCGCTTCGGTGGTTTTTGGGGTTCTCCTGTTGCTGTTCCCTGGCGCCGGGGCGTTGGCCGTGGTGTGGTGGATCGGGGCTTACGCCATTGTCTTTGGTGTGCTGCTGCTCGCCCTCGCCTTCAGTTTGCGGAGGTGGAGTCGCGAGTACACGTTGAGGGAACGAACGGCCTGATTGGAACCCCACGATAGGCCCCTTAACCTCAAAGCACGAATGGAATATATCTCCTTCAGAAGCATGGGAGAACACTATGAGTAGCAATCCTTTGAAGCGTTTGGAGACGTTCGGCCAGTCGGTCTGGCTCGACTACATCCGGCGAGACCTGATCACGAGTGGCAAGCTCCGCCGTCTGATCGAGGAAGACGGACTGCGGGGAATGACATCGAATCCAGCCATCTTCGAGAAAGCGATCGTCGAAAGCCGGGATTACGACACCGACATCCGAAGGCTCGCAGCCGAGGGAAAAGGCGCTGAGGCAATTTACGAAGCCGTGAGCCAGCGCGACGTGCAAACCGCAGCCGACGAGTTCCGGTCCCTTTACGACACCACCGATGGCCGGGATGGGTACGTCAGCCTGGAGGTCAATCCACATCTCGCGCACGATACCGAAGCGACCCTCGCCGAAGCCCGCCGGTTGGGGCGAGCGCTCGACCGGCCGAACGTCTTCATCAAAGTCCCGGCGACAGCCGAGGGACTGCCGGCAATCCAGCAACTCATTAGTGAAGGAATCAACATTAACGTGACCCTGCTCTTCGGGCTGCCTCGCTATCGCCAGGTTGCCGAGGCTTACATTGCGGGGCTGGAGCGGCGGGCTGCCCAGGGGGAACCCGTGAAGCGGGTCGCCTCGGTGGCAAGCTTCTTCGTTAGCCGTATCGATGCCCTTATCGACCCGTTACTCGAACAGGCCGTCAGTCGGGGCGGCCGGGACGCGGAGGTCGCCGGGAAGCTTCAGGGGCAAGTGGCCATCGCGTGTGCAAAGGTCGCCTGTCAGATCTTCAAGGAAATCTTCGGTACTGATCGGTTCCGGAAATTGGCCGACCGAGGCGCTCGCGTCCAGCGTCTTTTGTGGGCCAGCACCAGCACGAAGAACCCGAATTACAGCGATGTGAAATACGTCGAAGCCCTCATCGGACCGGACACGATCAACACCGTTCCGCTTGAGACACTCGAGGCGTACCGCGACCACGGAGATCCGCAACCCCGGTTGGAACAGGATATCGAAGAAGCTCGTCGGTCGCTGGAGCAATTGCCTCAGCTGGGTATCAGTATCGACAAGGTGACCCAGCAACTCGAAGACCAAGGTGTGGAGAAGTTCAACCAGCCGTTTGACAAGCTCATGAAAACGCTGGAAGAGACGGCCCCCCGGGTTCTGACGGGACGGTAGCAGTTACGGAGCCGCGGGTAGCGTGGGTGTTGAAGAAGTCCTTTCGGAGTGCGACGTCAAGGCCGGTCAAGGCCGCCGCACTCCGAAAGAAAAACCCGACCTTTTTCAACACCGTCGGTGCGAAGGGTTGCGAAGCGGAATTATGAAAACCCCACCTTACGAGATCGGCATGGTCGGTCTGGGCGTCATGGGCCGCAATCTTGTCCTGAACATGGCCGACCACGGCTTTTCGGTCGCGGGCTACGACAAAGACTCGAGCAAGGTCGAAGCCCTGCGCCAGGAATCGAAGGACAAGCAGGTCCGCGGCGCAGAGGACATCCAGGAGTTCGCCGGCCTGCTTCGCCCGCCCCGCGCAGTCATCCTGCTCGTTCCCGCCGGTGCTCCGGTTGATTCGGTCATCAGCGATCTGCTGCCTCACATCCAGCCGGGCGATTTGATCATCGACGCCGGGAATTCCTACTTCAAGGACACCGACGTGCGGGCGCGCAACCTACTCAAGAAAGGTGTCCCATTCCTGGGCGTCGGGGTGTCAGGCGGCGAGGAAGGCGCACGCCATGGACCGAGCATCATGCCCGGCGGTCCCAAAGAAGCCTACGAGCGGATCCGACCGGCCTTCGAGGCAGCGGCTGCCAAGGTGAATGGGGACCCATGCGTGGCCTGGCTGGGTCCCGGATCGGCCGGGCACTTCGTCAAGATGGTCCACAACGGCATCGAATACGGCCTCATGCAGCTGATCGCCGAGACATACGATCTGATGAAGCGCGGGCTCGGTTTGAACGACGACCAATTGCATGAGGTCTACGACACGTGGAACAAGGGAGAGCTCAACAGCTACCTGATAGAGATCACAAGTCACATCTTCTGCCGGGTGGACGAAAAAACCGGGAAGCGGCTACTCGACGAGATCCTGGATGTGGCCAGGCAGAAGGGCACCGGCATGTGGACCTCGCAAGCAGCGATGGAGCTGCAAGTGCCGATCCCGACGATCGACGCGGCGGTCGCCATGAGAAACCTGTCCGTGTTCGAGAAGGAACGCGACAGGGCCAGTGTGACCCTGATGCGTCCCATCCGACGCCTCGGGAACGGCCGCGAGTTCGTGAACCAGCTCCGACATGCCCTGTATGCCGGGATGATCGTCGTCTACGCTCAGGGACTGGCCGTCCTCCGCGTGGCGGCCAAGACGTACGAGTATCACCTCAACTTGGAAGCCGTGGCGCGGATTTGGCGGGGCGGCTGCATCATCCGGGCCGCACTGCTGGAAGACATCCGTGAGGCGTATCTGACCCAGCCGGGCCTCGAGAATCTCCTCCTGGACCCGTGCCTGTCCGAGAAGCTGCTGGCCAATCAGGAGGATCTCCGGCGTATCGTTTGCACGGCCGCAGAAGAGGGGTTGCCCGTGCCCGGCTTCATGACGGCCCTCGGCTATCTCGACGGGTATCGCAGTGCCTGGCTGCCCGCGAATCTGATCCAGGCTCAACGTGACTATTTTGGAGCGCACACCTATGAGCGCATCGACGCGAAAGGCACCTTCCATACAGAATGGGGAAAATGCGAGGAACATGAAGTCGAGTAACCAACCGGAGGCCATGGTCGGTCGCTGCCTATAGATTTGATGGATTTCCGGCCAGAACCGAAAGAGCCTGGCGAAACAGTCGAATCGAGGAAGCCTTTGAAGAATACGCGGTCTCAAGGAGGTCAAATGAAGGCAGTCAGTGCGTTGTTCCTCGACGTTGGCGGCGTCCTGCTGACCAATGGGTGGGACCGGCACGCCCGGGAACGAGCCGTGAAGGAGTTCGATCTCGATCCAGCCGAGACCGAAGAACGGCACCATCTGACCTTTGATACCTACGAAGTAGGAAAGCTCACCCTGGAAGAGTACCTGGCCCGGGTAGTCTTCTACCGCGACCGCACGTTCACCCCGGACCAGTTTCGGAGCTTCATGTTCGAGCAGTCGAAGCCGTTTCCCGAGATGATCGAGTTGATCCAGCGATTGAAGGCAGCGCACGGGCTGAAGATAGCCGTGGTTAACAATGAAGGGCGCGAGCTCAACGAATATCGTATTCATCGTTTCAAGCTGAATCGATTCGTCGACTTCTTTGTTTCCTCCTGCTTCGTCCATTTCCGCAAGCCCGACGCAGACATCTTCCGGGTGGCCCTCGACATTGCCCAGGTGCCGGCCACAGAGGTCGTCTACATCGATGACCGCCCGATGTTCGTCCAGGTCGCCGAAGGTCTCGGGATTCGGGGAATTCTTCACACGGGTTACGAGCCAACCGGCGCGAGACTGGCTGCCTTTGGACTCAAGGATGAACGAGGTGTCCATGTGGCCCGCTGATTCATGCATTCTGACCATCAATGGTGGCTCATCCAGCATTAAGTTCGCCCTTTTTGCCGTGGACGACCCAACGGGGCGGGTTCTCAGGGGCAGGATCGAGCGGATCGGATTGGCAGACTCGACCTTTTCCGTGAAAAGCCGCGAGAAGGCAGAAAGCTTCTCCCGGCCGATAACCGCGCCGGATCATGCTGTGGCGGTGACCGCCTTGCTGGATTGGATGGAGGAGCGGATCGGAGCCGCCCGATTGGCTGCGATCGGGCACCGGGTCGTCCATGGTGGCCCCAAATACAGCGAACCGCAGCGGATCACCGCCGCAATGGTCGAGGAGTTGTGCCGGCTCAGCCCTTTTGACCCCGAACATTTGCCGGAAGAGATCCGGTTGACCGAAGCGTGTCACCGCCGGTTTCCGGATCTCCCGCAAGTGGCGTGTTTCGACACGGCGTTTCACCACGATCTGCCGCAGGTCGCTCAGTTGCTGCCGATCCCGCGCCGGTACCAGGCGCGGGGCGTTCGTCGCTATGGGTTTCACGGGCTGTCCTATGCGTTCTTGATGGAAGAACTGGATCGCCTGGCCGGATCGGCGAGCGCGAGTGGCCGGGTTATCCTTGCGCACCTCGGCAACGGAGCGAGCCTGGCCGCAGTTCACAATGGGAAACCCGTCGACACGAGCATGGGATTCACGCCGGCAGCGGGACTCCCGATGAGCACTCGCTCCGGCGACCTGGATCCGGGACTTGTCTGGTACCTGGCGCGCACCGACCAGATCGACGCGAAGCGCTTCAACGAGATGGTCAACTCCGAGTCCGGCCTGCTCGGCGTATCCGAGATCAGCTCCGACATGCGTGACTTGCTCGAGCGCGAGGCCGATGACGCACGCGCGGCCGAGGCAATTGCCCTGTTCTGTTACCAGGTCAAGAAATGGATCGGGGCCTTTGCGGCCGCGCTCGGCGGGCTTGAAACGCTCGTATTCGCGGGCGGCATCGGGGAAAACGTGCCTGTTGTTCGCGCTCGGATCTGCGACGGGCTGGGGTTTCTGGGAATCGAGCTCGACCAAAGACGAAACGCCGAGAATGCCGGCCTGATCTCAACACGAGCCAGCCGCGCCGACGTTCGGGTGATCCCGACCGATGAAGAATCAATGATCGCAAGGACCGTGTGCCGTGTTCTGGGGTTGCGGCAAGGGCAGCCCGCGGATCAGCGCGGATAACCACGGATAACGCGGATCGAGCCGCGTTATCCGCGGTTATCCGTGCTGATCCGCGGACTGCCCTGGCCTGGAGTCAAAGGAGAATTATGCTGAAAACCGAAGAGACTAAGCCGGCGGAGAGCCCACTGGCAGCCGATCTTCTCGAGAAGATTAACGCTTACTGGCGCGCCGCCAACTACCTGTCCGTCGGCCAGATTTATCTATACGACAATCCCCTGCTCCGAAAACCGCTCGAGTTGAAGCACGTGAAACCGCGCCTGCTTGGTCATTGGGGCACGACGCCGGGATTGAATTTCATGTATGTCCACCTGAACCGAATCATCAAGCAGTACGACCTGAACATGATCTACGTGACCGGTCCCGGTCATGGCGGGCCCGGTCTGGTGGCCAACACATACCTGGAAGGGACCTACAGCGAGCTGTACCCGAACATCTCTCAAGACGAACAAGGCCTGAAGAAACTGTTCAAGCAGTTTTCTTTTCCCGGCGGTATACCGAGTCACGTAGCGGCGGAAGTCCCCGGATCTATAAACGAAGGCGGCGAGCTCGGCTATTCCCTGGCCCACGCTTTCGGAGCCGCGTTCGATAATCCCGATTTAATTGTAGCCTGCGTGGTCGGCGACGGCGAGGCGGAGACAGGCCCGTTGGCTACCAGTTGGCACTCGAACAAGTTCCTTAATCCGGTTCGAGACGGAGCCGTCCTTCCCATCCTGCACTTGAACGGCTACAAGATTGCCGGGCCTACGGTGTTGGCGCGAATTCCGCGCGATGAGCTCGAGGCTCTCTTTCGCGGCTACGGCTACACGCCTTATTTTGTAGAAGGCGAAGACGCGCCCGAGATGCATCAGCTGATGGCCGCGACCCTCGACGCCATCGTAGCCGAGATTCACCACATTCAGGATGATGCGCGCGTGAATGGGTTCACCCAGCGGCCCCTCTGGCCGATGATTATTTTGCGCACTCCAAAAGGCTGGACCGGCCCGAAAGAGGTGGACGGCAAACCGGTCGAACGAACGTTTCGCTCTCACCAGGTGCCGGTTTCAGACCTGGCGAAGAAGCCCGAACACTTGAAAATCCTCGAACAGTGGATGAAAAGCTACCGCCCTGAAGAGCTCTTCGACAAGAACGGCCGGCTCATTCCGGAACTGGCCGAATTGGCGCCCTCCGGACTGCGGCGAATGGGAGCGAATCCTCATGCCAACGGCGGGATTCTGCTTCGCGATCTGCGAATGCCGGATTTCCGCGATTACGCGGTGGACATTCCCAAGCCCGGCGTCGTCGAAGTGGAGGGGACAGTCATCCAGGGCCGGTTCATCCGGGACGTGCTCAAGCTCAACGCCGACGCGCACAATTTCCGCATATTCAGTCCGGACGAAACCTTATCGAACCGTTGGGGCGCCGTATTCGAAGTGACCGACCGATGTTCGACCGCCGAGACCACCGACGAGGATGAGGACATATCACCGGACGGCCGTGTCATGGAGATGCTGAGCGAGCACCAGTGCGAAGGCTGGCTCGAAGGTTACCTGCTGACCGGCCGGCACGGCTTCTTCTCGTGCTACGAAGCGTTCATCCACATTGTCGATTCCATGTTCAACCAGCACGCCAAGTGGCTCAAAGTCACGAGGCGCGTTTCCTGGAGGCGTCCGATCGCTTCGTTGAACTACCTGCTCTCATCGCATGTGTGGCGGCAGGACCACAACGGGTTCAGCCATCAGGACCCCGGCTTCCTCGACCACGTGGTGAACAAGAAGGCGGAAATCATCCGCGTCTACTTGCCTCCGGATGCAAACACACTGTTGTCGGTGACCGATCATTGCCTGCGAAGCCGCAACTATGTGAATGTCATCGTCGCGGGCAAACAGCCGGAGCTCCAGTGGCTGGACATGGACGCCGCAGTGAAACACTGCACGGCCGGGCTGGGCATCTGGGAATGGGCCAGCAACGACCGAGGCGGCGAGCCGGATGTCGTCATGGCTTGCTGTGGAGACGTGCCGACGCTGGAGACCCTGGCTGCGGTCGAGCTCCTGCGGCAGCACTTCCCAGAACTTAAGATGCGGGTCATCAACGTCGTCGACCTGATGACGCTCCAGTCGCCTAGCGAGCATCCGCACGGATTGAGCGACAAGGACTTTGACGTGCTGTTCACCAAGGACAAGCCCATCATCTTCGCCTTTCATGGTTATCCGTTGCTCATCCATCGCCTCACTTATCGCCGGACCAATCATGGATCGCTCCATGTCCGCGGATACAAGGAAGAGGGGACGACCACCACTCCGTTCGACATGGTTGTCCTGAACGAGTTGGATCGTTTTCACCTGGTTGGTGATGTGATTGATCGGGTACCCAGTCTCGGCTCGCGAGCCGCGTACGCGAAGCAGTTTATCCGCGACAAGCTGCTGGACCACAAGAATTACATCCACAAACACGGGGAAGACATGCCCGAAATTCGCAACTGGAAGTGGGGCACGACCGGAACAGGCAAAAGTTGAGGGCGGGTTGCCCAATCGACTTCCCTTCCCGCTTGCCTTTGGTTAGGTCCGTTAGGACCGGCACCTCGACTGTTGACCACAGGTGCTACACGTGGCGGTGATACGGACCTGGGCTTGCCCCCAGATCCCTTTCAATAGACGTGCCGGTCCTGGCGGACTTGAACGCCCAGGGTTAGCGCCTTGATTTCGGCAACACGCCGTGAGGTAAGAGAATGAGCAATCCCACTTATTCGACGTTTTCCTCCGAGGTCCAGGGTTCGGATGCCCTGACCCAACTCGCACTTGACCTTCACTGGTCCTGGAATCATTCGGCCGATGAGATTTGGAAGCGTCTCGACCCGGAGCTCTGGGCACTTACCGGAAACCCTTGGTTGATCCTGCAGGCTGTCTCACAGCAAAAGCTGGAGAGTCTATACGATTCCGCTTTTCGGGCACGGATGGAAGAATTTTTGGCGGAAGTGAACCAGAAGAAAGCTTCCCCCTCATGGTTCCAGACGACTTACCCAAGTTCGCCGCTTCGGACAGTGGCCTATTTGAGTATGGAGTACATGCTCGCCGAAGCCTTGCCTATCTACTCGGGTGGCCTCGGTAATGTTGCCGGCGACCAATTAAAGGCTGCGAGCGATCTCGGAGTTCCTGTCATCGCCGTCGGACTGCTATATCAGCAGGGCTATTTCCGCCAGGATATCGACACTTATGGCGAGCAACTGGAACTTTACCCCGTCAACGAACCCGGGCAGTTACCGATCAGGCCGCTGCGCACCCATCACGGTGATTGGCTGAGGATGGCGCTTTCGCTGCCGGGCGCGAGAATCTGGGTTCGCACCTGGGAGGTCCAGGTCGGTCGAGCGAAACTCTATTTACTCGACACGAACCATCCTGCCAATCTGCCTCAACACAGAGGTATTACCAGCGAATTGTACGGCGGCGGGCCGGAGCTACGCCTGAAGCAGGAGATCCTTCTTGGAGTCGTCGGGTGGCGCTTGCTGCGGGCGCTCGGTCTTCGGCCGGAGGTGTGCCACCTCAACGAAGGCCACGTCGCATTCGCCGTGCTCGAACGGGCGCGTACCTACATGGCAGAGACTGGCCGGCCCTTCCGTGAAGCGCTAGCCGTTACGCGCGCCGGAAACGTGTTTACTACACACACGGCAGTGGACGCGGGGTTTGACCGATTCCCTCCCGAGTTGATCAGGCATTACCTATCGCCGTATGCGCAGGAAGAGTTGGGCATAACTGTAGGTGAACTGCTTGCATTGGGCCGAAGCCGCCCGGGGGATGAATCTGAGGCGTTCAACATGGCTTATCTCGCCATTCGAGGCAGCGGGTCGGTGAACGCCGTAAGCCGGCTTCACGGAACGGTTAGCCGGCGCCTGTTTCAACCGCTGTTTCCCAGGTTTCCTGAAACGGAAGTGCCCGTGGGCCATGTCACAAACGGTATACACGTGCCTACGTGGGACTCGTCGGGAGCGGATCAGCTGTGGACCCAAGCCTGTGGTAAAGGAACGTGGCGAGGAGACCTGAGGGAAACGGAAGGTCAGCTCCGTTGCGTCGATAACGCGCGGCTGTGGGACATGCGGAAATCAGGCCGGAGGGCCCTGGTCGAATACACGCGCGAGCGGTTCGTCCGCCAGGAAGCAGCCGACGGTGCATCGCCGCTGCAGCTCCAGGAGGCACAAGCGGTCCTCGATGCGGACATCCTGACGTTGGGATTCGCCCGCAGATTTGCGACTTACAAACGTCCCACGCTGCTCCTGCACGATCGCGATCGCCTGGCCCGCATTTTGAGCAATCCGCAGAGGCCTGTTCAGCTGGTGTTGGCCGGGAAAGCGCATCCGCAGGACATACCCGGGCAGGCGTTGATCCGTGAATGGATCGACTTTGGTCGCAGGCGGGATGTGCGCGGTCACGTCGTGTTCCTGAGCGACTACGACATGCTGCTGGCCGAGCGTCTGATAGAGGGCGTTGATGTCTGGATCAACACCCCGAGGCGTCCCTGGGAAGCGAGCGGCACCAGTGGGATGAAAGTGCTGGCGAACGGCGGCCTGAATCTGTCCGTGCTCGACGGTTGGTGGGCCGAAGCGTACTCGCCGGCCGTCGGGTGGGCCGTCGGAGACGGAGACGAACATGGCGATGACCCCGCATGGGATCGTGTCGATGCGGACGCGCTTTACGCGGTTCTGGAAAATCAAATAGTCCCGGAGTTCTACACCAGGGACGAAAACGGGATTCCGGGGGCTTGGGTGGCGCGCGTACGAGAGAGCATGGCGCAGCTGACCCCCGCATTCTCCGCCAATCGCGCGGTCAGGCAGTACACCGAGGAGCACTACCTTCCGGGTGCAACCGCTTACGCCAGGCGTACCATGGATGATGGCCGAGTGGGGGCGGATCTTGTCAGATGGGAGAAAGATATCGCCCGTCATTGGAAGGACATTCGCTTCGGTCCGCTTAATATCACCCCCGAAGACGGCGGAATGAGGTTCGAGATTGAGGTTTACCTCGGCGAATTGGATCCGGGCGCCGTGCGTATCGAATTGTACGCAGATCCACAGAACGGTGATGCCGCGGTCCGGCAGGAGATGCATCGCAAGGAACCGAATTCGAGCGAGTCGAGCGCACAGGTCTATTGGACTCGAACCCTCGCCAGCCGGCCTGCAGCTGATTACACCCCGCGCGCGATGCCGTACCATCCTTTGGCGCTGCCGGTCGAGATGAACCGGATACTCTGGCAGAAATGAAGCGACCTTTGCCCGGGAATCGGGAGTGCCAGGCGGCACTACTGTGAAATGGTGTGAACTCGAGGGCGCCGAGGCTCGCTGGCAAAATGCGGCAACATCATTACGCCACGAATCACGTCGTGACGCAGAGGACCCGGCGAGCCGGTAAGCAACCGGCCCGCCGATTTGTCGGCCGGGCTCGACTCGTCGCTTGACGCCGATCTTGACTCCGTGGCGTTCGCTTCAGTCGAGGGACTCTTCAACTACTCAAGAATATTCCTCATGTAATCGATGCATTTCTTCACTTCTTTGGCTGCATCCGAACCCTCAGGAATCGAATATTCCAGCTCAACATCGACGCTGATCGGCCATTTTTCTTTCTTCAGCAGCAACAGTATGTCGGCAATCGGCGTTTCGCCCTGGCCAAAAGGCTTGTTCGCATTGGGAGTTGCGTGCTTGGGTCCTGTCTTATCTTTGATATGAATACTGCGCATCCTGTCGTGATACTTCACGATGACGTCGTTCGGGTGCAACCCGGTCGCTCCGTAGTAATGGCCGGCATCCAGGTTGAGCATGTTGGCCGGTGAATAGGCAAGGTACTTGGCGAACGAGAATCCCGGATCCGCAACCTGGCCGTGAGTATGGAACATGGCCAGGCTCTGATGCTTTTCGGCAAATTTCCCGAGCCGCTGGCAGTTCTGGTCCGTCATCTCGTCGGTAATGCCGATCGATCCCAGCACTTTCGCGGCCTTGTAGGCATAGTCTATTTCCTCGTCCGACCAGCTGGACGGGGCGAATTTCGCGATGTACACATTGATTCCGGCGTCGTTGAACTTCTTGCGCATTTCGGCGTATCGGTCCATCGGAAGCGATAACCGCCACTGACGCTGAGCTTCCCTGGTTGCTTCAGCAGCTTTAGCCCGGTCTGCCCTGTCCTTTTCAGTCTGCGTGCCGCGTGACGGCCTTGATGGTCCCTGGGGAATGCCAAGATCTTCCTCAGCAACACTCCGGAGCTCAATAGAATTGACTTCGGCGTACAGAAGATACTGAACAACATCATCGACTCTGTGGGGCATCTCCCTGTAGCTGTACGTGGTTACGCCCAGCTGAACGCCTGCCACTTTGGAATTCGGCTTCTTGCCCTGAAAACCGGATACTGTCGCGATCCTGAACGGCATGCCGGTCAAAACAGTGGCGGCGCCGGCGGCACCTAGAAATCCACGCCTGGAAAGATTCTTTTTCATATTGACTCCAGAAATGAGAACAACTTGGATGTACGGCCCACTTGAGCTTTAGAACTCCAGCCGAGCACGGATTCACAATTTCAATTCCCAGCCTTTGCGGAACACCGGCTTAACATACTGGTTGGCCTCCGGGCTATTGGTGAATCTCAGCCTGGCGCTGTCCCACTCCAGCTTTCCGGGGACACGCCAGGCAATGCAGACGAGCGCGAGCCACTCCGCGAACGACGCGGTGATGCTGAAGTCGGAGCAAGATGGTTCGCCGCCCTTGCAGGCGCGGATCCAATCGAGCATGTGCCCGGGGGAGCGCGTAAGAAGCTGCGCAGGAAGCTGGTATTCCTTCCATCTGTCAGCGGGCAGCAGCCAGACGCCTTCGCCGCGGCTGCTGGTGGCCAAAATCCCCTTGGATCCGATCAGAACTGACCCGTTGCCGGTTAGCACGCCGGGCTGCGGGACGTCGTTTCGTCCCCCAGGCTGCGTATAAACCTTCACGTCGGGACCTCCCGGGCTGACAACCCTGTTGACGCGGTCGGGCCCCGGGGCCGCTTCCTGACCCTCACGCCTCGGGCGCCGACCGGCGCCTGCTTCCCGTCCGGCTCCGCCTTCGCCCAGTGCCGGAGCCCGGTTGCTCGTCACGCGGCCCTTGTCCGCGAGGTTGTTCGTAGGCGGCAGGATCGTCTCCTTCTCCATCCCAGGCACCAGGTATGCCTCGGGATCGCCCGGCCGGGGTGATTCGTGATAGTAGACCGAGACCGGCGGCATTTGACCGCGGGCGGGGAAATCAAGCCGGACCACACCACGGTGCGGAATGGAAATCTTGCTCTTGCCTTCGATGCGGATGCATTCGAGGCTGACGGGCGAGCTCAGTTGCAGCGCGGTGTGAACAGGACCTGCGGTATGAGTGGCCCAGTTGCCGATCTGGCCGGTTCCGAAATCCAGAAAGCCACGCCAGTTATAGGGAACATAGGCGTCGCTGAACGGACGCGTGGCCGCTCCGCCGAGCCATAGCTCCCAATCCAGCGTGGCGGGCACAGAGGCTTCCGGCGGAGGCGCTTCGAGACCTGTCGGGAACATGCCCGGAGAGGTGCAGACATGAACTTCCCGGACGTCACCGATTTCGCCGGACCAGACAATTTCAGCGGCGACGCGGTGGCACTCGTGCGAGAACCCTTGGTTGCCCATCTGGGTGGCGACTTTGTACTTCACCGCGGCTTGCTGGAGCAGCCGCGCTTCCCAGGGCGTTCTGGTGAGCGGCTTCTCCAGGTAGACGTGCTTACCCCGCTCCATGCACGCCAGTGCCACGGTGGCGTGCATGAAATCGGGGATGCCGATCGTGCACGCGTCGATGTTCTTGCCTTCCTTGTCCAACATGACGCGGAAGTCTTTGTACTTGGGGACATTGTATTTCTTGAGGTTGTTTCCCGCTCGTGCCTCATCCACATCACAAAGCGCCACGATGGTCTCGGTTCGCGCAGCCTGGTCCAGAATCAACCCGCCTTGGCCGCCGCAGCCGATGGAGGCAACGTTCAGCTTGCTGTAAAAGGGTCTGTATCCAAGAGTCTTCAGCGAAGGGACGCTGCCGAAGCCTCCGGCCGGCATCGCACCAGCCAGGAGCGCACCATAGAAGAAATGTCTTCGAGAAATCGAGTTGCCGCCCATCAATCCCCTCCCCCGAAAGTCACCACTTGTCTTGTTCTGTTCGACCGTTTAGTCGCCGCTTATACTACGCCCGAGAATCCTCGGAGCAACAGCCCGCTGCTCGTTTCTCGACTAGTGAAGCAACTTCTGCACCTCGGGAACCTTCGCCAGAATCGGTTCGTCAACTCAGGACCGGCTTTGGCGTCCCCCATCATTTCTACATCCACGTTAACCTCACAACAAGGCAAAAGTGAGAAATGCCCGATTCTCGAAGCCCCTCGCGCCTCCCTCTATATGACGGTAATGCGAGCGCAAAGGAGGCATGAATTCGACTCACCCTTCCAGCATGGGCCGGGCCTAAGGACCTTAGTACCCAGCCGCCTTCCTTGGGAGGGTTCGGTCACCCGGGGCTACGATGCCGTCGTCCCTTCGGAACTCGATTTGCTCGGCGTGATCCGTCGGCCGCGTCCCATAGCGCCGGCGGTATGCGACGCGCCGAAGCCCCGATCCTTACACTTACTTCTGAACCAGCGTGCAGAGGCGGGATCTCAGCGGTTGAGTGACTCGCCGCCCAACTCGCCGCAAGACGGCTAGTCACTCAACCGCCGCTGAGATTCCAACCTCCGCACGCTGGACCGTTCGGAGTGATGTCTAGTCACCGCCACCGATCTATGGACCGTCCGGGACGACGAGGTGACAACGAGTTCCCTGGCCCATGGCACTCTTGATCTTTATCCTCCCGCCAAGAAGCTGGATCCGTTCGCGTATGCTCAGCAAGCCGAGCCCGGCCGTCTCCTTGACTTCGTGCCGGTCGAAACCTCGGCCTCGGTCGGAAACGCTAAGGTACACGTACCGGCCGATCCGCCGCACTCGAATGGCCGCCTCATCTACCTGGGCGTGCTTCACGACATTGAAGAGAATCTCCTGGACCGTTCGGAACAGGAACATTGTAAGCGCTTCCGATTGCAGGATCGCCAAACCACAGACACGGACCCTGACAGTCAGACCATGCCGCGTCCGCGCCCACTGAGCCAACCATTCAAGGACCTCAGCCAGATCGTTCGCATTCATAACAGCAGGACTCAAATCGTGCGACAGGCTGCGCGACTTCTGGATGGCTTCTTTCAGCAACTCGTCGATCCTCCCGATAACTTCGCGCCGCACTCCCTGCCTGCGACTTGCAAGAAGAGTCAAATGGAACCTGGCCCCGGCAAT
>Ga0105104_10001625_pt1 | contig 16782 bp, 19 predicted proteins | sample PPLLaktember2015_3_FD_87034 | JGI IMG/M metagenome (GOLD analysis project Ga0105104, IMG submission 87034) | Freshwater sediment microbial communities from Prairie Pothole Lake near Jamestown, North Dakota, USA - PPLs Lake P7 Core (6) Depth... | ecosystem: Environmental > Aquatic > Freshwater >... | reverse complement strand
CAGAAACTCCGACGCCCCTTCTTTCATGCAATCCACCGCTTTTTCTTCGCCGACCGACCCGGTATAAATAATGGTGGGAGTTCCTGGTGCAAGTTCGTTCACCAACCTGAGTGCTTCAAGGCCGTTGATATCCGGAAGCGTATAATCAATGACAATGCAGTCAAAGCGGGGAGTTTCAAGTTCGCGGAGAAAGGATTCCTTGTTGCGCACATCTTTCACTTTCATTTCCACCGGTGCCGATTGAATTTTACGGTCAAAGAGCCGTATGGAAGATGGATCATCTTCAAGGAGTAAAATGGAAAGTGCGGTAGACATGACCATAGCCCTTATCGATTATTCGAACAGAATCTTTGGACGACTGTTTGAGTGTTGGCAACAGGAATGAACCTCTGGAAATGTAGCGACTGTCGGATAGAAAAGCAACAGCCAAACAGCGGCCGCCGGATATCCAGAAGAGGATCAGGGGTTCCGTTGTACGGCTAGTCCCGTTCGTTCCATTTTGTTTCTTTTATTCCTGCCCGGGTATTGACCGCGCGCGCCGTCACAAACAGGAGATCGGAAAGACGGTTTAGATAAATGAGAGGATTTTTCCCGATGTCTTCTTTTCTTCCCAGTGCATCCGTCAGTCGTTCCGCTCTGCGGCAGATGGTCCTGGCAGCATGGAGATGAGCGCTCACCGGCGCACCGCCGGGGAGGATGAACGACCTCAGCGGTTCACATTGCTCTTCGACACGGTCAATGGTGTCTTCTAGAATTTGGATATCTTTCTCTTGAATGCGTATTACGTTTGCGGGGGCCGTATCAAATGGCGCAGCAAGATCGGACCCCAAAACAAACAGCTGGTTCTGTAATTGCTCGAGCAGGTTGTCGACATCGGCAGACGGCTTCAGTGCTCTGATAATCCCGAGATGGGCATTTAATTCATCCACCGTACCGTACACTTCAATACGGAGATTGTTTTTCTGAACACGCTTTCCGCCAAAAAGTGATGTATCACCTGCGTCGCCTGTTTTAGTGTATATTCTCATTTCCGCCTTTTACGCTTTTCGCTTCCCGATTGCATAATACGAAACGGTCACATAAGAATAAACCCCTGCCTCTCCCTCCCGGCTCGTTTCATGAACTCTCGATTATTCTGCGCGGTATTCATTCAACATCTCACAGACGGTGATCCCGCAAGAATTCTGAGCGGCTGGTTAAGGTTTATTTACGTAGAGGATGCGAGCGCTATTTCCCTGTCATAAAGCCAGCTGAATTTTTCGACTCCGGAGAATTTGATTCGTTCTGCGAGTTTGGCATATCGCTCGGAGAGACCACACAAATAATCCTGCGCCTTTGCCGACGTGCCTGAAATCCCGGTGATCCCTTCGATCATCCAATCCTTGACCAGTGTTCCAACAATTTCCGCATAATCATGTGCGGTATAGACGCCGATGTTCTGGGCAACGATCGAAAATTTTGAAAAGAGATTTTTGTCATTTCCATCATCCATAAGTATCGCAGGCATGACAATCTTCGATTTCATCATTTTGGAAAATGCGAGCAACGCCTGCCCCGGGTCGATCTCGAAGACTTTTTTCATGAACAACTTATATGCTTTTTCATGACGCGCTTCATCGCCTGCGATCATGCCGCAGATTTTGTGGAGATGGTCTTCTCCTGCCCTCTTCGCGAGAACACCGACATTCCGGTGAGATATTTTCGTCGCCCGCTCCTGAAACGACGTATACACAAATCCCATATAGGGGTCGTTTTCTGTTTGCGGATCAAACCCGTTATTCAGAAGGTGGTGGATTGTCGTTTCGACTGCGCGCATATCGACGCGTCCTGTGAGATACAAATATTTATTTAACAGGTCGCCATGGCGGTTTTCCTCGGAAGTCCAGCCGCGGCTCCACCGCGCCCACGGGGAGGAACTCACTCCCGTGTTGTCCGTAAGACCGTTGAGCCGGTTCAACCATGTCTGATACGTGGGCAGCGCCTCTTCAGTCACGGTATCGCCGACAAGGACGACAAGCAATTCATCCGGCAAAGCGGATGCCCGCTTCCGGAAACTGGACAATTGTTCAACCCAGTTTTCTGCATTCAACTCCGGCAAAAAATCGGACGGCTGCCAGCTCTCATCAACATTCACCAGTAACGAAGGCAGCTGTTCGCCGACAAACGGTTCCATACTTTTTATCACTTCTAATTGGGATGAGGTGACATTTATTTCGTTTTGTGGTTCCATCTCTATTTTTGCCTCTTATCAATGGGGAAGAATTTATTGGTGAACACTATTCTCTAACGAATTTATTCATTATTTCGTTCCTCACGTTTTTCCATGAAATATTTTTTTACGCACATATTGACAATGTCAGGGCTATGTAGTATACTAAAGTCAAGAAGGAGCAGAGATGCTCCATGAAAAACCGATGAACATCAATTATTCAATATCTTCGAAGAGCAATCTCGAGACCGCAGGACACAGCTCCGGCGCTGCCGGATGCTGTTGTCGTTGTTGTTGTCGCTGCTTCCTGCAGCTCCACGCAACGATATTGGATAACGGTAATTCATCGGCCTGTTCACAGTAAGACAGAACGCGTCACCTCAGAAATCAGGTCGAGGGTTCACACCCGATGACACCTGTCCCCCATCGCCGTTGCGGTTGAGGGAACGATGAGATGAGGCGGTTTTTTTATAACCTTTTCTGGAAATTCCCGGAAGAGGTTTTTTCGTTATATAACCCCTCCTCTCTCATCCAGCAATGAACATTGTTGTTGACCATACATATAACCATCATACTCAAAGAAAGGGATACCCATGAACGCACCCCAGTACAAATTTGAAACGCTTCAGCTCCATGCAGGACAGGTCGTGGATAAGACGACCAATTCCCGTGCCGTGCCGATCTATCAAACCACGTCGTACGTCTTCAACGATGCCGACCACGCCGGCCGACTTTTCGGCCTCCAGGAATTCGGGAATATCTACAGCCGTATTATGAATCCAACGGTTGCGGTGTTTGAAGAACGACTTGCAGCCCTTGAAGGCGGCGTCGCCGGGCTGGGAGTTTCGTCCGGTCAGGCTGCGCAGTTTATTGCCCTCTCCACTATTACGCAGGCAGGCGAAAATATCGTCTCGTCAAGCAATCTGTACGGAGGAACATATAACCAGTTCAAAGTGACATTCCCGCGTCTCGGCATCAACGTAAAATTTTCAGATGGTGACAGCCCGGCTGCCCTGGGAAAACTCATCGACAAAAAGACCAAAGCGCTCTATGTAGAATCCATCGGCAATCCGCGTCTGAATGTTCCCGACTTTGTTGAACTCGCTGCGCTGGCGCATGAGCACGGAATTCCGCTCGTGGTGGATAATACATTCGGCCAGGGCGGCTATCTCATTAATCCCATCGCTCACGGTGCCGACATCGTTGTGCATTCTGCGACAAAATGGATCGGCGGGCACGGGACATCCATCGGCGGCGCCATTATCGATTCCGGCAAGTTCGATTGGGGAAACGGCAATTTTCCGATCTTCACCGAACCGAGCCCCGGATATCACGATTTGAAATTCTGGGATGTGTTCGGATCAAAAAGCCAGTTTGGCAATATCGCCTTCATCATCCGGGCACGCGTGGAACAGCTTCGCGATCTGGGTCCGGCACTGAGCCCGTTCAATGCATTTCTCCTGCTCCAGGGACTTGAAACACTCTCGCTTCGCGGTGAACGGCATAACGCGAATGCTCTGGCTCTGGCAGCGTATCTGGAACATCACCCGCAAGTCGACTGGGTGTGGTATCCTGGATTGAAAAGTCATCCGTCCCATGGACTTGCAAAAAAATATTTACGGAACGGGCAATTTGGCGGAGTGCTGACATTCGGCGTCAAGGGGGGCGTTCAAGCCGGGAAAAAACTCATTGACAACGTAAAGCTCGTCAGTCTCCTGGCCAATGTCGGCGATGCTAAGACGCTCATTATTCATCCGGCATCGACCACACACCAGCAGCTCAGCGAAGCAGAACAAAAGTCGACCGGTGTATTGCCGGAACTGGTGCGCGTGTCCGTCGGCCTTGAGCATATCGACGATATCATCGCTGATTTTGATCACGCATTAGCAGAAACATTAAAATCATAATCGGTGTGATATATCTGCGAGGAACCCAAAACTCCATGAACGAACAGGGCCATATGATGCAGGGGAACGGAAGAGGCCGTCACCCCTGCATCCCCTCTTTCCATGAGCGGGAGAAGTTACGGCGCACCTGATACGACAGATCAGGGCGATAGGCCGGTGGGAGAAATTCAATAACGAAACAACATGAATGATCGAGAAAAATCTAAAGGGGATGTCATATGAAAGCAAACAATATTCTTGAAACTATTGGTAAAACGCCTCACGTCCGCATCAACAGGTTATTTGGCGACCGGGAGGTCTGGATCAAACTGGAACGAAGTAATCCCGGCGGAAGCATCAAAGACCGGATAGCACTTGCGATGATAGAAGATGCAGAACGGCGCGGTCTGCTCAATCCGGAAACGGTGATTATCGAACCGACTTCGGGCAACACCGGAATCGGCCTGGCGCTCGTCGCCGCCGTGAAAAACTATAAACTCATTCTCGTCATGCCGGAATCGTTTTCCGTGGAGCGCCGGCGATTGATGATGAGCTATGGCGCACAATTCGATCTCACTCCCCGGGAAAAAGGCATGCAGGGGGCGATTGATCGTGCGAAAGAACTTGCCGCGTCGCTTCCGAATGCATGGATCCCCCAGCAATTTGAAAACGAGGCGAACATCGAAGTGCACCGGCGAACCACGGCAAAAGAAATTCTGGCGGATTTTCCAAAAGGCATTGATATCATCGTCACCGGCGTCGGCACCGGCGGACATATTACCGGAGTTGCTGAAGAGTTAAAAAAAGTATTCAAGTCGTTGAAGGTGTATGCCGTAGAACCGGCGCTTTCAGCGGTCATCAGCGGCGGGAAACCCGGACCCCATCCTCTCCAGGGGATCGGCGCGGGATTTATTCCAAAAAATCTTCATGTGAAATCCATCGACGGCGCCATCCAGGTGACCAAGGAAGAAGCGTATGAATATGTGCAGCGTACGGCACGCGAAGAAGGAATTCTTGTCGGCGTCTCTACCGGCGCTTCCCTGGCGGCCGTTGCAAAGAAGCTCCCGGAATTAAAACCGGGCGGCAGGATTTTAACATTTAATTACGACACCGGAGAACGGTATCTTTCCGTCGAAGGACTGTTTCCCGGATAAGACGCCATAGGAATCCTCTCTTCGACGAGGGAACTCCACCGATAAACGGTGTTTCTCGAACGAATGGAAGAGACCGAGCGTATTTTTTTCACTCATAGTTGGAGAAGATGCATGGATACCACACGTCAGAAAATTGATTTCAGTGCATTGAAATTTAACCAGATTTCGATCATGACATTCAGTGTACTCGGATTTATACTGAACCAGCCGGTCCTCCCTGCCCTGGTGTCAGCGGTGCTCATTGCGGGTTCGATCAATCGAAACGTTGCATTGTTCAAACTAACCTATCAGGGTTTGATCAGACCATTGAACCTGATGAAACCGAATCCCGTGGATGATATTCCGGCACCTCATGAATTTGCGCAATTATTAGGCGGGATTGTTCTCGGGTTCGGAAGTGTGCTGCTCTATGCCGGATCGAGCGTTCTCGGATGGGTCCTTGTATGGATTGTCATCATCCTGGCCGGTGCGAATCTCTTTTTTGGATTTTGCGCCGGTTGTTTCGTGTATTATCAGTTGAGGAAACTGGGAGTTCCAGGGTTTAGAATTCAATCATTATAAATACGGTGAACGATGACTCAAATAATTATTCAACGTCTTTTCTTATCCATCGAAATAATCGTTGCTTTCATTCTCACAGTAAAATTTTATCTGTTCTACAAGGAATGGAAGCTGCGATTACGGTCCCGTACCATGCGCCTGCCCGATTCCATTGAGTCGGGCAAGCCGGTCCTTCTCTACTTCTGGACATCCGATTGCGCGCAATGCAAACCGCAGGAACGGCAGATCGAACGGGCTAAAAATATATTGCAGCAATCCGGAAAAACGTTAAACGTGCAAAAACTCAACGCGTTGAAGGAACATTCGCTTGCCGCGGTGATGAATGTCATGACGGTTCCGACCACCGTGCTGTTGGATTCCGAGGGGACAGTCACCACATGGAATCCCGGACTGACACCGGCGGAATCCATCGTCAGTCAATATCTCGCAATGCAAGAGAAGTAGCACCGTATCGTTATAAATTATTCATGGAATATATTTGAGGTGAATGTAATGTTCATCTGGAGATTGTATCGTGAAGTTTGTTGGATACCATGGACATTCTGCAATACGGGGAGCTGCACATATGCGGTCGCTGAGAGATAATCACTCAGATCAATTCTCAATCCAGGACTGACAAAAATCCACGTTCCTCCGGTGTTCTCGACCGGCTCCTGAGTCGATCCCGCATCCGCAAAATCCTGAAAGCGGCCGTTGATTTGAACCATGAAATTTGCCCAGTCAACGAATTGGTAGGAAGTGCCGATATATGCAAACACGGTATTGCCGAATCGCCAGCCGTTCGTCCCTGTTCCATTCACCTGATCACTCATCCCGGCAATCATCGGCAGTACACTGAACTCTCCATTGATCATGGGCACACTTCCAAGCGGCTGACGGAAATATATTCCTGCTATCCCGTCGGTGGAACCGGAACCCGGTTGGATCGAGGCCTCTGCCTCTTCACCTGCCTGGTTCTTTGCACTGGTTATTCCGGTGGGCAGTTTCATCCCTGCCTGAAAACTGAGTTCGGGATTATTCTCCGTTCCCGCGGGGAGAAAATGATAATGTGCGTTTATGATTGCGTCGCCGATGCCGCTGAAACGCCATGTCTCCAGTATACTCTCGCCCTGGTCATGGTGAATGTGGCTATGTTGCCGGGTCACGAATGGTACATCGATCATCAGGCTGAGCCGATCTGCAAGGCCGATCTGCAGCTCAACATTCGTTCGTTCATTGATGGTCTGGACCTCGTCATGATCATAACCGATCGCTCCGACAAATGATCGGTGCGAACCAATTTGAATTTGATCCTGATTGATATACTCCCGGCTGAGCGTAAGCTGGAGTGATCCCGTATTGAGAGAGCGATAATTATTAAGCGGACAAGTGGCTGATCCGCAGCTCGCGTCACACCTGCCGGCCATCCAGCAGAACAGAACAATTTGGAGTATGAGAATTCCTGCGGTTCGAAGGTTCTTAGGTCGGGTTTTCATTTTATGTTAAGGAGGCATATCACCACAGAGGGGAACGACTCCCCTCTGTGTGATGTGCGACGCTTAGAAGAATTTGGCGCTGAATTGGTTCATAATTCCTTCGCTGAGCATATCCGCCATTTCGAGAATCTGGTTATGGACTTTATCATATGCCTGGATATCTCCTTTCCAGTCTTTCTTCAACCTTGCCACTACTTCTGCAGTCGTTGATGCAAGATGTTCATGCATCATTTCCTTTGTCTCTTTCAGCGTCCAGTTTTTAGGGTTGGCGCCGCTGAGGAATCCTGCAATCGCATCCGCATTGTCGTTCCATTGAGCGGAAACCTTGCTGCTCTTTTCTGTCTCTCCCGATTTCACTGCCGCAATGAGATCGGCTGCGATGAGAATGTGATCTTTTAACAGCGATGTAAGTTTGGCCCCGGCGGCTTCACCGTAAAACGGTTTTACTGCATTTCCAATGTCCGTCTGATTCTGAAGCAGCCGCTGGGCGGTGAGGTCCTTATCCGGCAGATCCGCCAATGCACTGACGATATAGAGGCGTGTCCAGGTGACGTGGTCCTCCCATAATTTACGCATCGCCTTCCGGAAATCAACTTTCGCTATGGATTGTTTTCCAGCGCCTGAAGCAGGGTTGTCGTGACTGACTGCATTTCCTGCGGAGAATACGATCGCCAGCATTATCGCGGTAAGACCAAGCATTCGGTGTTTCATGGGTGTATCCTTTCTTTATATTGTTTATGGGGATTTATTATTGTCTTTACAGTGTTTAGAGAGCACTGAAACGAAAAGGTTACAAGATCGGGAGAACAGGGTGTTTGTAACCTTTCTCGATGAACGTTATCAAATAAGGTGAATTCATTTCACCTCTTCGTAAGGATGAGGATCCATGGAAGCAGAAATACAGGCTGCCGCGCAATACCTTCTCGATGAGCAGATCATCGAACGGGTGATCGGCGGCGAACAAAGTGCGTATGAACTTATTATGCGGAAGTATAATAAAAAGCTTTACAGGATCGTCCGGGCATATATCTCCGATGAAGACGAGATCGAGGATATCATTCAGGAAGCATACATCAAAGCATACGAGCAGCTGCCCCGCTTCGAAAAACGATCGAGTTTTTCGACATGGTTGATCAGAATAGCAATCAATGGAGCGCTGGCCCGCCTGAAGATAAAAAAGCGCTTTTCACCGATCGCCTATGATCAACAGAATGATGAAGGATCTGTTCTGGAGCGGCAAATCGCAGGACCGGACAAAGAAACACCGGTGGACAAACTTATGAACTCCGAATTAAAAGATATTTTGGAAAAAGCGGCGGACCGCCTGCCTGAAAACTACAGAACAGTTTTTCTGATGCGGGAAGTCGAAGAAATGAGCGTTGCGGAGACGGGCACGTTCCTCGATTTAACCGAGTCGAACGTCAAAGTGCGTCTCAATCGCGCAAAGGAAATGCTGCGGGAATCGATCGGCAGCGTTTACCGGAGTGAAGAAATTTTTGAATTCGATCTGACCCGCTGCGACCGGATTGTCCGGAATGTTCTGAACCGCCTGCGCCATGGGAACAATAATATTTATTCTCAATAATATGAAAACGGGAACGCTAATCGAAAGCGTATAATTTTGGCGCTTTCCGTTTTTGAACCGGCGCTTTCATCTGAGCGGGATTCTTCAGCTCCTCGAGTACCGGAGTTAATATATGCGCAACATCCTGGAGCCGTTTTTTCATCCGCGCATAAAGTTCGGGAAACGCGCTGAATTGTTCTTTTTCCAAACCTTGCTCCGCCTGCCTCAAACAGACTCCTGCAATTTCCATCCGCTGCGAAATAATTAAATAGGTGGGAGTGGTAATGCTTGTTTTAATTTCACTTAATTCATTTTTGTGACGGTAGTATTCCTGAATCAATGCAGCAACTTCGGAACCCCAGACTCCTTTTAATCGCAATTTTTCTGTTTGAGTTTTTGTAATCGCCTCCAATGCGATCTGTTGAGCATCTTTCGCCAGCCTCTCGCTTTTTACAGGATCACTATCTGCCAGCGCCCGGGCCTGCAGGAGAAGAGATTCTGCCCGCTGAATGGTATCCATATCAAATTGAGCTGCATGACCGCAAATAGCGGTTCTAAACGCCTTCTCGGCTGATTTTATATCATGGTAGGACATATGATCGACTCGATTCTTTTCTTGAATACTTGGATGAAAGGCTAATGATATAATACAACAAGATAGTTAAAGCGCTGTGACAAATCGCACAGAGGTAATAAGAGCGATACATCAAGCGGTGAATCTGATCTGGAGAATCTGATATGGATAATCCGGTCATCAGACCGGATTGTCAAACAGTCATTTCACTATATTTTTGCCCTTAAATATTGATTTGGCCATTCGATCTCTGCTTTTAACTGGCGAGCTGCTTCCAACGGCCAGTAGGGATTCCTTAAAAGCGCCCTTGCGAGTATGACGACATCGGCCTGGCCTGTAACGATAATCTGTTCCGCTTGCTCCGGTGATGTAATAAATCCGACCGCCCCGGTCATGATTCCGCTTTCGCGTCTGATGCGTTCAGCGAAAGGCACCTGATACCCGGGTCCGGCTGGAACGGCCGCATGAGAAATATTTCCCCCGCTCGATGCGTCGATCAGATCCACTCCCGCATCCTTCAGCTTCCAGGCGAGATAAACCGATTGATCGATGTCCCATCCGCCGTCTGTCCAATCGGTGGAGGAAATGCGGACGATCACCGGAACAGCATCCGGAACGACGCGGCGAATGGCGGCGGTGACTTCCAATAAAAACCTGATACGATGATCGAGGCTTCCGCCATATTCGTCGGTGCGTTGGTTCGAAAGAGGAGAGAGAAATTCATGGAGAAGGTAGCCGTGCGCGGCATGAATCTCAATTAATTTAAATCCTGCACGAATACTCCGTTCTGCTGCTGCTCGGAATTGTTCTGTAACAATTTGAATATCGTCGTTGGTCATTTCCGACGGCAGCGGATAGGATGGAGAATATCGGGCCGCACTCGGCGCCCAGGTTTGCCATCCGCCGTGTTCCGGCTTTACTTCTCCTTCCCCCTTCCCCGGAGCATACGTCGACGCTTTCCTTCCGGCATGCGCGAGCTGGATCCCCGGAATCGCATGTGCAGAAGAGATAAAATCGGTGATTCTTTTAAACGCCTCCGTTTGTCTGTCATTCCAGAGTCCGGCATCATTCGGTGTAATTCGGCCCTCCGGAGATACCGCCGTTGCTTCCGTGAGCACCAGCGCCGCACCGCCGATCGCCCTGCTGCCGAGATGCACGAAATGCCAATCATCGGCCAATCCATCGACGCACGAATACTGACACATCGGCGACATCACAATTCTATTTTTTAATGTGACACCTCGCAGAGCGAGGCTGGTGAATAATCTGGACATATGAATTTCCTTTTCAATGAAGGCTCCACTGCACTGACTAACCTCCTGATTAATACGCAATTTTTTAACATCGAGCAACTGCATGATTCGGCAGGCGGCATAGTCTTTCCTGCGGCAGACGACGCGATACGGTGCCCGCATTGTTCAATCCGACCCGTCCTTTTTTGGGGAACAAAACCGGCGGCACAATATGTTAAAAAGAGACGATATGAAGCGGCGTTGAGGAGAATGGGAACCGGTCGACCAAGAAGTTCATCTGTTCATGCAGGAGGATGCGTTATGCCGGATATTCTTCACAGAGTTGGAATCAAAGGAACACCTGACAAAGTATTTGAAGCCCTTTCAACCATTGAAGGGCTTTGTCATTGGTGGACGACTGAAACAACCGGCGATGCAAAAAAAGGAGGATTTATTAACTTCGGCTTTTGCGATATGAAGGTGATTGAATCCAAACCGGATGAACTTGTCAAATGGGAATGTGTGCGGGGGCCTGAAGATTGGATCGGCACGGAGGTGACTTTTCAATTGCAGAACAAAGACCATCAAACCTTCGTGATCTTTACCCATGCCCGCTGGAAATCACCGGTGGAATTTATGCATCATTGCAGCACCAAGTGGGCGACGTTTCTCCTGAGTCTAAGAGACTGGGTGGAACGGGCGGAAGGCCGCCCTGTTCCGTACGATGTAAAGATACATGTCGGCGATTAATTGCGGGATAAGAATTTGAGAATAACTGAATCTCATAGCAAGGAGAGAGAACGTCTCGCATTCGAGCGAATGCTCTTCTTCAGCGATGCCGTTTTCGCAATCTCCATCACCCTGCTGGTCCTTGAAATAAAAGTGCCGTCCATGCAGGAAAATTTTTCTGAATGGGAATTAGGGACCGCCCTGCTCCGGATGGCGCCGAAATTTGTGGGTTTCCTCGTGTCATTTTTTCTTATAGGCCAGACCTGGATTGAGCACCATCGAATTTGCAGCTTCCTGGGGAAATATAATACCGGATTATTGTGGAGAAATCTCTGGCTGCTCCTGTTCGTCGCTTTCCTCCCGTTTGCAACAGCGCTCATGAGCGAATATTATTTTTCCCGCGTCGCGATTTGTCTTTATGCCTGTTCCTTTGCCGGACTAGGCCTGGCAAAAGCCGTTCTTTGGCATCGCGCAGTGAAACAGCATTTACTCGCGAACGACAAAGGTGCGGTTCAGGCAAGCCGTATTGGCCGGCGCGTGTGGGCCACACCAATTACATCTGTTTTGGTAATTCTGGCGGTCATCATGGACATTCCACATTCCTATTTTGGCTTTGCAGGTATTCCTGTCGTTGCATTATTACTGGATCGCACCGTTGCAGAAAAGCATCCTAACAATTGAATAACGAGACGGCATCCTTTTATTCCATCATAAAATATTTTCCAGGATGGAGACCCTTTTGAAAAAAGCGGCCCCCGTCAATCATGATCAAAATCCAACAAGGAGATAGTTATGACAAGTCTTATTGCTCTGTGGCTTCCCGTTCTTCTCTCCGCCGTCATTGTTTTTATCGTGAGTTCTTTCATCCATATGATATCGCCCTGGCATAAAAGCGATTATCCGAAAACGCCAAAGGAGAGCGAGATTATGGATGCGCTGCGGCCGCTCAACATAACACCTGGCGATTATATGGTTCCGCGTCCTTCAAGCAGAGAAGATATGCGCTCTCCTGAATTTACCGAGAAAATAAAAAAAGGCCCGGTCTTGATGCTCACGGTATTCCCCGGCGGACAGACTTCCATGGTGACAAATCTTGTCCTCTGGTTTTTCTATTCGGTCGCCGTCGGATTCTTTGCGGCATATGTTGCCGCACGCACTCTTCCGCTGGGAGCAGATTCTGTGCAGGTGTTTCGACTCACCGGAGTCAGCTCCTTTATGGGCTATTCCGCCGCACTCTGGCAGATGTCGATTTGGTACCGCCGTGCATGGAGCTTGACATTCAAAGCGACGGTGGATGGATTCATTTATGCGTTGGCCACGGCAATTGTTTTCGTTTGGCTCTGGCCGGTCTAGCCACTCCCAACGCTCCACTCCGTGAATGATCTCCGGCAAGACATACGGAAACGAAATGACAAGATCATTAGTCCAGATCATACAGGATCGTACGCCTTCATAAACCTCCCATGAGCAAGGATACGGAAAAGAATATTGTGGCGTTCACGTCCAGCGAGAAATGGGAACAATGGCTTGAGAAAAATCATGACAAGATCCAGGGAATATGGCTCCAGTTTTTCAAAAAAGATTCCGGCGTGCTTTCCCTGAGCTATAAGGACGCCCTCGATGTTGCACTCGGTTATGGCTGGATTGACGGCCAGCTTAAACCGTGCGATGATAAATCGTGGCTGAGGAAATTCACGCCGCGCCGTGCGAGAAGTCTTTGGTCGAAGCGGAATATTGAACATGCCATGCGGCTGAAAAGAGCGGGAAGAATGAAGCCTGCGGGGCTCAAAGAAGTTGAAGCCGCAAAAGCGGACGGCCGGTGGAAGAAAGCATACGATTCCAGTGCGACGATGGAACTGCCGGAAGATTTTATGGAAAGACTTTCCAAGTCAAAAAAAGCGATGACTTTTTTTAAAACGCTCAACCGGACAAACACCTATACTATTGTATGGCGGCTTCAAACCGCACTGAATCCTGAAACAAGAGAAAAACGCATGAATGCGATCCTTACGGCGCTTGAAAAAGGACGGAAATTCCATGGATAAATACGCAGCCTTTCTCCGCGGCATCAATGTCGGCGGCCACGTCCTGGTGCCGATGCAGGAATTAAAACAATCATTCGAATCGTTGAAATTCGAGAATGTTCAGACGCTGCTGGCAAGCGGCAATATAGTTTTTGAGGCTCTCAAAGCTCCTACGGCCGCTCTCGAACAAAATATTCAAGAGATGCTGCACCGTAGATTTGGACACCGCATCGGTGTCCATGTCCGGAAAATGGAAGAAATGCAGCGGCTATTCAGATCACAGCCATTCAAAGGAATAAAGATCACTCCGCAAACACGCCTGTATGTGACATTTCTTTCCGAATTATCGGGTAGTTCGCGAAAAGTCCCTCACATGCCGCCTGGTTCAAATTTTAGAATTTTGAGCGTTTCAGGAAAAGAAGTTTGCAGCACGCTCGTCCTTTCACCGAATACCCGGACAGTCCATCTCATGAAAATTCTGGAAAAAGAATATGGCTCCGAAGTCACCACGAGAAATTGGAATTCGATCATCCGCGTACACAATGCATTTCAAAACGAACAGTTCTCCCCTGTGTCCCGACCATCACCCTCACCAATGAAAGAGAATCATTATGGCAGGCCCAAAGAATAGTCCGATAACGAAACCCAAACGGACCGAGATTGTTATCACGCGCATCTTTAACGTGCCGAACGCCCTGCTCTGGAACGCATGGACCGATCCCGCTACCCTGAAGCGATGGTGGGGGCCGAGAGACTATACCACACCGACCTGCACTCTGGATTTCCACAAAGGGGGAGCGTATCTGTTTTGCATGCGTTCGTTGGAAGGCCACGAATTTTGGAGCACCGGAATTTATAAGGAAATTATTCCATTTAAAAAAATCGTTTGCACCGATAACTTTGCAGATCGCGACGGCAATATCATCCCGGCTTCGGAACTCGGTTTTCCCGGAGAGTGGCCCGAAAATCTTCTCGTCACTGTCTTATTTGAAGACCTGGGCGCTCAAACAAAAGTTACAGTAAAACATTGCGGATTACCGGAAGGTGAAATGGGCGATCTGACGGAAGTCGGGTGGAATGAGTCATTTGATAAACTGGCCGAAAGTTTGAAATAAGTGAAAGGGTGAAATCCCATGCCGAAGAGCACAGACTCCATTATGTCCAATAAGGATGCCTCCGTCAAATTCCTGCAGCTGGTCGTGGCCGGAAAGACCAGGGAAGCCTATTCTTCATTTGTGAGCCGGGACATGCGCCATCACAATATTGCGTTCGCCGGTGATGCGGAAAGCCTCGAACGTGCAATGAGAGAAGACAACTCCCTGTTCCCGCAGAAGGTGCTCGAGGTGAAGCACGTTATCGAAGATGGCAGCCTCGTCGCGGTGCATTCGCATATCCGGATGAAAAGTGAAGAACCGGGTTATGCGACAGTTCATATTTTCCGATTCGAAGATAACCATATTGTCGAAATGTGGGATATCGTCCAGGTCGTCCCCGAAAACTCACCCAACAAGAACAGTATGTTCTGAACAATCCGGTGTAAAGTCCATTCCTCATATTGCACGATTATAATGTCCGCCGGGGCGACGGACTCTTCCTCATTTATCGTGACCAGAATGAACCGTATATTGTATTTCACATTTTGTAAACGTAAATCTGGCTAAACAAATTCATTCCCGGTGTATCGGTGTGAAAATAGAACATGTCAGAGGAAAACACTCAGATGATAACCACTGCGGCAACGGTGAGTCTTCATAAGAACTTTACGATCGCATGCCTGAAGCGAGAATCGGAGAGCGGCAGCACCATCGTGTTTCTCCATGGATTTGGATCTTCAAAAGAGCACTTTCGATACGCGTTCAGTTCACCCTCGCTTGATCCTTTTACTCTTATCGCACCCGACCTGATCGGATTTGGACAGAGCAGAGGTCCCGATGATTTTGGATATTCCATGATCGACCAGGCTTCGATTATTCTCGAATTCCTTGATCACGCAGGAATAGGCGACTTCCACCTCTGCGCCCACTCCATGGGCGGTCTTGTTGGAATGCACATCGCAGAACTGGAACCACAGCGGGTATTATCGTTTGTCGATCTGGAAGGGAATCTGACGAGAGAGGATTATTTCTTCACAGGAAAAGTCGCCAGCGGCACGTTTGAGGAATTCGAAGCCCGGGGAAAGCAGAAATTTGAAAAAGAACTGAGGGAAGCCGGCACTCATGATCCTGCGATGAGTGAATACGCAGACACCTTTTCTTCCGTGTCAGCTGCGGCCCTCTATAAAAGTGCGTGTCATGCTCTTGACGAATTATCGACGCCACTCATTGTGAAACTGTTGCGCATAAAAAACGCATGCTATATATACGGGGATAAAAATATTGGAATATATCCGGGTGAAAAACTTCTTCTTGCTGCAGGGTTCCCGGTATTTTATATTGAACATTCCGGGCATGCGATGGCTGTAGAAAATCCCGGACATCTCTATAGTCTTATTAGAAATTTCATCGATCGGTGTTCATCTCATGAAGTACCATGGATCTGCGCGTAGAATAATCGGGTTGATGTTTAATGACGGCACATCTCACCCGATAATCAACATGGAAACGGAAAGATGCAGACGGAACGATACTTTAATTGAAGAAACGACCGGCACAGGAGAGCGTTTGCGGGACACCAGGGCGTTTCTTATCTTGATCATATCATGTCTCCATTTCTCAATTCCCTGTTGATGAAGGAAGAACGATGAAATATACTCTGCTAGGAAATACCGGTTGGAATGTATCCGCTGTCAGTTTCGGCACCTGGGCGATCGGGAGCGCCTGGGGAACGGTCAACGACAAGGACTCCCTTCTCGCCCTGCACCGCGCCCTGGATCTGGGAGTTAATTTTTTCGATAGCGCGGATGTCTACGGCGATGGGCGGAGCGAACGCCTTCTCGCCCAGTTAAAACATGCACGGAAAGAAAATTTTTACATTGCGACAAAAGCCGGAAGGCGGCTGAACCCGCATACGGCAGGCGGATATAACAAAAAGAATCTCACGGAGTTTATCGAACGAAGCCTGAGAAACCTCAATACCGATACTCTCGATCTCCTCCAGCTGCATTGCCCGCCGACGGAAGTCTATTATATGCCTGAAGTATTTGCAATCCTGGACGACCTTGTCCAGACCGGGAAAATCCGGTTTTATGGTGTAAGTGTTGAAAAGGTCGAAGAAGCGCTGAAAGCTCTTGAGTATCCGAACGTTCAATCCGTTCAAATCATATATAATATTTTTCGTCAGCGGCCGGCGGATTTATTTTTCATTGAAGCACGGAAGAAAAATGTCGGAATTCTTGCCCGAGTACCGCTCGCATCCGGCGTATTGACCGGCAAACT
>Ga0105104_10001624_pt1 | contig 16789 bp, 12 predicted proteins | sample PPLLaktember2015_3_FD_87034 | JGI IMG/M metagenome (GOLD analysis project Ga0105104, IMG submission 87034) | Freshwater sediment microbial communities from Prairie Pothole Lake near Jamestown, North Dakota, USA - PPLs Lake P7 Core (6) Depth... | ecosystem: Environmental > Aquatic > Freshwater >... | reverse complement strand
TTGATGGTGATGCTTAAAGAACGAGGGCTGAAAGAAGCGCTCATTATCTGGCTTTCAACCTGGATTGGAGCTTTTCTCATCGGCGGGATTGTTTCGCAGATACTTATATAAAGAAAATGCATCATACACTCGAAGAAAAATTAAATCTTGAAACGCGGATTTGCCCGCGATGCCGGTATAAAATAACAAGCCCGTTTATCACGCGCTGCCCGCGTTGCTCAGAGTTAGTGCCGACCGAAGAACTTGGATGTACTTCATGTATTCACAGGAAAAGCTGCCCCGCCATTCCTACATCGTCCAATAATTCCAGATAATTCGCGATATAGCAATCTTTTATGCTGAGATTCATCTGTATTTCTAATATTTCCCGCTGTATTATGTTTTGCTTTTTTGCAAATAATCTGTATCATTCTATCATTCATTCTGCTTAAACTCTATTTTCAACAATAACAAGGAGTTATTATGGATAATCAACAACCTTTACCATCTGCTCCATCATTAGGTACTACAATAAGCGACGTATTTGTTACACCCTCGGAAGTCTTTCAGAGTTTAAAAAATACTGCTCCTTCGCCGAAATTGTGGATAACACCGCTCATCGCAACACTTCTCATTGTTATCGTTTCTGTTATAATGATTTTCACGAACGATACATTAAAGTCAGAGATGAAAGAAACTCAGAGTAAAGCAATTCAAAAAATGGTTGATGATGGAAAACTTACTCAAGAACAAGCTGATATGGCGGAAACCCGATCTGAATCCATGGGCGGAATGATGATTGCCATTGGTATCATTGGAGGCGTAATTTTTATGGCTGCTTTTTATTTCGGCGGCGCACTCTTCTTGTGGTTAGCCGATAAGACCATACTTAAATCGGCTGTTGGTTATAGAAAACATCTTGAGATGTACGGCATTGCTTCGTGGATCGGAGTGCTCGGCGGAATTATAACAGTGTTGATGATGGTAGGACTCGGTTCTATGACGGCAACTCCCAGCGGTTCGCTCGCACTTCTAGGCAGTTTTGATTCGACAAATAAAATGCATATGCTTCTTGCATCATTAAACATTTTTTCCATTTGGCAGGCTGCGGTAATCGGTATTGGCTTGAGTAAATTTTCGGATAAGCAGACAGGCGCAGGTATGGGAGTCGCTTTTGCGTTGTGGATTCTCTGGGTTGCATTTTCTATCCTGCTCGGTATCGCCCGATAATCCAAAATAAAATTCCATGGAAAGCCTTTACTTCAAACAATGAAGAAAGGCTTTTTTTTATTTCGCTGCACAAAAAAAACGGCGCATTAGCACCGGACTCATTTTACTTGCCGAAATAAAGTCAATTCATTTTTTTATGATAGGAAGGTAGATACTGATTGTAGTTCCTTTATCCACAACGCTGTCGATTTCTATCTTTCCGTTATGATCATCGATTACCTTCTTGACAATTGCCATGCCCAGTCCCGTACCATGTTTTTTCCCGAAAGTCATAAACGGTTCGAAGATGCGGTTCTTAACTTCTTCCGGCATACCGCTTCCGGTATCCGTAAAATCTATACGCACATTTCCGCCCTGTTCGGTTGTCGTAACAGTGAGTTTACCGCCTTCGGACATTGCATCGCGAGCGTTGCTGGCAATATTATAGAAGACGCGTACCATTTTTTCCTGATCAAGCCGCACGATACCTTTGAACTGTTCATTTTTTATCAACGTGATTTTATTCTTTTCTAAATCTTTCTCGATGAAATTCAAAACACCGTTCATCACATCGAAGAATTCGAGGTCTTTAAAATTAGACGCGCTTATGCCGCGAGTGAAATCCAATATTTCCTGTGTCATATTCACAAAGCGGTCGACCTGATGTATCATATCATCTGCAAGCTTGCTCGCTTCTTCATTGCCAGATTTCTTTTTCATTACCTGGGCATACACCCGCAGAGTTCCCATCGGATTTTTTATATCATGAATAATTACACTTGCCATCCGTCCGACAGCCGACAAACGTTCATTTTGAACCATTTCCTGCGCCATTCGTGCATTCTCGATTGCAACAGAAGCATGTGCAGAAAAAGCGTCAATAAATGAAATGTCCTCGCTGTCAAATGATCCCTGGCTTTTATTTAAAAGCTGAAACACGCCGATAATTTTGCCGTCCTTGTTCTTTAACGGCATGCAAAGCATATTATATGTATGATACCCGCTGCGTTTATCAATGTCGGGATTAAAACGCGGATCGGCATAGGTGTCGGGGATATTAATGGTCTCACCTGTCTCCGCAACAAATCCTGCCAGGCCCTTGCCGATAGGCAGCCGGATTTCAACCATATCCGTGCCTTGCAGTATTTTTGACCACAGTTCTTTCTTGATATTATCGACAAGGTAAAGAGTACCGCGGTCGGCGTTAATACTTTTTGCCGCCGAGTCAAGAATTAATCCGAGCAATTTATCGAGATCAAGAGTGGAGTTGATAATTTTACTCGCTTCAATTAACCGCTGAAGCTTATTGAAGCGGATTTCGTTAGCCTGTCGCTGCTCTTCGAGCCTTTGCACGATATTATCATCTGCCTTCCGAATCCGTGAACTCAGTTCACGGAGGAGATTGAATGCCACTTTGTGACTCGAAAGGAGCAATTCTTCAAATTCATTTTTTGTCATCGAGAGAAGAACAGAATCCTCGATGCACGAAGCGCGCGCAGAACGCGTTCGGCCGTCGAGCGATACAAGCTCACCGACAACTTCTCCGCGGCCCAGAATATCGAGTGTTGTCTCCTCTCCAAAAGTTGTTACGCGGGAGACCCGTATTTTCCCTTCTTCAATAATAAAAACTTTGCTGCCGGACGTATTCACGTCAAAGAGTACCGCGCCTGCCGGGTGTCGTTCCTCGTGGAATTTTTTTATTACTTGCGAGACTTCATTGGGCGAAAGCTGATGGAATAAAACGGTTGACTGAAGACTGAGTATGCGATCATCATTTGTCGGCATCTATTACACCTTCATACTGGTAGAGACAGTAACCGCGTGAATAATACCAAGAATCGTTCATTTAGTCAAGAAAAGAAGCTTCGCTTTTAAGACCACTTTCATTTTTGCTAATGACCGCGCACGGTGGCTTATCCGATTCTTTTCTTCCTCGCTGATTTCTGCATATGTCCTGGTAAATCCGGTTGGGATAAAGATCGGATCGTAGCCGAATCCGTTGGTTCCATGCGGCGTTTCACCGAGTACACCTGTGCAGATCCCTTCCGTCATTTCTTCAATACCATTGCCGACAAGTGCAAGTACCGAACGGAATTGTGCCGTCCTGCGCCGAGGTGCTACAGCGCGCATCTCCTTCAGCAGCTTCAGGTTATTCATTTCATCGGTCGCTTTTTCACCGGCATAGCGGGCGGAGAACACTCCGGGCCGGCCGTTGAGAAAAAATACTTCAAGGCCTGAATCGTCTGCCAGCGTTAGTAATTTCGTATGATTATATACTATGCGGGCTTTCTGAAATGCATTTGCTTCGAACGTGTTCCCATCTTCTCTCAGTATCAAATCAGTGGAAACATCGTTGAGTGTGAGTATCTCAATATCCAGATCGCTAAGAAGCGTCCGAAGCTCCCTTGCTTTGTATATATTTCTTGTAGCGAGAATAAGTTTCATCTGTGAAGAATCGAATCGTGGGGAAAATATTCGTGGTTAAACAATTTTAAGTCCAAAATTTATTATAATAAATTAAAACTGAATCAACCGATTAAAGTCTCGATTGCTTTTTCAATACGATCGACTCCAATAATTTCGATATCGTTATCGGCCTTGAGTGTTTTTAAATTATGCTGGGGAACAATAATGCGTTTGAATCCGAGCTTCGCCGCTTCATGAACACGTTTTTCAATTTGCCCTATTGTGCGAATTTCACCGCCCAACCCAATTTCGCCGACTGCGACAGATGATGAATCAACCGGGATATCGCGAAGGCTCGATGCGATAGATGCGGCAATTCCTAAATCAACAGCCGGCTCATCGATCCGGATACCGCCCGCAACATTCACAAAAACATCTTGCTGGCCGAGATTCATTCCGGCACGTTTTTCCAGCACTGCAAGTAATAATGCAAGGCGCCGGTAATCGAAACCTGTGCTGGTACGCTGCGGCATTCCATAGTTCGTCGGTGTCACAAGCGCCTGCACTTCAACAAGGATGGGACGCGAACCTTCAATACTTGCAACGACAGTGGAGCCTGATGTACCATAATTACGTTCTGAGAGAAATATTTCCGACGGATTCAGGACCTCGCGCAAGCCGGTATCATGCATTTCAAAAATCCCTATCTCATTCGTCGAACCGAACCGGTTTTTCAAAGCACGCAGAATCCTGTAAGCATAATGAGCTTCGCCCTCAAACTGGAGAACCGTATCTACCATATGCTCAATTACCTTAGGGCCGGCAATAACGCCTTCTTTGGTTACATGTCCGACAAGAAAAATCGGGATAGCGCGCGTTTTGGCAAGACGCAGCAGTAAGGCGGCTGATTCACGCACCTGACTTACGCTGCCCGGCGCGCTTTCAAGTCCGGGCCGGAACATAGTCTGAATAGAATCTACAATTACCAGATCGGGAGTTCCGGATTCAATCACATCCAGAATGAGATCGAGGTTGGTTTCAGCGAGCAGTAAAATATTTTTTGATGAGACGGCATTCAAACGCTCGGCGCGAATTTTAATTTGCCGGACGGATTCTTCACCGGTCACATACAAGACCGCCTGGTCCTTTAATGCAACTGCCAGCTGCATCATGAGTGTTGATTTACCGATACCCGGATCACCGCCCAATAAAACAAGCGAACCGGGTACAAGTCCGCCTCCCAGTACGCGGTCGAATTCATTCAGCATTGTTTTAATACGCGGAACGTCTTCTTTTTCAATTTGATCAAAAGAAACAGGTTCAATTTTTGAAGCAACTCCCATTTTACGCGATGCTCTTAACGGTTTGACAGCTTCTTCGACAAACGTACTCCACTCGGAACAATTCGGACATTTACCGACCCACCGCGGTGAAACATAACCGCACGATTGGCAGACATATTTTGTTAGATTTTTGGACATATATTCAATATAGCGATGGAAGAAGATGAATTCAATAAATAGATGATTCGAATATCAAATTTATAGGATTCTAAAAGCAATTCTGATTGCTATAGGTCTGCAGCAGGATGGTTTGAACATACCAGACAATGCCGGGACTGCGGTGCATCCATTCCGCCCTGACAGAATACCGACGATTTGCTGAAAAACAAAAAACCCGCCAAATTGCAGCCGGCGGGTTTTTCACACTCTCGTTAAAACTGAATTATAATTTTGCCCAGCGCGCCTTTGCTGATTTCACATTTTTACTCATCGGGTAATTCTTCACTACTTTTTCATAAGCTGCTTTGGCTTTTGCCTTCTTGCCGAGATTTTCATATGCCCGCGCGGCCATATATTGAGCATCCGCTTTCTTATCGGAATTTTTCATTTTGAGTACATCTTGAAACATCTGCAGCGCATCTTTATAGTCTCTCTGTGCAAAGTAAGCTTCACCCAGCCAATACCTCGATCTGCCGACCAATTCATCTTCGCCGCCGCCATCGACAATTGCTCTGAAACCTTTGACTGCAAAATCATACCTCTGCGCTCTGAATGCCATTATAGCATCATCATATGTCGCCTGTGAAGGCGGAAGAGCTTCTTCATTCATAGTGCCCGATGATGATGAAATATCCCTGCTTTCGCCGGTCATTTCCGCTGATTCAGAACTGATTTTCTCCGATGTATATTTTGCATTTAATTCGGTCAAACGTGCATTTATACTTCGGTTTTCCTGTTCGAGCTTTATAATATTTTGTTTCAAACTAGTATTTTCCGTACGAAGCTCTTGAATTTCTTTTTCATATTGTGCCAGGGTACCACGGCCTCCTTCGGATTGACCGTTGTCAGCTCCGATGAAATTCGTCAACGTTTGATCGGATGTATTCTCTTCCGTTACTTGAGGCTCTTCATATACAGCTTCTTCGCTTTCACCACAACCGGCTAGAAAGAATGTGAACAGGATAAGAATGATAAACCATAAATATCTTTGTAAAAGACTGCTGCCAATCATTTTATTGAGACCCATAAAGCCTCCGGACAATTGCGAATGAATAGTGGATTTCACAGCTTCTGCTAAATTTATCAATACACTCATTGAAAGTCAAGTGGTTTTCCCAAAAACGCCCGCGTATTTTAATTCAATAGATATCTAAGATTCTTTCATTGCATACATTCCATCATCCGTGTAACGATACGTTGAACAATGACATCCGGAACACCGTCGGGAAACTGCGATTGAAGCCGCATATCGCACATTTCATTCACATAATCTACAGCAACACAACTTCCGTCGGCAATAAAAGCTAATTCCGTTGAAAAAAATTCAAGCTGACAAATGGCGTGAATACGCTCTGTGATTGCCCGAAGTTGTCCGAGGCCTAACCGTTGCTCCTCATCTTCAGGCATCGGAGAATAAACATGAGTGTTGTCATTCCACCAGGAAGGTATGATATCGCCGAAAGCATAGAATACACGGAACCAGGCCCGGCGTTCGGAAAAAACAGCCGGTGTAATCGTTTCCTGCAGCAGATATTTATCGTTCTTATGAAATTGACGTGCATCGATAACTTCTTTCAACGTTTCAGCTCCGATCACAACACCAATACCGCCTCCGGTGGTATTTGCCGGCTTAATAATAAAAGGCCGGCCGAGCTTTGCCAGCTCGCTTAATGAAAGTTCAATTTCATTTTTATGATTGTAAGGAGTGACAATGATGGTGTAAGGAACATTAATGTTGTGCGAGAGGAATTCAAGATGCATCGTCGCTTTATCGGCTGCAACGGATTGTAGATCATAAGGATTTATGGGATGCGGTGCCTGTGTTTTACAGGAACGGAATTGTTTTAGCACATACAATGCTAATGGCTGGAACATCTCGTCTTCATCGGAGGCACGGTCGAGAAAGTATCTGAAACAGATTCTTTCCCTGGTCAATAGATCGTAAATTTCTTCCACATTTTCATTGCGAATCTCCAATAATGCAATATCATTCAAGCAGGCGGCCTTGCGAATATAATCAATAAATCCACGGTCATATTCCCAGTTCCAAGCAACAGCAAGATCGTACGTACGGGCTGCTTCCATAGAATAAAAGTACTTGCTTTCCATTTATGAAACAAGCAATCCTATACTTGTAAGTGATGCAGTGTTTCAATATATTTATATTGATGAATAATACTTTAAAGTCATTTTTATTCCTCACTTCAATCGTGGGGATTTTTTTTCTCTATGGCTGCGGTAATTTAGAGCAATCATCCCGGCCTGCACGTTCCGAAGGGGCTGATACACAACAGGGCGATAAAATTAAAGAAATGCGGCATGATCGCGCGCTTCAGCATTTCATCGAAGGCGCAGCACTGGATGCAAAGGGGTCCTTCGCCGAAGCAATTCTTGAATATCAAGAAGCTATCAAGGCAGAGCCAAACGCTTCGATTTTCTATGCTATTTCTAAAGATTATTTGCTGTTGAACAAATTCAACCCGGCCGTCGAAACGGCAGTTGAAGCTGTCCGGCTGGAGCCGCAGAATATAACCTACCGTCAAAATCTCGGTGCCATCTATTTTCAGGCATCACGACCGGAATTAGCAATCCGCGAGTACGAAGAAATCATCAAGATCGATTCAAATAATACGGTCGGCTGGTTTGCGTTGGCGCATCTCTACCAGCCGTCAAACCCTCAAAAAGCAGTTGAGATTTACGAGAAATTACTCAGCCGGGATGACGGGCAATTGGACATTCTTTTTCAATGTGCACAGCTCTATTTTTTTCTCGGACGCTATGAAGAAGCAGCCATAAAATATAAACGAATTCTGGAACTTGACCCCGGCAATAATCAACTTCAGAAGCAGCTCGCTGAAACCTATGCCAAGGGCGGCAAACCAGAACAGGCGCAAACAATACTCGAGACAATGATTGCTGCGGATTCTTCCGATACGGACGCAATTGCAGCGCTCGCAGATTTTTATTTAGAGCAGAAACAATTTCAAAAATCCATAGAACTTTATGAAAAACTTCTGAGCAAGGATATTAAAAATATGGAGCTCAAATTACGGATCGGTATTGGATTCTTTGGGCTTGCAGAACATGACTCCACCTTGGTTTTAAAAGCGAATACACTTTTTGAAAGCCTGCACAAGGAAGTTCCGGCCGATTGGCGACCGTGCTGGTACCTCGGAGCTATTGCCGCAAACCGGCATGAGGATTCGCTTGCCGAAAGCTACTTCGAGCAAATAACAAAACTGGAAGAACGGCACGGCGATGCGTGGTGGTTTTTAGGTTCATCCTTATTTGAACAAAAGAAGTATGAAAAACTAATTGAAACAATGGAACATGCCCAGAAAATCCTGCCGGACGATTTCCGTTTCCATCTGATGCAGGGTCTCGCGCTTTCACGCTTGGAGAGACATGAAGAAGCTGTGAAACAATTGGAGAAAGCGTACGGGCTGAATCCCAAAGATCTCAATACTATCAGTACGCTCGCTTTGACATTAGACGGCTTACAGCGTTTTACGCAAAGCGATAGTCTATATGAAGAAGGATTGAGACTAAATCCTAAATCCGCTCTCCTTCTCAATAACTATGGATACAGTCTCTCCGAACGCGGGCTTCAGCTGGAACGCGCATTGGAGATGTCAAAACAAGCTATCACCGAGGAACCGAACAACGCTGCGTACCTTGATACTTACGGCTGGATACTTTTTAAATTAAATAATTTTAAAGATGCTGCAGTATACATTGAAAAATCGGCCATAACCGGGCAAGCCAGTTCCGTTGTTTACGAGCACCTTGGCGATGTATATGAGAAACTGGGACAAAATGATAAAGCCCTGGAATCGTGGAAAAAAGCGTTTGAGCTGGATTCTAAGAACAAAAGTGCACAAGGAAAAATTTTGCGAGGAGTGAGGTAATGGTACATCGTTTTTCTTTTATAATATTTTTATTCTGTCTTTTATATACCGGATGCGGAACAACAAGCACATTGAATTTAAACAACCGGTCCGTTACCTCAGAGGAAGTACAGGAAATTGCCCGGACACATCACACACGCATTCAATCCATACAAGGCGAGGGGCGGATTTATGTCGAAACGCCTGAGATTGCTCAAGGCGGCGCTTTCATCTTAACCCTTCGCAAGCCGGATTCCGTTCTTATCAACCTTCGGGGGCCTTTCGGCATTAATGTCGGATCAGCGCTTTTAACCCGAACTGAATTCGCATTTTATAATAGTTTAGAGAACCAGCTCATCACCGGCTCTACGAGCATAGAGAACCTGAATCGTATCCTTCATGTACAATTAAGCTTTGACGATCTGCTGAATATCTTTTCCGGCGGAGGATTTCTGGATAACGATCTCCGATCACCCGATCAAAAAAGCATCGAGGACGAACAGTTTGTTTTCAAGTATACTTCCAACAATTCCACCCGGCGGTACTGGATCGAGCCGACGTCTCTGTCTATTCAAAAAATTCAGTTTTTGGATCATACCGGGAAACTTACCCTCGAGCAAACCTTCAACGACTTCGAAAATGTCAGCGGAATTGCGATGCCGTACGCAATTCGCATCACACAACCTGAAACGCAGCAAATGCTGACACTTAACTATTCCGATATTATGGTAAACGTCGAACAGCTTCAGTTTACTTTTACGATTCCACAGAACGCTGAGCGAATTCGCTGGTAATGTTCCCCCTGTCTCGCATCTTTCTTTTTATCTTTTTTTTATTCACCGCACTCCCCGCTCCGGCCCAGAAGACGGAACGGGAGATCAAACAGAAAGAAAATGAGCTGCAGAAATTACGCAACGAAATTCAGTCGTACGAGAAAAAAATAAGGGAAAGCGACAAGAAAGAAAAAGTCACGCTGGAGCGCCTCGATAACCTGGAAAGACAATCCATTCTTATACGCCGATTGATACAAAAACTTCGAGAAGAAGAACTTGGAATGACGGCAGAAATCGACACGGCTAAAACAACAATTGCCGATTTGGAAAAACAGCTTCAATTTTTAAAATCACATTACGCTAATTATATATGTTCGGTGTACAAACATGGCCGTGTGTACGACCTCGAGCTGCTTTTCTCCTCTCAATCAATAAACCAGCTTTCTATCCGTATTCAATATTTAAAGAGTTTTTCAGAACAGCGGGCTAAAGATCTCAATGAAATTGATAAAAATAAGATCGTGCTGGAACAAAAGAACGGGCAGTTACTCACAAAACTGCAGAATAAACGGCAGCTTTTAAACGAGAAAACACGGGAAGAGGAGAATCTCAAGCGGACATTTTCCCGGCGGCAAATAACGCTAAAAAAAATTCGAAAGGATAAAAAGACATATCAAAAAGAACTTAACCGGAAGATGGGAGCATTTCAGCAGATTGAAAAACTAATTGCAGATCTGATCGAGAGAGAACGGATCAGGAAAGAACACGAGGCAGCAGAACAACGCGAACGAGAGATGTCAGAAATGCGGGAACGTGAAAACGAAATAAACATTCCATCACCGGCACAAAAACCGGTTGAACTATCGGCATCATCCGGTTTTGCACAACAGAGAGGAAAGCTTCGATGGCCGGTAACGCATGGATCGGTTCAGTCACGGTTCGGCAACCAGATCCATCCCGTTTTAAAAACCGTCACACAGAATACCGGCATCGACATAACCGCGCCGGTTGGTTCCAATGTCCTGGCTGTTGCAGACGGGGAAGTGGCCGTACTATCTTTCATCCCCGGTTTTGGCAATGTTCTTATTCTGAATCACTATAACGGTTACCGTACAGTATATGCACATCTCTCGGATATTTCTGTTAAAGAATCGCAGCGCATTGCGGAAGGTATGGTCATAGCAAAAAGCGGCGATACTGTAGCAGGGGCCATCCTCCACTTTGAAATCTGGAAAGAGCGTGAAAAACAGAATCCTGAATCGTGGCTGACGAAACGCAGGTAATTATCGTCATTATTTTGTTGTTATAGCGCCGCACCAGCAATTAGAACAGACAATTATCTAACACTCCGTTACATCAATCCTTTCAAATTGGTTCATAGCCGATAGTATTATTAATTTCAAGCCATTTTGCTAAGTATATTTGGTGCTCCATTGGCAGGCTTGATGATGTAAATTGCAGTATTTTTATGCGCCGATGGCGGTTGGATGTCGAACTCATCATAATAATTCCTTTCTTTACGGTGACATATATTTTGAAGCTGAGAGTCTTTTTCAATCCGTTTTTCGGTATATTTTAATATAAGTCAATTCGGTCAATTCGCATCAAAGATTAATTGTTGTTTTATCATCATATTTTCCATACATTTGTTTTTGAATTGAATTTTCGGGGTGTGGCTCAGCCCGGTTAGAGCGCCTGCCTTGGGCGCAGGAGGTCGGAGGTCCGAATCCTCTCACCCCGACAAATTCCGATGTTTTTAGACATTTTTATACATATACGGTAGCAATATGCATCCATTTTCATCTTTTAGGGCAGTATCTTAAGGTATATTCGTTAATGCCGCTCCTTGTTCTTTTGAGTGACGTGGTTTATTGACAATATCTTGGAAATTATATACCATGAATTGCGAAAGTGTTTTTTTACTATAGGAAAGTATAGGATTAAGCAATGGCTAAGGCGACAGAAAATCCTAGAAGCGCTGAACAATTAAAAGAAGTCGCGATATTCTTGAAACAAGCCGATAAACTTGTTAGAGAAGGAAATCATGCGGCTGCATTGGAAGAGATCGCAAAAGCACGCGCTAGGGATCCCAGGAATTTGTATGCTTTGGCATATGAAGAGCGAGTTCGTTCTCTTGTTACAGCTCAAAAAGATAAGAAACCGGAAGCAAGCAAAATCTCACCGCAGCCTGCGGCTCCTCAACCTCTTCCGGCTGCTTTAGAGCACATTTCAAATCTCGCTATAGTTGAAGCACAGCGTTCTGCTGCTGTTGCAGTAAAACAAGAACAAGAAGTAATACTTCGTAAAAAAGAGGAAGAAGACCGGCGAAAGAATGAGGAGCTTAGACGGCAAGCTATTGAAACTAAAATCGCTACCTTCCTTACGCGTTCAAAGGATTATTTAGCAAAAGGGGATTTCGACCGCGCGCTGGATGAAATTGCTCGCGCATATTTGCTTGATCCTGCCAATGAAAAAATTCATGCGGCAGAAAGCAATGTACGGAAAAGACAGGAAGAAACTCGTCTACGCGACGAACAGGAACGTCTTCAGAAACAACAGGATGATGAACGCAAACGCCAGGAGCTTTTGAGAGCTCAAGTAGCGCGAATGCAAAAAGAGAAGGAAGAAAAGCGGCGCAAAGAAGAAGAAGCGCGCAGACAGGCACAACAACAGAAAATCAGCCAGTATCTCACTCGAGCACTGGATTTCCTCGAGAACGGGCGTCTTGACGAGGCGTTAAGTGAATTGGCATTCGTCGTTGTGATAGATCCGCTGAACGAAGATGTTCTGGCATTAGAGCGAAAAATTCGCGACGCCCAGGAACAGGAGCAAGCAGCACAATTTGAACAATACCGTAAACGGGAAGAAGAACAGCGAAAAAAACGCGAAGCAATTTTCGGTGCAATTCAAAAGCACATCGAAAATGCTGAACGGCTTGCCGGTCAACAAAAGTGGTCGGAAGCATTGCGGGTCATTACACGTGCGTATGTATTGGACCCGGTGAATGACGCATTGCAGGCTTGCGAGAAACGCATTCAGACAGCACAGGAAGAAGCATTACATCTCGCTACCGAGCAGCGCCAACTTGAGGAAGAAGCTGTCCGCCGCCAGCAAGAGGAGGAACTTCGCCAACTTGAGCAGGCAGAGCGTGAACGTGCCGTATTAGGTGAAAGTGCTGAAACCGAAGCGAAGCGGCGTGCCGACAAAGAGAAAGTTTTTCTTTACCTGTCCAAGGCCCGCGGGTATTTGAACGACGGAAGATATGAGGATGCTCTGGGCGAAGTTGCGCTTGCGTTTATCGTCAATCCGTTTGATGAAGATGTCAAACAAATGGAGCATGAAGTTATCGCGGCGCAGGATCTGAAAAAAGCGCAAGAAGCAGCTTCAGCGCAAGAGGATTTAGCAGCAATTCCCGCCGACGAGACTGCCGGACAGATATCCGGTTACATCGCAGAGGCATCGCGATACGCATCCGAAAACGAGTTCAGCAAAGCGCTCGACGAAGTTGCAAAAGCATTCATGCTTGATCCGTTAAACGAGTCTATCCAGAAATTTGAGTCCCAGCTTCAAAAGGATTTTCACAGCTACCAGGAAGAACAGCATAAGATACAGCAGGAAGAGGCACGGAAAAACGCAATTATCAAACATCAGACCCGGGCAAAGGAATTTCTCGATCGGGAAGCATTTGATGAAGCATTGACAGAGGTTGCAGACGGATATTCCTATGATCCAAACAATGCAGAACTGATAGCTCTCGAGCAGCAAATTCAAGATGCATACCAGCGATGGCAAGGAAAGCAGGCAGAGGAAGAGAAAAATACACAAATTGAAGACCTGCTTTTCAAAGCAAAAGAATGTCTTGCAAAGGAATTGTTTGACGAAGCTCTCAAAACTATTGGACAGGCGATCATGCTGGATCCAAAGAGAGAAAATCTGAAAACAACAAAAGCCGAGATTGAAAAGGTACAGGATGCATTCAAAAAAAGAAAGCAATCGGAAGAAAATAACAAAATCATACAGAAACACATCTTCCGGGCTAAGGAATGCAGAGTTCTCCGGAGCTTTGAAGAAGCTATCGATGAAATTAATCAGGCGCTCTCACACGATTCTTCCAGGGTAGACTTGATAGAACTCAAGAATCAGATACAACAGGAATCGACTGAGTGGCAGGCACAGAAAAATCAGAACGATCAAAAGTCATCTCTCAAACAGCACCTCCATCAGGCACGCGAGCATCTAACCAACAAAGTATATGACGAAGCAATGATGGAGATTGCTCTCGGATTAACAATCGATCCAAAGAATTCGGATCTCATGGCTCTTGAAGAAGAAGTCATTAAAGCTCAAGCGGAAACGGAACTTGCCGAAAACGAACTTGCTGCAAAATCAGCCGGATCCGATTCTAAGAATGAAGAACGAGATCAGTTGATTTGGATCCATCTACGCGCGGCAGATGAACTTCAGAAACAGAATGAATTTGCCCAGGCTCTCGACGAATTGGCAAAAGCCTATGTAATTGATCCGTTGAACAAGGAAGTCAAAAAAGCAGAACTGCGCGTACGGCAAAACGAGATTCGACATGCACAACAAACCGGCCAGACGCTCAAACTGGTATACCCAAATGAAAAAAAATCAATTGGCGGAAGCTGATATCAGCACATATAACGAGACGACAACATGGAACCACAAGACATATTGACCACTCAAAAAATAGTTGTCGATCGGCTGCACGAAGTCCAGCGGAAAGCAGAGACTGGAAAATTTACCGATGCTCTTGCGATCGTAAGAGAGGTAAAGACGGAAGATTCAAAGAATATTTACCTCATCGCCATTGAAAAACAGATTGCAAAATTATGCGATGGTTCTTTGCCGGAAGAAAGCCGCACGGGAATCGTTAAGTCTCTTCCCTCCATGCTTGATCGCGCTATAGGCGATATCCAGCGCCGTGCATCGGCTGTAAAAGCAGATGAATCGCAAAAGGAACAAAAGGAAGCAGCCCTAGAAAAGCTGAAAAGCCAGTATTTTCAGCGTGCAGACGACTATGTTGAAAAACATGAATATCAGCGCGCACTTGAAGAGATTAGACGTATTTATATTATCGAACCGGGAAGCGTTGTTGCCAAGGAGTATGAAAAAAAAATCGAACAACTCGCGGCTATACATACCCGAAATGAAGCAGAAAAAGCGGCTTCAGCAGAAGTAAAAGAGACAAAAGCGGAAGTGAAAGAAACTAAAGCAGAGGCAAAAGAATCAAAGGTTGAAGTAAAAAAGCCGAAGAAGGCCGAGCCTGATGTCGAACCGCCAAAAGAAAAAGTCGTTGTACAGCTTGAAGAAGAAGGAAAAAAATCAAAATTACCGATATTCATAGCTGCGGCAGTCGTGGTAATCGCTGTCGGGTCATGGCTTATATTCTCTCGCGGTTCTTCCAGCAGCACACAATCGGATCAGCAGCAGGTGCAACAACCGCCTGCGCAGGATAGTGTCGTTATTTCAACACCCGAAGTTGTTACAAATTCTCAATCCAAAGGACCTGGTTCCGTCGCAGAAGCGACTAAACAGCCTGCAAAGAATGAAAAGAAACAACCTGAAGCAAAGCCTGTTGTTCAGACACAAAAACCTGATCAATCTTCAACTACACAACAGGCAGCAACACAGCCGGCAAATAACAAGACGCAGACAACGACACAGAATCCACCCGCTGCACAAACACAGCAGCCTGCACAGCAGCAGCCAAGTACAGCAACAAGTGCTCCGGCGCCTATGCCGTTTGTTGCTATAGAAAATCCGCCTGAAGTTCTTCGTCGCGAACCCGCAAAATATCCTGAAGTTGCCATTAAAATGGGAATTCAGGGAAGGGTTACAATCGAAGTAACTGTCGATGCCCAAGGGAAGGCTATTCAAACAAAGGTAGTGAAAAGTTCAAGCGATATTTTTAATGATGCCGCCGTTGAAGCTGTTATGAAGTACACATTTAAACCTGCGATGCAATCTAACAACCCGGTAACCGCAAAGATATATATTCCTATCGACTTCCGCCTAAAGTGAAAAAGAAAAGCTTCTTCGTATCGCGAAGAAGCTTTTATCTATTCTTTGCAGCTAAATCAATATTTAATTGGCAATTTTCACAGGCGACTTGGTCTGTTTTACAAATTTGGGGACGGGTTGTAAATCCGCATCTAGTCCGTTTCTTTTTTTCTTAAAAAGTGCCGATGGCTTTTTAAAGAATGCCGGAACCTTTTCTTTCCATTCATCGACTTTCATATAGACAACGGGAACAACGATCAATGTCAGGAACAGTGAACTGAGTAAACCGCCGATGATGGCCATTGCCAGACCGGATTTCCATTCTGACCCGGCCGCCGTCGATAACGCAATTGGCGTCATACCGAAAACCATGGTAAAGGTTGTCATGAGAATTGGCCGCAGCCTTGATTTCGCAGCTTCGAGCAGCGCATCATAGACGGACAATCCCTGTTCCAATCTCGTTTGATTGGTTCTATCAACAAGTAAAATTGCATTCTTGGTGACAAGACCGATCAACATAATAATGCCGAGTATGGTAAAGATACTCAGTGATTTTCCCGAAACAGCAAGTGCAATCATCGCACCGACCATTGCCAAGGGAATCGCAAATAAAACAACAAATGGATACACATACGAATCGTATAATGCAACCATAATGAGGTAGACAAAGAGAATTCCGATCAACATCGCAAGAAAAAGATCGATGAAGCTGTCACCGCGCATCTTTTCCATACCAAGGTATGAAAGTGAAACTCCGGTGGGAAGCTTGATGTCCGCGATTTTAGTTTTAAATTCCTCCATAATCGTACCGGTCGGCCGGCCCAGCGTTTGTCCGTTCACATACACGACGCCAATGCGGTCTCTCCGTTCAAGCTTTGTCGGTCCTGATGACAAGAACACATTCGCGAACTGTTTCAATTCAATCAGCTGGCCGCGGTTATTCATAAAGGTCATACTGCCGATGCTTTCCGTCCGCGACCGGTTATACTCATCGAACTGGATGCGAATA
>Ga0105104_10001623_pt1 | contig 16790 bp, 15 predicted proteins | sample PPLLaktember2015_3_FD_87034 | JGI IMG/M metagenome (GOLD analysis project Ga0105104, IMG submission 87034) | Freshwater sediment microbial communities from Prairie Pothole Lake near Jamestown, North Dakota, USA - PPLs Lake P7 Core (6) Depth... | ecosystem: Environmental > Aquatic > Freshwater >... | reverse complement strand
TACATTAAGAGTACTGCTATCGTCCAATTCGAAACCAATTCCAGCCGTATAAATCAACTGATCATAATCCGCAGGATCATCCTTCCATGGAGACGGTTTCCATTCAATTCCGGCTCGCAGCATTAAACCTATACTCAAAATGGATGCCTCAGCACCCCCTCGAAGATTCCATGTATCCTGCAACCAGTTTTTAATATTACGGTTTTCCTGAACGAGATCTTGATTATTCGAATCGAATTCTATTTGTGCCCAATCCGTATACTCGGCATCTCCTGCGATTAAAAGCCAATCGGTCGGACGGATAGAAATTCCTCCGCTTATGATCCAGGGAGTTGTGATTTTATATTCAGTTGACCCGTCGGAAGTAATTGGTTCTAAAGCATTTACATTCACGAAATGACTATTATATGATTCTGAAAAAGTTTCTGTGATATCGTACGATGTCGGTGTCCGCATAGCTAATCCAATACTATAATTTGGCTGCCTGAACATCAGTCCTAAAAGTGAATTAAATCCGCTAATATTGCTGCGGATTGTGCTTTGCCATTCAAATTCATTAAAATAACCCGCACTCGATGGATCCGATTGATAATATAGGCTATGAGTCGGTTCAGTTTCATTATACGCACGATCATAACTGTAAGATCCAGAAATCAAATTCAGTGTAATACCTATGGAAAGATTTGGCGCGATATCAATTCCTCCACCGAACGACCAGTTATTGATTCCTCCGCCTTCCCGGACTGTACCATTTTGCTGTACTCTACCTGTAACTAATGGGATGATACCTTCATCCAAATTTAACGTATCTCGGAATTTGTTCGCTAAAAATAATTGATAAGTAATACTGTTATTAAGAAAATTATCATATTCATCGTTTGTATAATTATAAGTATTTACATTCGATGTTAACGATTGTATAATGGAGCTTGATGAATTGAACCCGTCAAACGATGCTATACTCGTATAATTCGCAACCCGGCTAAAACCAAATGCAAATGTCAACCCGCCTCGAACTGTCGCAATAGGATAGACAATGCCGAGATTGTTCAGGTTGACAACGTTATTATTGTCTGATGTTTTATTGCCGAATAAAGTCACATCATTACTATATCCTAAACGGGACATACCAATTGAAAAATCATAACTCTTCTGCTGTGAAAGTCCGGCAGGGTTTCCAAAGAGTGCCGAGTAGTCATCCGCAATTCCGACGATCGTATTTCCCATACCTTGCGAACGAGCGCCAACTGATGAACTAAACTGCGAAAATCTCAATGCATCTTCTGCGTATTGTGCCTGAACTGCTTGAAGTCCTATTATTGATAGAATTATAAACCAATATATTCGAGATGTTTTCATAGTGCTAATTTGCTCCATATTTCCTTTGTCAATTTAACGCCGCGATCTGCCCGAACCGCTGCTTCGCTGGCCGCTGTCATCGCTTCTAGGTGCCGGTGCACTTGGCGGCGGACTTGTTCTTTGCGGTGCCGGTGTGTAACTCGGTGCAGGTGCATTCGAACGTGAAGACTGGCCGGAAGAATTACCACGTTGAACCGCTGCTCCCCGTGATTGCCCGACTCTTTGCGGATTTTGAGTTCGCGACTGCTGAACACCTGACTGCCTATTGCCCTGCGTTGATCGGTTTGTTGAGACTCTACTAGATGCTTTGCCAGTGGGGGCAGCACCGCCGCGGTTTGATCTTACAGTTGCAGAACTTGTACCGGTCTGTCTTGTGCCGGAACTTGAGGCATTGGGAATATTAATACTTCCCCGGGTTGATCCCGTACGGCCGTTATATGTTGCACCAGTTTCCGCACTTCTAGTAGTAGTTGCTCTTACCGTTGCGTCATCTCTCCGAATATTTCCGCCTCTTTGATAACCGAAATTGCGCGTCCCTTGCTGACGATAATAATAATTATAATTATACGGTCCTGCGTAATAACCATAACCCGGGTACGAGTACCAATGAGAATAATATGGAGAATATCCATAATACGGATTTAAAGGTGTCCACCAGGGATCCCAGTAAGATGGATAAATGTATGCATCCCATCCCCAGTTAATACGCCAGGAAGGATAATAATAACTAAAACCTAAGTAATTTCGCGGATGCGAGTAATTATAATCGTCATAATAGTTATCATCGTAATTCTGATTGTATTCAGTTTGTTCTTCCTGCTGGTAGGTCGTATCTTCTTGATAGGCCGATTCTTGATAAGACGGTTCTTGATAGGCCGGTTCTACTTCATGAATCACGGCCAGCCGAGTATAGCAGCCTTGAAATAAAAATGCCGCTAAACCCAGACATATTAAAAACGCAAAATTTAATCTATTTGTTTTCATTATTGACCTCATATATTAGACTCTTATAAAGTAATCAAGTTTCTTGCCAGTATTTAATAAAATACATACCGCGATATTTGAGTGTTTTCGCCGCTTTCCACGGCCGCAACTATCGCTCAAATATTAAAACGTCTACAGAACCAGTCGCCACCGTCTATAGTTTCACACACTTATTTATATGACAATATCTGATCTTTTATTAACGAAATTGCTTTATCAATGGTTTCAAGAATAGATTAAAATTCGCCAATATAGTCAATTTGTAGGGTTCGGTTCCCAACATTCACATTGTCCTGGTTTTTAGTAATATTTTTCAGATTAAATCCGACAACAAGGCCTTTACCCCATGACCAGCGAAAGCCAAAGTTGAGGTAACCGTTTCCTTTGCCGATTGCATTCCCATGATTATCATTCACTCCAAAATCATATTCAAACATAATTGAGATATCGTTGCTTAACGATTTTTCCACACCGACAAACATATTAAGATCTTCATCACCGTCTCCATTTTCTAAGGACCTGTTTAATCCGCCATGGATACTAAGATTTCCGAGAATTGAATAGTTCTTGCTTGCTACGACGTACACACCCGGCGACTTAATTGTATAGCGTTTTAAGGAATCAGAACTCATATAAGGTTCTTTGCCTTGGGAATCAAAGCCGATTGCCAGAGCCGGCATTAATATACCTTCGCTTAAAATACGCAGTTTAGCGTTTACACCCGGCAATGGATTCATATTGATACTGTCTTTACCGATTATTCCCGTCCCTCCATAGGATATTCCGAATGTGAATGGTTCAAAAATACCTACCGTGATACCGGCGACCAATCCGCCTCTTTGAAAAAAGTTCGACGAAACCGAATACGTTCCGCGTCTCAATAATCCTGCCGTTGGCTTATCGACAAGCATGGTAGGCTCCACCGCTGCCGCGCTGCCTGCATAACTTTGCGCTAGTATTGTATTATAAGTCAATACAATCAATACACCAAGAATCAGTATTGTTTTTATAGCTTTCATCGATTCTCCTTCTAGAGTATTCGTCATACTTCGTCATCACCAAATATTTTTCTTATTATTTTCTTCGGCTTATTCGCTGCATCCGTCGAAGTATTCTCTTTATTCTCAAATCCGACGCGTGGCTTTTCTTTTCGTATGATCTTAAAGCCTTCTTCGCAAGGTAATTCGTTTGATTGATTTTCGTCTTCCTGTCTGCGTTTTATTGAAATCTGGAAAACAGGAGTTGATTTTAATCCTGACGGTTTATTCTGACCGCATGCCTGAATTATTTTTCTTAAAATTGCATTGCCTTCATTTACCAGATCATCTTCTGAATATGCAAGGAGTTGTCCTCTTCGCACATAGAACTCACCGTTGATCATCACATCACTCACATACTGTGATGCCGCCTCCTGCAATACTACATCAAGCACGCTGTCATTATTCTCATCGGCAAGAAGAGCGTTCATACGGAATCCGGATAGATCCAGGAAAACAATATCAGCTTTCTTTCCTATTTCGAGCGTTCCAATTTCATTATCCAGTGCAAGCGCTTGTGCTCCGTTTTTTGTATGAAGCGCGAGTAAGTTATGTGCCTCCGGCGACGGTAAACCGAGTATCTTTAGAATTGAAACGTATGATTGAATATTCTCCAAAGGCTGTGCTGCTCCCCAATCGCTTCCAAGCGCCAATGTTACATTATGCCGCAATAATTTTTCAAAAGGAGGTATATTCGTTCTTTTCCGAAGGATCGATAGTGGAGACAGGATTAAAGGCACGCCGGATTTAGAAATAATTTCTGCATCATTGTCATCTAAACATGCGAGATGCAATAAACGCACTGGAAAATCGAATACATGATAATCGGTATACAGCTGCATTATCGATTTGTTGAAATTTTTCTTCACAATATCACACCCATGCTGAGTCTGTCCCAAATGCAGTATAACGGGCCATTTAAGCTCATGTGCAATTCGGATTATGAATTGGAAATTATATGCTGTAAGATCTTCTTCATTACTGATAGTACATGCAAATCGACACGACGCGGCATGCAGTTTTTTTGCGGCCTCAATCTGATCGCTGTTATGCAAACCAATGATTCCTCTAACGTTCGCCTGCCGCATTGCTTCAAGCGAAGCCGGAAAGGAATTTACAGGAGTATCAACACCATACTCCGCTATTGTTGTTATTCCCGATTTTAACGCCGCACAATAGGACAATCGGTAGAGATTCAAAAAATCTTCATAAGATGCTTCTTTCCTTAAATAACCGACGGCTTTGCTCATAATCGAGTTCTTAGTCCGCCGCATTATCGGTTGTCCCGGACTAAGATATCGTAAAATGAAAGATTCACCGGTGTGATGAGCATCCACAAATCCCGGAAGAAGAATTTTGTCGGTCGCATCGATAACTTCCGCCGAAGGATGTAATGCTTTCAAAGCCTGCATGGGCTTTCCAATATCGACGATATACCCATTCTGAATAAGCAAAGTCAATCTTCCGGCATTATGCTTTTTATCGCCGGTGAAAACGAGTCCGTTTTCAATTATTTTTACCGATCCGCTCATTCCTGCTGATTTTTCCTGTGCCAGCTCGTTCCGTCCTTCTTATCTTCAAGACGGATTCCTATGGTTTCCAGTTCGTTACGAATAAGATCCGCTGCCCACCAAGCTTTTTCCTTTTTTGCCTGCTGTCTGACTTTAATATTAATATCGATTAATTTCGATTCAATGTTTTCGCCTTCTTTTTTTGAAGATAACTGATCCGGAATAATTCCAAGAATCCGGCCGCCGAGCTCGATGAAACATATATCGGCCTGTCTGAGAAAATCCAGAGAGAGTTTTTGTTCAGAATTGAGCGCCTGATTTATTTCACGCGACAATTCGAAGATCACTCCCATTGCCATCGGTGCATTGAAGTCGTCATTCATCGCTTCCAAAAAACGTGTCTTAAACAGAGATAGATCTAAGCTTATTCCTCCGGCCCGTTTCTCGGATTCAGCCTTCTGTAATTCCTCTCGAAGATTACGGATAGCAACCAGCAGTTTCTCATGGCCGTTCTTTGCGCCCTGCAATGCTTCATCGCTGAAATCCAATGTGCTCCGATAATGACTTTGCAAAATGAAAAAGCGGACAACAAGCGGGTCATATTTTACAAAGGCATCTTTCAACGTCACAAAATTACCGAGTGATTTCGACATTTTCTTGCCGTCCACTGTAACAAGATTGTTGTGAATCCAATATTTCACAAACGGCTTTCCTGTAGCAGCTTCACTTTGCGCAATCTCGCACTCATGATGCGGAAACTGGTTATCCATTCCGCCGCCGTGGATATCGAATGTTTCGCCCAAATATTTCATCGACATTGCCGAACACTCGATATGCCAGCCGGGAAAGCCTTCGCCCCATGGACTCGGCCAATGCATAACATGGCCGCTTTCAGCTTTTTTCCATAAAGCAAAATCCGCCGGATGACGTTTCTCTGAACGCGATTCTACACGTGTGCCTTCCAAAGCTTCATCAAGCACCCTTCCGGAAAGTTTTCCGTACTTTTCAAATTTTTGCACATCATAATAAACAGAACCGTTCACTTCATACGCGAAACCCTTTGCAAGCAGTTGTTTTACAATCTCAATTTGTTCGATGACATGTCCGGATGCGCGTGGAGAAATATCCGGCCGCGCAATTCCAAGCTTATCCATATCATCGAAATAGCTCTGCGTAATTTTTTCAGCAATCTGCATAGGGTGTAATTTCTCAATCTTTGACTGCTTCAGCATACGGTCCTCGCCGTCATCGAGCAGGTGCCCCACATCCGTAATATTCTGAATATATAATACCTTGTAACCGATATATCGAAAATATCTTACGATAGTATCGAACGAGACATAACTTTTTCCATGACCAATGTGCGAATCGCTGTAAACCGTTGGTCCGCAGACATACATGCCGACAAATCCTTTATGAATCGGTTTGAATTCTTCTTTTTGCCGGCTGAGAGTATTGTAGATAAAAAGAGCCATATTAGATTTAGGTTTGAGATGTTAGGTGTTAGGTATTGGATGTTAGGTTATAGGTTTTCAATGCTGGGTTCGAAGCGACTTTCTTACATTTCTGCCCGCTTCTTTCTCTTAGGATTGAGATAAAGCTATTTAGCATTTTTTGCTCTTCAGAAAGCATCTGAAGAACAGTTTCAATTTTATTTTTTGAAATATGTTTTACATCTTTAACAATTATTAATTGAGTTTCAAGTTCATAAGTCGAGCCAATCGCAATCTCTAAGAATCTTTTGAAATCAGGTTCACTATTCCGGCTGCACCCTTCGGCAATGTTTGATGGAATAGAAACTGCTGCTCGTTGCAATTGAGTTTTCAATCCATACGTTTCATCCTTAGGCAACAAAGCAGTAAGCTCATAGACACGAACGACAATATCCATTGCTTTTTGCCATACGATAAGTTCACGAAAATTTCTCAATACTCTTCCCTAATCCCTTTCACCTAAAACCTAACTCCTGATATTTTCACTTCTTCCCGATTAATTCTTTTGCACCGTTCAAGCCGGCTTCCGTAACTTCTTCTCCGCTTAATAAACGTGCCACTTCCCGAACGCGTTCTTTTTCCGATAACTTACGGATAGTGGTTGATGTACGGTTTCTTGATTCATTCTTTTCCACCGCGAAATGACAGTCGGCAAAACCGGCGATCTGCGGAAGGTGCGTAATCGAGATAACCTGATGAAACTGCGACAGGCCCTTCAGACTTTTACCCACCGCCTGTGCTATCCTCCCGCTGATTCCCACATCTATTTCGTCGAAGACAAGCAGCGGCAGTCGATCAGCTTTTGCCAGTATCGTTTTCAATGCGAGCATAATACGCGAGATCTCGCCGCCTGACGCGACTTTGACCAACGGCTTTATATCTTCGCCGATATTTGTAGAGAGGTAGAATTCTACAAAATCGATTCCATGAGGCATCGCCTCATAATATTCCCGTCCGAGCTTTACGTAAGCGGAGCCGGCCTCTCCATCCGATTTACCAAGAATCCGATTTTCAATCTTTATATCGAACTGTGCATTCGCAATACCCAGCTTCGTCAACTCTCCACACACTGCTTTATTTACCTTGCTTACAAGCTCACGGCGTTTCGCGGAAAGACGCTGCGCTGCCGCAGAACACACTTTTCGCTCGGAATCAATCAGCTCTTTCAACTTCTGAATTTCAGCTTCAAAATTCTCCGCTATTGCGAATTCTCTGCCGATTTTCTCCCTCTGTTCGACGACGGCATCTAAAGAACCGCCGTACTTTTTCTTTAGAAGCGCAAGCCGGCCAAGCCGTTCGCGTATCTGTTCCAATCTATCGGGATTAAATTCTATTTTAGAATTATAGCTCTGAATAAATTTCGTTATCTCGCCCACAATTACAGCCGCTGAAGAGCATTCGTTTTTTATGTCTTCAAATGCCGTGTCAATTCGTGCGAGATCTTCCAGCTGGTTGCGGGCTTTGACTAAAAGATCATAGACTGATAACCCGCCGGCCGGCTCTTGACCCTCACGCACCGAATCGCCTTCATACAGAGATTGATACAACCGGGCAGTTGCATCAAAAAGTATTTCCGAATTCTCTAAGATGCGCAGTTCGTTTTTTAAATCTTCTTCTTCGTCCTTTCGCGGGTCAACAGCATCAATTTCCTTAATTTGAAATTCATATAAATCACGTCTTTCCTTCAGCTCGTTTTCTTTTCGTGAAAGAGAATGCAGTTCATTAAAAAGTTCCGTGAGACGACGATACGGAATGCGGTATTCTTCCGTCAGGCCGTCAAGACTCCCGAATTCATCCAAAAGCCCTAAGTGAGTCTCCGATCGAAGCAACGATTGATGTTCATGCTGGCCGTGAAGATCGACAAGATTATCGCCGATTTCTTTTAATATGGCAAGCGAGACAGGCGAATCATTTACAAAACAGCGCGATTGGCCTTTAACGGAAACTTCCCTGCGGAGGATCAGATCGTCCTGCAGATCGATATCGTTTTGTTCAAGGATTATTTTAACTTTTTGATTTCCTGCAATTCCCAATATTCCTTCAACAATCGCCTTCTCGCTGCCTTTTCGAACTATTTCGGCACTGGCCCTATCGCCGAGAATTAGGCTGAGTGCATCGATAATGATGGATTTCCCGGCACCGGTCTCGCCGGTAAGGATATTGAGCCCGCTCTCGAATTCTATATCCACAGATTCGATAAGAGCATAATTATGAATAGAAAGAGATTTGAGCATATTTGTACGCTCAAATGTAATCAAAAAAGATGGAATTTCAATGAAGAGTTAATTTTCTGCGGTAATAAAATTAATTTTGCGATAAACCTTTTGATTCAATATCGAAGAAACGGATTTCCGGTACGTCTCCGATTACCGTATGGTAATATGCATATTGGATAAATTCTGCAAGGCTCTCTTCCTCGCGTTCGCCAAGGTCGTATGAAAACGAGGAGAGATATTGTGTCATTTCTCCGATAGAAAGATTCTGCTGCCGGGCTGCTTCTTGAGCAATATGCATTTGCAGATTTACGCCGTTGCCCTTTGCTGTAAGCAAGGCTTTCGCTTCTATTTCTGTCATTTCTTCTTCACGTCCGACCCAAAAACCATGAATATACGGCAAATCGGTAAGGTCATTCCATTCTTCGACAAGATCCAGCGTGAAAGCCCCGGAATCATTGTATGAATTCGGAATTTCATTCACCACTAACGCGGCATCCGCTTTTTCAAGCATAGCGTCTATATCCGGCATCATTGGAATAAATTGAAGTTTGTTCTGATAGGAGTCACTGTGATACTTTTCTTCAAGAATGATTTTTGCAAGGATAATCTCTGAAGTGTAACGTATGTCGACTGCAATGCTGTCGATTTTTCGCAGATCTGATTTGATAAAAAGCTGAATCGTATTAGTCGGTACGGATGAAGCAACACAGATATGCGGCACAATGCAATACTCCGCTCCATGCCTTGCATAATCTATAGGAGATAAAAAAGCGCTCCGAATCCCTTCGGAACGCTGGTTGAATTTCAAAGCATTTTGTGCGGGTATGTCTACGATCAGATCAAACGGAGAATCTGTCCGATCCAGGCCAAACAAGAGCGGCTTCAGGTAAAGTGCATTGGATACTGCAAGCCGCGATTTCATCAGGCATTCGTTTTTTGTGCAACTGCCTTCGTTGCAAGTTCGCGCACGTAGTAAATCTTAGAACGGCGGCTCTTCCCTTCCTTTACTTTCTCGATTTTTGCAATACGTGGCGAATGGACAGGGAATATTCTTTCGACGCCGACTCCGTCGGAAATTTTCCGGACTGTAAAAGTCGCATTGACGCCGGATCCTCGCTGACCCATTACAATTCCCTGGAATTCCTGGATACGCTCCTTATCGCCTTCTTTAACTTTCACATGTACGTTCACGATGTCGCCTGATTTAAATTTTGGGACATCCGATTTCAGTTGAGTCGCCTCAACAAGCTTTAACTTATCCATTTGTATTTAACTCCGCTAAATCAATATATCGTGTTTTTGTGTTTTCAATTCTTCCTTAAATTTACGATGCAGAACTATTGCCCCGCAGCCGTTTTGTTCTTTGCTCGCGTTGTTCCAAGCGCCAGCGGTCTATTTCGCTATGGTTCCCGGAAAGTAAAACATCCGGAATAGTCATACCGCGATATTCTGCCGGCCTTGTATACTGAGGGCAGCCCAGCATCCCGTCCTGAAAAGAATCTGTTAATGCAGATTCGCCGTCATTCAATACTCCGGGAATCAACCGCACTACAGCATCTGCCACAACCGCCGCCGCTAACTCGCCGCCTGTCAAAACAAAATCACCTATAGAAATCTCTCTTGTAACCAGCGCTTCGCGCACTCGATGGTCCACACCTTTATAATGGCCGCACAGCAGTATAAGATTTTCTTTCAACGACAACTGTACGGCAATTTTTTGCGTTAAGACTTCGCCGTCTGCTGCAAGAAATATTACTTCGTCATACTTTCGCTGCGCCTTTAATGTTTCAACGCATTCAAAGAACGGTTCCGGTTTCAACACCATCCCTGCACCGCCGCCGTAGGGCGTATCGTCTATGGTATTATGTTTATCGTGCGTATATGCACGGAGATCATGTAAAACAATCTCGACAATCTTTTTATTTTGTGCCCGCTTCAGTATACTTTCCTGTAATGGGCTCTCCAATAATTTCGGTAATCCTGTCACAATATCGATGCGCATCACTCAAGCAATCCTTCCAGGGCATGGATAGTAATGCGTTTCATCTTTACATCTACATTCCGGATGATCGCCTTAACAGCGGGAATTAAAAATTCCTTTTTGCCGTTCTGAACTACCCATATATCATTTGCCGGAAGCGAAAGCAGATCAGCTACTATTCCGACTTTCATCTGCTCTTCGGTCACCACTTCACAACCGATTATATCGTCCATGAAGTAGCTCCCTGCATGGAGTTTTATTGTTTTCTCTTTCGGAATAAATAAATACATATTCCGAAATTTATCTGCTTCTTGCGCATTCTCAATGCCGTCCATGCTTATTACTACTTGTTTGGCATCGATCCGCATTATGTGAATATTACGCTGCTCTGCTCTTTTAGAATCGTGACCTATCCACACCGATTGTATATCTGTATAGCGTAGTTTATCTTCTGTCAACGGAAGAACTTTCATTCCGCCTCGAGTACCAATCGGTCGGGATATTCTACCAATCGCGATCAATTCCATACAGAATATCCTGCTGCCTATCCTGAATTCAGAGCATCAAGTTTTTAGACCGCCGTCTATCCGACGATATCTAAAACCGCCCGCTTGCCTTCTTTTGCAGCGACCGCTTTCAGCAGTACGCGTAAGGACGTTGCCGTTTGACCACGCCTGCCGATGACTTTTCCGATCTCTCCTTCGGCTACCTTGAGTTTGAAGACATGCTTGTTCTCTTTTTCTTCAACCTCAATAACGACGCTTTCCGGATGATCCACCAGATGCTTTACAACGAACTCAAGAAATTCTTTCATCGCTCCACCTCGGTATCAGTTGTTCTCAGGGTGCTTGCGGGCTTCCTTTGCATTTACAATCCCGTTGTACAACAATTTCAATTGTGGAAACAGCGTTAGTGCCTTGCTGCTGCACTAATCATGGATTAACGAATTGCCAAAAAACAATTGTTAAAATCCATACGACGGCAGAACCATCAAGCAGACAATCAGATTCTCAGGCCGTATTACGCAGCAGCCGGCGCTGGAGCCGGAGCTTCAGCCGCGGCAGCGGATTTTTTCTTCCGCTCTGCCCGGCGTGATTTCCGATCGGCTTCACGCTTCGGTTTTTCAACTTGAAGCATCTGCCACCGTTCCATCACGCTTGTCACTGTCGCTTCATCTTTACCCTGACGCGTGAGTGTCCAGTGCAGCCAAAAACCTGTCCGCCTCAATAGCGAACGAACCGTATCCGTCGGTTGCGCGCCCTTGCGCAGCCAAAACTCGATACGCGGTTCTTTTAACTTCAAAGTTATCGGATTTGTGTGCGGATCGTATTGACCGAGAGCTTCAAGATATCCACCATTGCGAGGAGAACGGGTATCCGTAGCAACCAGTTTGTAAATCGGGTGCTTCTTCTTTCCCTCTCTCCGCATTCGAATTTTAACCAATGTTGTTACTCCTGTGTTTTACCTGACTTAGTTATCAATATAGTTATTTTAACAATCGATTGTCAATTAAACGGAAACTGCATTCCTTGCATCATCCGCCGCATATTTCCTTTTTTAAACCGCTTCATCATCTTTTGCATCTCTTCGAACTGTTTTAATAACCGGTTGACATCCTGTACCGTCGTACCGCTCCCCGATGCAATACGGCGCCTCCGGTTTCCGTTAATCAATGATGGACGCTGCCGTTCTTCCGCAGTCATCGATTGAATAATAGCTTCAACACGAACGAGGCTTTTCTCATCGATCTCAGTATTTGCCGGAAGCTTGTTCATTCCGGGAATCATCCCTACCACCTGACTAAGAGGCCCCATCTTCTTGACCTCCCTAAGCTGATCCAGAAAATCTTCAAAAGTGAATTGCGACTTTCGAAGCTTTTCTTCCATCTTGACAGCTTTCGCTTCATCGAAATGCTCCTGCGCTTTTTCAACAAGCGTTACAATGTCGCCCATACCGAGAATGCGGGATGCAATGCGATCCGGATAAAACGGTTCCAGTGCATCCAACTTTTCACCGACACCGATAAATTTAATCGGTTTCTGAACAACCGCCCGTATCGAAAGGGCAGCGCCGCCGCGGCTGTCTCCGTCAAGTTTTGTAAGAACAATTCCGTCGAAATTCAAACGTTCATGAAACGCTTTCGCAGTGTGAACAGCGTCCTGACCGGTCATCGCATCAACTACAAATAGAACTTCATGCGGCTGTGCAGCATCGCGAACCGCTTCAACTTCCTTCATCATCTCTTCATCGACATGCAGACGGCCGGCCGTATCGATAATGACCGTATCCCGGACATTTTTTCGAGCGAAGTCGATGGAGTCTTGCGTAATTTTAACGGCTCCAGCGCCGCGTTCCGAATATACCGGTATTTCGATCTGCTTTCCCAGCACTTCCAACTGATCGATAGCCGCAGGCCGGTGAACATCCGCCCCGACAAGCAATGGAAATCGTCCTTTACTTTTCAGATGATTTGCCAGCTTCGCTGAAAATGTCGTCTTACCCGAACCCTGCAATCCTGCCACCAAAATAACTGTCGGCGGAGTCTGCGCCGATGCAATCTCAGTTTTCGACTCACCGAGCAGTTTCACCATCTCGTCATGAATAATCTTGACGATGAGTTGTCCCGGAGTAAAGCTTGTCAGGACTTCCTGCCCTACAGCACGCTTTTGAACATCTTCAATGAATTGTTTGACAACCTTATAATTCACATCAGCATCAAGCAAAGCCCGACGCACTTCACGCAAAGATTCCTCAATATTCTGAGGCGTAATCTTTCCCTGCCCCCGAAGCTTTTTAAATGCCGTTTCTAACTTCTGGGTAAGACTCTCAAACATTCACTTTCCATAGTCAATAGAACAAAAAACTTCTTTCGCCTCGATAATAGTAAAACCGAGAGCGCCAGAAGTTCATTCGAATTTACTGCTTAAAAATAGCGAAAAAAGGGGCGGCAATCAAGAAGTTATTTGGGATTTTTCCGTCTTATATGTACACTAATCTGTTTTTTTAGAGTTTTTATGTGCCTTCATTACCAATATTTAACCGGAATCCAGCATCTTCGAAAAATTCGTATTCTCAAAGACATTTTAATAACAAAAAACGCTTAACCAATTACGCGAACGACTTCCTGGAGCGTTGTTACACCTGTTAGCGCTTTACGAACTGCATCCTGCCGGATCGCCTGGAATCCGCAATTCATTGCCTCCTGGCGCATTTTTAAAATCGATTCCTTGTTGATGATCAAATCGCGTAACACCGGACTGATCGTAACAATCTCACAGATAGCGACCCTGCCTTTATAACCCGTACCGAAACAGTTTTGACAGCCGCGTCCGCGGAAAAGCTTGAGATCGGATGAATCCATCGGCGCACCGACCATTTGAAGCTCATCCGGTGAAAGCTGGTATTCTTCTTTGCAATTGAGACAAATTTTTCTGATTAAAAGCTGATAAACAATTCCACTAAGCGACGATGCGAGCCAGTATGGCGGAATACCGAGATTGTAAAGGCGATGAATAGCGCCGATTGCATCGTCTGAAAGCATGGTACTGAGCACCAGATTACCGGTCAGCGCAGCTTCAGCAGCCACTATGCCGGTTTCTGCATCGCGTATTTCGCCGATCATAATAACGTTGGGATTCTGCCGGAGGATTGCCCTGAGTGCATCGATAAAGTTGAACGACTTGTCGGTCGGCAAGTGCACCTGACTGGCATACGGCAGGCGAAATTCTACAGGATCTTCAACCGTGATAACACTTTTTTCAGGTGTTTGGACATGGTTTACTGCGGCATAGACTGATGTTGTTTTCCCGCTCCCTGACGGGCCTGTAAATAAAACCAATCCGCGCGGACTTCGAAGCAGGGCCCGCAATCTTTCAAGATTCTCTTTGCTGTATCCGAGTTCATCCAGCCGGGTTATCGTAGCCGTCTTTTTCCATAAACGCACTAAACATCGTTCACCGGAAAGCACAGGAATTAAATTGATGCGAAAATCGAACGGCTCATTTCCATACACAGCGGAAAATCGTCCTTCCTGCGGTTTCTTTTTTTCGAATTGATTCAGTGTTGCCCTTGTTTTTAATACGCTTATAATCGGCTCATTCATATCCGGCGAAAGAGAGACCAGCCTTTTTAATGTTCCTTCATGCCCAAGACGGATCTGGAGTTCGCCTTCTATCGGTTCTAAATGAATGTCCGTCGCTCCGCTTTGAATGGCACGCAGCAGTATTTCCTCTACGATTTGATCCGCTGTAGGCAGTTTCCCCAGTCGGAATAGCTCCCTAATTTTATCTTTCGAGAGAGATTTTGTATCGAGTTGTTCAAGGGCAATACGCTGCTGCGGTTGCCCCTGTTGTCCCGGTACTGAACGTTGAGATGAGGGTTGTTGAGGTATGACAGCCATTGCGTTTCTCCGGCAAAGTGACGGTTCAATGGTACTTTATATTTTCAATCCTCTTTCAATAAACCGCTTTTATTTTTCCTGCAATTTTTTTTGAATGAAGATTGTTATTGCGTTTTAACTTGCTTTCTTTAACGCCTCTGCACCGCTAACGATTTCGAGCAGTTCTTTTGTAATACTCGCCTGCCGTTCCTTATTGTAAGACAACGTTAAGTCACGGATAAGCTCTTTCGCATTTTCCGTAGCGTTGCTCATCGCCGTCATCCTGGCGCCTTCTTCAGATGTGCTGGATTCCAATAAAATACGCCACATTTGGAATGCAAGATGTTTCGGCAGCAACGCATTAATTATTTCGCCGATAGACGGTTCATAAATATAATCAACCTGCGCCAGGGAGTGAAGATCCTTGGTTTCTTGAATTTGCTCAGGCGGGATCGGCAAAACCTGTTCGATAACAATCCGCTGCTGGATGACCGACTTGAATTCGTTGTAAACTACTTCCACCTTATCGTAATCGCCTGTTAGGTAATGATCTGCTATATTCTGAATAATTGCCTGTGCATTGCCGAATTGAAGGCCGCTAAAGATACCGGTATGTTTCGTAAAAAAATTATAGTTCCTTTTCGAAAAGAAATCCGTCGATTTCTTTCCTATCGTTACTATCCGAACTCCATCGGGCTCTTTTAATAAATTCTGGTAATGTGAATTTATATGATCGACAGCGGCTTTAATGACATTGCTGTTAAATGCGCCGCACATACCTCTATCTCCCGATACAACCACAAGCAATACATGTTTTACTTCACGTTCTTTCAGCAGCGGATGGATCGATAGATCAATCTCGGCTACCAGACGGCGAAGGAGTTCGTTCATTTTACGTGCATACGGGCGAGCTGAAACAAGCGCGTCTTGAGCATGGCGAAGTTTTGCCGCAGCGACCATTTTCATCGCCTTTGTAATTTTCTGCGTACTTTTAACGCCCCCAAGCCGGCGCCGTATTTCTTTTAAAGTTGCCACGGATTATTTCACAGTTTCCTTAAACTTCTGAACAAATTCTTTTGCAATTGCATGGAGCTTCGTTTCAATTTCCTTAGAAAGCTCTTTCGTCTGAGCGATTGATTCAAGAACATCCGTATATTTCAGATCCATCATCTCAAGAAATTCCTGCTCAAATCTATTTACTTCTTCAAGCGGCAGCTCGTCTAAATATCCGTTTGTACCCGCGAACATACTCACAACCTGCTTCTCAACAGGCATGGGCGCATATTGGCCCTGTTTGAGCAATTCGACAAGATGAGAACCTCGGCGTAATGCCTGCTGTGTAGATTTATCAAGATCGGAACCGAATTTTGAAAAAGCTTCCAGCTCGCGATACTGAGCAAGATCCATACGCAGACGTCCCGCTACCCGTTTCATTGCTTTTATCTGCGCGTTTCCGCCGACACGTGATACCGAGATTCCAACGTTGATAGCCGGACGAACTCCGGCATTAAATAAACTGGGTTCGAGATAAATCTGTCCATCTGTAATAGAAATAACATTAGTCGGGATATATGCAGAAACGTCGCCTGCCTGCGTTTCGATAATCGGCAATGCAGTCAGACTTCCGCCGCCGAGGTCATCATTAAGTTTTGACGACCGTTCTAGTAAGCGTGAATGCAGATAGAATACGTCACCGGGATACGCTTCACGTCCCGGGGGCCGGCGTAAAAGCAGCGACATCTGCCGGTATGCCTGCGCGTGCTTTGATAAGTCATCATAAACCACAAGCGCATGTCGGCTGGAATCGCGGAAAAATTCTCCAAGCGTAACG
>Ga0105104_10001622_pt1 | contig 16801 bp, 13 predicted proteins | sample PPLLaktember2015_3_FD_87034 | JGI IMG/M metagenome (GOLD analysis project Ga0105104, IMG submission 87034) | Freshwater sediment microbial communities from Prairie Pothole Lake near Jamestown, North Dakota, USA - PPLs Lake P7 Core (6) Depth... | ecosystem: Environmental > Aquatic > Freshwater >... | reverse complement strand
CGCGAAGGTGGGAACCGGCGTGCAGGACGTGCTCGAGGCGATCGTCCACCGCCTGCCGCCCCCCGCCGGGAACCCCGCCGCCCCGCTCAAGGCCTTGATCTTCGACTCCTGGTACGACCCCTACCGCGGCGTGGTCATCGTCGTGCGCGTCATCGACGGCACGATCCGCAAGGGGATGAAGGTGCGGTTCATGGCCGCGGGGCAGGAGTACGAGCTCGAGGAGGTCGGCGTGTTCACGCCGAAGGCGACGCCCCTCGAGGAGCTGGGCGTGGGGGAGGTCGGCTTCATCACCGCCGGCATCAAGCGGGTGGCCGACGCGAAGCTGGGCGACACGATCACCGAGGCGGCCCGGCCCGCGTCCGAGCCGTTCCCCGGCTTCAAGGAGCTGAAGCCGATGGTGTTCGCCGGGCTGTATCCAGTGGAGGGCCACGAGTACCCCGAGCTGCGCGACGCGCTCGAGAAGCTCCGCCTGAACGACGCGTCGTTCTTCTACGAGCCGGAGACGTCGCTCGCCCTGGGCTTCGGCTTCCGCTGCGGGTTCCTGGGCCTGCTCCACATGGAGATCGTCCAGGAGCGGCTGGAGCGCGAGTTCAACCAGGACCTCGTGACGACCGCGCCCGGCGTCCTCTACCGCGTCACGACGACGGACGGTGAGGTCCACGAGGTGGACAGCCCGGCGAAGCTGCCCGACCCCGGGCGCATCCAGAAGCTGGAGGAGCCGGTCATCACGGCCATGATCCTGACCCCCGCCGAGCACGTGGGCGGGATCCTCACGCTCTGCCAGGAGAAGCGCGGCGTCCAGAAGACGCTGGAGTACCTCGCCAGCAACCGCGTCCTGATCACCTACGAGCTGCCCTTCAACGAGGTGGTGCTGGACTTCTACGATCGCCTGAAGACGATTTCGCGCGGCTACGCGTCGCTCGACTATCACGTGACCGGCTACTGGGAGTCGCCGCTCGTCAAGCTCGACATCCTCGTCAACGGCGACCCCGTGGACGCGCTCTCGGTGATCGTGCACCGCGACGCCGCCTATACGCGCGGGCGCACGCTCGCCACCCGGATGCGGCAGTTGATCCCGCGACAGATGTTCGAGGTGGCGATCCAGGCGGCCGTGGGCAGCCGGATCATCGCGCGGGAGAGCGTGAAGGCGCTGCGGAAGAACGTCCTCGCGAAGTGTTACGGCGGCGACATCACGCGCAAGCGGAAGCTCCTGGAAAAGCAGAAGGAAGGCAAGCGCCGGATGAAACGCGTCGGGCGCGTCGAGATTCCCCAGGAGGCGTTCCTCGCCGTGCTGAAGGTGGACGGGGGAGAGGAGTAGCGAGTGAAATCACAGAAGACGAAGGTCGCTCCGAAACCCGCCGCCCCCGCCTCGCCGGCGCCCTACAAGAAGTCGTGGGTTCGCGAGACCTTCGAATCGCTGGCCATCGCCGTGATCCTCGCGCTCTTCGTGCGCACGTTCGTGGTCCAGGCCTTCAAGATCCCGACCGGGTCGATGGAGAACAACCTGCTGATCGGCGATCACCTGCTGGTCAACAAGATGGTCTACGGGCCGGCCACCGGGATCGAGGGCTTCCTGCTGCCCCAGCGAGAGGTGCGCCGGGGCGAGGTCGTGGTCTTCAAGTACCCGGAGGATCCGGAGCGCGACTTCATCAAGCGCGTGATCGGCCTGCCCGGCGAAACGCTCGAGGTTCGGAACAAGCGCGTCTACATCAACGGCAGGATGCTCGACGAGCCGTACGTGCACTACCTGGAACCGCCCGCGGGGCCCGGGCAGTACAACGAAATCACCTCGTACGACCTGCGCGAACGCTACGGCCCGGTGACGGTCCCCGAGGGCAAGTATTTCATGATGGGCGACAACCGCGACAACTCGCAGGACAGCCGCTACTGGGGCTTCCTTCCGCGGGAGTACGTCAAGGGCCGCGCCCTGATGATCTACTGGTCCTACGAATCGGAAACCGAGGACTACCAGCAGACCGGCATCGCCGCCGCCGTCAAGGACCTCGTCACGGTCGTCACGCACTTCTTCACGCGCACCCGCTGGAGCCGGATGGGGGACGTCATCCGGTAGCGGGGCGGCGCGCAGCGGGCAGCTTGCAGCAGATCACGCGTGATCGGCCGCCAGCCGCCAGCTGCCGGCTGCCAGCCCTAAACCTCCGACCGCACCAGGCCGAAAGAACGAGTGAAAGGGGCCGGCCTGCCCGCCCCGGGGGAACCCATGCTCTCCAAGCTGATCAAGCTGGCCATTGCCGCCCTCGTCATCCACGGCGCCTGGCAGATCGGGTCCGCGTACTGGACGTTCTACCAGTTCGAGGACCGATTGACGCAGATTGCGCAGTTCGGCGACCGCAGGAAGGACGTGGAACTGTGCCGGGAGGCGGCCGATGTCGCCGCGATCCTGCGGGTCCCGGTCGAGCCCGAGGGGATGAGCGTGCAGCGGGGCGGGAACCCGGCGTTCAACTGCGCCAAGGGCTTCGAGGGGGGCGTGGCCAGGGCGGGAATCGCGCCGGCGAAGATGACCTTCGAGGCGTCGTACGGGGAGCAAATCGCCGTGCTGCCAGGCTACCTGTACCCGTGGGCGTTCAACGCCCACGTCGAGGTGTGGGCGCGTCCCTACTGACCCTCAACCGCCGGCCACCACGCGCCCGTTCTTGATGACGGCGCGGATGGCGGGGGCGCCGACGCGAATCAGGTCCACCGCTTCCCCGTCCACCAGCACGGCGTCCATCGCCTTGCCGACCTCGAGGCTGCCCACCGACCGCTCGCGCGCGACCGCGTAGGCGGCGTTGACGGTAGCGGCGACCAGGGCCTCCTCGAGCGTCATCCGCATGCCGAAGCAGGCGAGCGTGATTGCAAAAGGCATCGAGGGGGAGAAGCCGCCCCCGGGGTTGATGTCGGTGGCCAGCGCCACGGGCACGCCGTGGTCCATGAGCATGCGCGCCGGCGCGAACCGTCCAATCTTCAGGTAGAACGCCGCCGAGGGCAGCAAGGTGGCCACGACACCGCGTTCCGCCATTCGCGCCGCGGAGGCCGGGTCCACGAACAGCAGGTGGTCGGCCGATCGGGCCCCGACGTCGGCCGCCACGCCCGAGCCGCCGCTCGCGGCGAGCTCGTCCGCGTGGATCCGCGGCCGCAGTCCGGCGGCCAGGCCGGCCAGCAGGATGCGCCGCGATTCCTCCGGGGTGAACACCCCCGTTTCGCAGAACACGTCGCACCACTCGGCCAGCCCTTCGGCCGCGACGGCGGGGATCATCTCGGAGACGAGCAGGTCCACGTAGGCGTCGCGCCGGTCCCGGTACTCCGCCGGGATCTCGTGAGCACCGAGGAACGTGGGGACCAAGTCCATCGGCTGGCTGGCCGCGAGCCGGCGCACCGCGCGCAGCATCTTCAGTTCCGAGGCGGTCTCGAGGCCGTAGCCGCTCTTCACCTCGGCGGTCGTGGTGCCGCACCGCAGCATCTCGTCGAAACGCCGTGACGCCGAGGCCACGAGATCGTCCTCCGAGGCCTCGCGCGTGGCGCGCACGGTGCTGATGATCCCGCCGCCCGCGGCGGCGATCTCGGCGTAGGTCGCGCCCGCCAGGCGCCGGCGCAATTCCGCCCGCCTGTCGCCGGCATACACCGCGTGCGTGTGGGGATCGACGAAACCCGGAACGAGCGTACCGCCGGCCGCGTCGAGGACGAGCGCGTTCTCGCGAAGGGAGACCCCGCGATCGCACTCCTCCTGCGTGCCGCAGAAGACGATGCGACCATCGAGACCGGCGACGGCGCCGCGGGGGATGGCGGCGACGTCCTGCTGCGCAATGCCCCGGCGGGGGACCGGGCCCGCGCAGGTGATGACTTCGCGGGCGTTGCGGACGACGAAATCGGCGAGCATCGGCGCGCGCGTCAGCCCTGGGCCTTGTGGACTTCGGCGGCGGCGTCGAGGGCGCGCATGATCGGCGAGTTGGCAACCGGCTGCCCGGGGGTCTCCGCGGCCTGCCGCGGGCGGTGCAGCAGGATCTTGTCCTCGCGGTCCTTCTGGTCCTGCTCCCGCACGAACTCGAGCGCGTTCCGCAGCGTCGCGATGGCGGACTGCAGCGTCGTCTCGACGTCACGGCGCTTCATCTTCAGGTTGTCGATGTCGCGCTGCACTTCCTCGAGCCGTCCCTGCGTCTGCTGGAAGACCAGTTCCGCCCGCGACTCGGCCTCTTCGACGATCCGCCGGGCCTCCTGCTCCGCATGCTCGCGGATCTCGTCGGCCAGCCGCTGCGCCGTGAGCAGGGTGTTGCGGAGGTTTCGCTCGTGCTCGCGGTGCTCGGCCAGCACCGCCTCCATCCGCAGCAGTTCCTGGTGCAGGCGGTCCTGCTCGCGCAGCGCCTGCTCGTAATCGTCCGCGACCTCGTTCAGCAGCGCGTCCACCTCGTTCCGGTCGTACCCGCGCATCACGATCCGGAGCTTCTGCTGTCTGAGGTCGAGCGGCGTTACCTTCATGGCTGTCTCCTGTCGTCGTTTTCCGGCTTCTCCGTGTTTCGGTGTGCGACGGCGCGGCCTGTAGGGGTCACTTGGCGATTGACGCCGTTTGCAAATGTCCACTTCAGACAGGCAATTGCCACGTGGTCAGTTGCTCCCTGACGTTTGTCGCCTCTTCAGCCCCTCGTACCGAAAATGGCGGTCCCGATCCGGACGATCGTGGCCCCTTCCTCGATCGCCACCTCGAAGTCGTGGCTCATCCCCATCGACAACTCGCCGAGCGCGGCCGGGTGCACGCCGCGGCCGGCCAGTTCGTCCCGCAACTCCCGGAGCCGGCGGAAGTAAGGCCGCGCGTCCTCGGGGTCCTCGAGGAAAGGAGGCAGCAGCATCAGGCCCTGGAGCCGTGCCGCGCGGCACTCCAGGGCGGCTTCCACGAGGGCCTCCAGCGAGTCGAGTGCCGCGCCGTGCTTGGTCGCCTCGCCGGCCAAATCCACCTGGAGCAGTATGCCCGGTGAGGCTCCCGCGTCGGCGGCCGCGCCGTCCAAGGCCCGAAGCAGCTCGGGCCGGTCGATCGAGTGAATCAGGTGAAAGGCGGCCGCCGCCCTGCGCGCCTTGTTCGATTGCAGGTGCCCGACGAGGTGCCAGCGCAGGGGCAACCCGGCGGTCGCCTCGATCTTCTGCAGGGCTTCCTGGACGCGGTTCTCGCCGAAGTCGATCTGGCCCGCGGCCGCCGCGCCCCGCACCGATTCGGCGGGCCAGGTCTTGGAGACGGCGACGAGCCGCACGGCGTCAGGCGATCGGCCCACGCGTGCCGCGGCCCGCGCGATGCGCGCCCGGACGGCGCCGATTCGCTCGTGGACGCATGCTTGGTCGTTCACAGCATGACCGTCGGTCGCTGGCGCCGGCTTCGGCCGGAGACACAAACGGCCGCCTCGCGGACTCCCGCCTGGCGACCGTGGAGGAGCACGTGGCAAGGGATCAACCGGCCAGTCACCACTTGATCCCTCGCCACGGTCAATCGCAAAGGCCCTACTTCTTCAGCGTGGCCACCAGCGCCTTGGCCTGCGCCGCATACTGGCCCTCGGGCGCCAGCGTCAGGTACTTCTCGAACATCTCGGCGGCTTCGGGCAGCTTCCCAAGGTTCACGAAGCACATCCCGAGCTGGTAATGGGAGTCGGCGTGCGTCGGGTTCGCCTTGATGGCGGCCTCGAAACTGGCCTTGGCTTCTTCCGCCTTGCCGGCGTTCCACGCAATGACGCCCTGGTTGTAGAGTGCGTCCACGCTGCCGCCCCCGGCGGACGGCCCGGCCGCGGCGGCCAGCTCCGCAGCCTTCTGGCTCGCGGCCTGCGCCTCGTCGAACTTCTTCTGAGCGTTGTAGATCGTCGCCAGGCCGTTGTAGGCCTCAACGTAGTCGGGCTTCAGCTCGAGCGCCTTCTTGAAGGCGGCCTCGGACTGGACGTAGTCCTTCTTCTGGGCATACGCGAAGCCGATGTTGTAATAGCAGTCGAAGCAGCTGGGCAACAGCGTCACCGCCTCGTTGAACTTCGCCAGCGCGCCGTCGTTGTCGTTCGACCGGCTGGCTGCCACGCCCTCGTCGAAGAGCTTCTTCACGGCCGTCGCCTTGGCCATGTCTTCCTTCGTCGGGCCGCCGGCGCCGGGCACGAGCTTGAAGTTCACCTCCGCCGCCTCACCGAGCCGGACGCGAGCGTCGAACGCCTGCGACCCGAGCTTCTCCTTCTCGGCGGTGATGGTGTAGTTGCCGGGCGGCAGCCCGATCTGGATGAATTCGCCCTTCTTGTTGGTCTTCACCTCGTAGGTCCGGGAAATCCCGTCCTTGAAGGCGATGGTGACCTTGGCGGCCTCGACGGGCTTGTCCTGGCCGTCGAAGACCTTGCCCTTCACCATCCCCGTCGACTGGGCGGAGCCGGGCGTCGCGATGGCAACGGCCAGAAGCACTGCGAGGGTGACGAGCAGCGCACGCCGGCCGGTGAGAACGGGAAGCATGCAGTTCCTCCGTCAGAATGAGAACAATTGCAGACGCTAGGGGGGGCAAGACGAGACGACACTAGTCTACACGAAAAGGGAAGGGGGAGCCGGGCTCGAAGGCAGAACCCAGCTCAACAAAGGCGCCCCGCCGGGAGCCTCCCCGAGCGGGAATCCGAGGCCGGCACCTCGCGGGCCGTCAGCTCCGAAGGAACCGCTCCACGTCCTGCAGCCGCGAGGTGACCGGCGCCGGCGGCAGCGCCTCCAGGAACCTGGCGCCGTACGACTTGGTCCGGATGCGGGGGTCGAGGACCGCCAGCACCCCCCGATCCCGCCGATGCCGAATCAGCCGGCCCAGCCCCTGCTGCAGGGTCAGGATGGCCAGGGGCAGTTGGTACTCCTCGAAGGCGCTTTCACCGCGCCCGTTGATGGCCTGGATCCGGGCCGCCGTGATCGGATCGCCCGGCGAGGCGAACGGCAGCTTGTCCACGATCACGCAGCTCAGAGCCTCGCCCACCACGTCCACGCCCTGCCAGAAACTCGAGGTGGCGAGCAGGACGGCGTTGCCGAGGGACCGGAACCGGCGGAGAAGCACGGTCCGCGGCAGTGTTCCCTGGACGAGGACCGGGTAGTCCAGCGCGCCGGTCACGGCGCGTTCCACCTCGCGCAGCACCGCGTAGCTGGTGAACAACACGAAGGCGCGCCCCTCGGTTCGCCGCAGGATCTCCACGACCTCCCGGCCGGCGGCTTCGCCGAACGCCGGCGAGCGGGGGTCGGGCATCCGCGCCGGCAGGTAGAGGATCGCCTGCGAGGGGTAGTCGAACTCGGAGGGAAGGCGCAGCTCCTCGGCCTCCCGCACGCCCAGCCGTCCCCGGACGTAGGCGAACGAGCCGGCGACGCTCAGGGTGGCCGACGTCAAGATCGTCGCCTGCATCCGTTCGAGCAGCACCTCGCGCACGATCGACGAAACGTCGATGGGCGAGGCCCGCAGGAACACTCCCCGGCCGCGCGCTTCCAGGTAATACACGAAGTCGGGGTCAGCCGCGCGGAGCAGGAACTTGAGCTGGTCGCGGAGCTCAGCCGCCCGTCGGGCGATCGCCTGCACGTCCTCGGGCAGCTCGCGCCCGAGGACGACGACCCCCTGGAGGGCGTCGAGGGCTTCGGCGAACGAGGCGCCCGGAGCGGCCGCGTCGGCGAGGCTCTCCGGCGACACGCGCGTCCGGTCGTCTCCGCTTCCCGGCCGCCCCCCGGCGCGCACGGCAAGGAGCGTCTGGAAGAAGCGGGCCCCGCAATCCTGCACCCGGTTCACGGCACGGCGCACGTCCTGCGCATCGGCCTTCACCGCACCCATCGCCAGCAGCCGTTCCGCGTCACGCACCAACTCCTCGACCCGGTAGGTGCTCACCGAGACCCCGAAGTACTGCGTCGCAACGTCCTCCAGCTGATGGGCCTCGTCGATGACCGCCACGTGGCACTCGGGGATGACCTCGCCGTACGCGTCCTGCCGGACGGCGGCGTCGGCGCAGAGCAGGTGGTGGTTGACGACGACGAGGTCCGACTCCGCCGCCCGCTGGCGCATGCGGGTCACGAAACAGTCCTGGTACCGCGGACAGGACGATCCCACGCAGTTCTCGGATGTCGCCGCGATCTCGGGCCAGATCCCGAGGTCCTCCGGCAGGTCCTCGAGTTCGGCGCGGTCACCCGTCCCTGTTCGCGCGGCCCACGACGACAGCGCCTCCACCACCTCCGGCTCCACGAACGCCATGGAGAGCGGGTTGTCCCGGAAGGTATCGAACCGATGCAGGCACAGGTAGTTCCCGCGTCCCTTCATGTAGGTTGCGCGGAAGGGGACACCAAGGGCGGCCTGCAGCTCGGGCAGGTCCTTGAAGAAGATCTGTTCCTGGAGGTTCTTCGTCCCGGTCGAGATCAGCACGCGGCGGCCGCTGAGGATCGCGGGGACGAGGTAGGCGAGGGTCTTGCCGGTGCCGGTCCCGGCCTCGGCGAGAAGCACGCGGCCGGCCTCGATGGCCGCGGCCACTTCGCGGGCCATCTCGCGCTGACCAGGCCGCGGCTCGAACTCGGCGACGGCGCGGGCGAGCGGCCCGTCCTCGTCGAAGACGGCGTCCACCCGCTCGCAGAGGGAGGAAGCGGGCAGGGCGCGGGACACGCCTCAGCCCTTGCGCCCTTCGAGCGCGGTGACCTTGTCGAGCCGGCGCTGGTGGCGGCCGCCCTCGAACGGGGTCTCGAGGAAGATGCGGACCAGCTCCAGGGCAAGCTCGGTCGGGGTCAACCGGGCGCCCAGGGCGAGGATGTTTGCGTCGTTGTGCTCGCGCGCCAGCCGGGCCGAGGCGGCGTCGTGCGCCGGCGCGGCGCGCACGCCGCCGATCTTGTTGGCGGCCATCGCCATGCCGATACCCGTCCCGCAGACCAGGATGCCGCGGTCCGATCGGCCTGCCACCACCCGGCCGGCCACCTCGGCCGCGTAATCCGGGTAGTCCACCGAATCCCCGCTGTAGGTCCCCACATCGTCCACGGCGACGCCGCGCGCGGTGAGGGCCTGCTTGATCGACTCCTTCAGCTCGTAGCCGGCGTGATCCGCTCCGATGGAGATACGCACACGGAGATTGTACACGGTTGCCAGTTCACGGTTGAGGGTTCGCAGTTCAGGGTTCGCGGTTCACGGGTGGTGAGGGCCAGTTAGGGTAGCCGTTCGGATCACCACGGCGTGACAGCGTGACAGGACCGTCAACTGTCGACCGTGAACCGTCAACCGGCTGCTAAGCTATGTTCATGCAGCCTAGCTTCAGCGTGAGCCAGCGTTGTGAGGACCGCCTGCGCGGGGGCCACCTCTGGATCTACCAGAGCGACGTGGTCACCGTGCGCGCGTCCGGCGGCGACAGCGTTGCCCTGACGGGGGCGCGAGGGCGACGGCTGGGGCAGGCGCTGTACAGCGACCGGTCGCAGATAGCCCTCCGCCTGCTGACGCACGGTGACGAACCGGTGGACGCCGCCTTCTGGCGGGGGCGGATTGGCGCGGCGTTGCAGTTCAGGGAGCAGCTCGCGATCGAGGCCACCGCCTACCGGCTGGTTCACGGCGAGGGCGACCTCCTGCCGTCCTTGATCGTGGACCGCTACGGCGAGCACCTGGTGGTACAGGCGCTATCGCAGGGGATCGATCGCGCACTGCCGGAGATTACCGCCGCACTGGTCGAGCGCCTCGCGCCCGCAGGCATCCTCGCCCGCAACGACGTGAAGGTGCGCACCCTCGAGGGGCTGGAGCAGAAGGTCGAGGTTCTGCACGGCACGGTGCCGCCGACGGTGATGGTCCGCGAGGGGCCCATCGAGTACGAGGTGGACCCGTGGAAGGGCCAGAAGACGGGGCTGTTCCTCGACCAGCGCGAGAACCGCGCGGCCGCGGCGGCGTACGCGAGGGGCCGCCTGCTCGACGCGTTCAGCTACAACGGGGGCTTCGCGATGCGGCTGGCGGCGACGTGCGAGGAGGTGGTGGCGGTGGACATCTCCGCCGAGGCCACGGCGCGCATCGCGGCGAACGCGGCTCGCAACGGGTGCGCGAACATCGAGGCGCGCGAGGCGAACGTCTTCGACGAGCTGCGGCGGCTGGAGCGGGAGAAGGAGCGGTTCGACACGATCGTGCTCGACCCGCCGGCGTTCGCGAAGAACAAGGCGGCGGTCCCGAAGGCTCTCTCCGGTTACCGTGAAATCAACTTGCGCGCCCTGAGGATCCTTCGCCCCGGCGGCTACCTGGTGACCTGCAGCTGCTCCTACAACGTGGACGAGGCCAGCTTCGCGGAGATCGTGTACGAGGCCGCGGTGGACGCCCAGGCACACGTGGACGTCGTGGAGAAGCGGATGCAGGGGCGCGACCACCCGGTGCTGCTCGGCGTGCCGGAGACGTACTATCTCAAGTGCTTCATCCTTCGCAGGGTCGCTTGACATGCCGCGACGTCCCCCCGCTCCGCCGGCCACCGAGCATGATGTCGTCGTGTGCTGCCGCCAGCCGTCGGGCCTTGAACTGGCGGGCACGGTGGTGGATGACCTTGCCGGCCGCGGGTTCCGGGTGTTCTTCGAGCCCCTCGAGGACGACGAGGCGCTGCACCGGTCGCTGCGCGTGGTCGAGGAAACGCCCGACCTGATCGTCGTGGTCACGCCCGGCGCGCTCGACGCCGGCCGTGATCCTGGCGATCCCCTGCGCCGGCTGCTGGCGCACGGCCTCGCGACGGAACGGAACATCGTCCCGCTGCTCGCCGCCCCCGAGGGCGAGCTCCGAGCACAAGAGCTTCCCCCGGGCCTCGAACCGCTGGCGCGGCTGTTGCCGGTCTCGTACCTCGAGGGCGTGGGGCACAACGCGGCGATGTCCACGCTCGCGCACCGGCTCTCGAGCGAGACAGGGCTCGACGACCGCCGCGTGGAACGCCGCTTCAAGCGCTGGTTGCTCGGCGCGTTCGCCGTGCTCCTCGTCGGGTTCGCGCTTCAGACCGTTCCGTTGCTCATCAAGGCGTGGACGCGGCCGAGACCCAAGCCACCCCTGGCACCCTTTGCTTTGTACTGGGCGGGCTTCGGCCAGCGCGTCGAGGCCGGCCGATCGATCTCGTTCGACCCCGCGCCAGGTACGAGGGTATCGGGCGGCGACCAGCTTCGCTTCGTCTTCAGCCCCAGCGCCGACGGGTTCGCTTACGTGGTCGCGCGGGATGCGCGTGGCGGCATCGCCGTACTCTTCCCGCCCGAGGGGCTGGCGGGGGCCAGCCGGGTCAAGGCCGGCCAAGTGTACGAAGCTCCGGCGGGAGGCGAGTGGTTCGCCGTTGACGGGCGGGCCGGTCTGGACGCGGTCTACGTGGTCGCCGGTTATGACCCTTACCAGAACCTGGAAGAACTGGTGGAGCGGCCCGAGATGGAGTTGACGCCGGCCGACCGGCGTGACCTGTTGAACTCCACGCTGTCGGCGCTCGTGGACGGGCGGCACGCGCCCAGCGACCGGGCGCGAACGAGGACGTCGCAGACGATCGATCGCACGCTGCCGCCGGCGCCCGGCCCGGCGGCCTCGCACGCGCTTGCCGACGGGGGCCGGGCCGAGCGCCCCCTCAAGCGCGAAACAGGCCTCGTCAGCGCGCTCGCGGAACTGCGCGTCCGACTCGACGCGCGCTGACGGCTCGTGGTGGTCAGTGGTCAGTGGCCGGTGGTCAGTGCATCACGATGTGACGCCGTGATCTTCTGTCCACTGCCCACTGGCCACTGGCCGTGTCCTGTCTGGCGTCAGCGCCCCGCGCCCCTGCTCCATTCCCTGATCTTCACGATCTCGTCCTTCGGGATGTGGAGGTACTCGAGGAACTCCTGGTGCTCCTCCGGTGCGGCTTTCTCGAACTCGGAGTGCCAACGGCCCATGTCCTGCTCCGAGAGCCCTGCGGCCCGCATGATCTCCACCCACTTGTCCTTCGTGATCATCTCGTTTCTCCTGAGGCGCTGAGGATGCTGCAGCAGGCTGAGGATGGCCCGCTGGTGACCGCGGAGCGCCTCGATCTCCGCGTCGATGGCCGTGAGCCGGCGCTTCAGGATGCCGGCGGCCCCGCCTCCCGGCCGGTCGAGCAGCGCGCGGATCTCCCCGACGCTCAGCCCGATCTTCCGGTAGAGGCCGACCTGCTGCAGCCGCAGCACGTCCTGCTCGGTGTAGCTCCGGTAGTTGCCCCCGGTCCGGGGCGGCCGTCGCAGCAGCCCTTTCGACTCGTAGTAGAGGAGGGTGCTGCGGCTCAACCCGCACCGGCGCGCCAAGGCGGTCACGGTCATCGTCACGCCCCCAGGTTCAGGCTGTCTATGGTAGACGAGTCAAGGGGACCTGGCTTTGCCGTTCGTCATTTGGCATGGCAACTGTCCATTTGCTCCCCGGCCCAACTTGCTCCCTTGTCACCTGACAGCGAGCGGAACGCCCGCTTGCCGCCCTCCGCCCTCCGCCTGCTCCCCGATCCCTGATATAGTCACAGAAGCCGCCAGGGGTATCCCGCTGGGATTGAGAGATCACCCTTGGAACCTGATCCGGTTGACACCGGCGGAGGGAGCGCGGCGGACGCATCCTGCCTACGTTCCCGCCCCTGCTCCCTGGAGCAGACCCGCCGAGCTTCACCTGTATCCGGCCAGCGCCAGGAGATCGGAGCGGCGCCAGCCGAGGAGTCATCGCATGCCAAAGCCCCTTCCCGTCACCGCTGCCGGGCCCATCGATCTCGAAGCTGCCTTTCCCGGCTCGCGCAAGGTCTACGTCGATCGCGGCCGCGTGCGCGTGCCGATGCGCGAGATCACTCTCTCCGGCGCCGAGCCGCCGGTCCGGGTCTACGACACGAGCGGGCCGCAGGGCGTGGACGTCCGGGAGGGACTTCCACCGCTTCGGCGCGGCTGGATTCTCGAGCGCGGCGGCGTCGAGGACGTCCCGCGTTCGCGGCCGCTCGTTGCCGGAGATCGCATGGCGCCGTCGCTGGCCGCGCGCGGCCGTGCGGCGCTACGTGGCACCGGCCCGGTGACGCAGCTCCATTACGCGCGCCGCGGCGTCATCACGCCCGAGATGGAGTTCGTCGCCCTACGCGAGGGGTTCGAGCCAGAGTTCGTCCGGTCGGAGGTGGCCGCCGGCCGCGCCATCATTCCCGCGAACGTCAACCACCCCGAGGCCGAGCCGATGATCATCGGCCGGAATTTCCTCGTGAAGATCAACGCCAACATCGGGAACTCCGCCGTCTCCTCGTCGATCGAGGAGGAGGTGGAGAAATTGCGGTGGGCCACGCTGTGGGGCGCCGACACCGTCATGGACCTCTCCACGGGCCCCGACATCCACGAGACCCGCGAGTGGATTCTCCGTAACGCGGCGGTTCCGATCGGCACGGTCCCGATCTACCAGGCCCTCGAGAAGGTCGGCGGCCGGCCGGAGGAGCTCACCTGGGAGATCTACCGCGACACGCTCGTCGAGCAGGCGGAGCAAGGGGTGGACTACTTCACCGTTCACGCGGCGGTGCTGCTGCGTCACGTGCCGATGACCGCGCGGCGGGTGACCGGCATCGTCTCCCGTGGCGGCTCGATCATGGCGAAGTGGTGCCTCGCCCACCACCGGGAGAACTTCACCTGGACGCACTTCCGCGAGATCTGCGAGATCATGCGGGCCTACGACATCGCCTTCTCGCTCGGGGACGGCCTCCGCCCCGGGTCGATCGCCGACGCCAACGACGAGGCGCAGTTCGCCGAACTGAAGGCGCAGGGCGAGCTCACGCGCATCGCGTGGGAGTACGACGTGCAGGTGATGAACGAAGGACCGGGCCACATCCCGATGCACCGCATCAAGGAGAATATGGACCGGCAGCTGGAGTGGTGCGACGAGGCGCCGTTCTACACGCTGGGCCCGCTGACCACCGACATCGCGCCGGGGTACGACCACATCACCTCGGCCATCGGCGCGGCGATGATCGGCTGGTACGGCACCGCGATGCTCTGCTACGTCACGCCCAAGGAACACCTCGGGCTCCCAGACCGCCAGGACGTGAAGGCCGGCGTCATCGCCTACAAGATCGCGGCACACGCCGCCGACCTCGCCAAGGGCCACCCCCGGGCGCAGGAGTGGGACGACGCGCTGTCGAAGGCGCGGTTCGAATTCCGGTGGGAGGACCAGTTCCGCCTGGCGCTCGACCCCGTGACCGCTCGCGCGATGCACGACGAAACGCTGCCCGCCGAGGGCGCCAAGCTCGCCCACTTCTGCTCGATGTGCGGGCCGAAGTTCTGCAGCATGGAGATCACCCAGCAGGTCCGCGACTACGCCGCCGCCCACGGGATGGGCGAGACGGACGCGCTCGCGGCAGGCATGGAGGAGCGCTCCGCGGAATTCCTGCGCGAGCGGGAGATCTACATCAAGAAGTAGTGTGCAGGCGGGTGGCGGGACCGCATCGGTCCCGGCTCCCGCCCCTCACCGTGTCGGCCTGCCTCTCGCCCCGCCCCGCGGGAACCCCTCAGCTCGATCCGGTGTCAAACGGAGCAGGACTTGACATCTTGGTTCTCCAGTACTAGTTTATTAGTATGCGACCGAAGAGCGCGACGCTGACCCCCCAGGAACTCGAGATCATGAAGCTCGTCTGGAAGAAGGGCGAGGTCACCGTCCGGGATGTCTACGAGGCCCTCCTCGAGCGCCGCAAGATCGCCTACACCACGGTCATGACCATGATGCGGGTGCTGGAGCGCAAGGGCTACCTCAAGACCCGCCGCGAGGACCGCGCCTACGTCTACCGCCCGGCCCACCCCGAGCGCCAGGTGGTCCGGTCGATGGTGCGCGAGTTCGTGGACCGCGTGTTCAACGGCTCCGCGCGCCCGCTGCTGGTCCACCTCGTGGAAGACCGGCGTCTCAGCAAGAAGGAGCTCGAGGAGCTCGAACGGCTGGTGCGGGAGGTGGACTCATGATGCCGCTGCCGCCCCACAACCTCCTGGCGGCCGCCGTGCAGGCTGGCCTGATCGCGCTTGCCGGCGCGCCGCTCCCGCGCGCGTTCGGCATCTGGTCGCCGCGTGCGCGCCTCCTGTACTGGCGCGCCCTGATGATGGCGTGCGTGCTCGTGCCGCTGCTCGCGCCCCGCGTCTACGTCCCGGCGGCCGTGTCCCCAATGCCCGTGACGGCGCCCGCCGAGATGGTCTCGATCGATGCGGCAGCGGTGACGACGGGCAGCCCCGCGGATCCGGTCGCCCGTCGGACGTCCTGGCTGCCCGCCGTCAGCCTCACACAGCTGCTCGTCGCGGGCGTCGCGCTGCGCGGGGCGTGGTTGCTGTTGGGCCTGGTGACCTTGTCCCGCCTTCGGCGCTCGGCACGGAGGCTCTGGCCGCGCCCCGCGGCAGTGGACGAAGCGGTGGCCGTGACTGGCGCCGATGCCGAGTTCCTGGTTTGCGAGCGCGCCCTTCGGCCCATGACCTTTGGCGTCCTTCGGCCCGTCATCCTCGTGCCCGCCGACTTCCCGGAGTTCACCCCACTCCAGCAGAAGGCCATCGCCTGCCACGAACTGCTGCACGTCCGCCGGCTGGACTGGGTCCGCACGGCGGCCGACGAAGTCGTTCGAACCCTCGCGTGGTTCCACCCGGCCGCGTGGTGGCTGACCGGCCAGGTGCACCTCTCGCGCGAGCAACTGGTGGACGAGGAAGTGGTTCGTCACATGGGAAGCCGCCGGCCTTACCTCGACGCCCTCCTGCACCTCGCTTCGTCCGAGCGCCGCGGCGCCCTGCTCCCCGCCTCGCTGTTCCTCGGTCGCGCCCATCTGCCGCAGCGCGTCGCACTGCTCGTCAAGGAGGTTCGCATGTCCAGGCCGCGTCTCGCTCTCTCGTTCGTCGCGATTGCCGCCTTGCTGGCCTTGTGCGGCCAGGCTGCCGTGGCCGCCTTCCCGCTGACGGTCCCCGCAGAAGTCGGCGCAGGCGTCGCCGGGCAGCAGGCGGCCCGGCCGGGCATCTCGCTCGCGTCATCCGAGCGGCTCAACTTCCGTTGGGAGAACGCCGCGGTGAAGGATGTCCTCAACTTCATCGGGAAGTTAGCGGGAGTGACGGTTCTCTACGACCCGTCGGTGGGCAACCCCGCCCCGGTGACGATGAATCTGGAAGGTGTGACGGTGCAGGCGGCCCTGAACGCCGTCATGCAGGCCTCCGGTCTGGCTTATCAAGTCCAGGATCCGAAGACCATTGTCGTGTTCCACGGCCTTTCGCCGACGCCCGGGCAGGCGAAACCGTCACCCTCGGCCCCAATGACGGCGGCGACCGTCGCTCTGCGGAAAACCCGCGACGTCCGTCCGGCCTTCCCGCCAGGGGCGCCGTCGGAACCGCTGGTCCTCGAGGCCGCCCTCGACCTGACCGGCCACGTGACCGAGGTCACCACCATCACCGGCTCGAGCGAACTCGGCGCGATCGCTGCCGCGGCCGTCGAGCAGTGGCAGCTCTTGCCGTCGCCGAAGGCGCCATACAAGACGCTGGTCGGGTTCAACCCCGCAGCCGGCGGATCCGACCCCTCCGGGCAGCCGCCGGTGCTCGTGGGCCGCAACGTCAAAGCGCCCGTCAAGGTCAAGGACGTAAAGCCCGTCTACCCGAAGGAGGCGCAGGACGCCCGGGTACAGGGCGTCGTGATCCTCGAGGTTCGCATTGACGCCGACGGACAGGTCAGCGAGGCGCGGATCCTCCGCTCCATCCCGATGCTCGATCGGGCCGCGCTCGAAGCCGTGCTGCAGTGGAAGTACGATCCGCAGGGATTCCCGCTCCAGATGACGGTCACCTGTAACTTCACGCTCAGCGGCGAGCCTTCGTCGGCCGTTGCCGGCGGTGTTGCGGGCGGCGTGGGCGGCGGCGTGGGCGGCGGCGTGGGTGGCGG
>Ga0105104_10001620_pt1 | contig 16808 bp, 18 predicted proteins | sample PPLLaktember2015_3_FD_87034 | JGI IMG/M metagenome (GOLD analysis project Ga0105104, IMG submission 87034) | Freshwater sediment microbial communities from Prairie Pothole Lake near Jamestown, North Dakota, USA - PPLs Lake P7 Core (6) Depth... | ecosystem: Environmental > Aquatic > Freshwater >... | reverse complement strand
TGCCTCCAGATGCTGAAGGAGGCTTCGGAGCAGGCGAAGATCGACGTGGGGCAGAAGGGCACCGCGGACATCCTCTGCCAGAACATCTGCCAGGACGCCTCGGGGCAGGTGATGGACCTCCGGGCCACCCTCAACCAGGACCAGTTCAACCGGATGGTGATGGACCTCGTGCAGCGCACCTTCAAGGTGTGCGACGAGGCGCTCCAGAGCGCCCGGCTCACCGCGGCGGACGTGGACGCGGTCATCCTCGTCGGAGGGCCGACGCGCCTGCCCATCGTCCAGAACTCGGTCCGTCACTACTTCCAGAAGGAGCCGCTGGAGGGGATCAACCCGGATCAGGTGGTGGCGATGGGCGCCGCGCTGCAGGCGCACGCCCTGATGGACGCCCGGACCGAGACCTTCCTGGTCGACGTCACCCCGCTCACGCTCCGCATCGGGACGGTGGGCGGCTTCACCGAGCGAATCATCGAGAAGAACACCCCGGTGCCCATCGACCGGAGCAAGACCTTCACCACCAGCCGCGACGGTCAGGAGCGGGTGAAGATCCGCGTGTACCAGGGCGAATCCAACCGGGCCGACGAGTGCGAGATGCTGGGGGAGTTCGAGTTCGCCGGATTCCGGGTGGGGTATCGCGGCGAGGTGAAGATCGAGGTCACCTTCGAGATCAACACCGACGGCATCGTCAACGTCTCCGCGGCGGACGTCGAGACCGGCCAGAAGACCTCCACCACCATCTCCCTGTCGTCGGGCCTCAGCGAGTCGGACATCCAGCGTTCCATCCAGCTGAACCGCCAGACCCGCCTGGCCCGTGGCATGGTTCACGCCGTCCCACCCGGCACCTCGCGCGACGTCCTGCCCGAGCTGCCGACCTCCCTGGAGGGCTGAGCGAGCGCCGTGAGCGAGCCACCCGACAAGCCGGGCCCTCCGGCCCCGGTTCCCCCGGGTGAGCAGCCGCCGCGGCAGACGACGACCCAGCCGCTCGCGCCGGTGGATCCAGCCGAGGTGGCGGACGCCGGGTTCGAGACCACCGGCTCCTTCCGGACCAGCGCCTCGGGGGTGCCCATCCTCGACGCCCCGTTCCCCACCCCGCCCCGCCCGCCGGAACCGCCCCGCGCTCCCCCGAGCCCGGGCGCACGGGGCACGCCTGCACCCGGCGCCCCGCCCCGGCCCGCTGCGCGGGCGCCCACTGCCGCCCCGGGGAGTCCGGCAGGCGGAAGCGCGGCGCCACCTCGCCCGGGCCCGGCGGCTTCCCCGCCCGCGCCCACAGGTTCTCCGGCGCGCGTCCCCACGCCGGCTCCCGGGCCGGCCGCGCGGCCCGCGGTTTCGCCGGGCGTTCCGGTCTCCCCGCGTCCAGGCCCGGCGGCACGGCCGACCTCCCCGGCGTCCCCGGCGGGGGTTCCCTCCGTCCCCGGCGTCGGCCCCGGAGCCCCGGGGCGCCCGACACCACCCGCGTCCCCGCGCCTTCCCACCCGGGAGCAGCCCGCCTTCCCGGTGCCACGGACCGCAAGCCGTGAGTCCGCCGCCGCCCCGGCACAGGGCTTGCGCGCCCCGCTCGGCTCGCCCACCGGGGAGTTCCTCACCGAGCAGGCGCGGGCGGCTGCCCCGCCGCCCCAGCCGGGCGTGGTTCCAGCGCGGGTCTTCCGCCCCCCGGGCACGTCTCCTCCGGCGACCCCGCCGCTGCCCTCGCTGGGCGTGAGCATCGCCCCGGTGATTGCCCCGCTGACGCCGGTACCCGGACCCTCGCAGGCCCCGGCTGGCCGGCGACTCCCTCCCCGCCCCACCCACGACCCGATGACCGAGACCAGCCTCGGCATCCCGGTCATGCCGCCACTGCCTCCCGCCGAGACCAGGCCTCTGCCGCCGCTCGACGTGCGCGTCGCCCCGGTGGTTCCACCGGTCGCGCCGCCGGCCACCGCCGCCGCGGTTCCGCAGGACCCCGAGGCACGGCTCGCCTGGAAGGCCGAGCGACTGGACACGCTCGACTACTTCGAGCTGCTTGGCGTGCCCACCACCGCCAGCGCCGGCGAGGTGAAGCGCGCCTTCTACCGGGAGAGCCGCGCGTACCACCCGGATCGCTTCTTCCACCTCGCCGACGAGGCGTTCAAGGCACGCGTCCACGAGGTCTACAAGCGCGTGACCGAGGCCTACTACGTGCTGCGCGACGACGTCCGGCGGCCCAAGTACCTCGCCGACGTGACCGGGCCGGACCGTGCGCGGAAGCTCCGCTTCGACGAGCTGGCGGAGCAGGAGACGAAGGCCCAGGTCAAGCAGCAGGCGGAGCAGCAGATCGGCCTCAACCCCAAGGCCCGGCAGCTGTTCCAGACCGCGTTGGCCGACCTCGAGCGTGGAAACCTTGCGGCTGCCGAGCGGGGCCTGAAGATGGCGCTCACCTACGAGAAGGACAACGCGCTCTACAAGGAGAAGCTGACCCTGGTTCAGGAACGTCTCTACGAGGAGTCCCGGGGCAAGGCCTTCAAGATCACATGACGCTGGACCTGGTGGTGCTCGCGCTGGTGGCCCTCGGAGCGGTGTTCGGAGCCCGGGCCGGAGCCTCCCGCCAGCTGGCCAGCTGGGGAGCGCTGGTCCTGGCCGCGCTCGCCGCCCGCCCCGGGGGCGCGCTGCTCGGGCCGGCATTCGGAAGGTTCTTCCACACCTCGGAGTCGCTCGGCTCGGTGGCCGCGGCCTTCGCCACCTTCATCACCGTCGCCGTGGTGGTGCGGCTCCTGGCAACCCGCCTGCTGCAGGGCGCGCTGGGCGGCAGAGATCCCGAGGAGCGGGGCACGGACCGCGCGCTCGGTGCGCTTCTCGGCGGAGGGAAGGTGGCCGCGGTGGCCTGGGTGGCGCTGTCCGCGCTGGCCTTCGTGGAGGCGAACGTGCAGGTGGCCGGCAAGGGTCTGGGGCTCTCGCCCAAGGACTCGACCGCCTTCGCCATCGCCCGGCGGTGGAACCTCTTCTCCGCCCCGTTCTTCTCGCGGGCGGCGGACCTCGCCACGGCCCAGAAGGTGTTCCGTTCCCCGGAGCTTTACCAGCAGATCGCCGGCAATCCCGCGGTGGGGGCTCTGGAGAAGAATGCCCGCTTCCGGGCAGTGGTGTCCGACCCGGAGGTGAAGGAGGCCCTGGAGCGGGGGGACACGGTGGCGCTCCTCAAGTCCGCCTCGGTCCACCGGCTGCTGCAGGACCCGGAGGCGCTGGTTCAGCTGGCCAAGCTCCGGGAGGCGGTGGACCAGGTCCAGGAGCGGGGGCCCTCGAAACCGGTTGCTCCCCGGCCGGCGCGGGTTAAGTGAGCGCCCATGGCGATGCCCGACGTCGGCGACAAGGCCCCCGCGTTCAGCCTCGAGGACCAGTCCGGGAAGACGGTGAAGCTCTCCGACTTCAAGGGCAAGAAGGTGGTCCTCTACTTCTACCCGAAGGACGACACGCCGGGATGCACGCGGGAGGCGTGCTCCTTCCGCGACGAGCACTCGGCGCTCCAGAAGGCCGGCGCGGTGGTGCTCGGGGTGAGCCCGGACTCCGGCCCGAGCCACGCGAAGTTCGCCGGCAAGTACAAGCTGCCCTTTCCGCTGCTCGCCGACACCGACCACTCGGTTTCCGAGCGGTATGGGGCCTGGGCCGAGAAGTCGCTGTACGGGCGGAAGTTCATGGGAATCATCCGCTCCACGTTTCTCATCGACGGGTCGGGCAAGGTGGCCCGGGTGTGGCCCAAGGTGAAGGTCGACGGGCACGTGGACCAGGTGCTCGAGGCAATTCGCGAGATCTGAGAGGTCCGGCCGGAGAATCAGCTCCGGTCCGGCGTCAAAGGGATGTCGTTGCAGTGCCACGGGTCCGGTGTTGACGGGCCCCCGTGTTCTTCTATTGTGCGCTGCTCCCGGGCGACCGGGAGACCCCTGGAGGTCCTGACCTCACGATGCCCACCTTACCCCCGCAACCCTGGTCCCTGGCGGACGCCTTCGAGACATACGGTGTCCGCAGCTGGGGCGCGGGGTACTTCGGCATCAACGACAAGGGCAACGTCACCGTCCACGCCGACGGCAACGGCCATTCCCTGGACCTCAAGGAGCTGGTGGAGGAGGTTCGCCGGCGCGGCATCTCGCTGCCGCTCCTCATCCGCTTCACCGACGTCCTCCGCAGCCGGGTGGTGCACCTCAACGAATCCTTCCGCCGGGCCATCGCCGAGCACGGCTACCGGGGCGCCTACAAGGGCGTGTACCCGATCAAGGTGAACCAGCACCGCTACGTGGTCGAGACCATCGTCGAGGCCGGACGGCCGTACGACTACGGGCTCGAGGCCGGGAGCAAGCCCGAGCTGCTGGCGGTGATGGCGCTGCTCGACAGTCCCGAGGCGCTGATCGTCTGCAACGGGTACAAGGACGAGGAGTACATCGAGACCGCCCTCTACGCCTCCCGCCTGGGCCGCAGCGTGGTGCTGGTGGTGGAGAAGCCGAGCGAGATCCCGCTCATTGCTGAGGTGGCGCGCCGGGTGGGGATCCGCCCCCGCATCGGCATCCGGGTGAAGCTCAGCACCCGTGGCGCCGGCAAGTGGGAGGCCTCGGGAGGCGACCGGAGCAAGTTCGGCCTGTCCTCGAGCGAGCTGCTGGACTCGATGGAATTCATGCGGAAGGTGGGGCTCTTGGACTGCTTCGAGCTCCTCCACTTCCACCTCGGCAGCCAGGTCTCCAACATCCGCAACTTCAAGAACGCGCTGCGCGAGGCGAGCCGCTTCTACGTCGAGGTGGCGCAGGCGGGCGCGCCCCTCAAGTACCTGGACGTGGGCGGAGGCCTGGGCGTCGACTACGACGGCAGCCAGACCAACTTCACCTCGTCGATGAACTACACCACCCAGGAGTACGCGAACGACGTGGTGTTCAGCGTACTCGAGGCCTGCAACGAGGCCAAGGTGGAGCACCCCACGCTGGTCTCGGAATCGGGCCGGGCAGTGGTCGCCCACCATGCGGTGCTGGTGACCGAGGTCCTCGGGGTGAGCGAGTTCGACGCCCACAACGTGCCGGACACCCTTCCCGAGGACGCCTCGCCGGTGGTGCGGAAGCTCTGGGCGACGTACCGCGAGCTGACGCGGAAGAACGTGCTCGAGGCCTACCACGACGCCACCGAGTACAAGGAGGAGTGCCTCACCCTCTTCTCCCTGGGGCACCTCACCCTGGCAGACCGGGTGGCGGCGGAGAACCTATTCTGGACGCTGTGCCAGAAGATTCTCCGCACCGCGCGCGAGCTGGACGAGATGCCCGAGGAGCTGGAGACGCTCGAGCGGCACCTGGCGGACACCTACTTCTGCAACTTCAGCGTCTTCCAGTCGCTGCCCGACAGCTGGGCCATCGACCAGCTCTTCCCGATCGTGCCCATCCACCGGCTCACCGAGCGCCCCGCGCGGCGGGCGGTGCTGGCGGACATCACCTGCGACTCGGACGGGAAGATCGAACACTTCATCGACCGGCGGGACGTGAAGGACGTGCTCGAGCTGCACCCGATCAACCAGGACGACTACTTCATCGGCATCTTCCTGGTCGGCGCCTACCAGGAGATCCTCGGGGATCTGCACAACCTCTTCGGGGACACCAACGCGGTGCAGGTGTCGCTCGGGCCCAGCGGCGGCTACCTCATCGACCACGTGGTCTCGGGGGACTCGGTCACCGAGGTCCTGAACTACGTCAGCTACAGCAAGGACGACCTGGTGGCCCGGGTGCGGCGCTTCGCGGAGGAAGCGCTGCGCAAGGGGACCATGACCCTCGACCAGTCGCGGCAGCTGCTGCGGGCCTACGAGGACGGGCTGTCCGGATACACCTACCTCGAGCGCGAGGTGGACGCCCCGGCCCTGGCGGCCACCGGGCAGCTGCGGCTGGTGGAGAAGGCCGAGCCGGGCCGGTCCTCGACCGGAACGTGAGCCCCGGGCATCCGGTGCGCCCGGTGTCCACGCGAGATGCGGCGGCCGTCGCCCGCCTGCGCACGCTGTGCCTGGCGCTCCCCGAGGCGAACGAGCGGGTCTCCCACGGGGAGCCGACGTGGTTCGCCGGCAAGGGCAGGGTCTTCGCCATGCTGGACAATCACCACCACGGTTCCGAGCACCTCTCGGTCTGGCTCCCGATGCCCCCCGACCTCCAAGACACGCTCGTGGCCGCCGACTCGACACGATTCTTCCGACCGCCCTACGTCGGCAGCGCGGGCTGGATCGGGGTGGTGCTCGATCGCAGGCCGGACTGGGAGCTGATCGGGAAGCTCCTCCGGGAGGCGTTCGTCCACGTCGCCGGGGCCCGGCTCCGGGCGAAGCTGGACCGACCCTCCCCGACGTGATCCGTCCTCGAACCCTCGGGTGTCCAGGGCACGCGACGGCCGCGGCTAGTAGTGGAAGCGGGTCTCGACCTTCACGTCGGGGTGGAGCGTCCGCTGTACCGGGCAGGTGTTGGCGATCCGCTCCATCAGCTCCCGCCTGTCCGCCGGGAGCTCCGTGGGCATCCACAGATCGACGACCAGGGTCCCGACGCGCCGGGGCGAGGGGTGCATGTGTTTCTCCACCCGGCCCCGGGTTCTCCCCCAGGGGATTCCTTCCCGTTTCGCGACGATCGCCATCGTGGTCATCATGCAGTCGAGGAGACCGGTGGCCACGAGGTCCGTGGGCGAGAAGCCCGAGGCGTCGCCGCCGTTGTCCTTCGGCGCGTCGCTCACGAAGCTGGCCCCGCTCGGCCCGTGGGCCACGCGGACGTGCAACCCGCCGACGGACTCGGCGGTGATCTCGACGAAATGCGGCTGCTCGGCCATCGACGACCTCCGGGGAACGACGTGAATGCAGGGTAACGCCGGAGGGTGCGTGCGTTCAGCGTGAACGTTTCAGTCGCAACCCGACTGCTCGCGTCAGGACATCCGATCGTGCCCCCGGCTCAGCCCTCCGCACCACCGGGACGCCCCTCGAAGCGCGCAGTCGCGCGCCGGCGACCATGCTCAGCGCACCACCATCTCGTGCTCACCCTTCGTCGGGGGATCGGTGTCCGGGCTCCAGTCGATGGTGGCCATCAGCTTCTTCCGCCGGCGGGCCACGTCCCGGTCGAGGAAGGCGACCGCGTCGGTCATCCGGTCCATGAGGCGCATCGGCGCCCGCCTCGCCCCCTCCGAGAAGAGCGCGTGGGTCAGCCAGGGGAACACAGCGGTCACGTCGGTGTGCACGTAGACCGACCCGGACTCGACCGCTTCCACCGACACCTTCCCCCAGGTGTGTCCCTCCCCCGCCGGGCAGCTGGAGAGCGCGCCGTTGTCCACCGGGTCGACGCAGAACTGGAGGTCGATGTCGAAGCCGGTGGTGGGCACGGAGAGGATCTGGTCCAGGAGCGGCTCGCCCTGCAGCGTGTAGTTCTTGGGCACGCCGCCGCCGAGGATCCAGATCGCCAGCTTCTTGCTCCCGTGGTGCCGGCAGAAGTGCTGCACGGCGGCCATGGAGTAGACGTCGTCGTTGATGTCGATCGCGAAGTGGAACTCGTCGCCCAGGAGCCGCTTCAGCTTCACCACGTTGAGGAAGATGCTCCCGTCCTGCACCGCGCCCACCCAGATGGGCACCGCGTGCTTGTAGGCAGTGGAGAGCAGCGAGGGCTTCTTCACCCCCAGCGAGCGCTCGATGTCGTGGACCGCCTTGCCGAGCAGGTAGTGGAACTCGGGGGTGGTCATGCTCCTCTGGAACTCGGGCCGGCGGATGATGGCGCTGAAGAGCCGGTCGGTGTCGAGGAGCGCCTCCTCCCAGAAGCCCAGGTCGTAGATGCGGATGATGCGAGCCAGTCGCATCTGGAGGTCGCCGGCGTTCGGGTTCACCTCGCGAATGGCGTGACCGATGATCCGGTGGGCGTCGTGGTACAGGTTCGCGCCGGTGGTGGTGAGCGCGCTGACGATGCCGCGCTCGATGAGCGGGATGAGGCAGCTCTGGTGTAGCCCCGCCGGGGTCATCGCTCCGGAGAGCGTGAGAAAGATGCTGCAGTCCTCGGCCACGCTCCGCTGCATCAGCTCGAAGGCGGTGCGCTCCTGGCGCCCCACGTAGGCCCCGAAGGCGTGGGCCAGGAGGTCCGCCGGTTTCTGGCGCCCGGTGATGGGCCGGGGATCGACGCTGCGGGACTTGGCGTAGGCCGCGCGCAGGCCGCGGCGCTGGGAGGGCTTGGGCATGGCGGCGCCGACTATCACGAATGCCTTTGCTCCGGGTCGGCGGATGCGAAAGCATCGCCGTTTCCAGGGAGGCGGGGAGCTGCCGGGGTGTCGGGCGCGGGGATGAACCCGTCAGGCGTCCGTCGGACGCCGCCGGGCCGACGCGAGCACGGCTCCCGGGGTGGAGGGCGCATGCACGGACGTGGCTGGGCGGTGGTCGTGGCAGGGCTCCTCTGTCGGGCGGCGATCGGCGCCGCACCCGCTCCAGCCGAGCCGGTGACGGTCATCCGGGCCGGAACGCTGATCGACGGGGTCTCCGGGTCTCCGAAGTCGAATCAGGTCATCGTCATCCGGGGCAACCGCATCGAGAGCGTGGGCGCGGGAGCGGCGCCGGCCGGGGCACGGGTCATCGACCTGTCCAGCGTGACCGTGCTCCCGGGGATGATCGACGGGCACACCCACGTCTTCCTCCAGGGCGAGGATCCGGCGGAGGGCGGCTACGACGTCCAGCTGCTGAAGTACCCGCTGGCCTCCCGCGCCGCGCGGGCCACGGTCGCCGCCCGCCGCGCGCTGGAGCAGGGCTTCACCACCATCCGGGACGTGGAGACCGAGGGCGCCGGTTACGGCGATGTGGGCATCAAGCGGGCCATCGACGAGGGTCACATCCCCGGGCCGCGGATGTTCGTCTCCACCCGGGCCATCTCCACCACCGGCGGGTACAACCTCGAGGGGTACGCGCCGGAGGTCGCCGTCCCGAAGGGGGCGCAGCTCGTCGACGGGCCGGTCGAGGCGCGCAAGGCCACCCGGGAGCAGCTGGAGCACGGGGCCGACTGGATCAAGGTCTACATGACCCACCGCTCGTGGGTGGACGCGGCCGGCAACCTCCAGTCACAGCCGACGCTCACTGTCGAGGAGCTGAAGGCCATCGTGGACGAGGCGCACGGCTGGGGGAAGAAGGTGGCCTGTCACGCGTACGGCAACCCGGGGCTGAAGCGCGCGCTGGACGGTGGGTGCGACTCCATCGAGCACGGCCTCGAGCTCGACGACGCCGCCGTGGCGCAGATGGTGAAGCAGGGAACGTGGCTCTGCCCGACGATGGCCGCGTACTATGGCTACTGGGAGCCGGAGGGAACGCCAGTCGGGAAGCGGGATCGGAAGCGGGCCGAGGTCCACGGCCCCTCCTTCCGCCGCGCGGTGAAGGCGGGGGTGAAGATCGCCTTCGGGAGCGACGTGGGAGGCTTCTCCTGGAAGGACCCGATCGCGAAGGAGTTCCCGTACATGATCCAGTACGGGATGACGCCCATGCAGGCCATCCAGTCGGCGACGTCCCGGGCGGCGGAGATGCTGGGGATGAAGGGCCAGCTGGGAGTCGTCGCCGCGGGCGCCTACGCGGACGTCGTCGCGGTGAGCGGCGACCCGCTGAAGGACGTCAAGGCGCTGGAGAGGGTCGTGTTCGTGATGAAGGACGGGAAGGTCTTCAGGGACGCGATGACCGCGCGCTGACGGCTCCGGCGCCCCTCCGCCCGGCGCGGCGGGGGCGAGGTCGCGGAGAACGGGCGTGCTCCGGCGACGGCGGCGCGGGAAGCTCCCGGAGCGCGAGGGCGCCACAGGCGTCGAGGTCGACACACCGGCAGGAGCGTACCGTCTCCAGCGCCGTGCGCATCCTCGTGAGGAGACGCTCCACCCGCGCGATCTCCGCGAGCTTGATCTCGGCCAGCATCTCCCACCGCGGCGAGGGCCGCCTGCCGTCGAGCGCAGGCGCGAACAAGCGCCTGGTCTCATCCAGGGTGAACCCGCAGGCGCGAGCGAGGAGGAGCAGCCCGACCCGCTGGAACGCCTCATCACCGTACTCGCGGCGACCGGAGACCCGGGTCACCCGCGGGAAGAGGCCGATCTGCTCCCAGTAGCGGAGCGCGCTCGCGGGGACTCCCGAGCGCCGTGACATCTCTCCGATTCGCATGAGGGGTCCCCTTGACTTCGAGCTGACTCGAAGTTGCATGGATCGGGGCCTCATTTCAAGGAGGCCTCTGATGTTTCGATCGTTGGGTGCAGTCCTCTCCGCGGCGGTGCTGGTCCTGGGAGTCGTGGTGTCCCGGACTCGGAGGACCGAGCCGGAGGGGCAGTTCGCCTGTGCGCTGCATGCCCTGGACCGGGAGCAGCGGCAGCGGCACGGAGAGCTGTCCGGACGCCTGCTACAAGCCATCCGGGGACGGGGCGAGATCCGGGACGGGTATGTCTTCACGGTTGACGAGTCGGCGATGGACTGGGCGAGCCTCGCGGAGTGGGCGCGGCTCGAGCGGCTGTGCTGCCCGTTCTTCCGGGTGGCCTTGCGAGCTCAGCCGCGCGGGTCGGCCGTGGAGCTCGAGCTCGGGGGAGCGCCCGGGGTGAAGCGGTTCATCCTCGGGGAGCTGCCGGTGATCCTGGCCGCCGGATGAGACCGCGGCCGTCCGACAGTTTCGGACGCCCCAGCGAGTCTCGGGACCTGGCCCCGCGGAGACCGTCCGCTCTTGTTCCTGGGACGCGTTTCGCGAAACCGCCGTGGAAGGAGGCGCGCGCCACCCCGACTCTGTTCGAGGATCGTGTCCTCAGGGCCGCCCGGCTCGGCCGCCGCGTCAACCGTGTGGCGCCGCCGCGGTTTGAGGGACCGCGGACGGCTCAGGGCGTCCGGGCCGCCAGCCGCCGCGGCCCGATGCGCTTCCGGATCTCCTGCGGCAGGCGCTGCAGCAGCTCGCGGTGGTCGCGCAGCCCCACCGACTCGCGCTGGACCAGCAGCATCCACACCCGCTCGGCGGTGAGGTCTCTCAGCTCGAGCCGCCGCTCCCGCTCGGCCTCCGACGTGGGGAGCGGCGGAAGCTGACCGGCCTCGAGCGCTTCCCACGCCTCCATCGCCTTCAGGAACAGGTCGTTGATCCGCGCCAGGGCAGAGGCGCGCTCGGCCTGGAGGTCGCGCTCCAGCGCCTGCATCGGGTCCCGGCTCATCTGGGGCCCTCTAAGCTCCGGCCACCGCGGCCGCAGACGGAAGCGACTGCTCCGGCTTGAGCTCGGCCATCGCCAGCTGGTCGAGGGTGGCGGTCCGGTACACGTCGAGCATCCGCTCCTGGCCGCGCTTCCATACCCCGTAGAGGGTGCAGCCTCGGGACAGCCGGCAGGCGTCGTGGCCGTCCTGGCAGAGGTTCACCACCACCGGCCCCTCGACCGCCTCGATGACCTCGAGGAAGGTGATGTCCCGCGCCGGCCGGGCCAGCCGGTATCCCCCCCGCGCCCCGCGGGTGCTCTTCGCGAGCTGCCGGGTGACGAGCTGCTTGAGGATCTTCGCCAGGAAGTCCTGCGGGACGTTCATCCGCCGGGCGATCTCCCGGAAGGGCATCACCTTGCCCTCCGGCTGGGCGGCCAGGCACACCATCGCCCGGAGCCCGTACTCGATGCGCCGGGAGATCTGAAGGGGGTGCTGCATAGGCGAATCCGCTTGAGAATTCGAGCGGTTGGGTAATTATAGGGCTCGCCGGTCCACATTTCAACGCGACGTTCGCTCCGGGCATGATCGACCTCCACTCCCACACCACGGCCAGCGACGGCGAGCACTCGCCGGAGGAGCTGTTGGCCCGGGCTCGGGCCGCCGGGGTCACGACGCTGGCGGTGACCGACCACGACACGGTGAAGGCCCTTGGACGGGCCCAGGCGGCCGCCGAGGCCCTGGGCATCCGGCTGGTGCCCGGCATCGAGGTCTCCAGCGAGGCGGCGGGCCGGGAGGTCCACATCCTCGGACACTTCGTGAACCCCACCGAGCCGGGGCTGGCCGGCTTCTCCGACCGGCTCGGGGAGGAGCGGGCCGAGCGGATGGGCCGGATGGTCGCGCAGATGAACCAGCTGGGGTTCCCGGTCACGCTGCAGGAGGTGGAGCGCATCGCGGCGGGCGCGCACCTCGGCCGCCCGCACCTGGCCCGGGCGCTCGTGGAGCGCGGGTACGTCACCTCCATCCGGGAGGCGTTCGACCGGTTCCTGGGGGACGGCAAGCCCGGCTACGTCGACCGCTTCCGGGTGAGCGCCGAGGACGCCATCTCGATGCTCCACCGGGCTGGCGGAACGGCCACCCTCGCCCACCCGGGCTCGAGCAAGGTCCTGCCTCACACCCTGGAGCGGCTGGCGAAGGCCGGGCTCGACGGGCTGGAGATCTTCCACCCCGACCACGTTCCGAGCCAGCGGGAAGCCTTCCTCCGCCAGGCGGACGCGCTCGGGCTGGTCCCGACCGCCGGGAGCGACTACCACGGCCCACGGGTGACGCCGGACCGCCGGCTGGGGATGGTGTCGCTGGACCCGTCGCACTTCGCGCGGCTCGTGGCCCGGGCCGCGTCCCGTCGTTGACACCCTGCGTAGCCCGTCGTTGGATGCGCCCGCCCGAATGACTCCCGACGCACTCGCCCCCTACCTGCCCCTCCTCGCGGTGCTCGTGCTCGCCGGCGGCCTCGGCGCGATCGTGAGCGTCATGTCGGCCCTCCTCGGCCCGAAGCGCCCGTCGGCCGTCAAGTCGACCATCTTCGAGGCAGGGAGCGAGCCGTCGCCCGGCAGCGCGCGCCAGCGCTTCGCGGTGAAGTTCTACGTGGTCGCCTTGCTCTTCATCGTCTTCGACATCGAGACGGTGTTCCTCTACCCCTGGGCGGTGAACTTCAAGGCGCTGGGCTGGTTCGGCTACGGGGAGATGGCCGTCTTCGCGGTCACCCTGGTCATCGGGCTGGCCTACGTCTGGAAGAAGGGCGCGCTGGACTGGGAGAGTTAAGAGAGGACCATGGCCGACGCTGACATCGCCCCAGTCATCACCACCCGTCGCGACGACGCGATGGGCTTTCTCGAGCGGATGGTGAGCAAGGGACTGGGCTGGGCGCGCAAGTACTCGCTCTTCACCTACCCCTTCGCCACCGCGTGCTGCGGCAGGGAGTACATGGCCGTGGCCGCGGCCCGGTACGACATCGCGCGGTTCGGCGCCGAGTTCCCCCGCTTCTCCCCCCGGCAGGCGGACATGCTGCTGGTGGTGGGGACCATCAACCTCAAGCAGGCGCCGATCCTCAAGCGCGTCTACGAGCAGATGGCCGAGCCGAAGTGGGTGGTCAGCTTCGGGGTGTGCGCCTCGTCCGGCGGCTTCTACGACAACTACGCGGTGCTCCAGGGCATCGACCGGATCATCCCTGTGGACGTGTACATCCCCGGGTGTCCGCCACGGCCCGAGCAGGTGCTCGACGGGCTGATTCTCCTCCAGGACAAGATCCAGCGGCAGGTCCACCGCATCGGCGGCACCGGTCCGAGCGAGCCCGAGTTCGGGCTGGATCTGCTGAAGACCTACCCGCACGAGAAGGGTCTGGCGTCCGGCAAGCGGTGACCGCGCCCACGGTCGTCCGGACAGCGTCGCTGGTCGGCTTGCTCGCGCTCGGGTGCGCGACGCCTGGCGCCTCGACCGTCGCCCCGACCCAGCCGGCTCCGGCCGGCGCAGCGGACCGGGTCCACCGCCTCCTCGCCGGCCGATTCGACTCCGCGGATCAGGCCCGCAGCTCGCCCGGCTTCTCCCCCATCCAGGTCGCGGCCTGTCCTGCCGACGTGCCCGCGCTCGGACCGCGCGTCCTCTACGTCGAGCAGGCCCGGATGGATGCGCCGGACCAGCCGGAGCGCCAGCGGGTCTACGTCATCGAGCCCGGCCAGCCGGCGGAGTCGGGGGCGGTGGCGCGGGTGTTCGAGCTCGCGGTCCCCGGTTCCTCGGTGGGCGCCTGCGGGTTGGCGGTCCCTCCGCGCTTCGCCCGCGAGGAGCTGGTGGAGCGCGTGGGCTGCACGGTCACGCTGCGGGCCGACGGGCCGGTGTTTCGCGGGACCACCAGCGGCCGAGGCTGCCCGACCACGCTGAAGGGCGCCACCTACGTCACCAGCGAGGTGGTGCTGGACACGGTGGGTTTCCGCTCCCGGGAACGGGGCTTCGACCCGGGCGGGACACAGAAGTGGGGCGATGAGTCCGGCCCCTACGTCTTCGTGCGACGGACCCCGCTGCCCTCCCCGTAGAATCGATCCTCCCCGCTCGCCTCCTGGGCTACCCTCGCCACCGAGTTGAAAATTCACGCCGGGGAGGAGCCTGCGATGCGTCGACTGGCTGGACTCGTTCTGCTCGGAGCGCTGCTCGCGGTGGGGTCAGCCGCGGCCCAGACCTTCCGCTACGCCTCGACCGGAGATCTCCTCACCCTGGATCCACACTCGGCGGACGAGGCGCTCTCCAACTCGTTCAAGAACAACGTCCACGAGGGGCTGGTCCGCTTCAACGAGAAGCTCGAGCCCGAGCCGGCGCTGGCGGTGAGCTGGAAGAACGTCGATCCGGTCACCTGGCGGTTCCAGCTGCGCCGCGAGGTCACCTTCCACGACGGGACTCCGTTCACCGCCGACGACGTGGTCTTCTCCTACAACCGGCAGCGCTCGAAGAACTCGGTGATGGCCTCGCACGTCGCGACCATCAAGAGCGTGCGGAAGATCGACGACTACACGATCGAGTACGTGACGGTCGGTCCCGACCCGATCCTCCTCCGGAACCTCACCGAGCACTTCATCGTCTCCAAGAAGTGGTGCGAGCAGCACGCGACCACCGAACCGGTCGCGGGGCTCAAGGAGGAGACCTACGCCACGCGGCACGAGAACGGCACCGGACCCTTTCAGGTGGTGGAACGGCTGCCCGACACGCGGACGGTGCTGGTCCCCTATCCGAAGTGGTGGGATCTCCCGAACAAGAAGTACGCCATCACCCGGGCCGAGTTCCGTCCCATCGCCAACGCCGCCACCCGACTCGCGGCGCTGATCTCCGGGGAGCTCGAACTTGCCTACCCCGTCGCGCCGCAGGACGTGGCGCGGGTGGAGGGCCAGAAGGGCTTCCGGGTGATCAAGAAGCCCGAGCTCCGTGTGGTGTACCTGGGGATGGACCAGTGGCGCGACGAGTCCCTGGACATGCCGGGGTCGAAGAAGAACCCGTTCAAGGACGTCCGCGTCCGGCGCGCGCTGTACCAGGCCATCGACGTCGAGGCGATCCGCGCCAAGGTCATGCGCGGCATGGCCGCCCCCACCGGGTTGACCATCCCCGAGGGCACCGAGGGCTACGACGCGAAGCTGCGCGAGCGGTACCCCTACGACCCGGCCGCGTCCCGCAAGCTGCTCGCCGAGGCCGGGTACCCGGACGGTTTCCCGGTAACGTTCGACTGTCCCAACGACCGGTACATCAACGACGAGGCCATCTGCCAGTCGCTGGTGCCGATGCTCGCCCGGGTGGGGGTCAAGGCCACCCTCAACTCCCAGACCAAGTCGAAGCACTTCGACAAGATCCTCCGGAAGTCGAACAACAACACCAGTCTCTTCCTCCTGGGCTTCAGTCCCGAGACCGCCGACGCGATGGCCACCTTCGTTCCGACCATGACCATGAAGGGCGAGGGCGCCGGGGCCTGGAACGCCGGGCGCTACAGCAATCCCAAGGTCGAGGAGCTGGTAGACCAGATCCGCGTCGAGATGAACCAGGAGAAGCGCCGGGCGCTGATGTCCGAGGTGCTGAGGATCCACAAGGAGGACTTCGGGCACCTCCCGCTCCACGAGCAGCTGATCATCTGGGGCGTCCGTGACGGCGTGGAGGTGACGCCGGACGCACGCGATCGGGTGCAGCTCCGGTTCGTGAAGATGCGCCAGTGATCGCCGGACTCCTCACCCGCCTGCTCCAGGGACTGGGCGTGATGCTGGTGGTGGGCCTGCTCGCCTTCGCGGTCTCGACCAAGCTCGGCGACCCGGTGAACAACATGCTGGGGCAGAACGCCACCATCGAGGAGCGGGAGGCGATGCGGCGGGAGCTGGGGCTGGACCAGCCATTCGTCGTCCAGTACGGCAGGTACCTGGGCCGGGTGCTGCGCGGGCAGCTCGGCGTCTCCTACCGGCTGGGCGTCCCGGTGGGTGAGCTCCTGGCGGAACGCCTTCCGGCGAGCGTCGAGCTGTCGGGGATGGCGATGCTTCTCACGCTGGTGCTGGGCGTGCCGCTGGGCATCTACACGGCGATCCGGCGCGGCTCCCTCCTGAGCAAGGTCATCCTCGGCGCATCGCTCGCCGGACTCTCGGTGCCCACGTTCCTCACCGGGCTGCTCCTGATCTTCCTCTTCGCCGTCCAGCTCCAGTGGCTCCCCTCCTCCGGCCGGGGGGAGGTGGTGTCCATCGGCCCGTGGACCACGGGGCTGCTCACCGGGAGCGGCCTGCGTTCGCTCCTGCTGCCCTCCATCACGCTCGCCCTCTTCTCGCTGGCGCTCCTGCTCCGGCTGGTCCGCGGCGAGCTGCTGGACGTGCTCCACTCGGACCACGTGCGCTTCTCCCGTGCGCGAGGCCTGCCCGAGCGGGCCATCCACTTCCGGCACGGGCTGCGGAACGCGCTGCTCCCGGTGGTGACGGTGGCGGCGCTCCAGCTGGGCAACCTCCTCGCCTTCTCGGTGGTCACCGAGACGGTCTTCCAGTGGCCGGGGATGGGGCTGCTGTTCCTTCAGGCCGTCCAGTTCGTCGACGTGCCGGTGATCTCCAGCTACCTGTTGCTGGCGGCGGTGGCGTTCGTGCTCATCAACCTGGTGGTCGACCTGAGCTACCTGGTGCTGGACCCGCGGGTCCGGTCGACGGTGGGCCGGAGCTGAGGACCGCCC
>Ga0105104_10001619_pt1 | contig 16809 bp, 15 predicted proteins | sample PPLLaktember2015_3_FD_87034 | JGI IMG/M metagenome (GOLD analysis project Ga0105104, IMG submission 87034) | Freshwater sediment microbial communities from Prairie Pothole Lake near Jamestown, North Dakota, USA - PPLs Lake P7 Core (6) Depth... | ecosystem: Environmental > Aquatic > Freshwater >... | reverse complement strand
TGCGGCTGGCGTTCGCGTGGATCGAGAGGAAGAGATCGCCCTGGGCGGCGTTCGCCACACGGGTTCGTTCCTCGAGCGGCAGGTACTCGTCGGTCTTCCGCGTCAGTACGACCTGCACGCCAGCTCCTCTCAACAATTTCTCGAGCCTCAAGGCGACATCGAGCACCACCGCGGCTTCCGTGACGCCCGACCCCAGCGCCCCGGGGTCGTGGCCGCCGTGACCGGGGTCGATCACGACGCGCGACACGCCGAGGCCGAGTTGGCGGGCCAAGGAGAAACCATTCGGGAGTGGGGCGGGCGCAAGGGGCGCGGCCCCTGGGACAGGTTTGGTTGTGATCACGGCCGGCGCCTTGTCGGCGACGGGCACGGTTGCGGGCTTCTCCGCCACGGCGGATGGTGCGGGCTTCGGCGCCGCCTCGGCCGCCCTCGCCAGGGCAAGCGTGGCCCGGTCGCCGCGAACCGGAGCGGCAAGGCCAACCGCCATCCAGGCAGGTGAGGCGCGGCGGCCCGGAAGGGGTGGCCGAAGTACCTCCGCCCCCCAGCCGACGGCGTAGGGCAGCGGGCCGTACGGCTGCGGGAGCCGGCGGGCGCCCAGCGGGGCGCGCGCGGGCGCCGGAACTGGTTTCGGCGCCGGCGGTCCGGACGAGGATCGGGCGGCCGGCTTCGCGAGCCCGGGGCCGGAGGGGGACGCCCCGGCCGCAGACGTCACCGGGGGTTGCGGGGCCTTGTCGGTCGGCGGCCGGGGCGGTGCCGGGTCGGGTACCGGTGACGCGAGTGCCTCTTCCCCGATCCGTTGCGTGGGGACCGGCGCCGGCCGCTCGGCCTCGCAGTCGATGACGATCCGGTAGGGATCGTAGAGCGTGAAGCTCGAATACCGCCCCGCGCCTGTCAGGTCGAGGACCACGCGGGTCACGTCGTTCGGCTGGCGGCCGACCCGGATGTAGCGGACGATGCCTTCCGGGTATGAGAGGGTGCCTTGCAGGATCGTCTCGCCGGGCCGGGTGCCCGCAAGGTCGAAGAGGACGCGCGGCGGGTTCTCGACACGCTCGGACCGGAAGTTCACTTCGCCTTCGACCTCGATCGTGATCCGCACGCCGTCGCCGTTCTGGGTGCGGCGGATCTGCCGGACCGCCAGCAGCGACGAATTCGATCCAGGCACAGCATCCGCAGCGCCCGCTTGCGGAGCCGCCGATGCGCCGGGTTTGGCGGCAGCGGGCAGCGCCGCCACGGACGTCGATGACGGGCCGGGCTTCGCGGGTGCAGGCAGCGCGGCCGCCGGCGGTGGCGACGCGCCGGGCTTGGTGCTTGTGGGCGGCGGCGTCGGCCGGGGCGCGGCGGTCAGCCGCTCGAGCTCGGCGCGGCCTTTCGCCGAGAGCGAACTGGACGGGTAGCGATCGACCAGGCCCTGGAGCAGGCGCCGCGCCGTGCGCCGGTCGCGCTCGTCCCCGAACCGTTCCAGTGCGTCCAGGCTGAGGATCGCGCCTTGCCATAGCGCGTTGTCGGCGTACCCGGTGGCGGGGAAGCGCCGGCTGACAGCCTCGTAGGCGGCAATCACCGACCGGTATTTCGCGAGCGTTGGTTCGGGCCGTTCCTTGGCCGCGTCTCGCAGTGCCTCTTCGCTGGCTTTCGCCGCCGCGTACAGGGACCGGGCGGTCTGGGGCGCCGCCGGCAGGGCCGGCGGGCGGACCAGGACGATCGTCGCCAGGAGTGCGATCGCGCGGGCTAGCCGGTTCACCGCAGTTGTGTGTCCACTTCGTCGAAATAGCCCTTGTCCACCAGCACCTCTCGCGGCTTGCTGCCGGCGGCCGGCGACACGAGCCCCTCGGCTTCCATCATGTCCACCAGGCGGGCCGCGCGGCTGAAGCCGATGCGAAGCCGGCGCTGGAGGTAGGAAATCGACGCCTGCCCGGAGCCGACGACGATCCGGGCGGCCTCGTCGTACAGGTCGTCCTTCTCGAACTCGACGCCGTCCACGCCCTTGTCCTCGGCGGTGACGGACTCGTCGTACACCGGCTTGCCCTGCTTCCGCAGGAAGGCGGCGAGCCGGGCGCTCTCCTGCTCGGAGATGTACGGGCCGTGCATCCGCACCAGGCGCGACGAAGCGGGCGGCAGGTAGAGCATGTCGCCCCTGCCCAGGAGTTGCTCGGCGCCGTTGCCGTCGAGGATCGTCCGCGAATCCACCTTCGAGGAGACCCGGAAGGAGATGCGCGCGGGGAGATTCGCCTTGATCAACCCGGTGATGACGTCCACCGAGGGGCGCTGCGTCGCCAGGATCAGGTGGATGCCGACCGCCCGGGCCATCTGCGCCAGGCGGCAGATCGACTCCTCCACCTCGTTGCTCGCCACCATCATGAGGTCCGCGAGTTCGTCGATCAGCACCAGGATGTAGGGCAGCGGACGCGGGTCCTCCTCGCCGTCGGGGTGCTCGCGCTTCTCCTCGAGCACGTTCCGGACGTTGCGGTTGTACTGCTCGATGTTCCGCACGCCCTCGGCGGCGAGCGTCTTGTAGCGTTCCTCCATCTCGTGAACGGCCCAGTTGAGCGCGTGGGCCGCCTGCTTCGGCTCCACCACCACCGGGGTGAGCAGATGAGGGATTTCCTCGTACATACCCAGCTCGAGCCGCTTGGGGTCGATCATGATCAGCCGGACGTCGTCGGGCGTCGCCCGGTACAGGATGCTGGTGAGCATGCTGTTGATGGCGACCGACTTGCCGGTGCCGGTGGAACCGGCAATCAACAGGTGCGGCATGTTCGCGAGGTCCGCGACGCACGGCTCCCCGTGGATGTTCTTGCCGAGCGCCAGCGTGAGCTTCGAGCCGGAGCGGCGGAAAACCTCTGACTCGAGGATTTCGCGCAGCGAGATCTGCTCTCGGTTGGTGTTCGGGATCTGGATCCCCACCGTGGACTTGCCGGGGATCCGCTCGATCAGGACGGACTCCGCCTTCAGCGCCAGCGACAGGTCATCGGCCAGGCCGGTCACCTTCGCGTACTTCACCCCGGCGTCCGGCTTGAACTCGAAGGTGGTCACCACGGGGCCCGGGTGGATCTGGACGACGCTCCCGGCCACCGCGAACTCGTGGCACTTTTCCTCCAGCAGCCGCGCCGCCTCCATCAGCTCGCGTTCGTCAATCTTCTGCTCGCTCTTCGGCGCGTCGAGCAGCGCCAGCGGCGGCAGCGTGAAGCCCTCCCGCTTACGCTCGATCGGCGTACGGGACTCGTGCTCCGCGGGCGGCGGCACCACCGGCCGCTTCCCGGAGGCGGGTGGCGGCGTCGGCCGGCTGATGGCCGGCGCGGCCCGGCGCTCGACGGGGCCCTCGGGGGCTGCGTCGCCGCCGCGGCCGGCTGCTGCAGCATCCACCTGCGCCGCTATCGCGGGTGGCTGGGGCTTTGCGGCGGCCTTTTCCGGCCGGGCGCGATCCACGATCGCCTTGACCTCCTCGGGACTCTGCGCCATGCGCTTGCGCACGACCTCGCGGCGGGCCTTCTCCTTGCGCCGCGCCTCGCGCCAGTCCCGCAGTTGCCCGAAGGCCCTGGTGGAGCCGCCGCGGATCGCCTCGAGGATCGAGGAGAACAGGCGTCCGAACGAGAACTGTGTGGCCAGGATCACCGCGAGCAGCAGGAGCGTCAGGATGACGATGATCGATCCGGCGCGATTGAAGTACTCGGCGAGGTGGTCCGAGAGGAAGGCGCCGACGAAGCCGCCGGCCTTCAGCGTCCGGCCGGAGAGCTTCACGGTGCCCAGCGCGAGGTTGAGCAGCGACGTGACGCACCCGGCCAGCAGGGTGGCGCCGATGCTCTTCGTGTAGACCGCGTCGAGGTGGCGGCACCAGAACAGGTTCCAGCCGACCACGCCGAGCAGCGCCGGGATCAGGACGGCCCCGTAGCCCATCAGCTGAAAGGACAGCTCGGCGAGGAACGCCCCCACGCGCCCGATGAAGTTCGCCGGCACGCCGTTCGCGCCCGCATTGAAGAACCACGCCGGGTCGGACGGGTCGTAGGTGACCAGCGCGATCGACCAGATGAGGGCGAGCGCGAACACGGCTACGCCCAGGAACTCGCTGACGCGGCGGGAAAGAGTCGAACCAGCAGCCACGGCCTCAGATCTCCATGATGACCGGCAGCACGAGAGGCCGCCGGCCCGAGCGCTTGCGGAAGAACCGGCGCATCTCCAGCCGGATCTTCTCCTTGACCAGACCGCGGTCCGTCCGGTCCTCGGCGCTGGTCTCGCTCAGGACCTCCGTGATGATGCGCGCCGCCTCCCGCAGGAGGCCTTCGGGGTCGGGCTCGAGCACCAGCCCGCGAGTGATGATGTCCGGCACCCCCTCGATGCCGCCCGTCTGCTTGTTGATCGCGAGCACCGGCACGACGAGACCGTCCTCGGCGAGGTGCCTCCGGTCCCGCAGGACCTCGTCGGCCACCTCGCCGGCGCCCGGACCGTCGATCAGGATTCGCCCCGTGGGGACCTTCCCGTCGATCCGCCCGCCCGCCTCGTCGAACCGCAAGACGTCCCCGTTCTCCGCCAGCAGCACCTCGGTCAAGCCGTGCAACAAGCGTTCGGCCAGGCGCGCATGACGCGAGCGCTGGCGGTACTCGCCGTGGATCGGGACGAAATAGCGCGGGCGGACGAGCGAGAGCATCGTCTTCAGCTCCTCCTCGCTCCCGTGCCCGGACACGTGCACGTGGTGCTGGCCCTCCATCACGACGTCGGTGCCGCGCCGCGCCAGGTGGTTCACCACCCGGTCGATCGCGATTTCGTTCCCGGGGATCGTCCTCGCCGAGAACACGACCCGGTCCTCGGGACCGACCGCCACGTGCTTGTGGTCGTCCACCGCGATGCGCGACAGCGCCGCCATCGGCTCGCCCTGGCTCCCCGTCGTCAGGCACAGGACCTGGCGCGGCGGGTGGTTCCGGATCTCCGCCTCGCGGATGAGGATGCCAGGCGGCAACTGCAGCTTGCCGAGCCTCTGCGCGATCTGGGAGTGCTCCACCATCCCGCGGCCGACGAACGCCACCTTGCGCCCGAACTCCCGGGCGAGGTTCGCGAGGATCTGCATGCGGTAGACGCTGGTCGCGAACGCCGTCACGACCAGCTTCCCGCGGGTGCTCGCGAACAACTCCTCGAACGACTCGACGATGTCGTACTCCGAGCCGGCGTGGCCGGGGCGTTCGACGTTCGTGCTGTCGGAAAACAGCGCGAGCACGCCCTGCGCCCCGAGTTCGGCGAAGCGGTGGAAATCGAACTGCTCGCCGTCGAGCGGCGTCAGGTCGATCTTGAAATCGCCCGTGTGGACGATCGTCCCGGCCGGCGACGTGATCGCGAGGGCGATCGCGTCCGGGATGCTGTGCGTCACCCTCAGGAACTCGATGGCCAGCTCGCCAATCTGCACCGTCTGCCGCGGCGACACGGGAACCAGCCGCCCGCGTGCGTCGATTCCGTGCTCCTCGAGCTTCGGCTCGAGGAAGGCGAGTGTCAGGGGCGTTGCGTAGACGGGGCCGTCCACGTGCCGCATGGCGTGCGGGACGCCGCCGATGTGATCCTCGTGACCGTGGGTGAGGATCAGTGCGGCCGCCTTCACGCGCCGCTGCTCGAGGAACCCGAGGTCCGGGATGACCTTGTCCACCCCGAGCAGCTCGGGGTCGGGGAACATGACACCGGCGTCGACGAGGACGAGCGTCTCGCCCCACGACACGGCCATCATGTTCATGCCGAACTCGCCGAGGCCGCCGATCGGCACTACTTCCAGGGCCGGCGGCCGGTTGTCACCCGCGGCTGTGAAAGTCATCTGCGTGCCCCAAGGGCGAACCGGACTGCATTTGGGTCAAGGAGTGATCCCAGCTGATCGAGGTTACGCCGGGCGGGACCCCCTCGACGGGGGCTACCGCCACACACGGCGAGTCGGCTGTCACGCTGCGGGGGCCGCCGGCTGGCACCGGACTGGGCCCGCACCCGGGGCCGCTGGGTAGGCCGCCGGGAGAAGGAAAGACTGGCGAAACTATAGCACAGGTGGAAGTTAGGCTGAAGCGAAAACCTCGGCGAGCCGGGCGAGTTCCTCCAGCGCCAGCGTCTCCGGACGCCGCCGCGCGTCGAGGCCAGCGGCCTCGATCGCGGCCGCTGCCTCCCTCCCTTGCGTGGCGGCGAAGGGCGCCAGCGCATTGCCCAGCATCTTGCGGCGCTGCATGAACACCGCCCGCACAAGGGCGGTGAAAAGCGCGGGGTCGGAGACCGGCGGCCGCGCCGGGCGATAGCGCAGCCTGACGACGGCAGACCGGACCTTCGGCGCCGGTCGGAAGGCGCCGGGCGGCAGCGTCAGCACCATCTCCACGTCGGCCCACAGCTGCTGGCAGGCGGACAACACGCCCCAGGTGCGGGAACCCGGGGAGGCCGCCAGGCGGTCCGCCTCCTCGCGCTGGAGCATGAGCGTGGCGTCGGTGAAACGCCGCCCTTCGTCGGCGAGCGCCAGGAGGCGGAAGAGGATCGGGGTCGAGATGTTGTAGGGCAGGTTACCGGCCACCCGCAGGGGAATCCACGGCGCGACGAGGCGGGCGACGTCGGCCTCGAGGAAATCGGCCTCGACTACGGTGACGTTCGGCGGCGAGGCAGCTGCGAGGGCGGGGGCCAGTTCCCGGTCGATCTCGATCGCGAGGACGGAACGGGCCCGCGGCGCCAGCGCACGAGTCAACGCGCCTCGCCCGGGGCCGATCTCGAGGAACGCTTCGTCCGGGCCGGGCGCGATGACGTCCGTCAGGCGGCGAACCCACGCGGCCTCGAGGAAATGCTGCCCAAAGCGCTTGCGTGCCTTCACGGCTGTTCCCCGGCTTCGCCGGTCCGCCCGCGCCAATACCGCTCCTCGATCTCCTCGAGTTCTTCTTCGCTCATCCCGAAGTAGTGCCCCACTTCGTGGATCAAGGTCTCGCCGATCTCGGTGACGACGTCCTCGTCGGTCTCGCAGCAGTCCTCGATAGGTCCGCGGAACAAGGTGATGCGGTCGGGCAGGGCGTTGCCGTGCGCCCACTGCCGCTCGGGGAGCGGAGTCCCCTGATAGAGACCGAACAAGGTGTCGGGCGGCTCGATCTCCATGTCCTCGAGCAGATCCTCTGGCGGTTCTTCCTCGACGACGATCGCGATGTTGTCGAGATGCTTGCGGAACTCGCTGGGGATCGTGTCGATCGCCTCCGACACGAGTCGGCGAAATTGGTCCGTCGTCACGACCCGCCCGACCCCCGCCGGGCCTTGCCCTTGGGGGCAGCGGTTGTCGGCGCTTTTCGCCCGGCGCGCCCGGGCACGCCCGGCGCCACCGCTTTGACGACGGTGCCGGCCCGGTAGTAGTCGCACTCGTCCCGGACTGCGCAGCGGTCGCACAACGGACGCGGCTTGCACACCCGCCGGCCGTGGAGAATCAGGGTGTCCGATGCAGTCGTCCAGCGCTCGGGGGGCAGAAGCGCGCACAGCTGCTGTTCGACCACTTCCGGATCTTCCGAGGCAGCCAGGCCGATTCGGTTCGACACGCGCAGCACGTGTCGGTCCACCGCGAGGCCGGGCACGCCGAGGGCGTGACCGAGGACGACGTTGGCCGTCTTCCTGCCGACGCCCGGCAGCGCCACGAGCGCGTCCATGCTCGCCGGCACCTCGCCGCGGTGATGTAGGAGCAGGCCCTCGGACATCCCGAGCAGCGCACGCGCCTTCTGGCGGAAGAACCCCGTCTTCTTGATTGCCTGTTCCAGCTCGTCCTGATCCGCCGACGCGAGGGCACGGGCATCCGGATACCGCGCGAAGAGCGCGGGCGTCACCTGGTTCACGCCCTGGTCAGTGGACTGCGCGGACAAGATCGTGGCGACGAGCAGCTGGAAGGGATTCTCGTAGTGGAGTTCGGTGTCCGCGGCCGGGTGCTGCTGCCCCAGGGCCCGGAAGATTCGGCGCGTCTCGGCCGGCGTCTTCATCGCCCGTTCTCAGTGAACCGGGCCCTTGCCCCACGCCGTGCCGGGGGTCTGCTCCGAGAACACCCGGATTTGTTCCTGCAGCGCCGCAATCAGGTTCGGCACCATCGGCAGGGGGACCACGATGTTGGCGCGCACGGGGGCGTGGACCGTGTGCTCGCTCTCCGCCTCGCGGAGATCGCTCTCGCTGAGCGGCAGCACCTCGCAGAAGGTGAGGGTCAGGTCGAACGGGGTGTGGGCGATCGCGCAGAAGTTGGAGTAGACCCGGGGGCTCGCCTCGGGGTTCTCGGGCACGATCGTGAAGTTGATCTGCTTGGACTCGGCCATCCGGACACCCTCTTCAGTACTTCCGCATCACGCCGACCACGACGCCCTGCACCTGGACCTGGTCGGCCGGGATGAGCATCGGCTGCATGGACGGGTTCGCCGGCTGCAGGCGCACCTGCCCGTTCTCCCGGTAGAACTTCTTCAGGGTCACGTCGCTGTTGGAGAGCAGCGCAATCACCATCTCGCCGTTCTCGGCGGTCTTGCGGTCCTCGACGATCACGAAGTCGCCATCGCGGATCTGCTCGTCGATCATCGACTCGCCCTTCACCCGTAGCACGTAGGTGTCCCGCTTGCCGACGAGGTCCTCGGGGACGGCGATGGTCTCCGCCGTCGCGATCGCTTCAATCGGTGCGCCGGCCGCGACGTACCCGAGCAAGGGCAGCTCGACCGCACGGCCACCCGCCCGCGCTTGCAACAGCTCGACCGAACGGCTGCGGTTCCACGCCCGCTTGATGAATCCCTTTTCCTGCAGGTTCGTGAGGTGCTTGTGGACCGTCGCGAGGGACGAAAGGCCAAACCGCCGCCCGACCTCTTCCAGGCTCGGCGCATAGCCGTGCTGCTGGATGAACTCGTTGAGGAAGTCCAGGATCTCCCGCTGGCGCTTGGTCAGTGGCAGCACATATCCTCCTGCTCGGACAGTCCCTGCTGGGACAGCACGGCTGGACGCTGCCGGCGGAGCTGCGGTTTCAGCCCCGCTGCCGGCAGCGCCAAGAAGCCCGCGGCGTCACTGTATGCAAAGGAAAGGCGAAAGTCAAGGGGGTGCTGAGATCGGCGCGGGCTTTACCTCCGCCACCCCACGGCGGTCTAATCCATCGGAGCACCGGGTGCCGGTGATCGCGACGATGGATGGAGCCGAGGGAACCTGCAGCGACCGGACGTGGCCCGGGTGGAGCGTGACGCTGACACAACCGCGAGCGGACGCCAGCCCCGCCGCCCACCTCGAGACGCTCGACGAGCGAGCGCTCGTGGCGGCGTGTCTCGACGCCGCGTTCGGCGCGTTCGATCTCCTCGTCACCCGCCACCGGCGAGCCGTGTACCAGGTGTGCTACCGCTTCGTCGGCAACCACGAGGACGCGGCAGATCTGACGCAGGACGTGTTCCTGCGGGCGTACCGTGCGCTGGGTCGGTTCAAGGGCGACTCGGCGCTTGCCACCTGGCTCTATCGGATCGCGGTGAACGCCGCGCTCAACCACGTGGCGGGCAGAAAGCCGGCCCTCGAGCCGCTGGATGGGCACGTGCTGCAAACGAACGAGGCGGGGCCGGCGGATCGGCTGGCCGCGGTTGAACGGGCCATCCGTGTGCGCCAGGCGGTGGCGCGGCTGCCTCGCCGCCAGCGGGCCACGCTGATCCTCCGGGTCTACCAGGATCTGCCGCACCAGGAGATCGCCAGGATTCTCGGGACGTCGGTCGGCGCGGCGAAGGCCAACTTCTTCCACGCGCTGAACAACCTCCGGAAGCTGCTGGGGCGCGAGCCATGACTCACCTCGCACCGGACCAACGACTCTCGCTCGCCGAGCGCGATCCTGCCGACGCCCGGGACCCGCACCTCGCCCGATGCGATCGGTGCCGTGCCGAGGTGGACGCGCTGCGCGACGTGCTGCGCGCCGCGAAGGAGATAGAGGTTCCGGAGCCTTCGCCCTTGTTCTGGGACCACCTGTCGCATCGGGTGGCGGAGGGTATCCGCCGAGAGCCGGTGCCCTCGCGCGGCTGGTGGTTGAGCCCGACGTGGAGCGCCCTCGCTTCGCTTTCCGCCGCCATCGTCGTGCTCGTGGCCATCTCGCTCTGGGTGTGGCGCCCCGGGGCCGCGCGCCCGGCCGCGCCGTCCGCAATCCGCTCGGGCCCGGAGTTCGCGCTCGATGTCCTGCCCGTCGCGGCGCCCGGAGACGACGAGGCCTGGCAGGTGGTGGCGTCGCTGACCGAGGGGATTGACGTGGACACGGTGGATGCGACGGGAATCGGCCCGGCACCCGGGAGCATCGAGGAAGCGGCGACGGAGTTGTCGGCCGTCGAGCGCGCGGAACTGATTCGGATCCTCCGCGTCGAGACGGCAGAATCAGGAACCGAAGGGTGACGACATGAACGCTGCCGCGTGGTCCATTCGGGTGCTGTTGGTGTGGCTGGCCCTGGCGGGCACCGCGCTGGCCGGGCAACAGGGTGGCGGTGCGGGCGACGGGGCCGGCCAACCCGGGCAGCCGGGGCTTGCGCCGGGCGAGGTGGAGCGCCTGTTCGACTCCTACGTCGTCCTCCAGGCGCAGGAAGCGCTCAGGCTGTCCGACGAGCAGTTCCCGAGGTTCCTGCCGAAGTTGCGGGCGCTGCAGGGTGCCCGCCGCCGGGGGTTCCAGCAGCGACGTCAGGTCGTCGCCGAGCTCAACCGGATCGTCCGCGCCCCGCGGCTCAACGAGTCGCGCGCCCGTGCGGCGCTCGACCGGATACGCGAACTCGACGCGCGGACACACGCCGACCTGCGCAAGGCCTACGAGGAACTCGACCAGGTGCTCGACCTCGCGCAGCAGGCGCGATTTCGAGTGTTCGAGGAACAGGTGGAGCGGCGGAAGCTGGACCTGCTCATGAGGGCGCGCCGGGGAGGGATTGCGCGCCAGCGGTAGGGGATCACGTTACACTGGACTGATGGGCAGGGACGCAAGGCGACTCATCGCGGCGCTTGGCCTGGCAGCCGTGGCAGTGACCGTTTCGGCAGCGCAGGCGCGGACGGCTGGCGGCGCCCTGTCGCGAGACGACGCGGCACGCCTGCGGCAGAAGGTGACCACGATCATCGAGCGGGGGATGGCGCCGAAGCCCGCGTCCGGATCCACCGTCGTCACCGAGCGGGAGCTGAACGCTTACCTTGCCTACGATTCCTCGGCCGACATCCCGCCTGGCATTGCCAGCCCAAGGCTGGTCATCCACGGCGACCGTCGGGTCTCGGCCACGGCCATCGTCGACCTCGATGCGGTGCGGGCGCAGCGCAAGTCGAGGGGTCTTCTCGACCCGATGAACTACGCCAGCGGGAAGCTGCCCGTGGCGGCGGCCGGCCTGCTCGACGCGCGCGCCGGCCTCGCTCGGTTCACGCTGGAATCGGCGAGCGTGTCCGGCGTGCCCATCCCCAAGATGGTGCTCGAGGAGGTCGTCGCGTACTACACCCGATCGCCGCAGTTCCCGCAGGGAATCGACATCGACGACCCGTTTCCGCTCCCTGCCCGCATTCGGCAGATCGACGTTAGACGAGGCGAGGCGCTCGTCGTACAGTAAGGACGTGCCCGACACGCCCTTCCTGGAGACCCCGCTGCGCCGCTTCAAGGGCGTGGGTCCCCAGCGTGAGCTTGCACTCGGCCGGGTCGGTCTCCACACCGCCGAGGACCTGCTGCTTCGCCTGCCGTTCCGCTACGAGGATCGGTCCAGTTTCGTCCCCGTCGCCGATGTCCACGAGGGCGAGCGGGTGACGGTGGCCGGGGAGCTGATCAACTGCCGCCTGCGATGGACCGGACGTCGCGGGTTCAAGGTGTTCGAAGCGGTCGTGCGCGACGACTCCGGCTGCCTGCTGGCGGTGTGGCCCAACCAGCCGTATCGCCAGAACACGCTTCGCCCGCACCAGCGCGTCGTCCTTCACGGTCCCGTGGTCCGGTATCGCGGGGTGCTGCAACTGAGCAACCCAGACGCTGAAGTGGTGGAGGAGGAGGCCGCTTCGCCGGTTCACAGCCGGCGGATCGTACCTGTCTACGAGAAGACGGGCCCCATGACGGCTCGCCTGCAGCGCGCGCTCGTCCACGAGGTGCTGCAGGCGCTGCCCGACGACATCGAGGACTTGTTGCCGGCCCCGCTCCGCGAGGCGGAAGGCCTCCCGCAACGGGCGGAGGCCATCCGCGAAGCGCACCTGCCGTCGGAGGGCACGAGTGTCGCGCTCCTGCAAGCCTTCCGCACGCCCGCACAGGTCCGCCTGATCCTCGAGGAGTTCCTCCTGTTCCAGGCCGGGCTGCTGCTGCGCCGGGAGGCGGCGCGCGCCGAAGCGAAGCCGTTCCGGATCGTGGTGGACGATCGAATCCGGGCGGCCGCCCGGGACATCCTGCCCTTCACGCTCACCGCCGGGCAGCGGTCGGCGCTCAAGGAGATCGTCGAGGACATGCGGGCTCCTGCGCCGATGAACCGCCTGCTGCAGGGCGACGTGGGAGCGGGCAAGACGGTGGTCGCCTTGATTGCCGCGCTCGTCGCCATGGAGAACGGGCTCCAGGCGGCCTTCATGGTGCCGACCGAAATCCTTGCCGAGCAGCACCTCGGCACGCTCGCGCGGCTGCTGGCGCCGACGCGGTTCCGCGTGGGCCTCCTCACCGGGTCGACCTCCGCCGCCGCCCGTCGCGGGTTGCTCGCCGACGTCGAGGCTGGTTCCGTCCACCTCCTGGTGGGCACCCACGCGCTCATCGAGGAGCCGGTCCGGTTCGCGCGCCTCGGCCTCGCCGTCGTGGACGAGCAACACCGCTTCGGCGTCGTGCAGCGGGCAGGTCTCCGCGAAAAGGGGCTGCGGCCGGACGTCCTCGTGATGACGGCCACACCGATCCCCCGGACGCTGCAGCTGACGCTGTACGGCGGCCTCGACGTCTCGGTGATTCGCGGTCTGCCGCCGGGACGGGTCCCGGTGAAGACGACGGTCAGGCCCGAGTCGCGCCGCGACGAGATCTACGCCTTCATCCGGGAGGAGCTGGAGTCAGGCCGGCAGGCCTACGTCATCTACCCGCTCGTGGAGTCTTCGGAGAAGATCGACCTGCGGGCTGCGACCGAGATGGCCGACCACCTTGCACAGGACATCTTCCCGGCCTACCGCGTGGGCCTTCTGCACGGCCGGTTGCGGCCGGAGGAGAAGGAGCGCACCATGCGGGCGTTCGCCGCGGGCGAGATCCGTCTGCTCGTGGCCACCACCGTCGTGGAGGTGGGGATCGACGTGCCCAACGCGACGGTGATGCTGGTGGAGCACGCCGAGCGGTTCGGCCTCTCGCAGCTCCACCAGCTGCGGGGCCGGATCGGGCGGGGGAGTCACGCGTCCCACTGCGTGCTCCTGTACCAGCAGCCGCTGTCCGAAGACGGGGACGCGAGGCTGCGGGCGGTTGCGGCCACCCAGGACGGCTTCGCGATTGCCGAGGAGGACCTGCGGCTGCGGGGGGCGGGGGACGTGGCCGGCACCCGGCAGGCGGGGATGCCGGCGCTGCGAGTGGGGGACCTGCAGCGCGACCGCGAGCTGATGGAACGCGCGGCCGCCGCGGCCCGCGCCTGGATCGGTCATGAGGGCGAGGACGGGGAGCGGCTGCGACGGTTCGTGCGGGAGCGTTGGGCTCGGCAGTTCGGCCTGGTGGACGTCGGGTGAGGGGTCGATGCGCATCATCGCCGGAAGCCTGAAGGGACGCCGCCTGCTGACGCCAACGTGGGAGGGCCTTCGGCCAACCTCGGATCGCCTGCGAGAAACGCTCTTCAACATCCTGGGTGCGCGCCTGCCGGGGGCGCACGTGCTCGACGGCTTTGCGGGGACCGGCGCGGTCGGCCTCGAGGCCATCAGCCGCGGCGCCGGGCACGTCGTGTTCGTGGAGAAGGACCGGCGGGCGGCGGCGCTGATCGAGGAGAACCTGCGGCGGTGCGGCGTCGCGAACGGCTATGCTATCATTCGCGCAGATTTCGGCCGGCTGGGTCGGCCCGATGGTCCCCGGCCGTTCGACGTGATCCTGCTCGATCCCCCCTATGCCGAGCCGGATCTCGACGCGGTCCTGGCGCGGGCCGATTCGTGGCTGGGGACAGGTGGCGTGCTGGTGCTGGAGCACGCCCGTCGCCGGCCGGCCCCGCACGCGGCCGGTGAGTTGACCTGCACACGGGTGGTTCACTCCGGCGACAGCGCGCTGTCGTTCTACCAACGCCCCGCTGCCGATCCCCACGCCAGCGGCGACCCGGTGCCGAGCGCATCATGACCGAACAGACGACGCCCCCCGCCCCGCCCGGTGCCCGTCGCGAGGCCCGGGTGGCCATCTACCCGGGCACGTTCGACCCCCTCACCAACGGCCACGTGGACATCATTCTGAGGGGCGCGCGCCTGTTCGACCGGATCGTCGTCGGCATCCTCCACAACCGGGACAAGTCGCCCCTTTTCTCCGTGCAGGAGCGCGTCGACATGGCGCGCGAGGTGTTCGCGTCGGAGCCCACCGTGGAGGTGGACACCTTCGCGGGCCTGCTGGTGGACTTCGCCCGCGCGAAGGGCGCGCACGTCATCGTCCGCGGCCTCCGGGCCGTGTCGGACTTCGAGTACGAGTTTCAGATGGCCTTGATGAACCGGCGCCTGGTGCCGGAGATCGAGACCGTGTTCATGATGCCGGCCGAATCGTATACCTACATCAGTTCCCGGCTGATCCGGGAGGTGTTTGCGCTCGGCGGCCCGATCGCGGGCCTCGTGCCCGAGACCGTCGAAGCCCGGATGCGCGAACGGCGCGTCCGGTAGAGCGCGCGGGAGGCTACGTATGGGCGTGAGTCAGTTTGCACGGGGGATTTCGGAGTCGCCCACCATGGCGCTGAACGAACAGGCGCGGGTGCTCCGGGAGCAGGGCGAGTCGGTGGTCCACCTGGGCATTGGGGAGCCGCAGAACCGCGCGCCGCAGGCCGCGCTCGACCGGGCGTCGGCTGCGCTGGCCAACGGGAAGATCAAGTACACGCCCACAAGCGGGATCCCGTCGTTCAAGAAAGCCATCATCCAGTACACCGAGGAGAACTACGGCCGCACGGTCTCCCCGAAGAACATCATCGTCACTTCGGGCGCGAAACAGGCGATCTTCAACGCCCTGTTCACGATCCTCGATGCCGGCGACGAGGTCATCATCCTGGCGCCTTACTGGGTCTCCTACCCGGAGATGGTGAAGATGTGCCGGGCCGTCCCCGTCGTGGTCACGCCGCGGGCGGGCTCGCTCGTGCCGTCGGTCGCGCAGATCGAGGCAGCCGTGACGCCCCGCACGCGCGCGATCATCATCAACAGCCCGAACAACCCGTCCGGCGCGGTGTTCTCGCGCGAGTTCGTCGGTGGCCTCGTCGGGTTCTGCGAGGATCGCGGCCTCCACGCGATCATGGACGACATCTATCACAAGCTGGTGTTCGACGGCGTCACCACGCCGTCGTGCTACGACTTCGCGAAGAAGGACACCGACGCGAGCAGCGTGATCGTCATCAACGGCATCGCGAAGACCTACGGGATGACGGGGTTCCGCATCGGCTGGGCGGTGGCGAACCGGGAGATCGTCTCGTCGATGGCGACGATGCAGTCCCAGACGACGTCCTGCGTTTCGAGCCTCTGCCAGGTGGCGGCCGAGGGCGCCATGCTGGCGAGCCAGGACGACGTGGAGTCGCTGCGGAAGTGCATGGAGCACAACCGCAACGTGATTGTCGCCGAATTGGCGAAGCTGCCGGGCGTCCGCGTGATCAAGCCGCAGGGCACGTTCTACTGCCTGCCCGACTTCAGCGCCTGCCTCTCGCCGAAAACGGCCACCGACTCCTTTGGCCTGTCGATGTTCCTGCTCGAGAAGGCCCGCGTCGTGACCATTCCCGGCAAGGACTTCGGCCTCGAGGGCTACCTCCGCCTGAGCTACGCCGGCAGCACGGCGGACGTGATGGAGGGCGTGACGCGGATCCGCTGGGCGCTCGACCCGTCCACGCCGCGGGAGATCCGGATCGGCGAGAAGATGGTGGTGCGCGACTGGCTGTGATGATGGAGCCGGCTTTCGTCGCCGATCTTCGCGAGACCGTCGGACCGGCGTTCGTGCGTGCCGACGAGGAGGCGCGGGCGAAGTACGGCCAGGACGGCCTGAAGCGCGGTCACCTGGCGGAGCTGGTCGTCATCCCGGGGACGACCAGCGAGGTGGCGGCGGTGGCGGAAGCCTGCCATGCTGCCCGCGTCCCGCTCGTGGTCCGAGGCGGCGGTACCGGCTACAGCGGTGGCTCGGTGCCGCTGCACGGCGGGGTGCTCCTGTCGATGGAGCGGTTCAACCGCATCCTGGAAATCGACGAGGAGAACCTCCTCGCCGTCGTCGAGCCGAATGTCGTGACCGCCGACCTTCAGGCGGCGGTGGAGGCAGTGGGGTTGTTCTACCCGCCGGATCCCGCCAGCCTGAAGGAGTCGGTGATCGGCGGCAATATCGCCGAGTCTGCCGGCGGCCCCCGGGCATTCAAGTACGGCACGACCCGGCGCTACGTGCTGGGCCTCGAGGCAGTGCTCCCGACAGGCGAGATCGTCCGGACGGGGTCGAAGGCGGTGAAGAACGTGGTGGGCTACGACCTCACGCAGCTGCTGGTGGGGTCGGAGGGCACGCTCGCCATCATCACGCAGGCTGTCCTGCGCCTCGTCCCGAAACCCCCGGCGCAGATCACCATCCGTGCGACATTCCCGTCGGTGGAAGCGGCGAGCGAGGCCGTCACGCAGTTGATCCGGGCGCGGGTCGTGCCTGCCACGATCGAGCTGGTGGATCGCGCGTCGCTCGACGCGGTCACCCGTTACCTTGGCGTGTCGCTGGCCCCGGCAGGGACCGCTGCCCTGCTG
>Ga0105104_10001618_pt1 | contig 16816 bp, 17 predicted proteins | sample PPLLaktember2015_3_FD_87034 | JGI IMG/M metagenome (GOLD analysis project Ga0105104, IMG submission 87034) | Freshwater sediment microbial communities from Prairie Pothole Lake near Jamestown, North Dakota, USA - PPLs Lake P7 Core (6) Depth... | ecosystem: Environmental > Aquatic > Freshwater >... | reverse complement strand
TTTCACGTTTTCAGGATATCGCGGAAGTATTGAATAGTCTGAACCAGCCCCTGCTCCAGTGAGATTTTCGGTTTCCAGCCCAGTCTGTTTTCCGCCAGTGTAATATCGGGTTTACGTTGCGCCGGATCATCTGCGGGAAGCGCCTGAAAATCGATTTCAGAGTGGTTGCCCGTCATATCGATCACCATCCGGGCCAGTTGCAGAATGGTGAATTCGCCGGGATTGCCGATATTCACCGGACCGAAAAAATCATCGCCGGAGTTCATCATTTTGATCAATCCGTCGATCAGATCATCACAGTAGCAGAACGAACGGGTGTGATTGCCATCGCCGTAAACCGTGATATTCTTTCCCTGCAGGACCTGGATGATAAAATTACTGACGACGCGGCCGTCGTTCACGGCCATACGCGGACCATAGGTATTGAAGATGCGGACGATCTTGGTGTTGACGGAATTCTGCCTCCGGTAATCCATCATCAGGCATTCGGCAGCCCGTTTGCCTTCATCGTAGCAACTGCGGATGCCGATGGGATTGACGCGTCCCCAGTAGGATTCAGTTTGCGGGTGAACGTCAGGGTCGCCGTAAACTTCCGATGTGGAAGCCTGGAGGATTTTGGCCTTTGTCCTTTTGGCGATTCCCAGAACATTGATAGTGCCCATGACGTTGGTCTTAATTGTTTTGATGGGATTGAACTGGTAGTGCACCGGGGATGCCGGGCAGGCCAGATTGTAGATTTCGTCCACTTCCAGATAAATGGGGTTGATAATGTCATGGCGGATCAGCTCAAAATGGGGATGCCCCATCAGATGGGAAATGTTTTTCTTGCTGCCGGTGAAAAAGTTGTCCAGGCAGACAATGTCGTTGCCTTCTTTTAACAGCCGTTCGCAGAGATGTGAGCCAAGGAATCCCGCACCGCCTGTAACCAGTATTCGTTTCATATTATTCCGATGTCGATCCGTGTAGTATTTTGTCCATATTTTTGCTATTAAAGCCGAAACAAGACACAGATGTCAACAAAAAAACATTTCAAAGAAGACGGTATGAACCAACGCGACGATGAAAAAAAAGGAATACTTTACATGGTTGCCACGCCTATAGGCAATCTGGAAGATATCACGGTGAGAGCACTTCGCGTGCTCAAGGAGGTTGACCTGATTGCTGCGGAAGACACCCGTCATTCCAGAATTCTACTATCTGCCTACGGCATCAGGACGCCGCTGGTCAGCCTGCACGAGCACAATGAAAGGGAACGGAGCGCGCTGATTGTCTCGAAAATTGAGAGCGGCATAAGTGTCGCATATGTCTCCGATGCAGGCACACCTTGTGTTTCCGATCCGGGATATCATCTGGCCGCCGCTGCACTGGAAAACGGCATTCGTGTGGTTCCCGTTCCCGGACCTTCCGCCGTCATTGCCGCATTGTCCGTCTGCGGTTTTCCCGCGGACCAATTTTTATTTTATGGATTTCTGCCGCCTAAATCAAACAGGCGCCGCCGCTTTTTAGAGTCCATCAAGGATGAAGAACAAACCCTCATATTTTACGAATCCCCGGCAAGGATCGCCGATGCAATGCAGGAGATTCATGAAGTGCTTGGAGACCGGCAGGTTGTCGTGGCGCGTGAACTGACCAAGATGTTTGAAGAAATCAGGCGGGGAAGGGTCTCGGTTATCGCGGCGGAGATATCCGGCAGTAAAGCAAGGGGCGAATTCACCATTATTATCAGGGGCGCTTCCCGTGAGCCTGTATCCATAACAGATGATGAAATTCAGGAAAGGCTTCTGCGCCTCAGAAAGGGAAAATCTATGTCGGTGCGCGATGCCGTTGCAGACGTGGTGAGGCAAACCGGATTGCCCAGGAAAAGAGTTTACGATATGGCGTTGAAAATCTTTTCAGTTTCTGATGAAAATTGAAACGCGGATCGTTGCACATATTGCTTGAAGAGTTTTTTACACTATGGTAACTGCATGTCAAAATCAACAGAAAATTAATTATTTTCTTATACTAGCTTATGTTGAGGGGGATTGGGAAAGATGGAGGATTCCGGAGAGGTTCATGACAGGCAAATACACGAACTGACCGAAATATATGATGAAAGAAAAGAGCCGGGTCGCAGATCCGCAGACAGCAAAAATCCCCAGCAGGTTGTTATGATTGACGGCAGGGGGTATGAGCGCGGCAAGCAGCCTTCCGAAAGGGTCCACAATCTGACGGATATTGTTGATGGCGGTGATTTATCGAATCAGCTGAAAGACGAAGTCATGAAGAAGGCGATGGAAATCGTCGAAAAAATAGCAAGGGAAATGGTTCCTGACATTGCCGAACGCATGATCAGGGAGGAAATTGAAAAAATAAAGACGAAGAACCCGGACTCCATACCGGAGCGGGATGAAGGGTGACAAAACACCACCCTGGGGCGTTGCCAGGCTGGTTCTGGCTTCATCATTATGCCGGGGAAACAGGCGGCAAATTTGGAGGCCGCTGCAGTTTATCTATAGCCTTAAGAGGAGGATCGATGATATCCCATAGGAACCTGCTTGTCGTCTTGATCATTTTTTGCGTGTGCCTGTCCGCCTGCTCCTTGAGGATCCCCGGGTTGACCAAAAATGATCCAGAGCCGGAGGAACCGGCGTCGGGAGTGAGTCTTATCGCATTGATGCCTGTGCAAAGCAGCACGGCAGACGAAAGAACTTTAAGGATGCTCCGGGTGAAACTGGGCGAAGAACTCCGTTTTAAAGGCTACCCTCAGGTTGCCACGGACCTGATTGACAGCAGGTTGTCAACACTCGCCGAAGGAAAAGAAACGGACGGGAAAAGCACTGCCACTTCCGGCCAGGTACAGGAATTGCTCGGTGCGGACGGAGGAGTGATGTACTGTTCGCTTCAGGAACATACAAAATCAAAACATCCGTTTTATACACCGGTTACAGTGACTCTTAAATGCGAACTGCGCAGTTCGAAAACGGGTGAGGTGGTGTGGAGCGCTCAATCGCAGGCAACCAGTCGAAGTATTGATGTGATGCGTTCGCGGCTGAAGATGAAATCGCGGGGCGACCTGGAGGAGGCGATGGAGAAAGCCGTCGGCAAAGTACTGGAGACGCTGCCTTACGGGCCGCATTTAAGGGGATAGTTTTTTATAATTCGCATGGCGTCCGAACCTGTTTTGATGAAATCAGCTGAAAATTATAGATGAACATTCCAAACTTTTTAACACTGCTCCGGATTATCCTTGTTCCCGCGTTTGTCATTTTCCTGATTCAAGCGGAATATGACAAAGCGTTGATCGTTTTTGTGGCGGCAGGCCTCACCGATGCCCTGGACGGCACGCTGGCGCGCCTGCTCAAATGTCAGACAATCCTCGGCGCATATCTTGACCCTATTGCGGATAAACTGCTGCTGGTCACCAGTTATGCCACGCTGGCAATACTGGGCATCATTCCGGCATGGCTGGCCGTTTTAGTTATCAGCCGCGACTTCATTATTTTAATGGGCATAGCAATTCTTGCTTTAATGTCGATCCCTTGCGAGATTAAACCGGCCATGGTAAGTAAAATAACCACAGCCCTGCAAATCAGCACAATCTTTTTCCCCCTGTTGTACAAAGCGGTTCAACATGACATCGGATATCACTGGATCATGGGACTGTTTTGGCTGACGGCTATATTTACGGTGATTTCCGGTTTGGTCTACATCATCCGGGGGATCCGGATCCTGAATCAGTCATCCCCGGAAAGGGGCAAATAATAAGATATTTGCTTGACACAGCAGCGTTTTACTGCTAGTTGACCTAGCTCGAAAAGTTGAATTCCGCGGGATGTGCATTTGACGTGTCGGACTGCGGGAAAAAGAGTTATATTCGTAATAACACAGGCAAGTAGCTCAGGGGGAGAGCGCCATCCTGACGCGGTGGATGTCCAGGGTTCAAATCCCTGCTTGCCTACCATTTTTCAATGAACGCGCACATGCCGTAAATGTTGATTAAGAAAAGGGCATCAGCAAAAATGGTGATGCCCTTTTAAAATGAAACGGGTGATGGTTTACAGAGCAGTCAGATGGATATAAACGTTATATTTCCGGATAAAAGCGAGCGGGTATATTCCGCCGGTGTGACGGCGGCCGAAGTCATCGGGGGATGGCACAAGGATGCCCTCGACAATGCTGTTGCCGCAAAAGTAAACGGCGGAACAGTCGATTTGACTTTTCCCCTGATGGAAAATACCGTCATAGAGCCGGTTGCCGCTTCATCAAAAGAAGGTCTTTCCATATTACGCCACAGCATTTCCCATGTGATGGCGCAGGCCGTGCAGGATGTTTTCAGGGGCGCCAAAGTTACCATCGGTCCATCTATTGAAGACGGTTTCTACTACGATTTTGAATATTCCGAAACCTTCACGCTTGACGATTTTGAAAAGATTGAAAAGCGCATGAAGGAGATAGTCGCTTCCGATTACCCATTTGTTCGGGAAGAAATGCCGCGCGAAAAAGCCATGGAGCTTTTCAGGCAGAAGGGCGAAGATTACAAGGTTGAATTAATTCATGACCTGCCTGAGGATGTTGCTGTCGTCAGCATCTATAAAGATGGCGATTATGTCGATCTATGCCGGGGACCGCACATACCGAGAACGGGCAGAATCAAGGCGTTTAAACTGCTGAGTGTGGCGGGAGCCTACTGGCGCGGCGACGAGAGAAACAAAATGCTGCAGCGCATTTACGGCACCGGTTTTGCCGATGAGCAGGCGCTTGCGGATTATTTGAATCTGCTGGAAGAGGCTAAAAAAAGAGACCACCGTCGGCTGGGCAGGGAGCTGGATCTTTTTCAGATAAATGATGAAGCCGGCGCAGGCCTGATTATCTTCCATCCCAAGGGCATGATGCTGCGCTATATTATTGAAGAGTGGGAAAGAAAAGAACACTTAAAGCGCGGTTATGATATGGTCATGGGACCCCAGATCCTGAAAGTTGATCTGTGGAAAAAGTCCGGACATTTTGATCATTACCGCGATAACATGTATTTTACCGAAGTTGATGAGCAGACTTACGGCATTAAGCCGATGAACTGCCTGTCCCATATGCTCATTTACAAGTCCAAGATCCGCAGCTACCGGGATCTGCCGCTTCGGTATTTTGAGCTGGGCACGGTCCACCGCCACGAGAAGACGGGAGTGCTGCACGGCTTGATGCGCGTGCGTCAGTTCACCCAGGATGACGCGCATATTCTCTGTACACCGGATCAGCTCAATTCGGAAATCCGGGCCATAGCCGATTTTGTCAATTACGCGATGGGCATTTTCGGTTTTGAATATGAAGTGGAGCTGAGCACACGTCCCGAACACTCCATCGGCTCCGACGCCGATTGGGAACTGGCCACCCGGGCGCTGGAAGGCGCATTGAGGGATAACAACATCAGCTATGAAGTGAACGAAGGAGACGGGGCTTTTTACGGTCCTAAAATCGACTTCAAGCTCAAAGACGCATTAAAAAGAAAATGGCAGTGCGCGACGATCCAGTGCGATTTTACGCTGCCGGAGCGCTTTGACCTGAGCTACATAGGCGCGGATGGCGAAAAGCACCGTCCGGTCATGCTTCATCGGGTCATTCTGGGGGCGATTGAGCGATTCATGGGAGTTCTTATAGAACATTACGCAGGGGCGTTTCCGGTATGGCTGGCTCCCACGCAGTGTGTTCTATTGACAGTGACGGACAAACACATTCCTTACGCGCAGACGGTTCACGAACGGCTGATCTCTACAGGAATCCGTTCAGAAAAGTATTTTGAAAACGAAAAGCTGGGGTACAAGATCCGTCAGGCGCAGATGCAGAAAGTACCGTACATGCTGGTGATCGGTGACAAGGAAATGGAAGCCGGGACGGTTTCGCCACGAGCTCGCGACGGTCAGAACCTCGGTGCGATGCCGGTCGAACAATTCATTGCTTTCGTTCAGGAAATGTGTGAGAAAAAAAGTTAACGTTTTATTGAACGATTGATTTTCGGGGAGGTGTCATATAGCTAAGGATCTAAAGATCAACAGGGATATAAGCTCGGCCACTGTAAGGGTTATCAACGAGGAAGGACAGCCGTTGGGCGTTATTTCGCTGGAAGAGGCGCTTGGTCATGCAGAAAGAGCCGGAATGGATTTGGTGGAAGTCTCCGCAAATGCCAATCCGCCCGTCTGTAAAATCATGGATTACGGGAAATACCGTTACAAGCAAAGCAAGAAATTGCAGGATGCACGAAAAAGCCAGACGGTTATTCACGTGAAGGAAATCCGCTTAAGACCCAAAACAGAAGCGCATGACCTGCAGACGAAAATCAAACATATAAAGAAGTTTCTGGAACAGCAGGATAAGGTAAAAGTATCGATGATGTTCCGGGGCCGGGAGATTGCCTTTACCGAGATCGGCCGGAAACTGATGGACCAGATCAAAGCAGCGCTGGCCGATGAATGCGTTATGGATCAGGAACCGCGGCTTGAAGGCCGGAACATGATCATGATTGTTGCACCCAAAAAATAAACAAACTGGAATAAAAAAGAGGTGAAAATATGCCAAAGATGAAAACACACAGAGGGGCTGCCAAACGTTTTTCAGTGACAGCCAGCGGCAAGGTGAAACGCAGCAAAGCATTTGCCAGCCATATTCTTACGAAAAAAACAACGAAGCGAAAAAGAAACTTTAGGAAAGCCACGCTGGTGCATTCAGCAAATGAAAGCGCAATTAAAAGGCTCATTCCTTATCTGTAGTCCATAAAGAAGTACCGAAGCAGCATGAATTAAGGAGAGTAAAAGAAAATGGCAAGAATCAAAAGGGGCGTTACCGCCCGAAAGAAGAGAAGAAAAATATTAAAAATGGCAAAGGGTTTCTTTGGCGCGCGCAGCCGTCTGCTGAGAACCGCAACGGAAGCCGTCAACAAGGCCATGAGCTATGCCTATCGCGACCGCAGGGGCCGTAAAAGAGAGTTCCGCGCGCTCTGGATAGCCCGCATCAACGCCGCCGCCCGCCTGAACGATATCACATACAGCCGCCTGATGGACGGCATGAAAAAGGCAAACATCATGCTGGATCGCAAGATTTTGGCCGAACTGGCCGTTAATGATCCGCAGGGGTTCGCCAGGATCGTGGCCACAGCCAAAGGCGAGCAGACTGCATGATTTCGGATATTCTACAGCTGGAAAAAAGCGCTCTTGGCGAATTGGCGGAAGTCAAAACGGAAGAGTCGATTCTGGCTGTGAGAACCAAATATCTTGGCCGTAAGGGGCTCCTCACCGGTCTGTTGAGAAATATCGCGCAGGTTCCGGCTGATGAGAAACCCCTCTTCGGCAAGCGCTGCAATGAAGTCAAGGAACGTCTGGAGGCAAAAATTGAAGAAGCTCTGAAACTTCAGACGCAGGGTAAAAAAGAAGCCATTCTGGCAAAAGAAAAAATTGATGTCACCCTGCCCGGAAGGGGCATCCCCCCAGGCAGAGTTCACCCGGTCATTCAAATCCGCCGCGAAATTTGCGAAATCTTTGCCTCGTTCGGTTTTTCAGTTGTTGAAGGTCCGGAAGTCGAGTTGGACTACTACAACTTTGAAGCGCTCAACATCCCCAAAGACCATCCCGCCCGGGACATGCAGGATACCTTCTATATCGAAGACAACATGGTTCTTAGAACCCATACCTCGCCCGTTCAGGTCCGGATTATGGAGAAGGTACAGCCGCCCGTGCGGATTCTGTCTCCGGGACGTGTTTACCGGCCGGATTCCGATGTGTCCCACACGCCGATGTTTCACCAGATAGAAGGGCTGCTGGTCGACAGGGGCATCAGCTTTGCCGACCTCAAAGGCATCCTGACCGCTTTTCTTAAAAAAGTTTTCGGTAGTGATACAATCCTTCGTTTTCGTCCCAGTTTTTTTCCCTTCACAGAACCGTCGGCTGAAGTCGATATCCGCTGTGTCATGTGTAAGGGCAAAGGCTGCCGTGTTTGCGGACAGAGCGGATGGCTGGAAATACTGGGGTCAGGCATGGTCGATCCCGCCGTTTTTAAGAATGTCGGTTACGACGCGGAAATCTATTCCGGATTCGCTTTCGGCCTCGGTCTGGAACGAATCGCCATGCTGAAATACGGCATTTCCGACATACGTCTTTTGTTTGAAAACGACATTCGATTCCTCAAACAGTTTTAGGAGAGCTCTGTCTCATGCTCGTCAGTCTTAAGTGGCTTAAAGATTATATTGATTTCGACTTACCGGCGCAGGAGCTTGCGGACCGTTTAACCATGGCCGGTCTGGAAGTCGATGAAATCAAAACGATCACCCCAAAATTTTCCGGCATTGTGGTCGCTGTAATTTTGTCTGTCTCGCCTCATCCGAAAGCGGACAAGCTTTCCCTGTGCAGTGTCACGGATGGAGCCCGGACCTATCCGGTGGTCTGCGGCGCGAAAAATATCAAGGTCGGCGATGTGGTGCCGCTGGCCAAAGTCGGGGCCGTCATCCCCGGCGGATACGCAATCAAATCAACCGTCCTGCGCGGCGAGAAATCCGATGGCATGCTCTGCTCGGAAGCGGAGCTGGAAATCGGCGATGACGCGTCGGGCATCATGCAATTGCCTTCCGGCATAACGCCGGGGATACCGTTGGAGACCGCCCTGGATCTGGGCGACACGGTTCTGGATGTCAGCATAACGCCCAACCGGTCCGACTGCCTGAGCATGATCGGAATGGCCCGTGAAGTTGCCGCCCTGACCGGCGGAAAAATAAAAATGCCTTCCATTGACATCAAAGAATCAGACGAAGATATCGGTTCGCTTGCTTCTGTAACGATCGTGGATACGGATCTGTGCCCGCGATATTCAGCCAGAATGATTAAAAAGGTCAAGATCGGAGACTCGCCGGTCTGGATGAAGGCAAGGCTGGAAGCTGCCGGAATGCGTGCGATCAACAATGTTGTGGATGTGACGAACTTCGTCATGCTGGAAATGGGTCAGCCGTTGCATGCCTTTGACTTCCGTTTCCTGGAAGAGGGGCGGATCGTTGTGCGCAAATCGAAAGACGGTGAAGAATTTGTTTCTCTCGATGAAAAAAGCCATATCCTGCCGTCAGACACCGTGTTGATCTGCGACGGCAAAAAACCAGTGGCTATTGGTGGAATCATGGGCGGCCTCAACTCAGAAGTCAAGGAGGATACGCAGGTTATATTCCTGGAGAGCGCCTATTTCAATCCTTCCGCCATTCGCCGTTCATCGCGCCGTCTGGCGATGCCGACCGATGCCGCGTTTCGTTTTGAAAGGGGCATTGATCCGGAAGGTGTGATCAGGGCGCTCAACCGGGCGGCTCAATTGATTGCCGGCCTCTCCGGAGGGTCCGTCTGCAAAAATTACATTGACGAATACCCGCAGAAAATACCGGCAGTTCAGAATATTCCCCTGCGTCTGGACAGGATCCGTGAAATCGTCGGCATGGCCATCGCCTCCGAAGATGTTATGCGAATCCTGAAGAGCATTGACATGACGGTGCTTGATCAAGGCGGCGGGAAATACCTCGTGTCGCCGCCGACATTTCGGGTGGACATCGAACGGGAGATTGACCTCGTTGAAGAAGTCATCCGTCTGTATGGTTACGACCGCGTGCCCGTGACCATTCCGGCCGTCTCGGTAAAAGAGATGGACATTATTTCCCGCCTTGCCCTCGAAGAAAGAATCCGTCAACTGCTTACGGGAAGCGGCTATTCGGAAATCATCAATTACAGTTTCACCACGCCCGCTTCCGCCGATGGACTTCTTCTGCCACCGAACGATGAACGTCGACGTTTTGTGGTCATCAAAAATCCGTTAACCGAAGATCAATCCGTCATGCGCACAACCATGTCTTACGGATTGCTGGAAACCCTGAAGAAGAACATTAACAACGCTTCTTTAAACCTGAAAATCTTTGAAATCGGGCGAATCTTTCTGAAGCGCGGCGATGGGGATCTTCCGGAAGAAAAGAACATCCTGGCCGGACTCTTGTCGGGAAAGGCGTCGGAAGACCTCTGGGGCCTGAAAGTCAATGTCGATTTTTACGATCTCAAAGGGTGTCTGGAAAATGTCTTTTATGATCTTAAACTGGAACAGCGCCGGTATCATGCTGAAATATCGGAGCCTTTTCTGCATCCCGGACAGTCCTGCCGCCTATATGTGAAGGATACAAACATAGGTTTTATGGGTCAGGTCCATCCGGAAGTGCTCGAGAAAATGGATATCCGGCACAATGCGTATCTATTTGAAATTAATCTTGATGTGCTGGAAAAACAGCTTAACCCGCGCATTCATTACATGGAAGTATCCAAATTTCCGGCTGTAACCCGCGACGTTGCGTTTGTGATTCCTTTATCTATGGAAGCGGACAAAATGCTAGAAATTGTTTTAAGCCAGAGAGAAGATTTACTTGAAAATGTGGGGATTTTTGATATATACGCTGGCAAAGGCCTTGAGGAGGGGACAAAAAGCCTTGGGTTGAGATTTTCCTATCGCGCCCCCGACAGAACACTGACAGATGCGGAAATCAATTCTATTCATGAGAGAATTGTAAACAGCACTGTCCGGGTAACGGGTGCAAAGATAAGAGCCTGACAGTTTGAGAGATTAGCATAATTTCCATCATGTCATTTCGAGCAGCAAAGCGACGAGAAATCTTTCTTATATTGCTAATGAGTTATAAGATTTCTCCCTTCGGTCGTAATGACAGATTAATAATTATGCAAACGTTTCAGTTTACATGACGTTAAAAACGGAGGAGAAGAAATGACGAAAATTGATATTATTCAGAATGTTTACGAGAAACTCGGTTTTTCCAAGAAGGAATCAGCGGATATCGTTGAATCCGTGTTTGACATCATTAAAGACAGCCTTGCTCAGGGTGAAAGAGTAAAGATTTCCGGCTTCGGAAATTTCATGGTCAAAGAGAAACGCGCCCGCCGCGGCCGTAATCCTCAGACCGGAGATGAGATCTCCATCACCGCACGCCGGGTTTTGACTTTCAAATCCTCCCAGGTATTGCGCAAGTCACTGAACAGTTGATAAATTGTTTTAACTGTACGAATAGCACTGAAAAACTGAAAAGCTTGTCCGTATTTACAGGACAGGTGTTTTTTCAGTTTCAGTTTCAGTTTCGCAGATATATTTCTCCGTAAGGATTCAGGAATTGTATGGACAGCATAATTCCCGAAAAATCTTATTTCCGGATTGGAGAAGTGAGTAAAATCCTCAACGTTGAGCCTTACGTCATTCGTTACTGGGAATCGGAATTTAAAACGGTTAAACCGGTAAGGACAAAGACATCTCAGCGCCTGTACCGCAAAAAAGACGTGCAGGAATTATTGACGATCCGTAATCTGCTCTACCAGCAGCGGTTTACCATTAACGGTGCAAAAAAACAGTTGATGAAAATGCGTGACCAGGACGAATCGACGGCCACGGCAAATGAAAAATTGATTTTCATAAAAAAAGAGTTGGAGCATATCCGAAAGATCATGAGATGAAAAAGCCGACAACCATCGTTGCCGGCTTTTTCATTCTGCGCGTGAATCGTCTGCTATTTCTTGTTTGCTCTTTTGGAAGCTTTAAGCGGATTGATTTTCTGAGTTTCCTTAATGACCAGCTTCACGTGTGATGCGCTCGGGCAGTTGCCGGTCATCCACTTGCTTTTCGGATCCGGGTAAACCTTGCAGAATTTTCCTGATTCGTAATCGAAAATTTTATTGCAGTCGCCGCATTTGTCGATTATCACGACACAGCTGGCGCCTATGAAACCACAGCCTCTTTTGCTCATAAAAGCGCACTCAGATCCCTTTTTAACTGTTTCACAAAGCATTTTTGTAAGAACCCCCTTATGTGTTTAGAAATAATAGGAATTTATCAGACGATGCGGAAAATGACAATAAATCAGAATGTATCCACAGGCGTCAATGAATTAAAAACCGGCGTGTCCTTAACAGCAAAAAAAACGCCTGTCAAGAAAAATTACAGTTTATCCATACAGCTCCAAGGCCGAAAGCGGAACATTTCATCCAATAGTCTTGCGGTTGCTTATTGAGTGGGCACATTATTATGTTATTTTCTCATAGCGTTTCATACCCATGACGGACGGAGGGTGGTGAACTGGCAGCTAAAGCGAAGCATTGTTTCCCGGTTCGTATATGGGTACCTCGTTTTTCATCCGGATGAAATGACGATTGTAAACAAATGCGGAATACCTGTCATTTTACCGTGATTGAATTGACTTCACCTGTCATTTGTGTTAGTTCCTTGCATCATATAAAAGCGGAAATATAATAAGGATATGTGCCTTTGGAGCTGTGCGGAATGAAAAAAGGATCTTTAATAAAAATCTTCTTAAGATCTTTTTTCATTCATACCGCCCTCAACTTTCGAAGAATGCAGAATCTTGGTTTTGTCTATGCAATTATTCCGCTTTTGAGTGAACGGAAATTATCCCGAAAGGATGAGGAAGATATACTGGTCCGGCACCTGCAGATGTTTAACACACATCCCTATCTGTCCGCGCCGCTGATCGGATCGATTGTCCGCATGGAAGAACAGAGGCCGGACGGGGATGATGCCTCTTCCATTCAGATGGTCAAGCAAAGCCTGATGGGCCCGTACGCCGCGATAGGAGACACTTTTTTTTGGGGTGCGCTCAGGCCGTGCGCGGGTATCATCGGGGTAGGGCTGGCCTGGCTGGGTTCGGTTCTGGCCCCGGTGGCTTTTCTGCTGGTATACACACCCGCCCATATCTGGGTGAGAGCCAGGGGATTTATGGAAGGTTACGCCAGGGGTAAGCAGGGCATTGAATTTATCCGCGGCATCGATCTTCCCCGGATAGCCAATCGCGTGCGGTGGCTGTCTCTGGTAATTCTGGCCGTCTTTGGGGCCGGGTATTTGCAGGACGGTTATTCAAACTTTTCCCGGGTGCCCTGGTTTGCCGCGGCGGCAGTGTCGCTCGGAACGATCCTGTTTTGCTGGCTGCTGGTTAAAAAAGGAATATCGCAGATCTATATTCTGTATGGAGCGGTGATATTATTCCTGATCTTTTCGTCGAAAGAATTATTATTGTGCTGGAAATGAAAACATTTAAATTAAAAAACAAGTTGGGAATGCACGCGCGTGCGGCCGCTTCGTTTGTCCGCATCGCACAGAAATACAGAGCGGAAATATTGATTGAGCGCAACGGTCAAACCGTCAACGGAAAGAGCATTCTGGGAATTTTGACGCTTGCCTGTCCGATGGGCGGTATGATAACAGTGACCGCCGAGGGTGCTGACGCCGCCGTGGCACTCAATGAACTCGAAGCGTTGATTGAAAATAAATTTGGGGAAGAATAAACAACGACATGACAGCTGAACAGGGTAAGAAAACATTTGTTCTCAAGGGAATTGGCGTTTCTCCGGGGGTGGTGATCGGGAAAGTTTACCGCTTTGATCCGCTGGACGCCCAGGTGTCCTTTTATAAACTCAATGATGACAGTCTGATTCCCCATGAAGTCGAGCGCTTCAGAAATGCCCTCAAAGAATCAACGAGGCAGCTTTTGGAACTTCAGGAAAACCTGAAAAAAACAAAAGTAACGGAACCGCTTTATATTATTGATGTCCACGTTTTGCTCCTGTCGGACAAGAGATTCATCAACCGCACCATTAAATACATCCGCCGTCTGGGAGTCAATGCCGAATGGGCGCTGCGCATGACGCTGGATCATTATAAACAGATATTTGAAGGGCTCGAAGATGTCTATATCAGCGGCCGTATCAGCGACGTGCAGTACGTTGTCCAGCGGGTTTTGCGCAATCTGTCCGGTGAAAAGCACGAAACGGTTTGGGATGTCGGCTACGACGGCGTGGTGATTGTTTCCCATGATCTGTCGCCTGCCGATACGGCACAGATGAAACTGGACAAAATTGTCGGTTTTGCAACGGACAGCGGCGGCCGCACATCGCATACCGCCATTGTAGCCCGTTCCATGGAACTGCCGGCCGTCGTCGGACTGGATAATGTCACCCGCTTTGTCCGGACGGGTGATGACATTATCGTGGACGGTACATCCGGGCTGGTCGTGGTCAATCCCTATCCGGACATGCTGAAGCGGTACGAGGAAAAAAAGCGTCACTACGACGACGCGAAAGACGAGTATCTGAAATATGCAAAGCTGCCTGCGGAGACAATGGACCATTACAAGGTGGGGATTGGATCCAACATCGAATTCATCGAAGAGATTCCTTCCGCAATTATTCACGGCGCTGAACACATCGGGCTTTACCGGACGGAATTTCTCTATATTTATCGGGATGACCTGCCATCGGAAGAAGACCATTTCAACAATTATCGGCAGGTGGTGACTGAGAAGAACTTGTCGTGGGCGACCATCCGCACATTCGATCTGGGCGGTGACAAGTTCACCAAGTACCATAAAAAAGACAAGGAATTAAATCCCCAAATGGGATTGCGGGCGATCCGCTTCTGCCTGAAAGAAATCGATATTTTTAAGACACAGCTTCGGGCAATCTGGCGAGTGAGCGCGCTCGGCAGGGTCAAAATTCTGTTCCCGATGATTTCCGGCATTGAAGAAATCCGTGAAGCTAAACGGCTGATGGAAGAGACCCGCAGGGAGCTTCTGGCAGAGGGTGTAACGATTGCCGACCGGATGGAAATCGGGGCGATGATCGAAGTCCCCGCGGCCGCCGTCATTGCCGACCAACTGGCGCAGGAAGTTGATTATTTCAGCATCGGTACCAATGATTTGATTCAATACGCGCTTGCCATTGACCGCTCTAACGAACGAGTCACCTATCTATACGAACCGCTGCATCCTGCCGTTTTGAGGCTGATTAAGACAGTGGTTGATCAAGCTCATAACGCAAACATCCGCGTGGCCATGTGCGGAGAAATGGCCGGCGATCCCCTCTGCTGCCTGATTCTTCTGGGAATGCAGCTGGATGAGTTGAGTATGAACCATCTTGCGATTCCCCGCATCAAGCGCATACTGCAGCAATCTACACTTTCGGAGTCGCGGGAACTGCTTACGAAGGCAATGTCTTTCAATAACGCCCTTGAAGTCAGGGCGTACGTTCAAAACTACATGAACGAGCGTTTCCCGGATGAATTTCAGAAGAAGGAAACCTGATTTTTTTAGATTCTAATTTCTAACTGCAAAACAGGCTATAGATGATTATATGAGCGAGAAAACGTCACCCGTTACCGATCACGATGAAAACGAATATTACTCCGGCTGCATGTATGAACAGCAGGATTTCTGGCGTTTTCGTCCGGCAAAGACCTATCTGTCGCGCGTGTCCATCACGGATGAAGAAGTCAATGAACTCAAAAAACTTGCTGAAGAAGGCGTGATTATTTATGCCATCAAACAGAGAAGCAAGCTCAACAGCCTGATCATTTCAGATATTGCAGGCCGCGTGGGGCTGCCAAGACCCGTTTACTGTCACGGCATGAACATGTCCTTCTGGCAGCCCATGTCCAAGATGCTGAAATTTCTCTGGTCATCCTTTTTGAGGCGGTTCCGGAAAGATCAGGTCACGCGCCAGGGCAAACTGGAATACCTGTCCAGGAAAGTCGCAGGCAAAGAAAGCATTATCATCCATCTGGGAGAGTCGGAATTTATCGAAAGCCGCGCTGCGGAAGATGCCCTTGCAACCCTGATCAACCTGCAAGGCAAGGTTCCCTTTCCCATATTTATTGTGCCTGTCCTGGTCGCTTACGGACGACGCCGGGAAAAGGAGGATGAAAGCCTCGTCAACATCCTTTTCGGACAGATGGAGCATACGGGCTCGCTGCGTCGATTAATAACATTTATACGCTATTCAAAACAGGCTTTTGTCATCCCGTCGACTCCGGTCAACCTGATCGATTATCTATCCGCCAACAGTGATTTAACCAGGGGTGAAATGGTTCACGATCTGCGCGGTGGACTGATCGACAGTATCGAAGAAGAAAAAACGGCCATTGTCGGTCCGGCGCTGAAGTCACGCGCGGAGCTCATAGGAATGGTCATGCATGACCCAAAACTGAACCGGTTTATGGATGATCATGCTCAGAAAACAAGGAAATCAAGACTCAGCATTACTAAGGATGCCCGCCGTTATCTGTATGAAATTGCAGCTGATTACCGGGAAACCTTCATTGAGGTCTGGGTGAAGCTTCTCAACTGGTTGTGGAACACGGTCTATGACGGACTGCAGATCGATTACGAGGGCCTCGCAAAAATCCGTAATCTGTCCAAAAAAATGCCTTTTGTTATCATTTCCTGCCACCGGAGCCATATTGATTACCTTCTGCTGTCATACATATTCTTCAAGAACAAAGTCCAAATGCCGTTTATCGCGGCGGGAAATAACATGTCGTTTTTCCCCATGGGGTATATTTTCCGTCGTTCCGGTGCTTTTTTCCTGCGCCGCAGCTTCCGCGGCAATAAACTCTACAGTGAAGTTTTCACAACATATCTGGCCTTATTGCTCAAGGAAGGGCTGCCGCTTGAATTTTTCATTGAAGGGGGTCGAAGCCGGACGGGGAAAATGGTTATGCCCAAATACGGACTGCTGTCGATGATCCTTCAGGCCTACCAGGAAAAGTATTGCGAGAATCTGGCGGCCGTTCCGGTGTACATCGGCTACGACCGGGTAATCGAGGAACGATCTTACCTCAACGAGCTGGCCGGCCAGCCAAAGTCACAGGAAAGTGCGGCGGAAATCATTAAAAGCACAAAGGTCCTGCGCAAAAGGTACGGGCGGGTTTATATCAATATTGGCGAGCCCATTATCATGAAAGATTACCTTGAGGCTCAGGACAAGCCTATGGA
>Ga0105104_10001617_pt1 | contig 16816 bp, 15 predicted proteins | sample PPLLaktember2015_3_FD_87034 | JGI IMG/M metagenome (GOLD analysis project Ga0105104, IMG submission 87034) | Freshwater sediment microbial communities from Prairie Pothole Lake near Jamestown, North Dakota, USA - PPLs Lake P7 Core (6) Depth... | ecosystem: Environmental > Aquatic > Freshwater >... | reverse complement strand
GGGTAGGCCGCAAAAAGCGCGGCCAACCCTGGGCTTTGCTACGTAACCCCTTCGGGGTAAGAGATACGTATAAGGATCAGGTCAGGGCCACCGCACTCCGAAAGAGTCGGGCCGCAACTGCCGCGCTCCAGAGGCGCGGGGTTTCGATACAGCGCGCACAAGACGCGCGCCACTCAACCGCCGCTGAGATTCCCCTTCGCCCCTCTCCTCCTCTGCTTTTTACGACGTCTTTCGCGCGGCTTCGATGACGCCGGGGACCTGGCTGATTTCGCTCAACACGTGAGCCAGCTGGCCGAGGTTCGCCACTTCCACGATGTAGCTTATGGTCACGATCCCGGTTTTCGCTTCCGCATTGCTTTTCACCGAAATCACCGGGACCTTCTCCTCACCAAAGACCGCCGTGACGTCTTTGACAATAGCTGATCGACTGCCCGCCAGGACCTGAATCTGGGCCTTGAAGACATCTTTTTCGCGGCTGGTCCAGTCGACCTTGATCACGCGTTCGGGATTGTCCCGTTTCAGGCGGCGGAAGTTGGGGCAGTCTTCGCGGTGAATCACGAGGCCCCGGCCACGCGTGACGTAACCGATGACCGGATCCTCTGGTAGAGGTTGGCAGCAGCCGGCAGCCGCTGTCAGGAGATTTCCGACTCCCAATATCCGGACCCCGCCCATCGCCCCGTCAGCCCGCGGCGCTTGCAGTGCCGTGGCCTTTTCAGGCTGTGCTTCCTGGGCGGGCGGCGCCGCCTCCGGGAATGCCGCGCTCAGCTGAGTCGGGGTAATGTCGCCCCGGCCGATAACCTCGAGGAAGTCCTCCAGGCGGTTCTTGCCAAACTTTTGCGCCAATTTCTCGAGGTTTGCCCCCGTGACTCCGAGGCGTTGGAGCTCCCGGTCAAGAATGGCACGGCCGGCGCTGACGTTCTTGTCGTAATCCTGAACTCTAAACCACTGTCGAACCTTGGCCCTCGCCCGTGGCGTCTTGAGGTAGCCCAGATGGGGATTCAACCATTCCCGGCTGGGCGCCGGCTGTTTGGCAGTCATGATCTCGACGCGCTCTCCGCTTTTCAGCTCGTAAGCCAGCGGAACGATCTTTCCGTCGACCTTCGCACCCCGGCAGCGGTGTCCGACCTCGCTGTGGATGTGATAAGCAAAGTCGAGCGGGGTGGCGCCTTTGGGCAGATCCATGACCTCGCCTTTGGGAGTCAGGACATAGACCCGATCCTGGAACATCTCGGATTTGAAGCGGCTGATAAAATCGACGCCCTCGATTTCCTTGGCTTCCAGGACCTGGCGAAGCCAAGCGATTTTCTTTTGGAAATCGGCCTTCTGCCGGGAGCCCTCTTTGTAGCTCCAATGCGCGGCGACCCCGAGCTCGGCCTCCTTGTGCATGTCGAAGGTGCGAATCTGCACCTCGAGGTTCTTGCCATCCGGGCCGATCACTGCCGTGTGGAGCGCCTTGTAACCGTTTTCCTTGGGCGTCGCGATGTAATCGTCAAACTCGCCCCGGATGTGGTCCCACAGTGTATGGACAACTCCGAGCGTCGCGTAACAGGAGGCCACATCGGGAACCAGAACGCGGACTGCGGTCACGTCGAAAATCTGCTCAAAGTCGACGCCTTTACGCGTCATCTTTCGCCAGATGCTATAGATGTGCTTCGCGCGGCCGGTCACCTCCGCCGCTTCGATATCCGCCCGCTGTAACTCGGACTTCAGGCGCTCGACGACTGCTCTGACATTCGCTTCGCGATCGATCCGCCGCTCGTCGAGCAGGCGCGCGATTCTCTTGTAGGTCTCCGGGTCCAGATAGTGGAAGGAGAGATCCTCAAGCTCCCACCGGACGCGGCCGATGCCCAAGCGGTTGGCGAGAGGCGCGAAAATATCGAGGCTTTCCCGAGCCAGCACGGTCCGCCGCTCCTCAGGGAACGACTTCACGGTCCGCATGTAGTACAGGTGCTCTATGAGCTTGATCAAGACCGCTCGCAGGTCCTCGGACATGGCGAGCAGCATTTTGCGCAATGTCTCCGTCTGGCCCTTGTCTTTCTTGCCTTTCTCGAGCTTCTCTCCGTCCGCGGGAGGCGGCGCAAGGGCCTGCATCAAGTCGAGCTTCTCCAGGCCCCCGACAAGGCCGGCGACCGACGGCCCGAACTCGTGCTCAACATCCTTCAGGGTTTTGCGCCGCCCCTCAACCAGGTCTCTCAGGATCGCGGCCGCTATCGTCTCGTGGTCAAGCTTCAGGCCTCCGAGGATTCCGGCGATCGACATCGCCCGCTGGAGCGAGGGTGTCCCGGAGGGAGCTTTCTCGGGCAACCCCGATTTAAAAGCCAGGGTGCACACCTCTCCGATGACAGTCGCCTCCCTCTCGTTTCTCCCCTCGAGAAGCCCCGGAATGGAGGATCGAAGATCGGTGATCGGCTGCGTCTGACCGGAAACCATACGGATGACTCATTGTACAACGGTACGACGGACTAGCACGGGCTAACACGGACCGACACGGACGGTCCGTGGGTGTCCGTGTCGGTCCGTGTTAGTGCGTCTATGGCTCGACCGCCAGAACTTCGTAGTTACCGAAGCTTTTCACGGGCTTTAGCTTGGGGAACCCGCGCCCCTTGACGAAAAACTCGGGAAGGAACTGAGCCCCGGCATGATGGCCGAGGACGACGTGCGTGATCCGATTCTGCGCGAGCAGACCCCGCAGTCGTTCCCTTGACCGCTCGTCCGGCTGGTGAATGGTCGACGTTGCCGGCATCTGCTGCCACTCAGTCTCAGACCGCCCAGGTGATCCGAACACCCGATAGGTCGCCGTCGGGGCGGGGGCCCGGCTGAGCAGTGTGACCCGCTCCACTCTGGAGGGTGCTGCCAAATCGACGACCACCTCCCGGACCCCCTCTCCCGTAGATCGCAATGTCACGCCGTACACGGCAAGCTCCATCGGAATGCTGTTCTCGACATAGAACAACCGGGGATGAGTCTCGTCAGCCGTCAACGCAGCAGCGCTGTTAACCTGGAGCTTCCAGAACCTGCCGGTCAAATCAGGAAGGGTGAGGTTCAGTTCGACGTCTTTGAGACCCATCTCGCTCTTAGCCCAGTCAATGGCGGCTGAAGCCATCTGGCTGCTGGGTGTCGAGTTTGGCGGCATAAAAACCGGATGATCGGTCAGCGCCTGATAGACCGGGGTCAGCGCGAGAATGCGAGTCCCTTCGGGCAAACCGTCGAGATACTCGTAAAATTGATTTCCACCCGGACCCAAAGCCCGAGTTTCCAGAAACTCGTCCCGCTCACCGGCTGTGCGAAACACCTTCAATTTGGCCGTATCGAGGATCAGGGGCTCGGGTATTCCAAACAGAGGTGAGAACCAAGGCAGTTTGACCGTGACGAGAACAAGCGACGACAAGACGAGCACCTGCCTGCTCCAAGCTTTTTGCTTCTTGAGGCGCGGGCACAGGGCACCGGCTATCAGAATGCTTATCCAGGGGAAAACGAGGACGAAGAAGCGAGTCGTCGCCGTGCCGAGCAGCAGAGTGGTGTAACCGACGGCCACGCACAGAGTGATTAGCCTCAACCAGCGGTCACGCCACGACAGAATCACCGCTATAGGAAACAGGATCAGGTACGCTAATCCAGGGCTGCCGTGGAAAATGTCGGTGCGAATAGCCTGGCGCCACGGCGTCAGAATCCAGTCGAGAACGGTCCCGGAGTGGCCGTGCCAGGTCCGCGTCAGCTGGACCAGGCGATCGTAGTCGGGCGAATAAAAGCCCTCCGTCGGGATGATGTGGCTCAGAGCCGGCGCAATCGGGTTCCCGGTCAGAATCCAGTTCTTGACGGCCCAAGGCGCAAAAACCAGGAGGCTGACAGCACAGTAAAGGACTAGATTCCACAGCACTCGACGGCGCTGTCCGGCACGCGCCAGGGCTACCAACCCGATCACAAGGATTACAGCGACGACCGCCCCGCCCATGTACTTGGCACCTACGCTGAGACCCGAGTAAATGCCGGCGAGCAGGATCCAATGCGCGAGTCCCGATTCCAGCCACCGGAAAGCCGCCAAGACAGCCAGGAGAGCGAAGAAGGCGAGGCCCAAGTCCGCGTATGCCGTCTGCGAGAGGTACATGACAATCGGAGACGAAAGGAAAAGCAGAGCTGCCAGTGATCCTGCGCCAGGCGCCGCATAGCGTCTGCAGAAGATCCAACAACCGGCAGCGGTCAAGAGGCCGAAAGCAAAATGGATCAACTTGGCCGCCAAAGACGAATGAACCAGCCACGCAAACGCATAAAGCATGTCGACCGCAAGGGGGTGAGAATAACCGGCGAGATTCTCCGTCTCCACGATGCCGTGATTCGCGATGTACAGGCGGGGCGTTCCGAGGTGGTAGTTCAGGGCGTCAAACCCGGTTTCGGGCGCCAGCGCGGCGAGAAGGCAGACGACAACGATACCGGCAAGAAACGCGATTACCGCATACGAGAGCCATGAGGCAACACGAGGAATCGGCTTCGGTGGCAAGGATCGGAAGTCTCTCACCAGGCCCGGCGCAGAAACCGCCAATGACACGATGAATAGGCCCTGGAAGACCGGACGGTACAGGAGGCCCAGGGCGCCGAGGAAAAACGTCGCAAGCGACATCAGGCCGAGACCTAAGCCGATCGAGAAAAAGAGCATTTCCCAAGCGTCGCAAGATTCATGGTGTGTGAGGCGCGTAAAGACTGCGCGGCCCGCACGCAACGCGACCAGCAGCGTGAGAATCGTGATGATCAGGGCATCAATGCCTGCCGCTTCCAGAAATGCCAATCAGTTTTCCCTCCGACACCCTTCCGGTGACCGGGACGATGGCCCTGGGAGCAGGCGAGACGCCGGCCTGCGCTCTCAGGTGTACTCACCTCGGTACTAAATGAATCGCCGTGGCTTTGATGCCGACCACTGCCTGGCTACCGATATCCAGATCCAGGTCCTCCAGCGCCTGCCGCGAGACCAGGGCCTGAACCTTGAACCCCACGTCCACCGTAACCCGCACCAACGGACCGGCGGCGACAATCGAAAGGACAGTGCCGGGCAGATGGTTGCGGGCACTGCTGCGAGTTCCCGATCCGATCTCCAGCGTCACATTCTCAGCCCGGATGCAGACGAAAACGTCGTCGTCCGGAAAATCAAGGTCTGCCGCCCACAGCCTCAGGCCGTCGACGTGCACTTCGGCAATTCCTCTTTCCCGGCTGACGCGCCGTCCAGGCAGGATGGTCTCGACCCCGACCACGGAAGCGACTGTGAGGCTTTCGGGTCGGGTCAGAATGTCGAGAGGCGGGCCATTTTGCAGCAGACTCCCGCCGGCAAGCAGGATCATTTGATCTCCCAGGGTCAGCGTGTCTTCCCAGTCATGCGTCACGAGGACCGCCGGAACCGCCAGTTCCCTGAGCGTGCGCCTGAGTTCCACCCGGAGAGAAGCGCGGGTCGGGGCATCGAGCGCGGAAAGCGGCTCGTCGAGTAGTAAAAGTCTCGGCCTCCGGGCCAGAGCGCGAGCCAGAGCGACTCGCTGCCGCTGTCCACCGGAAATGCCCCCGGGCAGGGACTGCTCCAGGGCCTCAAGTCCCAACACGGAGATCAGCTGATCGACCCACCCCCGCTCTCGTTCGCGAATCGAGCGCGGAATTCCGTATTCGATATTGCGGCGTACGGAAAGATGCGGGAAGAGCGCGTAGTCTTGTGGCACGTAACCGATGTTTCGTTGCTGAGGCCCGACCAGGAGACGATTCTCGGTATGGCACCAAACCGTCTCGCCAAACTCGATCACCCCCTGATCGACCGATTCCAGCCCGGCCAGGCACCGAAGCAGCGTCGTCTTCCCCGATCCTGACGGACCGAAGACCACGAGCACGTTTCCTGGTCCCATCTCGCTTGCGAAGGCAACATCCAGGGAAAATGCGCCTGGGAATTTCCTCGAGATGGAGACCTGGAGAGTTCCACGCTGGTTCATCGTCGTCTCGCCGATGGCCACAACCCGGAATTGCGATTCAACCAATACACCAGGGCCAGGACTGTAAAAGAAAAAATAAGGAGCACGAGGGACGTGCGCGATGCTGCCGCGTAATCGAGTTCCTGGACTCGGTCATAAATATCGATCGAGACCGTCCGGGTCACGCCTTCGATATTTCCTCCCACCATCAGAACCACTCCGAATTCGCCGAGCGTATGGGCAAAGGCCAGGACTAAGCCGGTAACCACTCCATTTCGGGCAGACGGCAGGATAAGCCTGAAGAACGTTGCCAGGCGAGAAACGCCCAGAGTCCAGGATACTTCGACCAGGTTTCGGTCCACCCCGGCGAATGAGCTCGACATCGGCTGGACCGCGAACGGCAGGCTGTACAGGACGGAAGCGACCACCAGGCCTTCGAAACTGAACGGCAACGGACTGCCGACCAATTCTGCGTACCAGTGACCCAGCGGGCTGCGCGGTCCCATGGCGGTGAGTACGTAAAAGCCCAACACCGTCGGTGGCAGGACGAGGGGGAGAGCCACGACTGACTCGAGCAGGAACTTCCAGCGCCATTTTGAAAAGGCCAGCCAGGAGGCCAGCGGCAGGCCCAGGATGAGCAGGATCAGGGTCGTTGCAGAGGCGAGCTTGAGGCTCGTGAAAACCGCTTCCCAGTTCACGGCTCGTTTCCTCGATCACCCTCAGGCAACGAATAGCCGTATCTCTCCAGGAGCTTCTTCCCTTCACTGCCCTTCATGAAACCCAGGAACTGGGCTGCCACAGCCGGCCTCGCTCGTCCGCCCTTCAAAATGACAGCGGCCTGTTCAAGTCTCGAGTGAGCCTCTTCAGGAATGAGCCAATACCGGCCATCTTTCGGTGCGGAAGCGGCGAGGACCAGGGACAGCGGCAGGAACCCAACTTGCGCCGCCCCGACTGAGACAAAGTGAAGCGCTTGCGAAGTGTTCTCGCCCAACACCAGTTTAGGCTTGACTGCCGGCTCCATACCGAAATGTCGTAGGGCCTCGGTTGCAGCCTGACCGTACGGCGCATGGCGAGGATTGGCAAGCGCTACTTTCCGGACGTTCGCTCCTGTCAGCGATTTCATCTGAAGCCGACGCACGTCGACTCCCGATGCAGCGCGGGTCCAGAGTACCAGGCGGCCGACCGCATAGACGGTAAAAGTCCCCGGTTTCGCAAATCCCTGTTGCTCCAGCTTGCGCGGGTACTCGGTGTCGGCGGAGAGAAAGAGATCAAACGGCGCGCCATTTATGATCTGCGAATAGATGCTCCCCGACGCGCCCGTCGAGATCCTGACGCGGTGGCCTGTTCGCTGCTCAAACGCGTCCGAAACCTCCTTGACCAGGTAGCTGGTATTGGCCGAGGCCGCAACCAGCAGATCCGCAGCTTCCCCGTCGATCGGGTTCAATAGGGCTAACAGAATGGTTATAAATAGCTTTCGCAACGCGTTCGATATTACACCAGGTCTCTGCCTGCGCGGAACGGGTGACTACCTGTCCGAAGATCCGCGCTGCGCCTACCAGCCGGCAGGAGACTGACAAACTGACAAGTGACAATCCAGCGGCGGACCGCTTGCACTTGGTCTGTCAGGCCGTCAGTTTGTCAGTTTGTCAGTTTGTCAGTAGAATCAGCAGCCATGCAGATCGACAGACAATCGTACAAAAGGGTGTTGATGGGTCCCGGACCGTCGGACGTTGATCCTCGGGTTCTGGAGGCGCTCGCCAGGCCGACGATGGGCCATCTCGACCCGGCGTTTCTCGGGATCCTGAACGAAATTCGGACCCTTCTCCAGTACACCTTCAAAACACAAAACGCGATGACGTTGGCTATGTCCGGGACCGGAAGTGCTGGCATGGAGACCTGCGTCGTCAATCTCGTCGAACCCGGTGACCCGATGCTGGTCTGTGTTAACGGGGTGTTCGGCAAACGGATGTCCGATGTCGCGGCCCGAGCCGGCGCGGTTGTTTCGACTCTCGACATACCATGGGGGCAGGTCTTTGACGCTGCGGCGATCGATCAGGAATTGAACCGTAAACCGGCCAAACTGGTCGGCATTGTCCATGCAGAAACCTCGACCGGGGCCCGACAGCCGATCGAGGAGGTCTCGCGCATCGTGCACGCGCACGGCGCGCTCCTCCTCGTTGATGCGGTCACGAGTCTGGGCGGAATCGAGGTGGACGTCGATGGCTGGCAAATCGACGCCTGCTATTCCGGCACTCAGAAGTGCCTCTCCTGTCCTCCCGGGCTCGCGCCGGTCACTTTCAGCAAAGCTGCGCTCCAGACGCTGGAGAAACGGAAGACCAAGGTTCAGAGCTGGTACTTGGACTTGACCCTGATCCGGCAGTACTGGGGTTCGGAGCGGCTCTACCACCATACCGCCCCGATCAACATGAACTACGCATTGCTCGAAGCCTTGCGCATCGTCAAAGAAGAGGGGCTCGAAAACCGGTGGGCCCGCCACTGGGCCAACCACAAAATGCTGAGAAGAGGTCTGGCAGCCATAGGCATCAACTACGTGGCACAGGCCGGCTACGAGCTTCCAATGCTGAATGCTGTCTCGGTACCTGACGGCGTGGACGAGGCGAAGGTCCGCAAGCAGTTACTCGAAGAATTCGCCATCGAGATCGGCGCAGGGCTGGGTGCTTTCAAGGGTCGAGTCTGGCGAATCGGCCTGATGGGAGCGGCGTCAACGGAGAGCAACGTGATGCTCTTCCTCGCTGCCCTGGAGAAATGCCTCTCGGATCAAGGCCACAAGTTCCCTCGCGGGGCGAGTATCGCGGCCGCAGCCGAGAGCATCGCACAATGAACGAAGGAGGGCGTCAGCGCTGAAGTGGAAGCTGGCTGAGCCGGGCCAGATAATCCCGGAAGATCTCCACCTCGCGCGCCATCTTCTCCTTGTACATCCCGTATCTATCCGGGTCGGCGATCGCGGCCTCGTAAACATCGATCGTTCGCTCAATCCAATGGGCGGCCGCCTCGAGTCCATCCCGCTGTTCGAGCAGGGCTATTCGATCCATATTCAAATGGTGCCATGTCGTCTCACCTTGCTCAACCCCAGAGCCGATTTCGCTTTAACGCTTTCGCCTGTCAGTCACCCGTGGTAGGATCACCCCGAATTTGCGGCGAGGCTGGAGGTTTAAGGAGAAAAACCGATGCAACTCGAAATGTGGCAGTATTACCTGGTGGGTGGATTACTCGTCGTCCTGGTGGCGGCCATAATCATGCGCTCCAGGCAGCGAAAGCCCACCGAGTGACGATGGAAGATTGACGATTGACGGTCAACCTCCAACCGCCCTGTGGCCGATTTCCAACCATGAACCGGTGGCGTCGTCGTGGAATACTGCGCACTCGTCGCCACCCCTCAGCCGGAGTTTGAAGTAACGTCCCCCGGGCTCCTGCCATTGTTGAAGAATGCTCGTGACAGGGTATCGCTTCCCCCGGATGACGACCGCCCTCGGCGACTCGTCTCCCCGGTACCCGGCGTAACACTCGACCTGAAAGTCACGCATCGTAAATCCTCGATTAATCATAGCCAACGATAGAGTGACAGGGACACAAGGGACAGAAAGGACACAAGAGACATTAAGGTCCCTTCTGTCCCTTCTGTCCCTTCTGTCCCTTCTGTCCCTTGTGTCCCTTCGGTCCCTTGTCAGCCTGTCACCACCCTAACACAGCAAAACCGGGAATTTTTCCCCTTCTCTGTCCTGTCCACGTGCTACACGGAGGCGGCGTCCTCGCCCCTGCTGCAATTCTAGATCTTTGATCCCTTGGCATCCGGCTTGCTTTTACCCATAAAGAATTAGGAGGGCATATGCCGACCGAATACATTATCTGGATAGTCGTCGCGGGCATTGTGGGACTTCTCATCGGGTTTGCCGCGGGGTACTTTCTGCTGCAAGGTTCAGCGAGCAGGAGCCGGAGCGAGCTGGTCTCGTTGCGCAATGCTCGCGACGAAAAGGCTGCTCGTCTGGAACAGGCCGAACAGAAGATCAGCACTTTGAACCGCAGGCTCGAGGAGAAAGACACCCAGCTGCGAACTGTAAATGACGAGATCCATCACCTGGAAAGCCGGCTGGAAGATAAGGCCCAAAGGGAGAAAAAGGCCATCGAAGCTTTGCGCGAGGTGGCACGGGACGAAGTCACAGCAGCGGAGAAACGGCCAGCCGAGCTCGATGCCGAGGCGCGCAGGCGCGCGGAGAGCCGCAAAATCGCGGAAGAAGAACACCGGGTTGAGGACATCCATCACGCCCGGAGAAAATAAGCCTGATCGTCCGCTTGTGGGAACTTCCGGCTATGAGCCAAGCGATCCGGTGCCCGCTTGTCTCTCCGGCAAGTTCCCACTCCCTCGTTTTTCTGCCGAGGCCGTCAATTAAAAGACTTGAGGCCGGGCCAGACATCTTTCAGCGGCTTCCTGATTCCCCTCGCAACCCAGATCGTCAGGTTGTTCTCGTAGGGCATTGAGTACGGATTGTTGATGAGTCCGGCCGCCGTGTGGGACTGGAAAAAACGAGCCAGGTCAGACTCCTTGCCGCCAATCACGATCACCACTTCGCCTGTGTGGCCGTTAAATCCCCAGAGCCAGTAATTATTGTGACCACTGATCGCATTTGGAAGACCATGACTGTTGCCCCAAAAATCGACGGCTCCCGCTTCGCCATAGTTCTGGCCAAAAATCGCACATCGTTCCCGATCCGACTCGGGTAACGTGTGATAGACACGAGCGACTCCCGACACCATTTCTTCCCAGCCGAACATATCCGCAAAATGCTGAGGCAAAACGCCCATCCTATGCTTCTCTCCGGAGGTTAGCTTCACTCCCAGGAGGTTGGAATAGCGAATGAAGGTTTCGGGGCTCAGGATCGGCAGGGCAAACGGGGCAAATATCAACCCGGCGAACACGAGAAGCAGGACCAGCACCGGCTTCAGAACCCGAACCCGGGTGAAGGCGCGCTCGAGCTGGACCGCGCCTGCCGCAAACAGCAGCGGAAACATCGGGCCGAAGTAATAGGGCTTGGCCGACTGCAGCAGGAACACGATCAGGATGGCCAGGAAAGCCCAGCCAAAGAGCCGAAAATGCCGGCCTTCGCGGTCGAGAAAGAAGAAGTACAGACCGGCCAGCCATAGGGGAAGCGTAAACGGATTCACCTCGAGCATGAGCTGGCCCAGAAAGGCGACCGGTGACAGGGCCAGCATTTTGGATTGCTGAGCGTTAGCCATGAACTCGAGCGTGGGCCAGCCGTGGTGCATCTGCCAGGCGATATGGGGTATGAAGATCAGTCCAGCGATCGCCCCGCCGGCCCAGAACCAGCCACTCAATAGCTGCTTCCTTTGTCTCGTGAGTAGAAGTCCCACGAACAGTCCGAATCCAAGGAAGAGCATGCTTATTTTGTTCATCAGGCCGAGGCCGGCGATCACCCCGAAGAGCAGCCACAGCCTTTCATCCCCCGTTCTAATGACGCGTATCACGACAAGAGCTGCCAGGCTCCACAGGAGGATGTCGAAAGGGTTCATCGAGAAGAAATGAAAAGCAAACAAGAAGATCGGGGCCACCAGAACGGCGAGTCCCGCGAGCAGCTGAGCGAATCGTCCGCCACCCAGTTCCCTGGCTATGATCCCTGCTACGAAGATAACAGCGACGCCCGCAAGAATCGGTAAGAGACGAACCGCAAGGAAGGAATCGCCCAGCACGAGGCGTATTGCAGCCAGCAAAACCGCCGAAAGCGGAGGGTGATCGACGTAGCCGAAAGCCAGGTGATCGCTGCAGGCCAGGAAATAGAACTCGTCTCGGAAGAAACCGTAACCCCGGAGGACGAGCAGATGAAGAACCAGGCTCGCAATCGCCACCAATCCCAGGGTCCCTACGTGCAATCGATAGGAAGACCGGCCAGCGTCGTTCATAACGCGGACAGTATAGACAGTGTACAGGGAGAGTCAACCAGATCAGAGATTGCGTGTGGTGAGGTGCTTCAAGGGGAGGAGCTACGCGGGGTCGATGGAGGCGGTCCCGGATTTGCTCCATCGGCCCCGCTTTATCAAAAGAGCATCGGAGGGGAGGATAATGCTCTTGGCGATCGGTTCTATCGCCCGCTCCTTTTTTGCGGTCCGCTCATATTGGAGCACGTCGCGTGCCATTTCTATGACCCATCTAATAAAATAAGCTAACTATTGACACAGAAGGAGATAATCGGCTCGAGCCGACCGGGGACGGGGCCTCGATAGTCCGCTTGCCGTTAACTCCACTTCATACGATTTATGCTGCGGCTTAGAACTTATGAATCTGCCAGATGGAACCGGGAGATCTTCTGATCCGTAGATAGCGGTAATGACCCGGTCGAGGTGGCGCGGGTCTTTGTCGTTCGGTGGATGTGAGGAGCGCAGATGAAGAGAAGCTACTGGATTGTGGGGGCTGTCGGAGTTTGTTTCCTTTTTCTTGGGGTCATCATGAATTTCCTGATGTCCTTTTCCGCCACTCGCGCCGCTGATCGCTTCCTCTCCAAGCTCTCCGAAGGGCAGCCGGCGCAAGCCTACGAGATGACCACGAAGGCCTACCGCGAAGGCATGAAACCACAGCAGTTCAACCGGATGACCCGGCTGTGGAACGTCAAAGGCTTCACGGAAAAGGAAGACTGGGAAACTCAGTCAGGCAGCGGTCAAGTGACACTGACCGGCAATCTCAAGTCGAAAACCGGGCAGGCTGTACCGCTGCGAATGAAACTCATCAAGGAAGATGGCGAATGGAAAGTCGCTTCCCTTCAAGGCCCACCACCTCCGGACGTTCACTATTCCACCTACACGAATCTCGGCCACTGGCGACGGAGGCGCGACGATTCAGAAAATCCCGTCACTCCTCCGCCTCTGCCGTCACAAGATGAAATCAACCGCTTGGTCCGGACCAGCCTCACCGACATGGATAAGGCTCTCGATCAGGGGGACTATAAGGATTTCCATGAGTCGGTCGCCCGAGATTGGAAGGAGCATACGCCGGTTGTGGTCTTCGAACGCGTCCTGAAGCCGTTCCGCGAAGCCAACGTGGACCTGCGCACGATCGCAGACGGCAAGCCGGTCTTCGAAAAGCCGGTGAAGGTGCGCCCCGACGGCGTGCTCACCGCGGACGGAAAATACCTCGTGGCGCCTCACGCCCTCGACTTCTGGCTTCACTATGTCCTCGATGACGACAAGCAATGGAGATTGATCAGCCTGCGGCTCGGCTGGCGAAACCAGAGCATCGACGAAATTGAAGACCAAGCGGCGACGGAGTGAGAGCGGAGGGACGAAGGGGACGAAGGGGCCGCTTAGCTACTTGCCGCGGGCAGTCACCTTGGCGCCTTGGCGCCTTGTCACCTTGTCACCTTGTCACCTTGCCACCTCACCCCCCCGCTTGTCGAAACACGATCCTTCCCCTACACTTGCGGAGTATAAGGAGGAGCTGGAATGAAAAAGCTCATAGTCCTCGTTTTCGTGGCACTCTTAATGACTCCCCTGCTGTCGGAAAACACGTACGGGTTTGCTGTCCGAGATACAGCCCAGCAACTGTCTGGCGTAGCCCGAGACCTGTCGGAGGTGGCCTATGATGGCTTCTCCCGCCGTAATCGGGGAAACCGCGCCGACGTGGAAGCGTTGTATGTCGTCATGCAGTTCCGGGCGAGTGCGGATCTGTTCTTGCGGATGATCGAAGACAATCGTCCGACCACAGAGTTGCGCGACTCGCTATCCGTCCTCAGAAACGAACTGCAACGGATGCAGCAGTATGCCTTCGGCCGCACTGAACGCCGCCGTATGTACGACCTGGTCCAGACGGCGGAGGCCGAGCTTGGCGGCAGACCCGGAGGCCGGGCTCCCGGAGGCTACTATGGAGAGTACGGGACCTCCGGCCGGATGCGGTGGTCGGGAAAGGTGGATGACGAAATAGTCATCATGATTCAAGGCTCCAGGGCTTCCATCCGGACCGTGACGGGAGATCAGGTACGAGATGATGACTATTCTTTTGACTCGCCGCTCCCCCGTCAGGAGCTTCGGATGAACCTGAGGAAGCTGAGCGGCCGAGGCTCCGTGGATCTGCTTGAAGAACCCTCGCGCCGGAACGACTACTCGGCAGTCGTCCGCATTCGCGACAAGAAAAGCGGGACCGACGATTACGCCTTCGAGCTTCGCTGGGAATAGACCGCCGGGCTCACTCGCCCGCCGATCGGCGCTCCGCAGGAACGATGGTCAGATCGATCTTGCGAGTCTGACGGATGAGGGTGACGATCGTCCGGACGCCAACCTTCTCTTCGGTCAGGATCCGGTGCAGATCATCGACCCCGGAGACCGGCTGGTTGTCCAGTCCGATGATCACATCTCCGCTGGAGATGCCCGCCTTGGAGGCCGGGCTCTCCGGCTCGACGGAGTGAATCAGCATTCCGCTGGGCGCGATCAGGTTGTGATAGCGGACCAGCCGCCGCACCAGCGGAACATCCTGCCCGATCACGCCGATATAACTGCGCCGGATCTTACCGTCGCGGATCAACCGGGCGGTGACGAACCGGGCGGTGTTTACCGCTATCGCAAAGCACAAGCCCTGAGCCGGCAGAATCACCGCGGTATTAACGCCGATGACCTGCCCCCGGGAATTTACCAGGGGTCCGCCCGAATTGCCCGGATTCAGGGCCGCGTCCGTCTGAATCACGTTATCGATGATCCGGCCCGAGTACGAGCGCAGGGATCTACCCAGAGCGCTGACGACGCCTGCGGTTACGGTGCATTCGAATCCGTACGGGTTTCCAATCGCGATAGCCATCTGCCCGACCTTGATCTGCTGGGAGTCTCCCAGTTCGGCAGCAACTAATTCGGGCGCACTGATCCTGATGACCGCAAGATCGGTATCAGGGTCCTCGCCGATCAACGCGGCCTCATACGACCCGCCCTCCGCCAGCGAGACATCAATCCGGCTCGCTTTGTGAACCACGTGACTGTTCGTAAGGATCAGCCCGTCCGGAGTAATAACGAAACCCGATCCGGAGCCCCTCAGCTCAGCCGGTTGTCCGGCGGTCGCCTTTCCCTGATTCGCTTGGGAGACCGCAATGTTGACGACGGACGGCCGCAACTTCTCGGCGACGCTCGTCACAGCCCGCGAATAGGCGTCGAGCAGATTCGCGTCCTCTTCCGGGACCGCAAAAGCGCCATGAGTCGCCTGGCGACCAGTTTCGGCGTCTGATAAAAGACGAAGACGTAGATCGGACATAATTTACACCCTTGTAAAAATGCAGATGAGTTTTTACACTTCGAGTTGCACCCGGGCGGCCGGCCGGGGTACTACTTACAGAGCTGCGCATGCGATCAAAAAAACATCACGCCGCTGGCGTTTCGGCCATCCTCGGAATTATCATCTGCGGAGTCAACGAAAGGACAACGGGTCTATGAAAAGAGGATTGGGAGTCTTATTGGTGGGATTGTTTGTCATTTCGATGGTGCTCGGGCAGGCGGAACAGGCCCAGGCGCCCGCACCCGCTGCTGCACCGGCGGCGAGTGAGAGTCTGCCGACTGTCGACCAGGTGCTGGACAAGTACGTGGAAGCGCTGGGCGGCAAGGCCGCTATCGAGAAGGGTACCAGCCGCGTGGGCAAAGGGACCTTCGAAATCCCCGAATTTGGAGCAACCGGGACGATCACTCTCTTCGCGAAAGCGCCAAACAAAACGGCGGTCGTGGTCGATATTCCTGGATTTGGCATGGTTAAGCAGGGATTTGACGGAACCGTCGCCTGGGATGACAGCCCGCAGTCAGGCTTGACCGAAAGATCGGGCGCAGCTCTGGCCACCGCCAAGCGGGACGCCACGTTCTACCGGGAACTTCAGCTCAAGAATATCTACAAACAGTGGGAAGTCAAGGGGAAGCAGAAGCTCGGCGAGCAGGACGTCTATATGCTGACGGCGACCCCGGAGGAAGGGGCGACGGAAACCTGGTACTTCGACGCAGGCACCGGCCTGGTCGCCCGCGTCGATATGGAGCGCGAAGGGCCTCAGGGAACAGGTGTCGTCCAGGCCTCGATGAAGGATTACCGGGATGTAGAGGGTGTGAAAACGCCGTTCAGGATCGAACAGGTACTGCCCGGCATGACAATCATCATTAAGTTCGACGAGGTAAAGCAGAACGTCGAGATCAACGACTCTCAGTTCACCAAGCCGGCAGTTACACCGCCGGCAGCTACACCACAAGGATAGCTCGATGCAATATAAACTCGTTAGAATACCAGCTGCCGCGCTCCTGCCCCTGTTGCTCCTGTTCGGCTCTGCTGACGCCGCGGACCCGGTGTCGCAGCAACCGGCGATTGAGAAAGCAGTCTTGGAGGCGATGGCGAAAATAGAGCAGGCGGCCGAGCGCCTGGAGGCCGGCAGCTTTTACGATCTGGCTCTCCCGGAAGGATCGATTATCCAGAACGGCAAATTGTTCGCCTCGAGCGAAGAGGCCCGGAAATCGATCGAACAGGCTTACCAGGGGGTCGAGAAGCACGAGATCACCTTTCGCCGGCAGCTCGTGACTGTGGTGTCGCCAACCGTGGCACTCGTCACCGCGGAATCCGACTCCTCGGCGACGCTGGTGGATGGTCGGACGATCTCAGCGACCTCTGCCTGGACGGTTTTGTTCGTGCTCCGGGACGGCCAGTGGAAGGTGCTTCACGCCCATACGTCCGTCCCGCCGCGGCAGTAGGGGGACAGGGGTCCAGGATACCGAACAGAAGGACAGAAGGACAGAAGGACAGAAGAGACAGAAGGGACAAAAGGGACACAAGGGAACGAGCTCCGTGAAGAGCGTTCTGTTCGCGTTGTCCCTTCTGTCCCTTCTGTCCCTTCTGTCCCTTCTGTCCCTTC
>Ga0105104_10001616_pt1 | contig 16828 bp, 15 predicted proteins | sample PPLLaktember2015_3_FD_87034 | JGI IMG/M metagenome (GOLD analysis project Ga0105104, IMG submission 87034) | Freshwater sediment microbial communities from Prairie Pothole Lake near Jamestown, North Dakota, USA - PPLs Lake P7 Core (6) Depth... | ecosystem: Environmental > Aquatic > Freshwater >... | reverse complement strand
GCGTTGATAATGATGATCGGGAGCACGAGCAGTCCCAGGGTGAGTCCCGCCGCGAGCACGGTGCGGCCGTTGGCGGTGGTGGGGTCAACGAGTCCGAAGATGGATCCGCTGGTCAGTGGTTCGAGCGCTCGAACAAAAATCGCCAGACCAAGGATGCCATAGACAATGGAGGGCACGCCTGCCAGATTGTTGATGTTGGTCTGGATCAACCGGTTGAGCCGGTTGTCAGCGGCATACTCTTCGAGATAGATTGCCGCGCCGACGCCGAGCGGGAATGCCAGCAGCAGGGTGAACAGGATCGTCCAGAGCGAGCCCAGGATCGCCGTGCGCACACCTGTGCTGAGCGCCACACTGGATTGCGGGCGCGCGACGAAATCGGAAGACAGCCACGAATTGAACTTCAGGATTGCACCAGGATACTTTTCCGCGGCTTCGCTTTTGATCTCACCCGCGCGGGTGATGGATTCCCATAAGGACCAGGACTGCTTGACATCGTATTTGAGGATCCGCTCGAGGATCAGCTGGCGAATGTTCGCGGCGGACCGCCTGGCAAACGGCTGGTCTTTTTCCAGCTTGTTGTACGCGCCGCCGGATATGTTGGCTTTCAGCACGGCGGTCAGTTGTTCCTTGTTCTGATCTTCGAGGGCGATGCCGTCCACTGCCAGCGTGGCGGGGTCAACCCGGGCTTCAAGAATGACATAACCGAACGCGCCATTGATGACGTTCAACAACAAGGCGGTCAAGGCGAGGATGCCAATGATCGTGGAGACTTGAAATAGCAAGCGCCAGACCGAACCGCTGCGGTTGCGCCCCCGGATGTTGACGTTGTAATTTGGAGTCGCAAGTTTCTCTTTCATTCATACACCTCGCGGAAGCGCCGCACGATGCGCTGGCTGACCACATTCAGGGTCAGCGTGATGGCAAAGAGAAACAATCCGAGCGCAAAGATGCTGTTGTAATCAATCGAGTCATACGATAAGTCCCCGCCCGAAATGCGGACGATGTGCCCGGTGATCGTCTCTGCGCCTCTGAACGGATTGAGCGTGAAGTTCGGTCCCGCACCGGCGGCGACGGCCACGATCATCGTTTCACCGATGGCACGCGAGAGACCGATGATGACTGCGGCCGCAATTCCCGACAGCGCCGCGGGCAAAACGATTTGCAAAGCGACCTCGAGACGCGTCCCTCCCATACCGTAGGCGGCCTCCCTTAACGAGCGCGGCACTGCGCTGAGAGCATCCTCCGTCATCGACGTGATGAGCGGCAGGATCAGAATGCCCATCACCAGCCCGGCGGAGGCCGTGTTATAGATCTCGACCACATCCTTGCCGAAGATCGAGCGCAGCAGCGGCGTCATGAACATCAATGCAAAATATCCGTACACAATGGTTGGGACGCCGGCCAGAACTTCCAGGACCGGCTTGAGGATGCTTCTGGCTCTCGGCGTGGCGTATTCACTCAAATAAATGGCAACTGCCAGTCCCAGAGGAACGGCGATCAGCATGGCAATGACCGTTGTCATCAATGTCGCCGTTACCAGCGGCCAGATCCCGAAGTTGCCTGTGTGAGGCTGCCAGACTGTGTTGGTGAGACTTTCCAGGATGTTCACCTCCGGCATCTGAAAAAACAACAGCGCCTCCTTCCCCAGTTCATAGACAATTCCAAGGGTCGTAAAGATGGATACGAAGCCGCTAAAAAACAACAGTCCCTGAATGATCGCCTCACCTATGCGGCGGCGTCCCCGCAAGCGGGAGTCTCTCTTCGGAAACGAAGTGACAATACTCATCTTTTTTTGTTCTTCCATATGTTTGTTCCTTACAGCAGCGTATCCTTCCCCTCCAGGCGAAGGGGAAGGATGCGTTTTTGACATTCCTGAATTTCAGAATGACCGCTACATGTCCAGAGCAGCGTTCCAGGCATCCAGGTTTTCCTGCGCCTTGCCTTCGCTGACCGGGAAGTAACCGACATCCAGGATTTCATCAACCACATTCGTGATGTAGAAGTAAATGAAGGCGCTGACCTGTGGTTTCTCCTGCATGATTTCATCGCTGGAGTAGATAAAGAGCGGGCGGGAGATTGGGTACTCGCCGGATTCAGCAGTTTCAGCAGTCGGTTCAACGCCATTGACCGAAAGAGCTTTCAACGTGCTGGCATTCTCCTGATAATAGGCATACCCAAAGTAACCGATGGCATAGGGTGAACCCTGAACGCCCTGGACAAGCACATTGTCATCCTCAGAGAGTTGGATGTTCGCGGCGTCGAGGATGGCTGCTTCCCCGGCGTCGGCATCATCACCGTTGGCGGGAGTCATGACCGCTTCCACGAAGAAGTCAAACGTACCTGAGTCGGTGCCGGGGCTGAAGCGCTGGACGGGTTCGGCGGGCCACTCAGGCCGCACATCCGACCAATTCGTGGCGGTCGAAAAGAGCAGAGCCAGTTCTTCGAGAGTGACATCCGTCGCGAAATCATTTTCAGCGCTAACAACAACCGTCAGGGCATCGATCCCGACCTGGAATTCAGCCACTGTGCGTCCGATCCCGGCACAGGATTCGATTTCACTGTCTTTGATTGCGCGGGAAGCGTTGGCAATGTCGGTTTCGCCAGCCACGCAAAAGCGTTCGAGACCGGCACCGGAACCGATGGAGTCAATGGTGAGATTGCCGCTGAAACCTTCCTCTTCAAAGCGCTGTTTCATGCGCTCAGAGAGAGGGAAAACGGTGGATGAACCCGCAGTGACAATGTCACCAGAAACAGCGTCCGGCGCATACATTGTCATTGGGTCTTCAACCTGGGCTTCGGTAGCGGTGGGGTCGGAGCCGGTGACAGGTAGAGATTCTGTGGGTGGGGGAGCTTCCGTGGGTGCAGGCGCCTGGGTGGTAGCAGGTGCACAGGCCGCGAGCACAAAACTCATGGCAATGAATACGAACATGAACGAACGAACAAATTTAGACATTATTTTCTTCTCCTATTATTTTTTACATTGTCATCTTATCAAGTGGGTTTTAAGGACAAGGGAAGAATAGGTTAACGTCTTGTTAAGAAAGAGGCTACGTTATCAAAATTCAGCCTTTTTCAAATTGTTTTCAATCCTCTGGAATTAATTACGCAGAAAAATGAATGTGGAGGCATGTCAGGCCCCCACATTCATTTTAGTAAACAAATGCGCTGCCTTGTAAAGCAGCGCATTCTCTTTTGTAACAATGATAGGCATCATCAATCCATTAATCTATTGGGCATATACGTATTGTCCGGCTGCCCAGTCCTTGACTTTATTCTCAATCAAATCCCGCACTTCCCGAAATTTGGCAAGTTTTTCTTCCTGCGTGCCTTCAAACTTCGCAGGGTCTTCAAACGACCAGTGCATGCGGGTATTGACACCCGGCCAGACGGTGGGGCAGTTCGTATCGGCATCATCGCAAACGGTGATCAAATACTGAAAAAGCATTTTTCCCAGATAGGTTTCTATTCCTTTGGATTTTTGATTTGAGATATTGATCCCAACTTCATCCATTACCTTGACCGTGTACGGATTGACTCCTTTCGGCTCCAGGCCCGCGCTGTGTGGTTCAAAACTATTGCCCCCATACTTGCGAAGAAAAGCTTCTGCCATTTGACTGCGTGCCGAATTTCCGGTACAGAGAAATAAAACTCTTTGTTTGCTCATTGGGACCTTCCAGCGAAAAAGATGAAGGTATTATCGTTTAACCTCATTAACAAGGATTTAACAAGGGGTAATGCTTATGTTAATTCTGAGACCCTGTCGAACGTTTATATGTAAACTAAATCCCTGACTCGCCTTGCCATCTTTCTTCTGCCAGAGGCGGGCTCCCTAAGAAAGAGAAGAAACTTTATTGTCCTGAAAAGAATGCCTTCTGTGATGCCTCCAGCAGCGGAGTTTCAAAAGAGGATGCATTCCAATGCCAGGTGTTAAGATTTGCCAACACGCGATAGGCTGTCAGATCCAGTTGAAGAGGTGTAACGGAGACGAATCCTTCAGCCAGAGCGCCCACATCTGTTCCAGGTTCAGGAACTCCTGTGGGTGCATCTCCGCCAATCCAGTAATAGGGTTCGCCACGCGGGTCCGATCGTTTATCCAAACGGTTGTGATAGACGCGCAATCCTTGCCAGGTTAGACGGGTTCCGAGGATCTTCTCCTCGGGGAGAAACGGTACATTGACATTGAACAGGATCTCGTGAGGCAGATCGTTCTCGATCACCTGGCGGACAACTCTGCCTGCTGCGCGGGCCGCAGGTCCATAGTCAATCTCTCCGATGTAACCTTCTAATGTTTCGAGGGAAACTGCGATACCCGGCACGCCCGCGACCACCGCTTCCATCGCAGCAGTCACAGTTCCAGAGTAGGTGACATCGTGTCCTAGATTCGCGCCTGCGTTGATCCCTGATACCACCAGATCAATGGGTTCTTCGAAATAGCCAAGTGTGGCAATTGCTACGCAATCGGAGGGCGCGCCATCGCTGGCAAATGCCTGTGTTCCATCTGCAAGATGGACTTCCCTGACGCGTAGAGCACGGTCGAGGGTTTTGACATGCCCGCCTCCGGACCAGTTATGGTCTGGTGCGAGGACGCTAACCTTTCCCAGCCTGCGCATTTCCTGTGCCAGGGCAAGCAGACCCGGCGCAAAGACGCCATCATCATTTGTGACGAGGATGTGTTTATCCATTCAGTTATTTGCTCCCTGCCAAAAACTTGCGGCGCTTTTGCTTCGTGTCGATTGAAATCACAATCATGAAACTGAGTATTAGTAAGGTAAGAACGACGGTTCCCATTTCAAGCTCCATTTTGATCCTTATCTTTTAGAAGTAGGGATATGGATAAGCAGCGGCCATTCTTGCTGGCGTACTGACAATATAGTTGATTGCCCAAGTGCCCAGTATTCGGGCAGAACTCAGCTGGACACCCTGATGAACATCTGTTGCGCCAACCCATAACGCCTCGAGCAAGTCGGCCGCCGTACATCCCGGAAATTCGGTGGCGCCCAATCCAATTGTTTGCAACATATGCGCGTCACTATTGCCGACTGCCGCAATGCGGGGGTGCTCTGCCAGCAGGGCTTGAGCATGGCGATTGCTCTCACGGTCAAGAGCCGTGGCATTGTAGGTTTCGATGCCAAGCAAGATGCGACAGGCATCAGGGTGCTGCAACGCTTGAATAATGGATGGAGCGCTCAGACTTTTCATTCCCATGCCTCTCGCCATGGGATGGGGTGCGATGCAAATACCGCCGGCCTCACCTACTTTAATAATTGTTTCGATGAGCGGTAACCCGGGCTCGATTTTTTCCGTCACAAACAGACCCAGCAGGTCTCCTTCTGCGGTTGTGATCTCGATGCCTGGGATCACTTCGATGCCGAATTCCGGCGCCAGATCAAATGCCTTCAATGCCCCTTTGATTTCATCATGATCGGTGATGGCGATCACATCCAGACCAACTTGTCTGGCGCGTGCCAGAACAGCAGGGACGGACGCAGTGCCGTCGTAACTGTAAATTGTATGAATATGCAGATCAGCAAGTCCCATATTTCTCCTTTTTGTACATTGCCAGTGTAACCAGCAGCAATTAAGGGCAAATCAAGAATGGTTTAAAGTTTAGTTAACGGTTTTTTCGATGATTAAATCACAAGAGCCCGGGAGGAGGTCCGGGCTCTTGTGAAAAGGAGAGCGAAATGTCTTATTGGCGCGCTTAGTGTCGCTTTGTAGCCTGATCCTGCTGGCACAGGAAGGCCCGCCGCTTCTTTCCCGTATCTACAATGATGACCGTCAACAAGGCAGTCACGCTTGCAATAAGAAACATTTCCATGCTCATAGGATAGCACGGAGTCGAAAATTCGCGCTTTACAGCAAGTTTGCCACTACAAAACAATTATGAAAACCTGATTCTGGAATACGGATTTCAACCCAGTGGGTTTACCAATCGTTAACAGGGCTTTCCAGGGGTGTTAATTATCCCGTGCTAAATTTACAGAGTACCACACGCATGTCTGACATGTGATGCTAAATGAAAAGTGTAATTCGGGTCTTTTTTGTGTGTTCAGAAATCTTAGTTTTATGAACCAGGCAGTCGATAACCTCGGAACAGCTATTTGGAAATCACTTATGTCACGTAAAACTTTTAGCCAGGAAATGCAGGAAATAAAAGATGAGATCCTCATGCTGAGCAGCATGGTGGAACAAGCCGTCATGGACTCGGCTGAAGCATTGAAAGATAATGATCTGGAACACTCGCGTCAGATCCGTTCAAATGATATGAGTGTCAATCGGAAACGTTTTGAGGTTGAAATCTCGATCATGGTCCTGATGGCAACCCAGCAGCCCATTGCACATGATCTGCGCAGGCTGGCTGCCAGCCTGGATATTTGCACAGAACTGGAGCGCATGGGAGATTATGCAAAGGGGATTGCTAATATCAACATCCGTTCGGAAGGTTTGAGCCTGCCACATATCCTGCGGGATATTTATTCCATGGCAGAAAAAGCTGTGGATATGCTCCACCGGGCAATGACGGCTTTCGCGGACGAGGATATACAGACCGCCCAAGCCATCCTCCAGGAAGATGACGTGATCGATGCATGCTATTCCGGGCTATATCATGAAGCTATACATAGTGTTCTAGTGGATCCTCGAAATATCGAGCGGGCGAATTATGTTATTTGGGCAGCTCACAATTTGGAAAGATTGGGGGACCGCGTAACCAATATCTGTGAACGAGTAATATATATTGTTACCGGCGAACGCCCCGAATTGGACGCTATTCCGCAAGAATTCAAACTCTCTGTGGAAGTATGAATGTTGAACATATCTGCCATTGACGTGGGATCGAATGCCATGCGTATGGTGATCGGCGAGGTCGACGAGTCCTGGCAGGTCAACACAATTGAGAATATTCGCCTGCCTGTGCGCCTGGGTCAGGATGTTTTTAGCAAGGGATATCTTGAAGAAAAAACGATCCAGCAGACCGAAGAGGCTTTTCTTCATTTTAAGCACATGGCTGAGAGCTTCGATATTCATCAGCTGCGCGCAGTCGCCACCAGCGCGGCCAGAGAAGCTGGAAACAGTGATCTCCTGCTCGACCGGGTTTTTCGGAGCAGTGGGATCGAGCTCGAAATTATCAGCGGGGAGGAAGAAGCGCGTCTCATTCACCTGGCAGTCGTCCGTGAATTCAAGTTGAAGGACAAGCGCAGCAGTCCTGGTGATAAACGCACTTTGTTGATCGACATCGGTGGGGGCAGCGTCGAGGTGACCCTCTCGACAGGGCAGAACATCATTTCCACGGACAGCTATAACATGGGAACGGTGCGCTTGCTGGAGAGACTGGATTCAAATAGCAAATCCAGACATCCTTTTGGAAAACTGGTGCGTGAGTACGCGGAGGCCGCCCGATATCGTATCGAACGGGACCTCGGAGATCAGAAAATCCAAATTTGTGTGGGGACAGGTGGAAATGTGGAAGAGATCGGGCGCCTCCGCCAAAAACTGTTTAAAGCGGAAAGCGACCGCTGCATTACGCTGGAAGAATTGGAAACGTTGATCGAACGTCTCGACCATATGAGTTATGAAGAGCGTATGCATAAGTTGAAACTGCGCGCCGACCGCGCGGATGTGATCCTGCCGGCCTCGATTGTCCTGCATTTGATCGCCAGGGAGGCGGGAGTAAAACAAATCGCGATCCCCAATATTGGTTTGAAAGATGGGATCCTGTTGGATATCGCGGAAGACCTTTCGAAAAGATTGCATCTGCGCCGCAGGGAACAGGTTTGGGAATCGGCCCTGCATATGGGCCGCAAATATCAGTTCGATGAGAAACACGCACGTCTGACCTCCAAACTGGCGGCGCGTCTTTTCGATCAGTCCAGACCACTTCATAACCTGGAGGAGGGTAACCTGATCCTGCTCGAGGTCGGTGCATTACTGCATGATGTTGGGCATTTCATCAACACAATAGATCATGATCAGCATGGTTATTACTTGTTGAATGCCAATCGTCTGATCGGGTTGAGCCAGCGCGAACAAAATATTGTCGCCAACCTCGTTCGCTACCATCGCAAGCAGCCCCCTTCCCCCGATGATGAAAACTATAAGTCCCTGCCTCAAAAAGATCGTCTGATCGTGATCAAACTTGCTGCACTTTTGCGCCTGGCAGATTCGCTGGATATCAGCCACATGGAAAATGTAACTGATGTCACCCTCAAGGAAACAAAATCAGGCTGGCGCATGAAAATTTCCGGCCGGAAAGATCAGATGCTTGTGAATTGGGTGTTCGACAAACGCAAGTCACATTTCAGTGAAGTATTCGGCGTAAATCTGGAAATGGATTGATCAATGGCAATGGCCACTCTTTTAACTAAAAATAATCCATTAACCCTGTCTATGAATCAATTCCTGCTCGAAGCACTCGATCAACGCTGGAAAAATTATCGCGTCGAACTCAGGCGCTGCCGCTCAGAATTTTCGAACGAGGCGGTTCATGATCTGAGATCAGCCGCCCGGCGCATGCTTGCCATCATTTGGCTTTTGAATTCCATCTCGCCCCGCCCGCGCCTGCAGAAACTAAACCGCGCTTTCAAAGAACAATTGGACGAATTCGACGATTTGCGCGATACGCAGGTCGTCCTGGCTGAAATTTCCGAAACGTTACAGGAACTACCTCAGCTTCAAGCATTTCAAGATTATCTGCAAGGTGTTGAAAAGAGACTTCTGAAGACCCTCCGTAAAAAATTAAAGATCATCGATCTCTTCGACGTTTCCAAACGTATCCGCAGGCTGCGCGAATCTTTGAAGGCGGAATCGGATTCAAACGAAGATCTTGTTTTGCAAACCGTTCAGGCGGTGGACGATGCGTTTCTCATTGCCAAACAACGTCAGAACTGGATCAACCCTGCACAGGCGAACACGATCCATCGTGTGCGGATTGCCTTTAAGACGTTTCGTTACATGGTGGAGATTGTCCATCCTTTACTACACGATTTTCCATCCGGGAATCTAAAGCAGATGCATGATTACCAGTCCCTGATGGGGGAAATCCAGGATGTGGAAGTCATTATGCAGGCGCTGGCAGATGCTCCCATGCAGGCCTCTTCCTTCGATCCTGAACCTGTCCGCTATTACTATGAGCGCTGCCACTCCGAAGCCATTTCCGCCTACATTCAATCCATGAATCAGCTCGATACCTTTTGGCGCCCCGCGCCAGATCAATCTTTTCCCTGGGAGAAATAACATGAATCTTTACATTATTCGTCATGCCATCGCGGTCGATGAGGCGACATCTGATTATGAACAGGATAGCGAGCGTCCCCTCACTGACAAAGGCCGCAGGAAAATGCGTCAGATTGCCAAAGCCTTGCGCAGTTTAGGTGTGGAATTCGATCTGATCCTTTCCAGTCCCTATGCACGCGCCTGTGAGACAGCCGAGATCCTTGCCGATGTGTTCAAAATAAAGAAAAAGGTTGTCTTTACCGACAACCTGATCCCACTGGTGGACCCTGAACTTTTGATCGGTGAGATCAATGAAAAGCACTCTGTGGATAGTCTGGCAGTGGTCGGTCATGAACCCTATTTGAGTACCCTTATAAGCTTGCTCGTAGCAGAGAACGCAAAAATTGACATTACCCTCAAAAAGGGCGGGATATGTCATCTCACGGCCGACGATCTGCATCATCTTGATCACCGCGCCACCCTGGAATGGCTGCTGACCCCCGGAATATTGATGGAAATTGGCGATAAATAATTACTCAGCCAACCTTGCGAAGGTTGAGATCCTTCGGCTCCACCTCACCTGGCGGCATGCCTTGCAAGGTTAAGAATTTACGATAAATAAGAAAAACCCATGCCCGAACCCGTTGATCTCTCTTCCCCGTCCCTTTATATTAACCGCGAACTCAGTTTGCTCGAATTCCAACGGCGTGTCCTGGAGGAAGCTTTGGATGATGGCAATCCATTGCTCGAACGATTGAAGTTTCTCGCCATTTTTGGTTCGAATATGGATGAGTTTTTCATGGTGCGCGTGTCTGGCATTCGTAAGCAGGTGGAAGCGCACATCATGGAGGTCTTCCGGGATGGTTTGACGCCGCCTGAGATCCTCGCCGCGACGCGCAAAGTATCACTCGAGTTATATGGCAGCGCGCTGCATGGTCTCAATAAAAAGATTCTCCCAAAGCTGGACAAGGCCGGCATCCATCTCATGGATTATCGCAAACTCACAGAAACCCAGTTGCAGAAAGTGGACGATTACTTCAAAGAAGTGGTGTACCCTGTGTTGACGCCACTGGCGCTTGACCCGGGTCACCCTTTCCCGCACATTTCAAACCTGAGTCTGAACCTTGCAATTGTGATCAGGGATAAAAAAGGCAATGAAAGATTCGCACGCCTGAAAGTGCCGGATACCTTGGCGCGCCTCGTACCGATCAAACGTTCCTCCGGCGCGGCGCGCAGAGATGGTACGATCCCTCATCATCACTATTTTGTCTGGCTCGAACAGGTGATCACAGCAAATCTTGCCTCGCTCTTTCCGGGTTTGGAAGTCGTTGCCGCGTATCCCTTCCGTATCATCCGCGATGCAGATATTCAGATACAGGAAATCGAGGCGGACGATCTGCTCGAAACCATGCAGCAAAGCGTTCGCAAGCGCAGGTTCGCTTCTGTGGTGCAGGTGGAGATCGATGAAAGCATGCCCGATCCTATTCGCGAGCTGTTGATCGAGAACCTGGAGATCAAACAAAACGATGTCTATGTCTTGCCGGCTCCGCTCGGTTTGAGCAGTCTCTGGCAGGTCTATAATCATGTCGAAAGGCATGATCTGAAGTTTCCCGCCTATCAGCCGGTGGTGCCGAAGGTTTTTGAGGACGCCGCGTTGGCGGGTGACATCTTTGAAGTCATCAAGCAGGGGAATATCCTGTTGCATCACCCGTATGATTCTTTCCATCCGGTCATCGATTTTCTGCGTGCCGCGGCGCGCGACCCAAATGTGCTTGCCATCAAGCAGACGGTTTACCGGGTTGGACAGAACGCGCCGGTGGTGGAGGCATTGCTCGAAGCCATTGAGCGTGGAAAACAGGTCGCGGTCCTGGTGGAACTCAAGGCGCGCTTCGATGAAGAGAGCAATATCGGCTGGGCGCGCATGCTCGAGCAGGAAGGTGTGCATGTGGTCTATGGATTGGTAGGTCTCAAGGTCCACTGCAAGGTGACCATGGTGGTGCGAAAAGAAGGGGACGGCATTCGCCGTTACCTTCATCTGGGCACGGGAAATTACAATGCTGTTACCTCACTCGTTTATGAAGATATTGGGCTTTTCACCTGCGACGAAGCCATGGCATCCGATATCACCGACTTGTTCAATCACCTGACGGGCTACTCTACAAAGCATGATTTCAGGAAGCTGCTGGTTGCTCCCTTTGATTTACGGACTCGATTAGTGCAACTCATTCGGCGCGAGATCGAACATGCGCAAGCGGGTCAGAAGGCACACCTCATTTTTAAGGTCAATGCCATTGTCGATCCCTATTTTATCGAATTGCTCTACGAAGCCTCACAGGCCGGCGTAAAAGTGGATTTGCTGGTACGCAGCATGTGCTGCCTGAAGCCGGGCGTCAAAGGCGTGAGTGATAATGTCAATGTCCTGAGTGTCGTCGGACGTTATCTCGAGCACAGCCGGTTATATTATTTTTACAATGGAGGCGCGGAAGAGATTTACATGGGCAGCGCCGATCTGATGCCGCGCAACCTCGATCACCGTGTTGAAGTGATTTTTCCCGTTGAAGATCCGGAACATGTCTGCTATCTGCGCGATAAAATGCTGGATATCTATCTGAATGACAATCTGCGCGCCCGCCTGATGCAGGAAGATGGAACATATCTGCGCATTCAACCGCCAGGTGCAGAGAACGCCGTTGATGTGCAGGAATTTCTTATGAAGAATTCCAGAGCGAAGGATCCCAAGAAACTTTATCTGTCCCCCATCCATTCCCTATCTTCTACTGCGGGATCGTGAAATAAAAAGTGCTTCCCTGTCCCTCAATGCTTTCCACCCAGATCTTGCCCGCGTGCGCTTCGACGATGTGTTTGGCGATGGATAAGCCCAGCCCCGTCCCGCTGCCAGTGCGGGATTTGTCGACGCGATAGAAGCGCTCGAAGATGCGCGAGACTTCGTCGGCCGGGATGCCGGGGCCCGTGTCACGTACCGCGAATCGCACGGAGCCGTCAGTGGCTTCCGCAAAAAGAACGACTTCGCCGCCCGGGCGCGTGAACTTGACCGCGTTATGGATGAGGTTGACCAGCACCTGTTCCAGCCTCTGCGAATCGACCTGGACTTTTGGCAGCTCCTCGGCACATTCGACGTGCAGCGTGATGTTCGCGCGCTCCGCCTGGACTTGCATGCGTTGGGAGGCAGAGGCAAGCAGATCGCAAGCTGCGACAGGCGCAAGGTTCAGAGAGAAGCGTCCCGATTCGATTTTGGAGAGTTCCAGCAACTCATTCGCCATTTGAGTCAGCGCGTCCACTTCAATTTGAATCTGGTCAATAAACCGCCGTGCCGCGGGTGGGTCTTCCAGGGCACCCTCCTGGAGGGTCTCGGCCAGGGCCCTCAGCGAGGCGAGCGGTGTGCGAAGCTCGTGTGAGAGGTTGCTGACAAAATCCCTGCGCACCGTTTCAAGGCGGCGCAGGCGGGTAAGGTCCTGGGCGAGCAAAAGGCTGCCGCTGGTGTGCTGATCGGGAATGACAACCAGTTGCAGATATTGATGCCGGGTGGGAAGTTCCACCGACTCGCTTTGCATCTGACGCGTTTGCTGGCAGCGCCGCCAGGCTTCGACAAGCTGATGGTTGCGCACCACTTCGGCAATGCTGTGGTGAATGGGCTCCCCAAATTGAAAGAGCCGGCCCGCGGCTGGGTTGGCAAACTGGATGAGGCCCTGCTCGTCGGCAATCAGCACCCCATCGGTGATCTGGTCGAGGACGGTCGCCAGACGGGAACGCTCGGATTCAAGCATCCCATATTGAAGGTTGAAGGTTGAAATGAGTACTGTCATCGCGCTGGAGAGACTTTCAAGTTCTTTGATGTCTGTGTTGATATCCTGTCCCCGGGCGCGGCTGGCATATTCATTAATCGCGCGGCGCAGCTTGTAATATCGCCACGCATACCACGCGGCGACAAGGAGAAAGATGATTGTAAGAATGATGGCGTAGTCCATATTCGTTTTCAGCCGAGAATTGGTGCGAACTTTTAAAGCAGTCCGTGAAAATCAGCGTAATCCGTCGCAATCAAAAATCGTCAATCGTAAATCTACAATCGTAAATCCAAAATCGCCTCATCCCTCAAACCGATAGCCTCCTCCTCTGACCGTCACAATGCGGGTGGGCTTGCTTGACTCGGCCTCGATCTTTTGTCGCAGCCAGCGGACATGCACATCCACGGTGCGGCTGTCACCGATGAAGTCCCAGCCCCAGACGCGTTCAAGGATGAATTCACGCGAGAGCATCTGACCTTTATGTTCAGCAAAGAAGAGCAGCAGATCATATTCCTGTGGTTTGAGTGGGATGGGTTCGCCGTGGAGGGTCACTTCGCGGCGCGTGAGATTGATCGTGAGATTCCCAAACGTCAGCTTTTCCTGCGGCTTTTGGGAACCATCCACGTTTGATTTATCAAGTTCCTCTTTTAATAGTCGCGAGCGGCGCAATTGAGCCTTGACGCGTGCCATCAGCTCGCGCATGGAGAAGGGCTTGGTCAGGTAATCATCTGCACCCACCTCCAGACCCACGACGCGGTCAATCTCGTCATCGCGGGCGGTGAGCATCAGGATGGGAGTAATCATCTCCTGGCGCAGGATGCGGCAGACTTCAAAGCCATCTATTTCAGGCAGCATCAAGTCGAGGACGATCAGATCGGGCTTGAGCCTGCGCGCCGACTCAAGCGCGGAGCGCCCATCGCCGACGGCTTCCACGGCAAAGCCGTCCTTTTTGAGGTTGTAGGAAAGTGTGTCACGCAGAGCGGGTTCGTCTTCAACGACGAGGATGGATTCGGGCATAGTTTGTTAACAAACTATACCATAAGTCATTTTTGCCGAAGTTAAGGTCTTGTTAATGGACTAGATTTTTTAAGTCGGGTGTACGCAGGAGATTTTCCAAAGATTAACCGCGAAGCACGCTACACCTGCCTGATTTGCTAGGCAAATCACGGGCGGTGCCAGGGAGGACGCAAAGATTTTGGTTTTTCTTGGCGTTCTTTGCGAGCTTGGCGGTTCAAAACTCTGCCAGGATCGCAATGGTATTTTTGTGAACTTGACTGTAAAATTCAGACTATTCTTCTCATCTATCCACTATGACGCAGGAATTTTATTTCAACTGGCGCTGGGACCTGCGGTCCTCTCCTCAAACGATCTGGCCCTGGGCGGCGGATACGAATCGCTTTAACCGCGACACCGGCCAACCGGAGATCGAGATGCTCAAGAATGTGAAAGGCAACAAGCGCGTACGGATGAAACTCCCGATCCTCAGGGTGGAATGGATGGAGGAGCCTTTCGAGTGGACATACCCATATTCGTTTGGTATTGTGAGAACTTATCTTAAGGGACCCATCGCTGAAATGCGTGTGCAAGCCAATTTTGATCCGCAGACCGGAGGCGGCACATGCGTTCGATACCAGACCTGGATCAAGACCAATAACATTCCTGCACAGCTTGCCATTCCGTTTGTCATCGGTGTCATCGCAAAAAACAGGTTCGAGAAAGCCTTTCGTACCTATGATCGACTCGCACACAAGCCTGCATCTGCGATGGAAGCATCCTACCCGGGTGGAACCCGCTCACGAATCCGCACCCGCTTCAGGTCACTGAGTCAGCTTGTCCTCCAGCAGGGCACCGATCCAGCGCTGCTGGCGCGTCTCGAGGATTTCCTGGACCAGGCTGATGAGCTCTCTGTCCAGCGTATTCGCCCCTACGCCCTGGCTGATCGCTGGGGAGCGAACCGCCGCCTCGTCCTGGAGATGTTCCTGCGGGCGACGCGGGCGGGCGTCCTCGATATGTCGTGGGATTTGCTTTGCCCCTCCTGCCGGGGCCGGGCAGGAGGATATACTCATCTCGGTAATGTGACTGGTCAGTCACATTGCAATACCTGCCAGATCGATTTCAGCGTGAACTTCGATCACAACATCGAAGTTGTTTTCAGACCGAATCCGTCTGTGCGCAGTGTGGAACTCGACGCGGCATTCTGTGTGGGCAGCCCGCAATTGCAGCCACATGTCGTCATGGCGCAGAGGATTTCCGCGCTACATTCATTGCCTATCAATGTACAGCTTGAGGCTGGGCGTTATACCCTGCGCGCCTCAGGTGTTCCGGGTTCCATCTCTTTGTATGCAGATGCGGATGGGCCGCTTAAATTGGAGACGCGTGTGACTGCCTTCGGATGGCCTCCCGAACAGCAACATGTTGCGCTTCATCCCACCCTCCACCTGATCAACGCGACCGAGGCGGATCAAACCTTTCAACTTGAGCGCACAGCCTGGAGTGACCAGGCTTCCACCGCGGCGGATGTGACCGCCTTACAAGTCTTCCGTGATCTCTTTGCGAGCGAAGTGATCAGACCTGGCGAAGAGATCTCCATTGGTTCCGTCACATTGATGTTCACCGACCTGCGCGATTCGACCCGCCTGTATCGCAAGATCGGAGACGCCCTTGCATTTGGACGCGTGCGCGAACACTTCGAGGTATTGGAACAAGCCGTTGCCTCCGAAGGGGGCGCGATCGTCAAAACGATGGGGGATTCGGTCATGGCGACATTTCGCAATCCGGTCGCGGCGTTGCGTGCGGTCTGGAACGCGCAAACGAAAATCGCGGAATACGGTGAACCGATGCTCTGGCTCAAGGTCGGCATTCATAAGGGACCCTGTATCGTTGTCAATTTGAACGACCGTTTGGATTATTTTGGTTCGACGGTGAATACCGCGGCGCGCTTACCCAGCTTCTCACAAGGCGGTGAATTGGTCTTCACCGAAGAGGTCAACGATGATCCGGAAGTACAGCGATTTCTCGCAGAGAACACAAAGCTCGGTGGATTGCGTCCTTTTACAGAAACTGTGAAGGGCTTCGACGAGCCGTTCACGATGTGGAAGTTGAAAGTTTGATAGTTAAGTAGTGGACTCGTCTCTTTTATCTATCCAATGCCTTTCCTAACTGCAGTGCGAGGAGCGCGAAGAGCACCATTGCAAAGGGAGCAATGCCGAGCAGTATCCCAAACTGCGTCCAGTTGAGGATGTTTTCATTCAAAGCGCGGCGAAATAGATAAAACGAAAAGGGGAGAGTGATGAGGAGCGCGGTAACGACCCCAGGACTATATATACGGAAGCGGATCGTCGATGCAATGTGAGGGACAAACGCGTTGAAAAGTAAGATTGCTTGAATTCCCAAAACCAATAAATAGCCAGTTGAATTGTATAAATATTCCACGCCGAAATAGGTCACGAGAAATCCCGCCAGGGTTAAAAATGTCACTGCAATGACAAATTGACGAGTAGAAACAGTCGGGTGGATTTTCAATGGCAAGCGTTTGGACCAGTCTTCCATGAACGGTGCTTCTTCCAGGTTGTGGAGCGTAAAGAAGATCGGTACCAGCCAGAGCAAGCGCTCAAATGGAAGCGAATTGAGGAAAGGCATTATTTTCGAGAAGACAGGTGAAACGTCTCTGTGCCTGAGAAAGCCTTCGTCAAGCCTTCTGAATCCAGAGCCATCACGCGGCTGGGCACAAAGAACGCAAAACTAAAGTTTGTTTCATCACCCGCTTTTTTACCCGGAATGGGTGTCTGGCAGCGTGTGTTAATCCAACAGCCGCT
>Ga0105104_10001613_pt1 | contig 16847 bp, 18 predicted proteins | sample PPLLaktember2015_3_FD_87034 | JGI IMG/M metagenome (GOLD analysis project Ga0105104, IMG submission 87034) | Freshwater sediment microbial communities from Prairie Pothole Lake near Jamestown, North Dakota, USA - PPLs Lake P7 Core (6) Depth... | ecosystem: Environmental > Aquatic > Freshwater >... | reverse complement strand
CTGACCGAGGCTCTTGGCATGGGTCTCCCTTTTAATGGAACTTTGGTTGCGACACATGAAATGAGACGCGGTCTTTTTGAAAAGGCCGCCAGCCGCATCGTGGCCATGGCAAAGGAACACTACGAAAATGCAAACAACAAAATATTACCACGTTCAATAGCGACCAAAGAGGCGTTTGAAAACGCCATGACCCTGGACATAGCCATGGGTGGCTCCACGAACACGGTCCTGCATCTGTTGGCCATTGCCGCTGAGGCGGGCGTTGACTTCACCATGAAGGACATTGACCGGCTCTCGCGCAAGGTCCCCAATATCTGCAAGGTTGCGCCTTCCTCCCACTATCATGTTGAGGATGTGCACCGGGCCGGCGGCATCTACGGAATACTCGGGGAATTGGACAAGGGAGGGCTGCTTTTTCGCGATGCATTAACCGTAACCGGAAAGACAATTCATGAAATGATCAAGGAGACTGATATAGGCGGCGGCCACAAGGAGCTTACCGAGGACGCCAAAAAAATAGTCCTTGCCGCACCCGCGGGAAAACGCACGACCGTCGGGATGTCCCAGAATGAGTTTTACAAGGAGCATGACACGGACCGCAGTGCGGGTTGTATCCGCGACGTGGCGCACGCATACAACAAGGACGGCGGACTTGCGGTGCTGTACGGCAATATTGCAGAAAAAGGCGGAATCGTAAAGACCGCCGGCGTGGATGAATCGATACTTCGTTTTACAGGCAAAGCCAAAGTATTTGACTCCCAGGAGCAGGCTGTCGAGGGGATTCTCGCGGACACAATCAAGCCGGGCGACATTGTGGTCATCCGCTACGAGGGACCGTCGGGAGGGCCGGGCATGCAGGAAATGCTCTATCCCACAACTTATCTCAAGTCAAAAAAAATGGACAAGGTGTGCGCTTTGATGACAGACGGCAGGTTTTCCGGCGGCACCGCGGGCCTTTCCATAGGCCATGTCTCGCCGGAAGCTGCGGCGGGCGGACTCATTGGCCTGGTGGAGGACGGGGATGAAATCAGGATAGATATTCCCAACAGGTCAATCGAGCTGGCAGTCGCGCAAAACGAACTTGAAAAACGCCGGGCAAAGATTCTGGCCTCGGGCGGTTTTGTGCCAAAGCGGGAGCGTCATGTTTCCCAGGCCCTGAAACTATACGCCATGTTCGCGACAAGCGCGGATCGTGGTGCTGTCCGGGACAGGGATAAAATCCGGTAGGAAGAACATGATGCTGCAAGAGCATCCCCACAGGCGTCTCAATATTCTGGCGGTCATTGAAGGTGTTATTGCCGGCTAACTGCCATCTTGGTAAAAGTTATTTGAAAAATTTATCAAGCATGGCCGTAACCTGTTTTTCCGTCTGGATACTCGCGGTTGCGGCAACCACCTTCCCTTTTTTAAAGTAAACCGTGAAAGGCAGACCCATAAACAAGGAACATTCCGGGAGTTCCTTGATCGCATCCGCCGCCGGAATATTAAAATCCATATCTCTGAATGCCACATGCAAATATTTCTTCTCCAGATTCTCCATGACACGGTAGACCGGAATGCACATAGGCCCCATTTTGCCGCAGCAAACCATGATGTTTTCGTTCTCCTTCAATGCAGATTCCATTTCACCGACTGTCTCCAGGTGTTTCAGTCCAGTCTTTAACATTTAATTCCTCCTCTCAATGGGAATTCCGATAACTTTTTATTGAAAATGGTTTTCATTTTTATTAAATTAGGTTATCCTGTACAGGCTGTCAAGGCGCCATTCCACGCGCCTGGCAATTGGACATAACACAGAAATACGATACAAGAAACATGGAGTTTTTTCTAAAGGGCTTAACACATGACAACACTGTATGAAAAATACTCGCAGAATCCCGTCAATGTCGGGCGGATGAATGATCCCATGGCGGCTGCGTGGAACAAGGGACCCTGCGGGGATACAATGGAAATGTTCCTGGCAATCAGGGACAAGACCATCATTGAAGCATGCTTTTTTACAGACGGATGCGGGGCCACATACGCCTGTGGCTCCCTGGCAACCCTGCTTGTTAAAAACCGAAGCATCAATGACGCGCTCGGTATTTCTCCCAAAGAGATCATAGACAAACTGGAGAACCTTCCTGCAGACCACCATCACTGCGCTATTCTGGCGGCAAGCACATTATACAAGGCAATCGCGGATTACATGCTTCAATATTGAAAGGAAAACATAATGCAGATGAATCAGGAACAGCAGGAACAGGATGAGCGCCTCAAGGCAAACCTGGGCCGCATCAAAAATAAAATTGTTGTTTTAAGCGGCAAGGGAGGAGTGGGCAAAACCACGGTTGCGGTAAATCTTGCGTATGCCCTTGCTTTGAAAGGCCTCTCTGTCGGCATACTGGATACTGACCTCCACGGCCCCAATATCGCGAAGATGCTCGGTATTGAGGGCGAGCAGCTTATGGGAGGTACCGAAGGAATCGAGCCGTTTCTTGCCCTGCCCAACCTCAAGGCCATGTCAATGGCTCTGCTGATCAAAGACCAGGACAGCCCCATTATCTGGCGCGGTCCTTTGAAAATGGCGACGATCAAGCAGTTCCTGAGTGATGTCAACTGGGGTGAACTTGATTACCTTATAATAGACTCGCCGCCTGGTACCGGGGATGAACCCTTGAGCGTCTGCCAGCTCATTCCGGATTTGGGCGGTGCCGTGATCGTAACAACTCCCCAGGATGTGGCGGTTCTGGACTCGAGAAAGACCGTCATGTTCGCCCGCCAACTCAAAGTCCCTGTCATCGGAATTATTGAAAACATGAGCGGGCTGGTCTGTCCGCATTGCGGAAAGAAAACAGATCTCTTTGGAAAGGGCGGCGGTGAAAAGGCCGCAACAGAACTCGTCGTCCCGTTTCTGGGCGAAATACCAATAGACCCGCTGATGGTCACGCATGGAGATTCGGGAAAACCCTTTATTCATTTTATGAAGGAGACGGAGACAGGAAAAATATTGAATGATATAGTCAAGAAGATCATCCAATTCGAGGCGGATTGACGGGAAAGGAGACTCTTCCATGGAAGGGCGTACTTTGCAGATTTTTCTCATCAAGCTAAAAAACGAGATCACCGAGCACCTGATCTACAAGAAACTGTCGGATAGCATTAAAGACACGCATAATAAAAAGGTCCTCGCCCAGATATCACAGGATGAGCTGTCGCATTACAATACACTGAAAAAATATACCCGGACCGAAATCAAGCCGAAGGCGTTTAAAGTCAATTTCTATTATATAATATCACGCATCTTCGGCATTTCATTCGGACTTAAACTCATGGAAAATGGAGAAGGCCTGGCTGAAAAAATCTATGGCACGCTTGCGGACAAAACAGAGGAATTAAAATCGCTCCGCATGGATGAACAGAAACACGAGAAGGAACTTTTGGATATTCTTTCGGAGGAACGGCTCGAGTACGCCGGATCAATCATCCTGGGGCTGAATGACGCGCTTGTTGAATTGACCGGGGCGCTCGCGGGGCTCACCCTCGCCCTGCAGAACAACAAGCTGATTGCCCTGGCAGGCTTAATCACAGGCTTTGCCGCATCGCTTTCAATGGCCGCATCAGGGTATCTCTCCGCCAAGGAGGAAGCCGGTGAGAACAAGGCTAAAAACCCGCTCAAGGCATCGTTGTACACGGGACTCACCTACCTCATCACTGTGGCCCTGCTCATCTTCCCGTATTTCATCTTTGACAATCCTTTTATTTCGCTCGCAGTCACGCTCGGCATCGCTGTCCTGATTATTTTCCTCTATACTTTCTACATAACCACGGCAAAGAGCCTCCCGTTCTGGAAACGCTTTCTTGAGATGGCCATCATATCTCTTGTCATCGCCAGCATAGGTTTCTTCGCGGGCATGGGCCTGAAAATTTTCCTCGGTGTGGAGGTATAAAAACATTGAGAATATTTATTATTGACAAACAGGAAAACATGAGCTATATTAACTAAACAGTTAGTTAGCAGGTAGAAATGGAAAAACACCCAGAAGAGAGCAGAGGGCGTATCCTTGCCGCAGCCAAAAAGGTATTTGCGCAAAAGGGATACAGTGGAGCCCGGATTGACGAGATTGCCGGTGAAGCGGCTGTGAACAAGGCATTGATCTACTACTATTTCAAAAGCAAGGAAGCCATTTTAAACGAGCTCTTTACGGTATTTTTCCGCCATTCAACGGAAATGCTGCTTGATTTTGTGGAAAGAGGAGGTTTTGCACAAAACCCGGAAGAAAACAAGCGCAAGTTTGAAATAGAGTATCTTGGCTACCTGGAAACCAATATGGATCTGTTAAAAATCATTGTTATGGAGTCCTTAAAAAGCGAGGCAGGAGAGATTCCCCTTTTCAAACTTGTTGACATCAGCGGGAATGCGCCGGGTGATCGGATGGAAAATATAAAAGAATATCTGGGTAAAAACAACATTGAGCAAAAACAGGAAATGGTGACGGAATTCTTTACGGGAATAATGCCATATGTATGCTACCTGGTTCTCAAGGACAAATGGTGCTCACATTTTCATATGACGCAGGCCGAACTTCGAAAATGTTTCGACAAAGCCATGGAGGAAACCCATGAGCAATACCACAAAAACAGGCCCGGGCAGGCATACTGATATTTTTTTACACAGTTCGTTAACTAACTATTTAGTTAGTTATTTAAATCAATAGACGGAGATGATCCATGAAAATCACGGGAATCGATGAAAAAAAATGCGCTGGCTGCGGATTGTGCATTCAAGCATGCATCGGTAACTTATATTCCAAAAACGGGAAAAAGGCAGTAGATTACGCGGACCCGAACCAATGGTGCACAGGATGCGGCCATTGCATTGCGGCATGCCCTGAAAACGCCATAACATATGAAGCTCATGAAAAAGCCTTGGAAATACCCGGCAAGGATCCATGCTTTGAAGACGCGTCAAGACTGCTCATGGGAAAGCGAACGGAGAGGAAATACAAAGACAAGGACATATCGAGGCCGGAACTGGAAAAAATCCTTGAGGTGATCCGCTATGCTCCAAGCGGCCACAATGCACAGCCTTGCGAGTACATAATCATCAAGGACAGGGCAGTTATTAAAATGCTGGCCGACATCACCATCCAGTCATTCAAGGCGTTTAAAACCGTCATCAGGTTGAGGAAACTGATGAAACCTTTTATCGCGAAAACTTTCTATGACATTTTGAACAATCCCGGGATAGCTTTGGGAATGGATGACATGATAAGCCAGTACGAAACCGGGAAAGACGTTATTTTCTTTAACGCGCCCGTTGTCATGGTCGTGCATGTGCCAGACATGGGGGCATTGTCATATGTCGATCCCGGTATTGCCATGACGCACGCAATGCTCGCCGCACACTCGCTGGGAATCGGGAGCTGCTGGATGGGGTTTGCCATGATGGCGGTTGCAAAGCACAAAAGAGTGCTGCAGGCGCTTGGAATTCCCAAGGACAGGTTTATTGCGGGCATAACAACCCTGGGATACCCGGTCAACAAATACCTGCGCCTGCCGGTGAGAAACGCGATCAAAGCGCAATGGATGTGAAGATGAACCAGAAATGAGGCGTATTGCTATCGTGTGCTTCACACAATCTTCATTTTTTCATGACACAAATCCGACCCTGCATGCTTACGTTTTCTTATAAAGAAAACCTGAAGCTTGCTTTGGGGAAAGGGAAGAACAATGAAAAATACAGTTTTTGCAGGAATTTTGGCCGCGACAATTGTGGCAATCTTTCCGTCCATTGCTGGCGCACAGACTACTGTGCTTACAGAAGCAGAAAAGGCCGGGATAATATTGATGCGGGAGGAGGAAAAACTCGCGAGGGATGTCTACCTCGAGCTTTATTACACATGGAAGATTCCTGTTTTCGCGAATATTGCGGCAAGCGAACAAACCCACATGGACGCGATGAAAAACCTCATTGCGCAATTTGGGCTTGCTGATCCTGTTAAATCGGATGAACTGGGTGCCTTTACCAGCAGGGAACTCGCCGGGCTCTATAAAGAGCTTATAACATTCGGCAATACGAGCGCGGAATCAGCGGTTATTGTCGGCGCCAGGATAGAGGAGTTGGATATTGCGGATCTCATGCGCCTTATCGGCGGAACAAAAAACACAAGCATCATCAGCGTATATGAAAATCTCCTGAAGGGATCAAGAAATCATCTCCGGTCTTTTTCCGGCCAGTTTGCCCGGTACGGAACGGTTTTCAAACCTGAATATATCAGTCCCGAACTGTATCAGCAGATCATCCGGTCACCAAGGGAACAGGGGCCATATGCAAACTGACGGGGCAAAGCTTGTCGTCCTGACAGATAAATTATCGAGGAGGTTTGTATGAAAAATAAGGGCGTCACGGCAGCACCGGACGCCCATTTTGTTTCATTTTGCTCCCACAAAATCCCGGGAACTGACTATAAAACCCTGGCTTACTTGTCCTTTTTGAAGCAGAGGAACCAGTCAAGGCAGTACTTGCCCTCTTCCTTGGTCTCCATCCGCTCCTTGGCAGCACCGCAGGACCCCGGGGTGGGAATAATGACATCTTCACCCGGACGCCAGTTTGCCGGAGTTGCCACACTGTCCTTGTCCGCCTTTTGCATGGCCTGAATCATGCGCTTGATCTCGTCCATGTTTCTGCCACATGAAAGCGGATAGTAAAGAACTGCCCGCACAATAGCCTTTGGATCTATGAGAAACACGGCGCGGACCGCCTGGGTGGTAGAAGCGCCCGGCTGAAGCATGCCATACATTTTAGCGATCTCCATCTTGATGTCCTCTATGACCGGGAAGTTCACCTCGAGATTCTTCATTCCCTTCCATTCTATCTTTTCCTTGATGGTCCGCAGCCACGCGATATGCGCGTAGATGCTGTCAATGGAAAGACCGACCAGCTCAGTATTGATTTTCCGGAAATCCTCCTGCATTGAGGCAAAGGTCATGAACTCGGTGGTGCAGACCGGGGTAAAGTCAGCCGGATGGCTGAATAGGATCACCCATTTCCCCTTATACTGCTCGGGGAACTTGATTTCTCCCTGAGTGGTCTTTATCACGAATGACGGTGCTGGATCGCCGATCAAAGGCATCCTGTTCTGTGTTACATTTTCTTCCATAAACTATCTCCTTCTCTCACTTTAATTGGAATTCCATACAGAATCCGCCTGATATATGAGAAACACGGGTAAACATCATCCCGCGTGAGACATACAGTTTAATTAATGGCCGCCGCAGACCATTTCCTCTGACATTTTTGCAAGCCTGCCGGCCACAAGTTCCTGAAGGGCTTCTCCCACCTGCGCGTGCGTGTTGTCGAAATACACGTCAATCCCGGCTGCATTGAAACCTGTCAGGGGACGCAAACCCATTCCACCCGCTATAAGGGCGTTTACCTTCTGGTCTGAAAGCATTGTGACCGGCACAAGACAACCCCCCTGTGAATGCTCAACATTGGGTAGAGCGGAGACTGAATCCACTTCCCCGTCCTTCAGATCAATAATGGTAAATACATCGCAATGTCCGAAATGCCCGGACCGTTTTCCTTCAAGCCCGCCCTTGCCTTCAGTCGGGATTGCCACTCTGCCGTTCTTCATGAATCACTCCTGTTAATGAAAATGGTTTCCATTATTATGATATTGATATTTAAGCCTGTAGTCAAGAAAAAGCAGGTTGTTTTTGTCACAACATGCATTAAAATGATTATTAAAGTGCCTGATCAGATCACAAGGCGGCAGGCAGGAGGCAAATCATGGAAAAGAGAACTATGATTATTCTATCCCTTGTTACAGTCATCCATGCCCCCATTTTTGCACAGGATTTTTCAGATTTGAGCTTCAGTCTGAAAGCCGGTCCTGAATATTTTGAATCAGCCATGGCAATATCTTTTCTTCACGGGAAAGTCATGATCCCGGAACTGGATGATACAACAAGAGCGGTACAGGGGGGGGATCAATACAGGCTGTACAAAATTGTTACGGAAAACAGCATTCCATTTCTGCTCATCCCGGAACGCTCACAGAAATTCGTCATGTTCACAAACGGAGAATATCTCCTGCTGTATGACAAAAACAACCTGCTCAAGTATGAGGCTGGTGATACATATCCTGGCCGGAATCTGGTGATGGTCAAGGCCACGTACACGGCAACTTCATTCCTGGAGGAAAAGCTTGCGTCCGGGAATGTAAGTTATCCGGCGGAAAACCTGGGGGACTACTCGCGGCTTGAGAAGCCATGGGTCAACGGAGGCAACCGTTATGCCACAGGTGATAAAATTACAATCACCTTCAGCGAACCTGTATCGCGGCTCTGGATTTCCAATGGATACGTGTCTGCGGACAAACCACAGTACTTTGCTTTCAATTCAAGGGTAAAAAAAACCAGGATCGCGGATTTGACAAACGCAAACAGCTTTGATTTTGTACTGAAAGATACTCCAGACCTGCAGTGTTTTGATCTGCCAGCACCCGCCTTAAAAGTTGAAATCACTATACTGGAAGTTTACCCTGGTACAAAATAAAAGGACACATGCATTAATTTCATCCTGGGCGAAAGGCATGAAGTGCCGTATCTTGGACCCCAGGGCATGGATGTCATGCCGCCTGCAGAGCGGTAAAATCCGCAGACCCGAGATACAGCAACTCACAAAATCATTTTCCACATTCAGACTCTGGTTTTTTGTTTCAAATCGGGATATAAATACCATATTAAACCCTTGGAGACATTCATGATCAAATTTGTATATTTAACAATGATTCTTCTTGGAATGACAATTGTATCACCTGCCATGCTTTTGGCACAGACAACGGCAAATGACGCCACGGCGGTTGACCAGTCACCATCATCGGCTACAAGCACAATGCGATCCCATGATCCTGTGCTCATGCTTGCCGCAACAGGAATAGTCTCAATGGCATTCGGCGAATTCGGGGAGATTGCAGCGGCGGGTGCAGGAGGTGAACTCAGCTTTGAGGCAGACAATTTGATCTTCAGCGGGCTTGCCCTCAAGTTTGCATCAAGAATCGGAAATGTCGTGGAATTATCACCCTTTACGGACAGTTTCTGGCAATTCGGTTTTTTTCTTGGCGCGGGATACAGAATTGAGCTGGGAGAAGTTCTCGTGTTCACACCGCTAGTATCAGGCGGCTACCTGTTCCATGTCATAGACTCGGGTGGAGAGACATATTTGTTCGGGGATCCTGCGGCAAGGGCAGAATTGATGTTGTCATGGGAATTCAAGGATGATTTTATCGTGCAGTTTTCGCCGCAGGCCCACATGTTCTTTGAAGAAGACCGGATCGGTTTAATCCTTGGATTTGGTTTTGGCCTTGCCACATCCTTCCGCTTTCATTCTGATTCTTCCGGAGGCGGCTTTTACCGCACCATCCAGCTGTTCCGCGATAATGAGTTTTTCTCACCCAATGGGGATGGCGTAAAAGATTCGGTAAAAATAATTGCAGCAATCGTGCGCTCGTATGATTCATTCACCCTGCAGATATTGGACTCTGCCAATAAACCAGTTCTCACTCGCACTGGCGGGCCTCTTGATCCTGTGGATTATGAGTGGAAAGGCATGCTGGAAAACAATGAGGTCGCTCCGGATGGTGTTTATTGCGCGCTTTTGACCACAAACAGCAATGGTGTTATGCGCAAGACAACAAGCCCCTCCTTCACATTGGACAAAAAGGTCATTGAAGCTGGCTTAAAAATTATTCCAGGCAATATTTCTCCAGACAACGATGGAGAAAATGACACTGTCGAGTTTATCATTACAACCGCAGACAATGAAACTCCTGATTCCTGGATACTCTCAATCATTGATCCGGCAGGCAACCTCTTCAGAAAATACCATGGAACTCATGCCATACCCAAATCGATTGTCTGGGACGGCCGTTCGCCCACCGGCGAACTTGTCCAGTCAGCGGACATTTACCCTGTTACAGCCAGTTTATCAGACGCAGCTGGAAATAAAACAAACCTTGACGGGAAAGTAATTTCAGACATCATTGTTTTGCGGCAGGGCGGCAGAATGAAAATAATCATTCCATCAATCAACTTCCCGGGCGATTCCGCGAATTTCCATGAGGGTTCCGCAGAACAGGTAAGAAAGAACGCCGAAATCATAGCCAAGGTAGCGGAGATACTCAATAGATTTCCCAATGTGAAAATCAGGGTGGAAGGATTTGCCATTAATATTACAGGCACCGATCCGGAGAGCATATCACGTGAGAACATCAATGAATTGATTCCGCTGTCCCAAAGGCGCGCAGACAATATCCGCGCGGAGATAATCAGGCTGGGTATCAAATCAGAGAACATCGCCGCGTACGGCCGCGGCAATGCAGATCCAATTATTCCGCCTTCCGACAAGGCCAATGTCTGGAAAAACCGCAGGGTTGAGTTTATATTGGATATAGAAGAGGATAAATAATATGCGAAAATGTCCATTAAATTTTCTTGTTTTGCTCATGATTCCTTTCATGTTTCTTGCCTGCAGCAACATGCTGGACTGGTACGCTTCTAATGAATTTCTCAATCTCTGGCTCCAAAATACAGGACTCATTACTGTGACCAGAAGCAGCGCGCCGTTTCCTGTCCAGGAGGATATTGCCTGTAATGGAAATGAATTCGCCATATTTTCTGATGCGACGAATGTTTTTGCAAACACATCAAATGAAATCTACTTCACCAGGGTGGATTTTGAGGGAGACCAGGTCGGCAGTACTGTCCAGATCTCAGAAACCAATACAAGCGCAAGCAGTCGCCCCCGGGCAGTCTGGAACGGGAGTTCATATGCAGTGGCCTGGATTGACGCAAGGCTTGGCGCCCCCCAACTGTATTTCACAAGAGTCAGTTCTGACGGCATAAAAATCGGCGCTGACATTCAGGTTACCTCCTGTTCGGCTGGCAGCAGCCTTGCCAATCACAGAATAGCATGGTCCGGGAGCAGTTTTGGAATTGTCTGGCAGGATTCCAGGGACGGCAACCAGGAGATCTATTTTGCCCTCCTGGATTCCGCAGGAGTCAAGCAGGGTTCTGACATGCGGGTCACGGAAGACACAGCGGTGTCCAATTTCCCTGTCATTCAATGGGACGGAAATGGATTTGGCATTTTCTATTCAGACACGCGCCCTGGTGTTTCCAACATTTATTTCTCCCGCATGAAGTCTGACGGTTCCAAGGATACATCAACCGGTGATGTTGCGGTGACAGACAAATCAGTGAACACAATGGTTTCAGACTGTGCATGGAACGGATCAGAATACCGTCTTGCATGGTACCAGGAATATTCTTTGGGATTGTATTCAGTGCATACTTCATTGGCAAAAACAACAGGACATCTGACTGGCAAAACAATTCAGTTTGACAATGCCTCTTCCTCGGCAACATCGCCATCAATTGACTGGAACGGATTTGGATATGCCCTCGCATGGCGCGGTGTCCGAGGCAGCAACATCTCAATCTGTTTTAACAAGTTTACAGATGAGGGAGGCATTTCCCCAAGAGAGTATGTTTTTCCCCCGGACAGCATTGATGATTCCTTCCCGCGCGTTTGCGCAGATGACAATGTGTTCTGTACAGTATGGAATGTATCAACAAATGCATATAGAATTGGAACTCTTGCAAACTCCACAACAGATCCTGACGCCTGATTTTTCTTTTCAGGCATTTTTTTACTGAAAGCCTTGCGGCATTCCCCGGGTATTAATCATTAGAAGGAGCCGTAATGAAAAATCATAATGCCATATGTTGCCATGTCCTGCTGCTTGCCGTTTCCTGCATGCTTACCGCAGTATGCATACTTGCTTCTGGATGCCTACTCTCCTGTCAGGAACAGGAGATCCGCATCGCAAGCTATAATGTGGAGAACCTCTTTGATGACAAAGATGATGGTACAGAATACCGCGAGTATGATCCGGGTCTTGGCAAATGGAACACTTCACTCTACAAACTCAAGCTTGATTCTGTAATCCACGCAATCCAGACAATCAAGCCTCTTCCGGACATACTCTGTTTACAGGAAATAGAAAATAAAAACGTACTTGATGCGCTTGGCAGACAACTCGGTTATGAATACCGCGCGCTGCCCTCAGTTTCCGGGATCCCGGGAGATGAATGCGCCACAACCGTAGGCATTTTATCGCGCCATCCTGTTGTGCGCACAGCATCGCACCAGGTGGCGCAGGTGCCGCAGGTGGCGCAGTTGAGTGACCTGGATGGAAAACCGGTGCGCGACATTCTGGAAGCGGAAATTATACTTTCAGACTCACCAATAGTCATTTTTATCTGCCACTGGAAATCAAAATCCGAGGGCGCAGAAATCACAGAACCAGCGCGGCAAGCGGCCGCCTTGACCATAAGCAACAGGGTCTGCAATCTGCTTGCTGCAAGACCCGCATTGCGCATCATAATAGCAGGAGACCTGAATGAATCGCATGATGAATATGGTAAAATACAAGAAGCCTACCAGACCGCGCTGATGCCGGCAGATGGATTGACAGCGCCTTCAATAAACCCGGCTGAAAGCCTGTTTCTTGCGGCATCAATAGAGAAATCCGGGCTCATCGGCAAAAGGCTTTTTTATTTCGAGCCATGGTATTCCATTACTGAAACCGGAATATCAGGAAGTTATGCGTACCAGAAGCAATGGCAGGCGCTCGACCACATTCTGCTTGTGGGTGATTTCACTTCAACCGGAGATCTCATGTTCAAAAACTTTTTTGCACACACAGCGCCTGAACTGGTATGGGAAGAATCGGGATTACCCCGTTCCTGGAAAACAGACTCCCCTTTTGAAGGCGCATCGGACCATCTGCCGGTTGTAGCGGAGTTTGAAATAGACAGACTTGTCGCCAACCATAAAAATCAATAAAATGGTTAAAAGGAGCTTGCCTTATGGGAAAATCAATAATGATGCTTCTTCATGCGGGATTTGTCATTATTCTTGCAAATGCATGCGCAAGCTCATCCAGCATCCAGGCTCAGGTCTTATACCAGGCGGTCCCCGCAGGTACAAATATGCCAGACCGTGCATACAGCCTGTTGATGAAAATCCCCGGACAATTCCTGGAACTGATTGGCGGCAGTCTCCCTGACAAAAATGGTCTGGTGGGAGACAATAAGGGAGGCTATCGTTCACCTGCATTCCAGCGCGGCGCGGCCCGCGCCATGATGAATGGAATTCTATGGAACGACAGGCGTATCATTGACGATAGCCTCAGGGCATTTGACGAGGTTTTTAAAAGACAGGATGGCCCTGGCCGCTTTGGCGGGGACAACACGCCAAATGGAGTTGCCTTCTGGCTGTGCGAGGCCAATCAGGCGCTTCTCCTTATGCAGGAAAGTTCCCTGGCCGCAGACTACGCAGCAAGAGTTTCTTCCTACATCCCGAAAATTCACAAGGCCGCCCTGTGGCTGGGCCAGCGGGAACAAACTGAGCGCCTGCTGCGCGAGGATGCATCCGCGCCAAATCGCCTGATCTTTGACGCGCTCGCCTGTGCGCTTTCAGGATTATTGTGCAAAGATGAATCCCTGATACAAACAGGGAGGATGTTCCTGGACAGGGCGATGGCCTTGTATCGTGCGGAAGACGGCGTATTCCTTGAAAAGAACGGCCATGACTCAAGCTACCAGGCCGTGAATGCCTGGCTGCTGCAAGTGTGGATTATTTATTTCCCGGAACCCACATTTGAACAAGCCGCGGCCAGGGCAGTGCGCTGGGAAATCGGACGCATTAAAGAGGATGGAAGCGTGGATACAGCCGGAAATACCCGCACCGGTCTCGGGCAGGAAATGTGGCAGGGCCGCGTCAAGGATGTCAATTTCGCGGAGGTGCTCCGGTGCATCCTCTACTTCCGGGTCCGCACCGGTGACACAGAAGCCATACAGGCCGCCACCAGGTTATCCAATTGGATCAGGCAAAAGAAATAACCAATGTCAACACACTATTGGCAGGCAAACCGGCGACAAACAGATTCCAAGAAAGTGTTTGAAAGATTCCTATGACTATGGTATAATAAAAACTAAATTAACTTACGAAAGGGGTACTTTATGAGTGATCAAGGTTCCGGGAAAAGTCTTCCTATAGTTCCTAGTGGATTTGCCTCCCTGATTTTAGGAATCAGCGGATGCTGCTTTGGATGGCTCTATGGATTTCCAGGAATAATTTTAAGCGTCATCGGCATGATTCTTGCCGGCAAGGGGAAAAGGGCTGTCGCAGAAAAACCAAACGGCTACAGAATGGCCAATATCGCCAAAGCGGGCGGCACATGGAGTCTTGTCGGTTTAATACAGGGTATTATCCTGACTGTTATTTATATGGCCGTCATTATCATGGCCGTGATATACAATAGTTAATTATTTTCCCTGATCAAAATCAGATCCCGGAACCATTTCTTTTATGGTTCCGGGGTTTTTCACAAGAGAATAGATTTCGTGAGTGACAGAGATTTTTCACAAGTCAAAAGACTGCCCGTTCTGCCAAAATCAGTCGCATCCCTTGTTGTGGGAGTCCTCAGCTGCGAGATGGGTTGGGCATATGGAATTCCCGGCATCATTCTCGGCGCAATCGGGCTGTCTATGGCTAACCAGGCGCAAAGAGCGGCTGCGACATATCCCAATGCCTACCGCGGGTATAAGCTTGCGGAATCAGGATGCATCTGGAGCATGGTTGGACTTGTACAGGGGATAATACTTACAGTGGCCTATGTGGTTTTTTTCATTTTCATCGCAGCGTATGCTGTTGCAGACTCATACAGCTATAGATAATTACATATACAAGAAGTAAAATCTATGCCTCTTTTCACAAATATCTTCCATGCCGCTTTTATTTATACTTTTCCAATCGTCTGTTTAGGTCACGCGCTTTTCCCTTCAAACGCTCAAGATCTTCAATAGTAAATCCCTCCCACTGCATGGCGAAAAGCGTATTGTTGTGGCACAGCGGATCTTCTGCAATGGGAAAGCGCGAAAGCTTCACGCTTTGCTGCCAGAGTGCAGAGCCGGGAATTGGTGAATATTCGGAAACATACGCGTGTGCCCCGGATGCATGAACTGCCATAATCGCCTCCTCTGCCTCTTCTGCGTATTGTCCCGGCAACCCGGCCAAAAGGTAGGCGGTGATTTCATGATTGGCAAAACCCGCCTCATGAAGCATGGAAAGCGCATCAGGCAGCATTTCATGAGTGAATTTGTTGTCATGTACAGAATGGAATTCGTTCCGTGTGCTTTCTACCCCAAAGCGCAGGTCCCTGAAACCCGTCTTCCTCATGAGCATGGCAATCTGTGGAGTAAGAAGAGAAATATGCATTCCATTTGGAGTATAAAAATCCAGTTTTAATCCTGAGTCCGCGATGGCATTCAGAAAGGGAATGATGCCGCGATCAGCATCATACAGAAGTGCATCATCATAAAAAGCGAAATTCGTGATACCGAGTTTACGGTGGATGACGCATACCTCGTTAAAGAGCGCCTCAGGATCTCCAGGCAGAAAGGCGCCTGAAACAGCTACTGACGCGCAATAGGAACATTTCATTGGACAACCTGAATGGAGCCTTATACCCGCGGCGTCAAGAAAACCATCGCGAACAATAAGCTGGCTTTCAGGCGGGCCTGCATATGCTTTGCCCGCACCAGGAACCGGCAGCCCGCATTTTTCCAGGACAGGCGCAAGCCCGGTAAAGCCGTCTCCGGCAACAACATAATCCGCTCCACAGTTATTTTGCGCATGAGCGCGGCATAATATCGAGTACACGCCGCCAAGGACAACCGGCACGTTTGGCAGGTTTTTTTTCACGCAATCTATTGCCTCGATCACCCCGGGATACCAGTAGGTCATTCCCGAGCCTACAAGCACAATATCCGGCCTGCATTGCCTGATCCGCTTCTCCATTACTTCATGAAGAATTCCGTATCGCGCAAAGTGTCTTTTCACAGGGCCGAATACCGCAGGCCTTTCTGCAACCTGGCGAAAAAATTTACCTGTGCCATTCTTCTGACGAATAGGGACACCAAAATGCGCCAGACTCCGCGACTCGGTGTAATCCAGGCAGTTTATGAGATTAACATCATATCCGGAATCGTCAAACCATTTGCCGAGCCTGAGCAAACCGAATGGTTTCAGGAAAAGGTCAAAGAGCGCGAAGTCATATACTGGCGGCCACAACAACAGGACTTTCGGTTTCACAGCATGTCAAGAATAGCCGCGCCATATTTCAGGGTCAATACACATTTGAAACAAGGTAAAATATACCTAATGGCATGTTGTTTTTTTTTAATAATGGGCTACATTTATCTGGTGGTGAACAGGACGCTTTGGGCGTCCGCTTGAGCGTTTGCATGGACTGACGCCGCCACCCTCGGGAGAGCAAAACGAGTCTACGTATGATGAAAGATACGTAATTGACGGCGATCCTGGCTGTGCACAGGATATATGCTGTTTACAGACTGGAGGGTGGGAAAAAACATGCAAATGTTTAAAAAGATAATTATCACCATTTTATTCATTTTTTTCACAGTGCTACCTGGATTCACTACACCGAATGTATCAAAAGAGACAGAGGTCTTCCAGGAAGCCGAGAGTTTTTACTATTCAAAAAATTACCCGCTCGCGCTCGAGACCTTCACGGAGTTTGCAGACCGCTTTCCGCTTTCGCAGCTGGTGCCCGATGTCCAGTACAAGCGGGCGCTCTGCATGTTTCACATGAAGCGCTTTGATGATTCATTTGCCCTTTTCGAAAAAATAGAGCAGCGTCTTCGCTCCACGCGCTACCTTGACTTCATCTCGTTCTGGAAAGGGATGATTCATTTCCAGAAAAAAGAGTATG
>Ga0105104_10001612_pt1 | contig 16899 bp, 11 predicted proteins | sample PPLLaktember2015_3_FD_87034 | JGI IMG/M metagenome (GOLD analysis project Ga0105104, IMG submission 87034) | Freshwater sediment microbial communities from Prairie Pothole Lake near Jamestown, North Dakota, USA - PPLs Lake P7 Core (6) Depth... | ecosystem: Environmental > Aquatic > Freshwater >... | reverse complement strand
TCCAGAGCCGCGTCGACCAGGTCCGCCCTCTCCCCGGCGCCCGGGCGCTCCTCGATGCCCTCACCGAGGCGGAGATTCCCTGGGCGGTCGCCACCAGCGGCCTGCTCGAGAGCGCCGGCCCGCTCCTGACCAAGCTGCAGGTCGACACCGATCGCGTCCCGGTCGTCACCCGGGACCAGGTGAGACACGGCAAGCCCGACCCCGACCTCTTCGTCGCCGCGGCGGAGCGGCTCGGGGTGAGCGTCGAGGACGCGACCGTGGTGGGCGACGCCGTCTGGGACATGCTCGCCGCCCAGAGGGCACGGGCGCTGGGGATCGGGCTGCTCTCCGGCGGCTACGGCCGGGAGGAGCTCGAGCGCGCGGGCGCGTACCGCGTCTACGACGATCCGCGCGACCTCCTCGACCACCTGGACGAGGTCGGCGGACGCCGCTGAAAGAGGATTTTCAAGGAGTCCACGGAAAGCGGGTAGGCTTCGCGCATGCGCGCACTCCTCTCGCTCTCGATTCTCGCGGCGCTGGTCCTCGGCTGCTCCTCCACCGGGGATCAAGGTCCGAAGGGAGATCCGGGTCCGGAAGGTCCGCCGGGCCCCGCCGGCGTCGCGGGACCACCGGGGCCACCGGGAGAACAGGGTCCGCCGGGCACCGTCGATCCGGGCGTCACCGCGTTCATCACCAGATTTGGCGACGGGGGGATCAGCGACACCCCGTCGGGAACAGGCTGCTTCTCGGACGGGTACATCGGACAGGTGTTCCTCTTCGCGGGGACCTTCCCGCCGAGGGGAACCGTTTTTGCTCACGGCCAGGTGCTCTCGATCGCGCAGAACACGGCACTGTTCTCGCTGCTGGGTACGACCTACGGCGGCAACGGAACCACGACCTTCGCCCTGCCCGACATGCGCGGACTCGAGCCGGCCGGCGTGAACTACGTCATCTGTCTCGGCGGAATCTATCCGGCGCGAAACTGAAGGACGCGCCTCACTCCACCCGGGTGCGGACGCGATGGATCGCGTTCCGCGCGCCGTCGACCGGCTGGGCGGTTCCTCCGGCCTCGACGGCTCGGACGCTAAGCTCTCGCTCGCCCGGCTCCTGGTGAAGAGTCCCTCTGGCCGCTCCTCGGCGAGGTGCAGGCGCCACAGCCACTTCACGGTGTTCGTGCCGTAGTAGCCCGGCACGACGGCCGCAGCGGAGATCCGTGCTCCGCCGAGAGGGGACCGCCATTGCGCTCATAGGCCAGGAGCACGTCCCTGGCCGCGAGTCGCCCAGATCAGTTCCAGGTCGCTTGCTCCGACCTACCACGTCTCGCTCGTTCACCGACCGGTCGTCCGAGCCATACTTCCGATCGAGCTTCGCGTGCCGGAGCGGGTGCCCGACCGGCGGATGATGCGAGCGATTCCCTGGCGCGGTAAGAGGCGAGTCGCACCCGCCTCGAGCGGCGTGGAACCCCCATGGCCCGTCGTGTCGCCCGCTGGCTCGTGACCGTCTTCCTCCTTCCTCTCTTGCCCGCGCTGTTCGTGCTCGGTGCTCGCTCCGGCGCGGCCGCAGCGGCGCAAGTCGGCTCGGGCGGCCCGGATGCGGGGGCCGCGCCACCCCGGATCGCGATCGACATGCCTTCGGTCGGGCTCGAGCCGGGCGGCAGCTTCGTGTTCACCCCGATCGTGGGCGGGAAGCCTGTGCGCAGCGGGCAGCCGCCCGTCACCTGGTCGGTCCAGGAGGGCGGGGCCGGAGGCACGGTCGACTCCGGTGGGAAGTACACCGCGCCAGGGACCGAGGGAACCTACCACGTGACCGCCGCGCTCGGTCCGGACGCCGGCGAGCGCGCCAGGTCGACCGTCACGGTGAAGGCACTGAGCGCCCTCGGAGACGACCGGCGCACCGTCTGGCGGCCGGGAGTGAACGGGGGCATCCCGGTGAGGAGCAAGGTCTGCAGGACGGTCAATGCCTCGGCTCACGGCAACGGAGCCAGGGACGCCACCGCCGCGATCCAGGAAGCGATCGACGCCTGCCCTCCGGGTGAGGTGGTGCTGCTCTCTCCGGGCAAATTCACCATCGACGGTGGACGCTTCCTTCTCGTCCACAAGGGCATCACGCTGCGTGGCGCCGGACCGGTGCGGACCACGCTCCAGAAGACGGACGGAGCGAAGCCCGGCCAGGAAGCCACCGGGCCGAACCCAGCGCCGCTCGTCGTCATCGGCCCGTCGCGAATGAGCAAGCCGGGCCAGACCTCGACCGCCGATCTCGCTGCCGATGCGGTCAAGGGAGCCAGGGAGGTCGTGGTGCGCAGCGCGGCGGCGTTCAAGGCCGGGCAGTTCGTGGTCCTCGATGAGCTGTCGGGCGCCGTCTGGCAGAAGGATCCGGCCGGTCGCGGTCAGATCTGGGCCTCGCCCGACTTCCGGGTGGTCTGGCAGCGTCACATCCCCCGGCAGGAGGTGACGGACGATCCCTTCCCGGAGGCGCTGAGCTGGTTCTCGAGGGAGGACCGGCCAACCGCCGAGATCAAGCAGATCGAGCGCCTGCACGGGAACACCGTCGTCTTCACCACGCCCATTCACATCACCTACCGCGCCTCGAACACCGCCCAGATCGCCGGCTTCACCCAGCCGTTCACCGAGAACGCTGGGATCGAGGACCTGACGCTCATCGGGGGGGACCAGGGCAACCTCCGGTTCCAGTGGGCCGCCAATTGCTGGGCGAGCCGGATCGAGAACACCGTGTGGCACGACGAGGGAGTCGCGATCGACCGCTCCTTCCGTGTCGAGATCCGCGACTCCTACGTCCACGATGCGGCCTGGGCCCAGCCTGGCGGCGCGGGCTACGCGATCAGCCTCTCCCACGGCAGCTCGGAGTCGCTGGTGGAGAACTCGATCATCGTGAAGGCGAACAAGGTGATGGTGGCCCGCTCGGCCGGCGCCGGTTCGGTGTTCGGTTACAACTACGTCGACGACGGCTACATCAACAGCAACACCACGTGGATCGAGGTGGGCCTGAACGCCTCACACATGGTCGGCTCGCATCACGTCCTGTTCGAGGGAAACGACGGCTTCAACTGGGACTCGGACAAGACGCACGGCAACGCCATCTACCACACGGTGTTCCGCAACCATCTGCGCGGGTTCCGGAAGAGCTTCGACGATTCCTCGAATCGCCACGGTCCTCACCGCGCCGCCGGAGCGACCTACTATTCTTACTGGCACAGCTTCATCGGAAACGTGCTCGGAGTCCCGGGACGGATGGGGGGCTGGGTGTACGAGTCGGGCGCGCTCACCACCGCCTCCATCTTCAAGCTGGGCTGGGATGACTGGCCTCCCTACCCCGTGGATGCGCGGGTGGCGGCGACCACCGTCCGTCATGGCAACTACGACTACCTGACCAATTCGGTGAAGTGGGATCCAGGCTTCGCCGAACGAACGCTGCCCACCTCCCTCTATCTCACCCGGAAGCCCGCGTTCTTCGACGGCTACACCTGGCCCTGGGTGGAAGCCTCGGGCGCGAAGCAGCTCTTCGAGCTCCCGGCGAAGGTCCGCTTCGATGCCGGAACCCCGTTCGGTCCTCGCTGAGGCGCCGCCGGCGCGCCGTCAGTCGAGGTCGAGCGACTGGAAGACGCCCGCGGCGTCGAGCACCGTGCCCCAGACCTTGTGGGACGCCTGGTGCTCGGACATCCCGAAGCTCAGCGGCACTCCGAGGCCCACGTCGAGGCCGCGGATCGTCTCCAGCGCGTTCACCAGATCCTCGGTGGAGAGATTCCTCCCCGCGCGCCGCAGCCCCTCGACCAGGAGGTTGCCGGTCACGTAGCCCTCGAGCGACACGAAATCCGGCTTCTCTCCCGGAGAGTACTTTCCGAGCGCCTCCCGGTAGCGGATCCCGACCGTGCTCTGGCCGGTGGGAAGCGGGACGACCTGGGTCACGATGACGCCCTGGGGATAGCGGGGGCCGAGCTGGACCAGCTCCTCGGCGAGCGCCTGGCTTCCCACGAAGGAGACGTTGCTGAAGATCATCCCCGGGCGCTGGTCGCGGACCTTCTCGATGAAGCGGGCTGCCGGCCGGTAAGTGGCGACCATCACCACCGCCTCGACGTTCCTCTTCTCGTCGAGGATGCGCTCCACCGCGTCGACGACGTCCGCGGTGTTGCGCTTGTAGCTCACCCGCAGGATGGACCCCGGGGCCCGCTTGTAGTGCCGCATCGCCTTGGCCACGCCCTGGAACCCGGCCTCGCCGAAGCTGTCGTCCTGCGCGAAGACGGCGATGTGCTCGGGCCGGATCCGGCGGGTCTCGACGAGGTAACGCACGGTCGCCGCGGTCTCCTCGACGTAACTCGCCCGGTAGTTGAAGACGTAGCGGTCGGGCGGCTCCTTGCGCAGGAGCGACGCGCCGGTGAAGGGCCCGAAGAACAGCATCTTCCGCTCGAGCGCGTAGGGCACCGCCACTGCCGCGGTCGGGGTCCCGACGTTCCCCACGAAGCCGAACACCGCGCGCTGCTCCGCCAGCTCGCGCATCACTTCCTGGGTGCGGGTGGGCTCGTAGCCGTCGTCCAGCGCCAGCAGCTTCACCTTCCGGCCATTCACTCCACCGGCCGCGTTGGCCTGCTCGAACGCGAGATCGACGCCGATCCTCATCTGACGGCCGAGCTCCTTCGAGGCGCCGGTGAGGGGGGACGCCATGCCGAGGGTGACCTCGGTCTCCGTGACGCCGGCGATCACCTGAGCGCCACGGGATTGCCCCGGAGCCGTGGCAGGCGTCGCCGCGGCCCCGGCAGGCGCCGCGTCGGATGCGCGGAGCCGCTGCATCAGCCCGAGCCGGCTCGCGGCCGCGGCGAGACCGCCTCCGACCACGATCGCGAGCAGCACCAGAAGGCCCGTGCGCATCGCCTGGCTGCGCTTGCGCTCGTGTCGGATGCTGGAAAAGGGAGCGGTGTAGCGCGCCGAGCTCTCGCCGGTCGCGTGGGGTCCGGTCTGGGGCGGCGGCGGCGGCGGCGTCCGACGGCCGGAGGGATGGGTCGCCCGTGGCCCGGACGTCCCGGGCGCATTCACCGGGAACTCGGCGGTGTCGGGACGCCGGGCCGTCGCAGCGGCGGTCGCCGTCCCCCGCGGTGCGGCCGGCGGGTGAATCGCGGACACGGAGCGGGTGGTCACGGGCCGCTCGGTGGTCTGACCTGACAGGGCTGGCACCGCTCGTGGTGCGGACACCTGAGGGGCGGGCGGAGGCGTGCGGACGGAGTCGACGGCGTGGAGCGCGGGCTGCCCGCCTCTCCCGGGCATGATCCCGAGCGTGGCGGCGAGAGAAGGCCAGGGCTGATCGATGGTGCGGCGAACGCTTCGCGGGCCGACCTCCACCTCGTAGCGGCCCTGGAGGTGGCCCAGCATCCGCCGCAGCGCCTCGAGACCTTCCGAGTCCTCCAGATGCGCGTCGGTGATCTCGCCGCCCTCGAAGAAGGCCGCGCCTTGCATGTCGACGGCGCCGGGTGGGCCGAGGAATACGCGGACCACGGTGGCCTGTCCTCCGCGACAGCAGGCGTCGAACACGTCGACGAGGCGGGCATCCTTGAGATCGCCGGACCGAAGCGGAGTACTCATCCCTGGAATTGTACCGTCAGGCGCGGCGAGCACATCGGGTGGTCGAAACGACCACGTCTGGCGACGGAGCGAGACGAACGGGGGAAGTGTGGGCGTCGACGTTCAAATCACGATCGACATGTCGCACGTTGCAGCGAACGGCGGTGCAGCTCGTCCCGGTGGAGAGACGCGCAGGCCCCGGAGGGTGCGGAGATCCGCGCGGCTGTCGCGCGTCCCACCACCGGTCCTGCCGCCACGACTGGATCGGACGGCCCCCAACACCGGGGTTCACGCAGGCCCCGCTTCCGCCCGTGCGAGAAGCGCCTGGACCAGCCGACGCAGCGCGGGGGAGGCGAAACCCGCCGTCTTCCGCGGAGCAAAGGCTCCCAGGACCAGCGCGCCGATGACGAAGGCCAGCACTGCACCGCCATCCTGCTCGGAGAGGCGCCCCCCCGAGCGCCTCATGATCGCCGCGATCTCGCTGTCCACGAGCCGGCGCACATGCGTGAAGAGCGCCAGATCGCGGACCGCCTCTGCGAGCAGCCCGACCCAGCAACGGGCCGCGACGAGGTCCGCGGTGCCGTCGAGGCCCACCGCACCATCGAGGTAGGCAACGAGCGGATCTGCCGTCCGTTCCTTCGTGCTCACCCGCGCCCGGAAGCGGGAGACGAGCTCATCCAGCAAGCTCGACAGGAGCTCGGCCTTGTCGGCGAAGTAGTGGTGCACCAGACCCGGAGCGATGCCTGCCCGCGTGGCCACGGCCACGATCGTCGCCCCTTCATAGCCGTGCTGGGCGAGTACCTGTGCGAATGCGCTCACGATTTCCGCTCGTCGCTTCTCCTTCAGGCTCGGCCGTCCCATAGATTGGTTGTAACACCAATCTATGGTGGACATCCTTGTCTCCGCTGGAGGCGATGGCCATGACGAGCCTGATCTTCGACGAGCGCGGATTCGGTCCGGCGGGGCACCGCATCCCCTGGACGGAGCTGAGGGCGCTGGGAATCCGGACCACCGCCTCGGGACCGTGGGTCGAGGACGTGTTCTGGATGTTTCTCTCACGAACCGGCCTCACCGAGATCCCGGGTCAGGCGATGACCGGAGCCGAGCTCGAGGCGCTGCAGGCCCATCTCCCCGGGATCGACAACGGGAAGATCGTTCGCGCCATGGGATGCGCCGAGGAGCGCATGTTCCGCATCTGGCACCCTGACGCGGAACGTGCCGGCTGGGATGACTCACGAGGTCGCACGCGCTTCGGCGCGCTGGTCGAGCGACTGGGTGGTGACCCGAAGGCCGCGGGCGACACGTTCCAGACGCTCGCCACGGCCTGGGGTGAGCCGACCCGCCGCTACCACGACCACCAGCACCTCGCGGAGTGTCTGCACCAGCTCGACCTGACCGACACCGGCGGAGCATCCAGGGACGTCGTCGAGCTCGCGCTGTGGTTCCACGATGCGATCTACGTCCCCGGTGCGCGGGGCAACGAGGAGTCGAGCGCGAAGCTCCTGCTGGAGGAGTGCAGTCGTCTTCGGCTCGATCGGAGGACGGCGCATGCGGGGGCGGCGCTCGTCCGGGCCACGGCGCACGAGGCCTCCGCGGGCGAGCCTGGACCCGAGGAGGCGCTGATGCTCGACATCGACCTCTCCATTCTCGGAGCCGATCCACTTCGGTTCATGGAGTACGAGTACGCCATCGAGGAGGAGTTCGAGAAGATCCCGAGGCTGAGCTTCCGGATCGGGCGGGGAGAGTTCCTTGCCTCGCTCCTCGCCCGTCCGACGATCTTCCGGACCGAGTCCTTCCGCGCGCGGTACGAGGCGGCGGCGCGGGCACAGCTGTCCGCGCTCCTCGACAGCATCCGATACCGGGCATTCCGGCTCACCCGCTGGCTGCGCCGGGCTCGAGGACCGGCCTCGCCTCCTGCCACGTAGCGCCGCGGTTCGACGCCGCAATCGGTCCTCGATCGTCGTGCTGCCCCCGGCTACCGTCGACGCATGATTGCTCGCTCGACGCTGTGCATCCTCGGGCTGGGGGCCGCGCTGACTGCCTGTGCTGCCCCAGCCAGCTCAGTCCGGCCCTCGGTCATGCCCATCGAGGAGGCGCTCGTCGACAACGGAGGCGTCCTCCTCTACGTCAAATCGGTCGGGAACGGCCCACCGCTGGTGGTGGTGCACGGGGGGCCGGGGGCCTCGCATGACTACCTGCTCCCGAACCTCTACCGGCTCGCCTCGAGCTACCGCCTGATCTTCATCGACGAGCGCGGCTCGGGGCGCTCACCTCGGCTGGAGGACACGAAGCAGTACACCGTGGAGAAGATGGCCGACGACGTCGAGGCGGTGCGAACTGCCCTGCAGCTCGGGAAGATCGCGCTGCTCGGCCACTCGTACGGCGGGGTGGTCGTGCAGGCCTATGCGTTCAAGTACCAGGCGAACCTGAGTCACCTCATCCTGGCGAGCACGTTCTCCAGCACGCGAGCGCTCAACGAGGTCCTGGCTCGCCTGAAGCAGGCGATGCCCGCCGACAGGCGTGCGCGACTCGAGGCGCTGGAGAAGGGGGGGCTGTTCGGCAAGGGGGAGATCTGGGAGCGCGGTCGCTACACGGACGAGTACGCGACGCTCGCGTGGGGGGTGGGCTACTTCCCCGCGCTGTACGGCGCGCGGCCCGACGGCAACTACGATCCGCTGGAGGGGAACACCAAGAACTCCTGGGAGCTCTACCGCGAGATGTGGGGGTCTCACGGGGAGTTCGTGGTCGACGGCAACCTCAAGGAGGTCGAGTGGCTGGACCGCCTCCCCGAGATCAAGGTGCCCACGCTGATCGTGGTCGGCGACCACGACCAGTCCGACCCGGCGATGTCTCGCGAGATGCACGCCAGGATTCTCGGGTCGAAGCTCGTCGTCCTGCCGGACTCCGGCCACATGACCTTCGTGGACCAGCCGGAGCTGTTCGCGCGTTCGATCCGCGAGTTCGTTCACTGAGGCGAGGCCCGGCCGGGCCGGCTCAGCGGAGCTCGGAGAAGGTGACCCGCACCTTGTGCAGCCCCCCGGGCCCGGGGATCTCGCCGAGGTCTTCCCAGCCCTCGACCTTTCCCTGGAAGGTGTACGGAGTGGACGCCCTGGCGCGGGCCTCGATCTCACCAGCGGGGAACGCGAAGTAGAGCGGCGCCGGCGTCCCGGCCAGGTAGTGGCCGAGGAGGAACATCACCAGCGCATGCTCGTGGGAGTGGAAGCTCGACTTCCACTCGTTGCACTTCGCGGTGTCGGTCGACGGCCAGTTGAACACCGGGGCGCCCGCACCGGTGATGCTCGGAATGACCTCCCGGATGGCGTTCTTCGTGTCCACGTACTCGTTGCGCCAGTGCGTGGAGGTGTCCGCCACCATCGGGATCCACTTCGGATCGTGGAGCGCCAGTGTCGCCGCCAGCTGATCGGCCTCGGCGAAGGCCCACCAGTCCGAGCCGAAGTCGTCGCTGGTCGGGGACGTGGGGCGGTTCTTCCAGCGACCGCTGGCCGCGTCGAGCGCGCGGGTGAGCGTTCCGTCGGTCCAGGTCACCAGGAAGTCGCGGAACGGTCGATCCGCGAGCCGCTTGTCGATCTGGGTGAGGGCCCAGTGCGCCTTCAGCATGTGGCCGTAGTCGCTGTGGAAGCTCCGGTAGAAGCCGAGCGAGTTCACGTTCCCCCAGAAGAGCCCGTCCGAGAAGTGTCGGTCGCGGAGTGCCACGGCCAGGGTGCGCAGGTCGGCCAGCATCCGGTCGCGATCGGCCTGCTGGGTGCGGATCGGCTGGACGAGCAGCATGAAGGCGGTGATCGGATCGAGCTGGGACACAATGTCGTTCCCGTTGCCGTTGAGGAACGCTTCCTGCGTCAGCGCCGCGTTCATCCCATCCCGGATCCGCTGGCCGGCACCGTCGAAGTACGTCGAGGGATCGAAGAACAGCTGGTGGGTCTGCTCGACCTTCGCCTCCGCCTCGGCGTCGCGGGTCACGAAGAAGTACGCCGCCGGACCCATGACCGTGTACGCGCCGTCCTGCGTGAGCTTCGCGCCGGAGCCCGTCGGGTTGCCGTCGGCGTCGAGGTCGGCGAACCAGCCGCCCACGGTCCCGTCCCAGGCGTGATCGAGAATCCACCGGTTGCCGGCGCGCGCGAGGGCGAGCTTCTCCGGGTCGCCGGTCAGCAGGTACTCGATGGCGTACCCGAAGGTCTGGCGGCCCAGCATGCGCGGCTTCCGCGCCGTCCGGTTGGTGGCGAGCGCGCCGGTCATGGTGCGCCAGGTCGGGAAGTTGCCCTCGGGGGAACCCTTTGCCTCGGGCATCGCCCAGTAGGGCTCGAGGTCCTGCTGCAGATGCCCCTGGCCTCCGACCGGATCGTTCCACACCGTCGGCGTGAGCGCAGACGGGGCACCGCCCGCCGGAGGAGAGGTGTACGCGTACGGATCGAGAGGGGGCGGCGCGCTCTTCTCGCCGCAAGCGAACGCGGCGAGGACGAGGACGAGCGCCGGGGGCAGCAACCTCCGGCGGAGGGGGACGGGCATCGCGCCGCCTTATCCGCTCGGGGCGGGTGCCACCACATCTCTTATCGAGGTCGAGCCACTGCCGGGCCGGGTCTTCGCAGGGACGAGGGGCCGGCTGAGGTGTCTTGCCCCTCGAACCGGGTAACGAGGTGTCGGTAACGACGTGTCCGGTAACGACGTGTCTGGCACCTCGAACCCCTCGAACCGGCACCTCGAACCGCCGGGGCTCGGCACCCCGTGAAGCGGCGATCTAGCAGGCAGGCAAGCGTGCCCTCACACGCTGTGGGGTGGTGGACGGGCGTGGCGTCTTCCTGCTGTCCGGTTGCATGGACGGTGGTAGCCGCGCCGCAGGCCGAACCCGGGAGGGACCCATGATGAGGCGAGGCTTCCCCGTCCTGGCGGTGCTCGCCCTGCTTTCCGGGGCGCTTGGCGCGTGTCAGTCGAGCCAGCCGGAGACCCCCCGCGGGCCGACCGGGCAGCTCGAGCAGGTGCTGCTCACCGATGTCGACGGAGACGGGGACGGAGACCTGGTCTCGGTGGGCGACTTCGCGGACGGACCGATCCGGGTCCAGCAGCGAGGCACCGCGGCCGTCCTCCCCGACGTCACCGCGACCCTCGCGCTCCCGACCAGTGGCAGCGGCCGGCGGGTCGCGTCCGGCGACCTCGACGGAGACGGCGACCTCGACCTGGTCCTCTGCACGACCGAACCCGGACGCTCCCGCGGAACCTGCCGCGTGCTGTTCAACTGTCTCCGCGACAGTGGGGCACCGCGCTTCGATTGTCGCCGCGAGGCGTCGGCGCTCCCGATCGACGGCTCGCTGCTCACCCCGCACCTCCTCGACCAGGACGGGGACGGTGACCTCGACCTCATCGTCGTCAACGCCGGCCAGGAACGAAGCTCCTGGGTGTTCCGGAACGATCTGAACCGGGCCGTTGCCGCGTTCACCCTCCTCGACCCGGACACGCTTCCGTTGACCGGCCCGGCGGAGCAGCTCGGGGTGATGGTGAGCCGCGATCCCGTTCGACGGGTCCTGCTGTACGTCGGTGGTGCTGCGCAACCGCTGTTCCTCTTCGACGAGCTCACGCAGAAGTACGTCCCGGTTTCCGGGGGGCCTTCGTTTCCCGGGTTCACCGGCGGGGTGACGGTGGCGGTCGGCGACGTCAACGGAGACACGCTGCTCGATCTCCTGGTCAAGACCGGCCCGCGGCAGGTCGTGATCCTGCTCCAGGACCGTGCCGGCGGGTTCACCGCAGTGGACGGAGCGGGAGCCGGGCTCGGGCCCTCCCTCCCCGAGATCGACGACCAGGTCCTCGTGGACTTCGATCGAGACGGTCAGCTGGACGTCCTGATCACCTCGCGGTCGGGAGGGGCTGCGCTCTTCTTCAACCAGACCTCGCCGCGGACGCCGGACGAGCTGCGCTTCGCCCCCGGGCTCGAGCCGGCCCAGTCGGCGGCGGGCCTCCGGATCAGCAACGCCGCCGTCTTCCACCAGGTGGCCGCGTGTGACCACGCGGTCGATCTGGCCCTCGGCTCGGTCGAGAACCGCGAAAGGACCATGCTGATGCGTTTCCCCGACGAATCCGGGGCGAAGACAGTGCAGGTCCCGACGCAAGCGGGAACGCTTCTCTTCGACGCCCCGTTCCGGGACGCCTGTGTCGAGGGAACCCCCGGTCCGGATCGGATCTCTGGCCATCGGGTTCGCAGCCACCTCTCCGGGGGGCCCGGCGACGACGAGCTCATCGCCAAGGCCGGGGTCACGGTGATGCGGGGTGGCCCGGGGCGGGACACGTTCCGCGCGGCTGGAACCACCATCATCCTGCTCCCGCTCGAGGACATCGTTCGAGGAGAGAAGGTGAGCTGTGGCCATGCCGAGACGGTGCTGATCGATTCCCCTCTCTCCATCGATCGGCTGATCGCCGCCGGGGTCCAGTTCGATGGCTGCTTCAGCGAGTGCGGTCCGGACGAGGAGGACTGCCACGCCGGGAAGAACCGGGCCTTCGTTGCGGACCTCAAGCTGCAAGCCGGCATGGCGGCGATGGAGCAGGGAAGCCAGCTCGGTTTCGTCTCCGACTACGGGCTCGGCTTCGGGACCTGCAACGAGAGCTCGGACTGCTGGGCGCTCGGGCTCGACGTGTGTCGCATCGCCACCGGGCAGCCCCCGAGCGGCGGCCAGATCGGAGCGTGCTACCCCTCGAACTTCGTCGGCACCGAGGGTCCCGTCCCGGAGTGGTGCTTCGATCCGTTCTTCGCCCGGCTGCGGCGCGAGGAGATCGAGAACCTCTACTTCTCCGACGACCGACAGCTGGTCTTTCCGGTCGTCTTCTGGATCGTACGCTCCGACGCGACCGACGCTCTCGGGAACTGCCCCTTCTTCACCGACCGACCGAACACCCTCGGGGAGTGGCATCAGGACATCGCCGCCACAATGGACACCGCGGCGGCGTTCTATGGCCGCTGGGGAATCAAGCTCGATTACCAGTTCCGGTTGGTCACCGTTCCGTCCGACTCCGTGTTCGTCTCCGATCCGGAGACGGACCGCTGCCGCACCTTCCTCGAGCTCCCTCCTCCCTACGGGGAGGAAGGATCGAACAACACGGTCCAGGACCTTCTTGCCCAGTTCCCTCAGGCCTACCGGAACGGAGAGATCAACGTCTACCTCACGGACACGGGCGGTATCGACTTCTCGGGGAAGCTCACCAAGAACGGCAAGACGTACCGCTACCTGCTCCTGCGGGGAGGGGCGAGCGCGTTCGGCCACGAGTTCGGACACGGGCTCGGCCTCGCCCATCCCCAGGACGGCAACTCGGTCCGGGCGAACCTGTCCCCCGACACCGCCGAGTCACGGGACAGCTGGTTCCAGCGTCCGTTTCCAGACCCGTTCTTCGATCGCCTCCACGCCTGTACCAGCGATGCTCAGTGCAACGGGGCCGATGCCGATCCCGGCAACTGCCTCATCGCACCGGGAGCCACCGAGGGGTTCTGCCAGAACCTCAAGAAGGACTGCGCCCTCGACGGGGATCACGTCTGCGATACGCCGTGGGATGCGACCCCCTGCTTCCAGGGCACCGCCAACAACCTCGGCGCGGCCTGCACCAAGCACTCCGACTGTCAGGCCGTCAAGAGCAGCCGGGGCACGGCCTACCTGACCTACTGCGGGGGCGGATTCTGCATCAAGCGGGAATGCACCCAGAACTCGGACTGCGGCTCGGGCTCGTTCTGCGCCGAGGGCACGTGCGTGATCTGGAAGGAAGGGATCAGCGCCTGCTGCGACATGCACACCGATCGCGGGCCGGCGTACGACCACAACGCTTGCTACCAGCTGAACGCGAACGGGAGCGTGACGCACGTGGCGGGGGTCGGGCTGCTGAACTGGCCCCTCGACGACAACATCATGACGTACCACAGCCCGTACGGTCGGGCTGACACCATCACCGAGGGCCAGCACGACGAGGTGGTGTGTCTGAGCAGCTACCGAACCGACCTGGCGCCGTTGCTCCGCAAGCCACACCTGGTCCTGAACGCCACCCGTCCGTGCTCGCTGCGGGCGGGCGACGAGACCACCGACTACGCGCCGGCAGGGTTCAGCCTCGGTCCCAGCGGAACGACGATGAAGATCGCCCATGGGGCTTGCAGCTCCGGGGTGTGCGAGGTGCTGCAGAGCGGCCAGGAGGTCGTCGCCCGGTGTGTGCAGTCCAGCTGCAGCGATGGCCTGCACGGTGAAGGCGAGGCAGGCGTCGATTGTGGCGGGGTCTGTCCCGACGCCTGTCCCTTCAAGAGCGCTTGTGCGACGAACGGCGACTGCCTCTCGGGAAGCTGCGCGCGTGGGACCTGCCAACCCTCGTGCGAGGACGGCGTCAAGGATGGCTCGGAGCTGAGCACCGATACCGCGGGCCGCTCCTTCGACACGACCTGCGCGGTGCATGCGAGTGGCGCCCTGTGCCGGTACGACGCTGACTGCGGCGCCGCGAACACGTGCCGCGACGAGGGGACCTGCGTCCTCTCCAGTGACTGTCCGATCAATGCAGATCCGGTGGCCTGCGCAGTGGACGCGGACTGTCGTGGTGGGGGGGATGGGGCGTGCGTGGTGATGGCACGGGCCTGCAGCCAGGCCGGGTGCCTCACCGACGCCGAGTGCCCGTCCGGGGCGTGCATCCTTCCGGAGGGTCGCTGCCGCTGCTCGAACGATGGGCAATGCCCAGGTGCGAGCAACGACTGCGAGGTCACCCGGTCGATGTGCCTGAATCAGTGCACCGACGGTCGGTGCCTGGGAACGTGCACGCCGGGCATCGCCCAGCCCTGAGGTCGCCCGGCGCGAATCATCCGTCCGGGTGGCGCCTGGAGGTGCCCGAGGGGCGTGCCTCCAGCATCGGGGCGGCCTCGGAAGCGCACTCCTCGAGGGCCTCGACGAAGGCCCGGACGCGGCCGGTGCGCTGAACGTCGTGGTGGAGGACCAGGTACACATCGTCGTGCTCGAGCGGCTCGTCGGGCCAGAGGCGCACCAGCTCCGGCTGGGAGTCGGCCATCCAGCAGTGGAGGGCGCCGATGCCGATGCCCAGGGACACTGCCTGGACCAGGGTGGACATGTTGTTGGTGCGCAGGACGTGGCGGGCATCGGGGAGCGGTCGGGACCAGCTCCGCATGCCCTCCTCGGGAGCGACGACGTCGTGTCCGCGCAGCGAGGTGGGCCGCGAGGGGACCGGTCGGCGGGCGAGGTACTCGCGTGAGGCGTAGAACGTGGCCGCGACTCGCGCCAGGCGGCGAGAGACGAGCTCGCCGGCGTCTGGCCGGACGTAGCGCACGGCCACGTCCGCCTCGCGGCGGACGATGTCGAGGCGGGCGCCACCGGTGAGGAGGTGCACGCGAATGTCGGGGTGTCGCTCGTGGAGCGTCTCCAGCGCCGGGAGCACCAGGGCACGGGCGAGGGCATCGGTGGTCGTGACCCGGAGCAGGCCGGAGACCGTCCGATCGGCCCCGAGGGCCAGTCGCTCGAGGGCAAGGGCGCCTTCCTCCATGCGCTCGGCGGCCTCGCGGAGCCCCTCGGCCGCCTCGGTCAGCACGTAGCGGTCGCGCACGCGCTCGAAGAGGGTGAGCCCGAGTTCTGCCTCCAGCGCGCGAACGCGACGCCCGACCGTCGTGTAATCCACGCCGAGCACGCGGCCGGCGGAGGCAAGCGTCCCGGAGCGCATCACCGCGAGAAAGGTCCGGATCTCCTCCCAGTCCGTCATTGGCGTGCATTTTTGCATGGTACCACGGCAAGAATACAGCGCTACCCAGGGAGGGGGCCATGCATCCATGCAGCATGGAAACCGTCGAGCTGGGCCCTCCATCGACCGCGGTCCGTCAAGGGGTGCCGTCCACCGCGTCGCCGCGCTGGACGCTCGTGGCGACGAGCTTCGGGCTGGGGATGGCGCTCCTCGACGTGACCGCGGGAAACGTGGCGGTCCCGAGCATCCAGCGGGACTTCGGGACGGGAATCGCCGGAATCTCCTGGGTGATCGACGGCTACACGCTCGCCTTTGCCAGCACCCTGCTCCTGGCCGGTGGGCTGGGCGATCGGCTGGGCGCGCGTCGGGTCTTCGCCAGCGGTCTGGTCCTCTTCACGGTGGCGTCGCTCCTGTGCGGCGTGGCGCCGACGGCGGGGCTGCTCATCGGCGCCCGCGTGCTCCAGGGGCTCGGCGCGGCGCTGTTCATGCCCTCGTCGCTGGCGCTGCTGGCACGCGCGTACCCGGACGCACGCGAGCGGGCGCACGCCATTGGATTCTGGAGCGCGCCGCGGTCGCCGGCGGGAGCGGTCCGCTGGTGGGCGGCGTGCTGACCTCGACCCTGGGCTGGCGGAGCATCTTCCTGGTGAACCTGCCGCTGGGGATCCTCGGGCTCTTCCTCACCGCGCGCTTCATCCGGCCGACGCCAGCGGGCAGGTCCCGGTCGCTGGATCTCCCGGCGCAGCTGGTCGCGGCCCTGTCCCTGGGCGGGGTGACCTGGGCCCTGGTCGAGCGCGCCGAGCGAGGGTGGGGCTCGCCGGCGATTCTCGGTGCGCTGCTGGCCGGGCTCCTGGGGCTGGCGCTCTTCGCGCGCATGGAGAGCACCGCGGCCGAGCCGATGCTTCCCCCGCGGCTGTTCCGGCATCGGACGTTCGCGACGACCTCGGCGGGCGCGCTTCTCTACGCGGCGGCCTTCTTCGGTGGGTTCCTGGTGCTCTCCCTCTACTTCCAGCGGGTCCGGGGCGAGCCCGCGGCGCTGGCCGGGCTGCACATCAGCGCGATCACAGTGACCTTTGGCGTGGCGAGCATCGTGGGCGGGAAGCTCGCCGGCCGGTACGGACCGCGGCCGACGATCCTGACCGGGCTCCTGCTGCTCGCGGTCGGCGCGTTCGGTCTCTCCCTGGGGAACCCGAGCACGTCCTTCTGGTTCCTGGGTCCACTCCTCTCGCTGCTCGGGTTCGGCGCGGCGCTGGTCGCGCCCCCGATGAACGCCGCGATCCTGGCCAGCGTCGAGCCGGGCCTCGCCGGCATCGGCGGCGGCGTGCTCAACGCCAGCCGGCAGATCGGAACGGCGCTCGGGGTCGCGGTGTTCGCCTCGCTCTTCGTCGCCGACCGCGCCCCGATGCGGGCGGTGCAGCTCGCGATGCTGGGCGCGAGCGTGCTCTACCTCGCCGCGGCCGCGGTCGTGGCGCTGGGACGTCCGGCGACGCGCGTGGTCGCGGCCGCGAGCATGCAGGCGGTACCGTGCGGAGACCGCGCGCGGTAGGAGAGGCCGCCGGGCCGCCGAGACCTCTCAGCGCTTTTCCAGCTTCTTCAGGGCCGCGCGCGCAGCCGGAGCCTCGCAGGCCTCGGTCAGTCCCAGGAGGCC